>Ga0136614_10000105_pt1 | contig 32288 bp, 23 predicted proteins | sample AntDrymUQ2792106_2_FD_106643 | JGI IMG/M metagenome (GOLD analysis project Ga0136614, IMG submission 106643) | Polar desert sand microbial communities from Dry Valleys, Antarctica - metaG UQ279 (21.06) | ecosystem: Environmental > Terrestrial > Soil > Desert | place: Antarctica: Dry Valley... | reverse complement strand
AGATGACGATGTCTACGGCGCACTGACTGACGCGCTGGTTGAAATTGGTGACTACCCCGCCGCTGTCAAAGCCGCCCAAACGATGGTTGATTTGCGTCCCAACACAGCTTCATATTCGCGTGTCTCTTACCTGCGTTCATTGCACGGCGAAACGGATGGCGCGATAGAGATCATGCGTCTTGCTGCCAGCTCCGCCAGTCCGCAAAACCCGGAAAGCAAAGCGTGGTGTCTGGTCCAACTCGGCGACGAATTGATGAACGCGGGCCGCTATCAGGAAGCCGAGCGCGAATTCGACCGCGCTCTCTTCGTCTTTCCTGATTACCACATGGCGCTTGCTGGGAAAGCGCGCGCCCGCATCGCCGATGGTGATACAGACCAGGCGATTGAACTTCTTAAAAGAGCGCAAGACCGCGTTCCGTTAATTGACACAGCGTCTGCCCTCGGCGATTTGTACACCAAACTCGGTCGCCAACAAGAAGCACAGCAGCAATATAAGTTTGTCGATTTGATTGAGCGCGCCGGGGCAGCGGGCACTGACACATACTCGCTTCAGATGGCGCTTTTCTGGGCCGATCATGACATGCGTTTGGATGAAGCACTCCGCATCGCTCAACGCGAACGCGCGACACGCGCCGACATCTACACATGCGATACGTTAGCGTGGTGTCTCTATAAAAAAGGGAACTTCGAGGAAGCTCGTCAGGAAATCCAACAAGCTTTGCGATTAGGAACGCACGACCCGCGCCTTTATTACCATGCCGGCATGATCTACAAAGCACTTGATGATCGTCCAAACGCTGTCAAAAATCTGAGGCTCGCGCTGAAGCTCAATCCAACATTCAGTGTCTTACAAGCAGAGGTGGCCGTGCGAACGCTGAAGGCTCTTAATGCTTAAAATTATTCAAACGTGACAGGTAAATCGTGACAGGTGACAGGACAACACTCTCGCGATTGCGGAGTGCGGATGAGAAAACCAACTCACGATTTTTGGTTTGCTTCTTCCAATCCGCATTCCGCAATCACCAATCCGCAATTATCTTGTCACCTGTCACTTTTAAGAAATTAGCATTTTATCTTGTTGATGATAGTTAAGTGAGTTCGCCAAGGTCGACGTTTTCTTCAAAGGAGCTTCATGGTTAATCCGAAACGGGCCGACCAACACCGTCGCTGTAAACAACTTGTCGTATTTCTCCTCATCGCTCTGTGTGTTCTTCACTATCCGATGACAGCGCGAGCGCATCCGCTCGGCAACTTCAGCATCAACACATTTACGCGCATTGAGCCAAACATGGAACGTGTCCGTGTGCGCTACGTCGTTGATATGGCGGAGATACCAACTTTCCAACAACTACAAACGATAAACTCTAACGGAGAACCGACGAGCGCAGAATTGAATCGTTTTGCGGAACGTGCAGCTGGACAGTATGCGGTTGGGCTTCGCCTCACGGTTGATGACAAACTCGTCCCGCTCGAAGTTACAGGACAAAGAATCTCGACGCCGCCCGGGAACGGCAATCTGCCGACGTTGCGCATTGAGTGTGACTTCACCGGCGATTTATCATCCGTTATTACGGGGCGGGCGAGCAATGCAGTTCATCGATTGCTGCTCGAAGATACAAACTACAAGGAGCGCGCCGGATGGCGTGAAGCATTCGTTGTGCCTGCCGCCGGTATTACTGTTTTTGACAGTTCTACATTCGGGAATGCATTGACCGATGAACTCAGAGCTTATCCGCAGGATATGCTGGCAGCTCCGTTGAGCGAGCGTGCAGTAGAATTCTCGATGACTACGGGAAGCGTGCCGGAAGATGTGAAGACCCTGCTTTCCCGCAACGGACGCCCGGCAGTTGTGCAAAACCGCGACCGGCTGACCGAATTGATTAACACTCCGGAGCTAACACCAATCGTTGGTTTACTCGCGTTGCTGGTCGCTCTTGGGCTTGGAGCAATCCACGCCTTCTCGCCGGGGCATGGCAAAGCAGTAGTCGGAGCATACCTTGTCGGCTCGCGCGGCACGCCCCGGCACGCGGCCTTTCTCGGCTTAACCGTGACCATCACGCACACCATCGGCGTCTTTGCCCTCGGACTGATCACCCTCTTCGCTTCAGAGTATGTGTTGCCTGAACAATTGTTTCCCATTCTTAGCTTCGTTTCCGGAGGCATTGTCGTTGCCATCGGCTTAAGCCTCTTTGTGCGCCGTCTAAAATTCGCACTCGGCTATGCCGAAGAACCCGATCACCAACACCACCACGCTGAGGATCACGAACACGCTCATGTCGATGAACACGAGCACGCCCACCCACACAGCCACGCGCATGCGCACAGCGAGCATGCTCATCATCATGATGAACATCACGACCACGGCGCACACATTCATTCACATGGCGGGCAGGCGCATTCTCATCTGCCACCGGGCACCGATGGTTCACCAGTGACTTGGCGCAACCTGCTCGCGCTCGGCATTTCAGGCGGATTGCTTCCGTGCCCTTCGGCACTGGTTGTGCTGCTATCCGCAATCTCGCTTGGCCGTACGGGCTTCGGGCTACTGTTAATTATCGCTTTCAGTTTAGGTTTAGCAAGCACGCTCACCGGCGTCGGATTAGCGTTTCTATATGCTGGGCGCATGATGAAGCGACCAGCTAATTCTCCTTTGCTGACGAAAGTATTACCCACGGCCAGCGCTTTCATCATCACGTGCTTTGGCGCAGTGATCTGCTACGAAGCGTTGATTCAGTCAGGCTTAAATCTATCAGCGTTGATGGTCACGCCGGAAGAAGCTGGAATGGATCAACTCTCCACCGCATCAGTTCTGTTGCTGGGTCTGGTGGTTGGGCTGAAGCATGCCGTCGAAGCTGATCATCTCGCGGCGGTATCAACTATCGTCAGCGAACGCAAAAGCATTCTCAGTTCGTCAATCGTCGGCTTTCTGTGGGGTCTCGGCCATACTATAACATTGCTGATCGCGGGTTTGGCAGTCATCCTTCTTCACATCCGCATCAGCGAACGAACCGCGTTGGCGCTTGAGTTTTGCGTTGGAATTATGCTGATCGCCCTCGGCGCGAACGTCATCCGCAAACTTGCGCGCGGTGACAAACTACACATTCATCAACACACACACGGCGGACACCAACACGCACACTTCCATACACATGATTCCGTTTCAGTCAGGCACGTCACTGAGCAGCACACACATCACGGATTCAGTCTAAATTTACGACCACTTTTTGTTGGGATGATTCACGGGTTGGCGGGCAGCGCAGCGTTGATGTTACTTGTGCTGTCAACCATTCAATCGCCGCTCGTTGGCCTTTTCTACATTTTCATCTTTGGTTTTGGATCTATCGGCGGGATGATAGCGATGAGCGCGCTGGTTGGCGTCCCCTTCCATCTGACGGCCAACCGTTTCGCTCGTGCAAACTTCGCGATCCGCGGCCTTGCCGCTCTGTTCAGTTTGATGTTCGGGGCGTCTATGGTTTACGAGATCGGATTTGTTGAGGGGTTGTTTCGTTAGCTGCAGGAGGTTTCGCTTGCTGGCTGGTGTGTCGAGCGACCGCTTGCCAACGATTATCCCGTTTAACCCACACATCTGTGGCAAGAAATTCTCCGCTCGCTTCCTGGCCGTTGACCTGACCCTGCTGCGAGTACCAGATATTGACAACCGCTGACTCTCCGTAAACCCGCACGGATGTTTTCTCTAATTTGTAATCGGATAATCGCCAGAACCGAATTGTGCTATTGATGTAGCGATTTCTGCTTGTGGAGTTGATCCTTGAGCGCTCATTAATAATCGAAAAGTCTGAGGCCAGGATGCGCTCTAAATTTACTTGATCGCGTCGTTTGACTGAATCCATCCATTCGTTTTCCAGATCAATCAGCTTCTTTTCGATGTCGGTGCTGTTTTCAACTTCAGCAGTTTCGGAGGCTGGAGCAGGTGATGACGGTTGTTCGGCCTCAGGCACTGCTTTTCGCCACGCATCGACCAGCGCTGTTGGCGGCTTAGGAGCGTCATCCTGCTTTGGGGTATTCTGCCCGTCAACGAGTTGTGGATCAGTTAACGTTAAAGCTGATAGCCACACCACAGCGAGTACCATTCCTGTCAAGTTTTTCTTCATCGTTTCATCCTTTCGATTAACACCGGCACCCAATCTCCCGCATCCGAAGAGCGGAAGTCTTGATTGCCTGACGTCAAAATTGGCTCATGTCTACCAGTCGCGTTGCCAGATATTTGCAACTCCATCGTTCAAGCGAAAGTTTACCACCTCGTCCGCGTAGTGGAGGGGTCCCGTTGGCGCTAAATGGAAAACACTGAGACATCTTGGTCCAAAGCCGCAGGAACAAAAAGGCCGCTCAGCAGTTCTTGCGGCAAGCTAAGGAAGGGCCTGCAGTACGTGCCGCGGGTGATCATCACCGATCAGCTGAAGAGTTACAGCGCAGCGAAAGCTGAGATCATGCCGGGTGCCCGCGCACCGCCAGCATCCAGGACTCAACAACCCAGGGTCTATTCATTCTCCGGAATGCGACAAGCAGTTGCACAGGTGGCACGAAATACATGCCCAGGCCCAACCGAGAATCAACGACTTAGCTCAAGAAAGATGGCGTTGCACCTGTGGAAAGAATATTGCATGGCCGAGAATGAATAGACCCTGTCAACAACCGAGCGGAGAACTCACATCAACCGACCAGCGTGCGGAAGAAGGTCCTGAGACGATTCAAGTCAGTTGGACAGGCGAAAGCGTTTTCTCTCGGCCTTCAGCCTCATCGCATCACACTTCCGATCACGCAGAAACCTGCTTAGGGCTGCGCGCTACCGAGATGAGATGCAGTTGAGATTCGCAACGTGGAACGAGGTAAGTTATGACCAGATCGCAGCTTGAGTATAGCAATCGTGGAGCGCCACGATGAGCTAAGCTCGGTCCCATCTGGTTATGATGCCACGCGCCGCCATCATCTCTTCGACGTTGCGGTAGCTCAGAGCGAAGCGGAAGTAAAGCCAGACCAGAGTGGCTGATAATCTCGGTAGGGAAACGATGACGCCGGTGCCGGGAAGCGGAGGTGCTCATCAGCGGAGTATGACGCGCGAACCATCAGATTGCATCTTTGAATTGTTAACCTGACAATACCCGCCGGATCCCCCGGCGCATAAGATGTGTTGTTTGGTGTCGCTTGCCATCTCCAGCAAAGTTGATCGGGTGGTCTCGATCTCCGCCTGACCGCGAATCAGCGCTGTATAAGATCCTCGCTTGTCAAGCAACTCCTCGTGTGAACCGCGCTCCACAATCTCTCCTTCATCAAGCACGAGAATGAGGTCTGCATTCTTGACGGTACTCAGTCGGTGGGCGATCACTATCCGCGTACACGCGAGCGCGCTTAAACTTTGATCAACCAGCCGCTCAGTCATGACATCGAGATGGCTGGTCGCCTCGTCAACCAAAAGCACGGAAGGCTTGTGCGCCAGGGCGCGGGCCAGTGCCAGTCGCTGGCGCTGGCCACCCGACAAGCTAGAGCCTCCCTCGGCGAGCAGCGTTTCGTAGCCCATCGGCATCCCCGTCACCTCGTCGTGGATATGCGCCAGACGTGCCGCTTCGATCACCTGTTCTAGCGAAAGGCTCGGATCATTAAAGGCGATGTTCTGACGGATCGAGCCGCTGAACAAGAACGACTCCTGCAGCACAGTCCCGAACTGGCGGCGCAACGTGGCGTAGTTGAGGCTTTGCAGTGCTGCGCCGTCAAAGAGCAGTTCGCCTCCGGTCGGTGTGTAAAGTCCAAGTAAAAGTTTGGCGAGCGTGCTTTTACCGGAACCCGTGCGGCCGACTATGGCTACCTTTTGTCCGGGCTCGATGGAAACTGAGACATCTCGGAGCACCAGCGGGGCGTGCGGATCGTAGCGAAAGTCAACGCTCTTCAATTCAATCCGGCCTGTTAGCGGCGGCGCACTTCGGACCAGGCGGGGGTCTTGCTCCGGCTCGGCCTGTAGAACGTCGTTGAGCCGTTCCAGATGAGCGCCGATTAGTTGCAGTCGCTGTCCGTTTGACACCAGTGAAGCAAGCGGTGTGAGGAACGACATCGCGAGCGCGTTCAGTGCCAGCATTGCACCTAAACTCAACGTACCATCGAGCACACCGTGCGCTCCGACCCACAGCATTACAAATGGCGAGAAGGTGCGCAGCGCCGTCATCACAGTTCCAACGCTTGCTGAGAAGTGGTTACGCTCAAGCGAGACGTTTAAATTGCGGTAAAACAGATTTGACCAGTGATCGAAAGCTCTGGTTTCGGAGCCCGAAGCCTTCAGCGTCACGATCCCGGCGAGCGCCTCGACGAGATAGCTTTGTGACTCCGCCCCCGCTGCCAAGTCACGTTGTACCAGGTCGTGCGTCCGGCGGGTTGTGCCAAGCAGAAGGGCCACCTGGAACATTCCGATTGCGAGGGCGATGCCGCCGAAGAGGGGTGCCCAAGTCAATAAAATTCCGAGGTATACGAGGACAAAGGTGCCATCAAGAATGGTCGAGATGGTTTGTCCCGTCAGCGTTTCGCGGACAATCATGTTGCTGCCGAGGCGCATCAGCAAGTCGCCGTTCGTCCGTTGCTGAAAAAAGCGAAGGGGAAGCGTCAGCAGATGTTCAAAGAACCCGAGCATCAATTGTGAATCAAGCCGCCCCTGCAGATAGATCAATAGTGCGGCGCGCAGGTAACTGATTACTAGCTGAGTGAGCACCAAAAGGATCATCCCAATAGCAAGAATATTCATCGCATTGGTGATGCGAAACGGGAGGACCTGATCGACAAGCACTTGTGTAAAGATCGGCAGGGCCAAGCCGAGAACTTGCAAAAAGAGTGAGGCGAGAAGGATCTGCACAAGCAAACCAGGCTTGTCCAACACATACTTGAGGTAGTGGCGCCACGAACGCTTGCCTGTCCCACGGCGACGTTCGAACTGAACTCCTGGCTCAAGCATCAGCACCACGCCAGTAAATCCGGCATCAAAGGCTTTGGCGGTGATCCGGCGCCGTCCGGCAGCCGGATCCACGATCTCAAACTTGGTCGCGGACCAACGCTCGACAACCACAAAGTGATTAAAGTTCCAGTGTGCGATTGCCGGTAGTTGGACATACTTAAAATCAGCTGGCTCGATAGACACGGCTTTGACACGCAACCCGTAGTTACGTGCTGCCTTGGCGATTGTCTGCGCGGTAAGACCGTGCTGGCCGACGCCACATCGCTCACGGCATTCTGAGATTGACGTCTGACGACCAAAGTAGTTGAGTATCATCGCAAGGCAGGCAGCGCCACATTCGACAGCGTTCATTTGCAGAACCACTGGAACACGACGCTGACGCCGTAGTCGCTTGAGTACCGCTTGAAAAGCGAAGCAGAGATGATTCCACCCGATCCAGGAATTGATCTTGCTGAACCGCAGCGGCGCGAATTGTTTCGGCTTGATGCCGTTCATCTGCTCTCTCCGAAGAAACGACCCACGAGGGGCAAGAGCGAGGCAACCCGACGCGAACCGACTTCGACATCAACATGGTAGATGCTGCCGACATAAGCCGAAGCAGGTAGGCTCGTGAGGCTTGGCTCAAATGGAGCAACGGCTATCGCTGACGGTTGAGTGATCGCTTGTGCTGCGCCTGGATTGAGCGCAAATCTTTCTCGCGCAAGAGAGGGGCTGCTGATCTCCGGTTCAACGGCAACAATCGGTATGCTCAGGCGGTTGCCCGCTTTATCAATTCCTAGGAACACTTTCTGCCCAACGCGCAGGCGTGAAAGATTCTCAGGGGGCAAAAAAGCGATCATCACGATATCGTCGCGAAGCGATTGGTTCTTACCCTGCCAGGAAACAACGACGGCCAGACCAGAAGCATACATTGGCATCTGCGCGAACCAGGCCACAAGCCCACCAGTCACGAGCAGCCCAAGCAGAAGCCATAAACAGACAAAGATTGGAGGAGAGATGCATCGCGGAAAGACCGGCTCTTCCCGGCTTTGCATGTAGCGCTGAAGAACATCCACACGAAAGATCGAACGATTGGCATCATTCATACACTCACCTCGCGGCCATGTCACAGACGTTCGAGGATGTCTTAATCATCCGTTGACCAGCCGAAGCGTTGGTGGCGCTTGAAGCACCAGCACCGAAGGTACGCGCGTTGGCTCTGCCAGACGTAGCAATTCATAGCCAATGCCCGCCAGCCCGGTCATCAAGCCTGGCACCTCAACTCCCAATGGAACTCCACATAGCCATCCATCATGCTTGATGCTCTCAAGGATCGTGGCAGCGATGTTCCGCGTCTGCCAACGCAACGCTGGATCATTAAAGATTTGATCGGCCTGCAACAGCAACTCCAGGTTGCCCAGATCGCCGTGACATAAGGAGTGATTGGAACCGAATCCGCGGGCGAGAGTGGTCTGTAGCGCTGTGTCTATCTCCGCCCGGACTTCTGCATCATCAAGATATGGGAGCGAACGCAAGCGAGCCATCCCAATTCCGGGCGCGCCGTGGCACCACGCCGTCATGAACTTGCTCTGTGCATCGTCCGCCGGACGGCGGTCAGTTTCATTTTCACGCAGGTCGGGCCAATTCTTCGCCTCCGGAGAGAATAGACTACGCTCGTAGTCGATAGCGGCGAGAGCCGTCTGCTGAAAACGTTTCTCGCCGGTCAATGCAACCAGCTCCAGCAGCGCCCAGGCAATACCGGCAGCGCCATGCGAGAACCCGGTTAACGCTTTTGTCTCGCTTATTTTTGTGGTCCAACCGATGCCATGCTCCATCGATTGAGCGCGATTGATGAGCCGATCTCCACATTGGATAGCGGCGGCAAGCGTGCGCTCCGAAGGGGCACATCGATAAAGGCTGATCAAACCGCCAATGCACCCGGCGGCACCACCGATGATGTCAAGTTGCTCATCCTGCTCGATCAAATTTGGGAGACGGTGGGCGACTGCTTCGGCTTCAACGAGGAGCGCTGGTTGGTTCCACAGCGCATAGAGATGCGCCAGCGTGTAGATCACTCCGCCCCATCCATCAAAGCCTCCAATTGACGTGATGACTTGTTGACTGCGCTCGATCTGACGTCTGAGCATCGTCAAGGCGGATTGGGCCAGCGCGATGTAGCGCTCCTCCTGAGTGATCGCCCCAAGATAGGCCAGAAACAGCGCAACCCCCGGCAGACCGTCATAGAGATCTGGACCCAGCGCAACGAGCGACCAGTGGCGATCAGTGCCGAACTGCAAGCCGATCCATGAGACATCCTGCTCTTCTCCGCGCAACGCTAGCCATCCCAAACGGTCGCCGACCGCACAGGCGGCTCTCAGAAGTTGCTCACGGTCGGCGGTTGCTTGCGTTTCGGTCACACGGCGAGTTGGCCGCTCTGTTTGCTCCGCTTCCATCGCGAGTGTTGTCAGTGAGGCGCGAATGAACCAGAGTTGTTGCGCGTGGTTCTCCTCGCTAAGCTGTTGCACACGACGTCTGACGAGCGTGATTCCTGGCTCATCAAAAAAATCAGCAATCTCCTCACCCGCAGAGTTCAGGAGGGAACGCGATCCCGGTCGCGTTGTGAACATCGGGATGTCACCTTGTTGTAAGTCGTCGCGCTCTGCAGGGATTACTTTCGCAAGGTGCGGAAGATGCTCGATGACAACCCAGAGGCGGTCAAACAAGCGGTCACGATCAAGGGCATCGCGCAGCACATCAGGGTGGAAGCTTTCATGCAGCAGCATCCCGTAGGTTCGTGTTGGACGGAGGATGACGCGCACTTCATCCTCCGTGAAGCGAGCCAAAGGCCCGTCGTCTGCCAGCAGCTCGTGACGGTGTTCCAAGAGCAACTGGTAAATGGCGGTAAATCCGGTAAGGATGGCCTCCGCATAGTTCAGCACGTTAACTTCATCGCCATTGATGGTCGGCCGATTATGGCTGCCAGGCATCGCCATTCGCTTGCGGGCACAACGCATCGCATCTGTACCCGCATCTTCCCAGAACGGTACGCCATCAGGTGAAAGCTGACCAGCAGTTGCGCCCAGGCCGCTGAGGTCGATGCCTTGACCTTCAGCGTTTGACCAGATGCGTTGTGGTAATAACCCGACGCGCAGCGCGGAGTATGCGATGGTGTTGTCGGCAACCACGTCCGCTTGATGGACACTTATGCCGCCGACGCGCTGGTGAAAGAGCGCTTCCAAATCAATCAGCATCGGATGCTCACCTGCGGCAATTAAGTTCTCGTAATGAAAATCGGTCGCCTCTAGCGCATAAAGCAGCGCCAGGTAGCCACCCTGGCGCTCATAGAATCGGCGAACTTCTTCTGACGAATCGCAGCTCGCGGTGTTGACAAACTCAGCCCACCCGTATGTACCGCGATCAAGGATTTTCAGCGTCCGGAACGGGGGGTGATCCCCTCGTCCGTTAAGCCACGTCAGTAATTCTTGAAAATGTACGTCGACGGCCAGCGACTTCGGCTTATAGACAATCTGAAAACCTGAACTAAACTTGGCGATCAGCACGCTTCGCCCACCCCGGTGCTTGTCGCCGACACCACTATTCACCTCCACGAGCCTTCCCGGATCGCAAGCTGGGCTGAAGATGGCCCGGATCATTTCCCAATCAGCGCATAAATGTTTGAGAAATTCCAGACTCACATCTGCCCAGTGATCCAGGCAGATGGTTAGTTGACGGGCTAACACCGGATACTCCTGGAAAAGGGCGAGTGCTGCGTCCGGCTGGCGTAGATGCTCGAAGAAGCTTTGAAAGCGCTCTTCTGGGGTGGTGCCGCAGAGCAGTCCTTGCAGTCGGGCCACGTTCAGTTCCAGAACTAGCGCGCGGCTCAGCATACTAATTAACTGACCCGGTAGATTAGCAAACAATGTTCTTTCTATTGTCGTGGGATCGAACAGCAGACCGTCATAATCTTTGCTTAATGCTTGTGCGCCCGCGCGCACGTGGTCACGTGCCTCGCGGATGAGCGGTTTGATCACGTTCAAAAACGCAGCCGCTTCCTGCTTACTAAACTTCCCGTGACCTTTTGGTTTCGCTTGATTATCGGATGCTTCAGGAACTGGGAGCGTGCTGGTATCAGGTATCGCGGGACGAGCAAAAGCCCGGCTCAGCTTCATCAACCATGTCGGAGGAATGGGGAATCGGTTATGGATCGCCTCCACCGGCTCGCCAAGCAAGTACCGCAGCTCATTCTCACTGGTTCCATCCATCTCCAGACGCTGCGCAAAGTACGAGTGTGTGGAGAAAGGAGATTGCGATTGCCATCGCGCGGCGCGCCGCTGCGTCAAATTGGTATCAATCTCAATCTTGAACCTTTTGTCGTGAACTGCGCGTAGCGATGCAATACGCTCTGTTAACGTGATCGCCTGGTACCAGTCGGAAGCTTGAAAGCATGATTGATTCATTAGAAAACCTCCGCCAAAACTTCACCGAGCCAATAAGCAGAAAGGCAAAAGTAAAAAGGGAACAGGCAAAAGTGAAGGCCGAGAATGACGGTCCTTCTAATCAATCCTTAGACCCCAAAACTTTTGCGCGAGGTGCTTCATTATCCGGGTGGGTGCATCACGCCCGACCAACGGTGGTGATCGAGTGAGCCACAGCAGGTCACAGTGGCCCACTCGTTGGTCCAGCACACCGAACAACTGCAGTCGTCTTGGTGTGTTCGAGTACCTATCAGCTCACTATTCGAACGTGCAGTCGAGCGCGTAGTCAGCATAAGGGCAACGCGGGCCTATCGAACAGCAAGGGTGGGGTGATGATATGCCACCTGCGGCTTGGTTGAGGTCAGCGTCGTTCAGTTCGATCAGCCCTGCCGGATGCTCTGGCAGTAGCGCGCGCTGCTCTTCGCTCAGGCTCAACCGATACTCCTCGTCCTTCCAAGCGCGGATGATGTTTAAATGTGACATGGTATTCTCCTTTTTTTGTTAGAGGCGACGGCTGAAGCTAACCGACGGCCGTGTTTCACTTTGGTGGAATCGGTTTCTGACCAACGGCTTCACCACCTGTTTGTCTTTCCATCTAGTAGTGGCGATTACGGGCCCGAACCTGTCTCCTCTATCTCTTGTAAGTCCCTGATTCGTCTTGCTTCAATCGTCCCGGAGGCAGTGTTATTAAGCACGGTTCCATCGGGATAAATCTCATCCTGAGTGAATCGCCCTCTCCACCTATTCTTCGAAAGTAACTCGATTCTTATCCGAATCCGTATGGTGGCCACGAGCACACCGGTCTGGCTGTCAGACACCAGCAGGAGGTATTTCAGAGCGAAGTCGTCATGTCCTTTTTTGGTCCATGCGCCATGCTGGGCGCTATTTGCGACACCAAAGTCGAGCACAATATCTCCCTCCGATGATGCGGTGAAGGTGCCATTTTTGCATAAGGTTGAGAGGAACTTGGAGGAATAATCAAATTCATTATAGGTCACCGTCCCCAGCCAACTGCCGGTCAGGTCTCTCTGGCCTTGTGAGTCCTTGTCGACCACTTCGTCATCACGACCCGCGTCACTAAACTGATCCTCAGAGCGGGTAGACTGCTTCTGAGGCTGGGTGCCTGTCGTACGGTTTATGAGCTCTTTCGACAATGCCCATCCACGACGCTTTTCCTGGGACTGAGCGCTCGCAACGGTGGTCATCATCCCGGTGATAAGCAAGGCTAATAAGATTCTTCTTCTGTTCATGGGTGTCTCTCCTCAGTGGGTATTGAAGGAAGCACTGTTGGGCCGATGGTTCACGCGACGCGCTTCAGTCGGTCTGCGTACCACCCGCGGCCGGGGAGGTGAGATGGGTTTCTATCAGCCGAGCTCGCTGACCCCGCACTCTGATAAGACGATCCAAGAAAAACATTTCATGGATAATGTTCGTGCCGGGGGGGACGTGTTTTGTCAGGGCGCAGTGAACCAAGAGGGGAAACAAGTCACCACGCGACGGAGCGCTTTACGTTAGGGGCGGGGCTTTACTACAGAGGCAGGCAGTGGCTGGCAGTCGAAGCGTAACATTCGCTTGCCAGCAAAGGTGAAGTTTTCTCTTGACACACCCCTTCCATAGAACACTACTGATAGACGCTTCTGCAGTTTTCATCCGCACGCTTTGAGGTTAAATTACACCTGTGCTACTCAATTTCCTGATGTGGAAGGGAGATCCCGCCAATGAAAGTTATGATGAAAGCTTGCGCGTTAACGATTACCTTATGTCTCACGCTGCCGATTAATGCCATGACGCAGGAGAGTAAACAGAAGCCACCGGCAGACCTCGCGGCGCTCAATGCCAAGATACGCCGCTTCGCGCCGACCATCATTACGGGTGATGTGTCGCGCCTTTCTTCAAGCGACCGCCGTGCGCTCGACAAGATTATCGAAGCCACGCGTTTGATGGACCCGCTTTTTATTCGCCAAGTTTGGAGCGGCAACGTCGCGTTGCAAAAAAAGCTTGAGGCGGACACGAGCGCTCTAGGGCGCGCGAGGGCGCATTACTTTCGCATCAACGATGGGCCGTGGTCGCAACTCGACGAAAACATCGCGTTCATTGACGGCGTACCGAATGAGAAGCCGCCGCATGCCGCGCACTACCCGGACGACTTGACCAAAGCGGAATTCAACAAATGGGTTGAGACGCTCGGTGAACAAGAACGCCAACATGCAACGGGCTTCTTCTACGCGATTCGTCGCGACGCCGCCGGAAAACTCAAAGCCGTGCCATACAGCGAAGAATATCGCGAGTTCCTCGAACCGGCGGCGAAACTTTTACGCGAAGCAGCGGAGTTGACCACTAATGCGACGCTTAAAAATTTCCTGATGAAGCGTGCCGCGGCGTTTCAGTCGAACGATTATTACGAAAGCGACATAGCTTGGATGGAGCTAGATGCGCCGATTGATGTCACCTTCGGACCATACGAGACTTACTCGGATGGACTCTTCGGTTATAAAGCAGCGTTCGAGGCGTACGTTACTCTGCGCGATGAAGCCGAGACGGCAAAGCTCGCCAAGTTCAGCAACTACTTGCAGGAACTGGAAAACAATCTGCCTTTTGAACCGCGTTACCGCAATCCTAAGCTCGGTGCGGGGTCGCCGCTTCGCGTTGTCAACGAAGTTTTCTCTTCAGGCGAAGGCAACAGCGGAGTGCAGACAGCTGCCTTTAACTTGCCAAACGATGAGCGCGTGGTGCAGGAGAAAGGCTCGAAGCGCGTGATGCTGAAGAATGTGCAAGAAGCGAAATTCAGCAAGACGTTGATTCCCATCTCTCGTGTGGTGCTCGACCCGGCGCAGCAAAAAGATGTTTCCTTCGAAGCCTTCTTTACGCACATCCTCTCGCACGAGTTGATGCACGGCCTTGGACCCCAGAGCATTAAAGTCGAAGGGCGCGAAACAACTGTGCGCAAAGAATTAAAAGAAACCTATTCGGCTATCGAAGAGGCTAAAGCTGACATCACCGGACTATGGGCATTGCAGTACTTGATGGACAAAGGCGTGGTTGATCGACAAATGGAACGCTCAATCTATACGACGTTCCTTGCCAGCGTCTTTCGCTCCGTCCGCTTCGGAATTAAGGAAGCGCACGGCAAGGGTATCGCCTTGCAGTTCAACTATTTGGTGGGCGAGGGCGCGATTAAGTTCGATGAACGCACGGGAACTTTCAGCATTGTTCCCTCGCGCATCAAAGGAGCCGTCCGCAAACTCACTGGAGAAATTCTCACGCTACAAGCCGAAGGCTCTTACGCAAAGTCCAAAGCGATGCTCGATAGATATGGTGTAGTCGAACCGCAGATGCAGAAAGCTTTAGACCGTTTGAAAGACGTGCCAGTGGACATCGAGCCGAACTTCCCACTGGCGGCGCGCTAGATAATCTGTTCAGCGGTGTTGTTGGGGACACCTTACTTTTGGGTGAAAAGTAGTGGGGCAAACTCCGCAAGATAACGCTGCCAAGCATGCCAGCTATGATGGCCTTGCGTGAGCCGAAAGTCGTGCCAAATCCCTTTGGTTTTAAGTAGCGCTGTTAGCTGCTCGTTGTTCTTCAGCAAAAAATCATCTTTTCCGCACGCAATCCAAAGCAGTTTAAGTTTTGAATTTGTGCTTTGAGGATCGGCGAGCGCTTTCGCCAACAAAGAGTTGATTCAGTTCCAACCCAAACGCCGCGGCGCAAAGCCCGGATGGCATCTCGAACTACCTGCTCCGCACCGTGCCGACGATCATCGCGGGCGCGAACAGCGCGAACGTGGTGGACATCAACAACCCGACGGCCATTGGGCGCGGCGTGTCTGTGCGCGGGTTGGACGAGAATCAACCCAGCGTCAAGATTCACGAGTGGAACCTGACGCTCGAAAAACAACTCTCGCAGAGCGCAGTCTTACGCGTCAGCTACAAAGGCAAGCACGGCATTAACACCGACCAGATTTTCGACGCCAATCCCGCGCCGAACGACTACATCTGGTACGTGACGACGGGGCAGCCGTATATGTAAGCGGGGAGAAAAGGCGTATCGACAATTGTAGTGTTAGACTTTTCATTTTCGATTGCGCTCGATGTAGGCGCGGGCGAACTGATTTAAATGTGGACTATCTCGCAACCCAACCTTTTTGGCTTCATCCTCTGCCGCTTCTAAGGTCCACCCGTCCCGCAGAACTCGGCGAATCATCCAGAATGCTCCCACGCGGACGGCTCCAGCGCAATGAATAAAGGCCGGACGGTTTGCCGGATCGTCCGTGATCTTCAAAAATTCTGTGGCCTGCTCGTCTTTCGGTTCGCCGAAGACGACCGGGATGTTGAAATAACGAAGGCCTAATTCCTTGACCGCCGCTTCTTCTTCGGCGGCCCGATGCTCGGCCGCCGGCCGCAGGTTGATAACCGCTTTGACGCCATCGGCCTTTAGTTGAGCAAAGTGCTCGAGCCTCGGCTGAGCGCCGGTGCAGAACTCCTCGTTGACGCGCAGGAAATTTCTGATCGGAAGCGTGCTCTGCTGGGTGAAAGCTAATCCGGCGAACATCACCAGCGCGATAGCCGGACGGCATTTTTTCATCATGAAGCTCCTCCACAATTTTCAAGCTGTTACGACAAATGAGTTGCGATTGAAAAGCGCGGCCACCGTCACTTTCGCCACCTTCGTCTCCCACGATCTAAAGGGCGAAGACTGCATCAGTGGTCGTGCTCAACTTGGTCAATCTACTGGAAAAACATCATAGCTCACAAATTTACAGGTTAGAACTTAGCTGATCATCACGGAGCGGTCGTCAATTTGATTCCACCGTTATTTTCGCCTTTGTGTTCGGGCACTGGCACAAACCAAGCGCAGATACTGAGCCCCGCGACGGTGATCGCCAACAGGTAGAATATCAGTGAGTAGGAGCCGGTCAGCTCCACGCATTTCGCTACCAGCAACGGGCCGACGGCAGACCCGACAACGGTCAGCGCCTGGGCCGTGCCCTGAATTTTCCCCAGTTGCGCTCGTCCATAAGCGTGGCTCCAAAAGGTGAAGAAGAGCACTATGACAAACCCGCCAGCCAGACCCATCACCACGGCATACGCCGCGACGTGACCCTCGGTACGCACTTGCGGTAGCGCCACCAGCGACCCCGTGAGCAGCAACATCGCCAGCGCCATCAAGCGCGAGAGCGACCATTTGGATGCCAGCCATCCGGCCAGAAAGTTTCCCAGCAGAGCTGTCAAAGCAGTTATCACCAGTGTGCGGTGATAAATCGAAGCGTCGAACCCACGCTCGGCGAGAATTGATTCGTTGAATAATCCGATGCCGGAGGCGATCAATCCGTAGGTCGCACTCGCCATCGCGAATATCCAAAAGGCGGGCGTCGCCAGCGCTTGCCCCAGAGTTGAGCCAGTTTGAGTTGTGTTCGAGGGGAGCGTGGTTGTGCCCTCTCCATCGAGCTGCAACCCGCAGGATTCAGGCGTGCGCCGCACCAATAGCCAGCCCAAGGGCGCGAGACCCAAAAGCAATGCCGCGCCTATTCCACCCCATGCGACACGCCATCCGCTGTTTATCACCGCAGCTCCCACGGCCGGGAAGGCGCCCATAAATCCGACGCTTAAGATTACCGTATAAATCCCCATCGCTAAACTTAATCTTCTCTGAAACCACTGGCCGACGATGGTGATGCTGACAACCGAGAGCGCACTTTGTCCGATTCCTCGCGTTAAGGTGATCAGCAATATCAGCCAGATTATCCCCGTTACGCTGGAGATCAATAAAACTGTCGCACCGAGAAACGCAGCCACCGCGGTCAAGACAACGCGACTACCGAATCTGTCGATCAACCGCCCGACGCCCAGAGAGAAAAGAGCTCCGATCAAAGTAGCCCACAAATTGACCTGTGCGAAAGACACGCGGTCTATATGGAAGTCACGCATCAGCGGTTCGGTGATAAGGCCCAAGCCCTGGGTGCGACCCGGCAAGGTGCCGACCATCGCCAATGCGGCAACCATCAGGTTCACCCACCCGTAATACACTGGCGACCGAGACACCCAGGAGGAAGACTGCACGGTGGGTAGCTGGGCCGCAAAGCCAGTCATCTAGTGTTCTCCTTTGACGCGCATCGCGCGCCAAGACGTTATAATTAATTTCGGAGCTTTCATGAGCCCACACGGAGTGTGAATAGTAATGTTAGCAGAAACCAGCGGCGCGTTATGTGAATGCGAGTCATGAGTTGAAGAGAGCCTATCCTTCCTGACTGCTTTCATCTCATGACGAGAGTTATGTTATTGTGAACTCAACTTTACAACCTTCTTCGTCCTATTAGCGACAATGCAGCGAGTGAAACTGTTGAGTCTGGTCTTGGCCGTCATCGTTCTCTATGCGCTTCACCAGGACGTTTGGTTTTGGCGTACAGCACACCCGTTGCTTTTCGGAATAGTTCCCATCGGACTTGTTTACCACGCCTGTTTTTCAGTGGCGGCTTCGCTGTTAATGTTGGCTTTTGTTAAGTTCGCATGGCCCGCTCATCTCGAGCGTGAGGTGGAAGAGCACCAGCCCGACCGCGAGGAGGAGCCGACAAATTGATTCCCGCCCTCTTCGTTTTCGTTTACCTCGCCGTAGTCGTTTACATCGGCGTCTTCGCCTTTAAGAAATCACGCGGCAGCCACGGAGCCGAAGACTACTTTCTCGCGGGTCGCTCTTTGGGGACGTTTGTCTTTCTGCTGTCGCTGTTCGGAACTAACATGACGGCCGTCGCCATCCTCGGCTCATCCGGTCACGCGTTTACGAACGGCATCGTTACTTACGGCTTGATGGCTTCCTCGTCGGGCCTGATCATCCCGCTTTCAATTTTTCTGATTGGTACGCGCGTGTGGGCGCTCGGGAAGAAGCACGGCTTCATCACGCCCGTACAAATGTTCCGCGACCGCTGGGAATGTGGCCACATCGGCACGGTGATTTTCGCGGTGCAGGCCGTTTTGCTCGTGCCTTACATCATCATCGGCATTATGGGTGGCGGCACGACGCTGAGCGCGATCAGTGGGGGCTTGATCCCTTACTGGTTCGGCGGCGCCGTTGTCGCGGCAGTCGTGATGACCTATGTCTTCTTCGGCGGGATGCGTGGCACCGCCTGGGTGAATACGTTTCAGACGATTCTCTTTCTCGTGTTCGGAGTCATCGCCATTGTGGTCATCGGCTCCGGGATGGGTGGCTTTCAAGCGGCGGTGCAATCGCTTGGTTCTTCGCCCGCGACCTCGTGGCTGCTGACGCGCGAGCGTGTTTCGCCCTACTACTTTCTGAGTTACACGTTCGTTCCGCTTTCAGCCATCGCGTTTCCGCACATTTTGATTTTCTGTCTGACAGCGCGCCGCATAACGCAGTTTAAGGTGACGGTGATCTTCTACCCGCTGTGCATCCTGGCCATCTGGATGCCGTGCGTCTTCCTCGGCGTAATGGCAAATCGCGTCAGCGACGTTCCGCAACTGCGGGCCAAGATAGAGGCTCGCCGGACGCTCGCCACTGAGGGCAAGGCCATGGCCCCAGCGCAGCGCGACGAGTTGCGCGAAAAAGCCTCCGGGGATGATGTCATTTTATTGCTGCTTGAGCGCTACGCTCCGTTGTGGCTAGCCGGACTCCTCGGCGCCGGAATTATGGCGGCGGTGATGGCAAGCGATTCGCAAATACTTGCGCTATCGACGATGTTTACGGAAGACGTGTTCGCCTTCTACGGCGGGAAGCGGCGTTTCGGCGAATCAGTTCAGGTGCAAACCGGCCGGGCTTTCGTCATCCTCTTAACTGTCCTCGCCTACGCTGTCGCGCTGCGTGCTCCCGAAACGATTTTCGAGATCGCGATTCAATACGCCTTTTCAGGATTCGCCGCCCTCTCACCGTTGATGGTCGCCGCTCTGTTTTGGAGAGGCAGCACTAAGTGGGGCGCTCTGGCGTCGACAATCTGGGTTGCGTGCGCTGTGGTGGCCGTCGCCATCTTCCAGCATATGGTGCCCGCCTCGGCCCCGGGGCCACCGTTGGCGGTCTGGTCCTCCGGGGGCGTCGAAATTCTTTCGCGCACGTCGAGCGGAACGGCCGTCTTTGGTTTCATGCCCGTCGTGCCGATGGTCTTGGTCTCAGCGCTTTTGATGATTGTGGTTTCATCAATCACCAATAAGCCGCGTCAGGAAACGCTTCTCAAATACTTTCCCGCCCGCAAGGACAACTAATTTCTCTTCAAAGTTACGTTCCGAGTCATCAGCCGAAGCAATACAACTTGCCGTCTTGCGCGCCCACCACTACGCGGCCGGAGGCGATGGCGGGCGAAGCGGAAATGGGCGCACCGACGTTAAACTCCGACACTTTCCTTCCGCTCGTAAAGTCCAGCACGTAGAGCCTTCCGTCGTTAGAACCGACGAACACGCGACCGCCAGCAATCGCCGGCGAGGACTCCACGCGGGCCTGTGTCGCGAATGTCCAGTGTCTGCTGCCCGTATACGCGGCAATGCAGTGCACCATCTTATCGCGCCCGCCGACGACGACCCGCTCGTCGATCATGGCCGCCGAAGAATAAAACGGAAACTGTCGTTCGGCGTCCTTGTAGCGCCACCCGATGCTGCGGCTCATCAGATTAACTCCGAGCACGTCGTTGTTGAATGTTCCATAGAACGCGTTACCGCCGGTTAAGGCCGGCGACGCGCCCGTGTACGCGCCGGATTCCAATTGAAAAACCGTTCGTCCATCCGTGATGCGTACCGCGCGCAGAATTTCGTCGCATCCGGCGATGTAAGCGACGCCATCGGCCACGCCCGGCGTACTGTGAACCGGGCCGTTCGTTCTCACCTTCCATAAAAGCTTGCCGTTTATTGCCGAGACGCAGTAAAGGTTCTGATCGTATGACCCGATCAAGATGCGGTTTCCGATGACGACGGGCGACGACTTTATTTCGCCGCCAGTCTTGAACGTCCAGAGCGGCCGGCCGTCGCTGGCCCGCACCGCATGGAGCACTCCCGACAAGTCGCCGACGAAAACCACTCCGCGCCCGCTGACGGCCGGGGATGATTCGCCGATTTCGGCTTTCGCCTGATACCTCCAACGCAGTTGGCCGCTCCCCAAATCAACTGCGACAAGTTCGCCTTTCTGCGTACCGACGAAAACCGTGCCGCCGAAAATCGCGGCGGAAGATTCAATCGACTCCCCGGCTTCAAACGTCCAGAGAAGTTTTAAGTTGGCTGGCATACTCGACGGGGAAAAACCCGTCAATTGAAGATTGCCGCGGAATTGTGGCCAACCATCCGCGGGCGCCGCCCAATTGTCCCACCCGGCGGTTTGGGCCACCGATGGAAGCAAACACATCGCCAACAAAATCTTCAATAAGCGCACTCGTATACCTCCAAAGCTCCGGCCGCATCGAACGGTCGCGGATTAAAACCGCCTGTCCACTGCCTGGCCGCATCGTCCGCCAGAGCAGGCAAATCTGAAGACACGACGCCCGCCGCGCCAAGCTTGTTTGGCAATTCGCCAACTTCAATCAATTCCCTCAAGCGCGAAGCCAAGCCTTCGCTTCGCGGATTGTATGCGCGTGCTCGACACATACTCATAAGCTCGTCGTAGCGCTCGCCCGCCGCACATTCATTCCACTTGACGACCGCCGGCAGCAGCAGCGCGAGCGCCGCTCCGTGCTCCATGCCGTAGCGCGCCGTCAGCGGATTGGCGCACGCGTGGGCCGCGCCGAGCATAGAATTCTCGATGGCCATCCCGGCAAAGTAGGCGCCGATTTGCATTGCGCCTCGCGCCTCAACATCATCGGGGCTGGTGAGCACGCGCTCATAATTTCCTTCGAGAAGACACCACGCTTCGCGAGAGTAAGCCTCCGAGAGCGGGTTGCGCTTAGTCGTCACGTATGTTTCGACGGCATGTGCCAAGGCATCAAACCCGGCGGTTGCGGTCACGCTCCGCTGCTGCGAAAGGGTGAGTTCCGGATCAAGGATAACCGCGCGGAACTTAGCCTTCGTGTCACCGCAAGCCATTTTGACATGCGTTTTCGCGTCCGAGATCAAAGCGTAACTCTGCGCCTCGCTTCCCGTTCCGGCGGTTGTTGGAACACCGATCATCGGCAGCATCGGTCGCCGCGCCTTCCCGAATCCACAGTAGTCATGCATCTGACCGCCGTTGCTTAAAAGAAAGTTGATTCCCTTGGCGCAATCGAGAGAGCTGCCTCCGCCGAGTCCGATGATCGAATCAACCTTGAGCGGCGCGGCGTGAGCGCGCCCCCGTTCGACCATCGCGGTGTTGGGGTTCGAGCCGAAGTCGTGAAAGGTGAAGACTTCGATTCCCGTCCCACTCAAAAACTTCAAGGCTTGCTCGACGTGCCCGGCGGCGACGAGGCCACAATCGGCTACCAATAGTGTGCGCCTGAAACTCAGACCGCGCGCGAGTTCGCCGAGACGGGCGAGCGCTCCGGCGCCGAAAATCACACGAGTGTGCGGGCGGTAATCAAAATTCTCCATCGCGTTCAACGCGCGGTCCGTGTTGCTCATTCCGTCTTCGTCTTCGCGGCCGCGCCGTCGGCGATGCCATAGATATAACTCTGCGAACGCAGGATGAGCATGCCGTCGGAGATGGCCGGCGTGGACATCAGGGCTTCGCCCATCGGGTTGGTCGCCAGCAACTCGAACTTCGGCCCCGCTCTGACGACATACGCATCGCCGTCTTCGCTGACCATATAGAGCTTCCCGTCCGCCGCAACGGGCGACGCGCTGAACGAACTCGGCAGGCGCTCTTGGTAAAGGCGCTCGCCGGTCTTCGCGTTGTAGGCGGAGAGCACGCCGTTGTCGGCGCAGGTGTAGAAGTAATCGCCGTAAATGATCGGCGTCGGCGTGTAGGGGCTGCCCTTTAGCGCCTGCCAGGCGATGAAGCCGTTAGTCTCCTCGCCCTTCTTCAGCGAAACGTCGCCGACGGCCCCGGTGCGGAAGACGTACATCGCCCTCCCCGGAGGGTATCCGCCGGTGACGAAGATCAGGTCGTGCGCGACGAGCGGGGCCTGCATCTTCACCTGCGTGTCGTTGTCGGAGAAGCGCCACAGTTCTTTACCCGTCATCGGGTCGTAGCCGCGCACGTAGCGCCCGCCATTCGCGATCAACTCGGTGCGCGTCTTCCCTTCGTAAACGGTCGGCGTACTCCACGACGTAATCTCGCCGCGCTCGACGCGCCACACCTGTTTGCCGGTCTTCAGATCGTAGGCCGCGATGAACGACTGCTTGTGGCCGTCGCACTGCACGATCACCAAATTTTTGTAGATCACGGGCGAGCTGGCGTGCCCCCACTCCGAAGTGGGGTCGTCCCACAGCCCCGGATTAAGGACGCCGAGGTCTTGCTTCCAGAGCAGCTTGCCCGCCACGTCGTAAGTGTAAAGCCCCTCCGAACCCATCAGCGCGACGACGTACCTTCCGTCGGTCGCGGGCGTCGAGTTCGCCTGCGTGGCCTTGACGTGCCGCTTCGCGCGAGGCACGCCTTCGTGCGCCGTCCGCTCCCACAAAATCCTGCCGCTCGCTTTGTCGAGGCAGTAGACGCGCCACGTGTGCTTCACGGCGTCTCTGGCGAGGCCGATGCCACGGTCTTTCGCGACGAATGTCGGCTTCGCCTCATCACTAATCGCCGTGATGACGAAAATCTTATTGTCCCAAACGACCGGACTCGCGTGTGAGAGTCCGGGGATCGGCGTTCTCCACCGGACGTTCACGCTCTTCACGCCGTCCCACGTGACCGGCGTCTTCCGACCGTCGGCGACGCCCGAAGCGTTCCTGCCGCGGAACGACGGCCAGTCCTGCGCCAGCGCGACGGAGGCAGTCGTCAGACAAAGGACGAAACACAGAGAGAGCACACGTTTCATTGCATCTACTCCTTAAATCTTACGGTGCGGCCCCGGCCTTCGCCGTCGGCGTCGCAGCGGGAGACTTCGCGTTCTCGGCGAGCGCGAAAAGTTGATTGCGATTGGCGATGAAGATAGCGCCGTTGGCCGGTACGGGCGTGCTGTAGACGGAACTGCCCATGTTCACTTCAGTCAAAAGTTTCTTTACTTTGCCCGTCTGCATCACCACCACGTCGCCGTCTTCGTCGCCGAGATACAGCTTTCCGTCGATGACCATCGGCGATCCCCATACCGCAGCGAACATGTCATGCACCCAGTAGACTTGGCCCGTCTTCGCGTCCAGGCAATGCAGAAATCCGCTAAAGTCGGGTTGATAGATGAGTCCGTCGAAAATCGCCGGAGTTGAAATAGAGCGGCGGATCTTGTCGTAGTGCCAGACGAGGCCACTCTGCGTGATGTCGCCGCGTTTTGTCGCGTCTATGCAATACATGTGACCGACGCCCTCGCCGTGTTCGGGATCTTGGCCGTTGGCCAGGTAGACTTTGTCTTGGTAGATGACCGGCGTGCTGATGATCTCATTGCGCGTTTTCGGCCAGGCTGAATCTTTCGGATTTGTGTCAAATTCCCACAGCTTTTTGCCTGTCAGTGCTTCGTAGCCTCGCACCCAACCGTCGCCCTGTCCCATCACGACCTGATCGACTCCTCCGATCTTCCCGACCGATGGCGTCGACCACTGGCCGTGCAAAATTTTATCGAACACCGAGTTGTCTTCCCAGACAAGCTTACCCGTCTTCTTGTTGACAGCGATGATCGCGGGAGCTTTCGGCGCGGGGATGTTGACGTGGCTCTCGTCTTGCCCGTTCGAGGTGCTGACGTAAATCAAATCGCCGAACGTGACCGGCGACGAGTTGGCGAGGTTGTGAGGCAGTGTCCCGACTTCCTCCATCATGTCGAAGCGCCACACGATGTCGCCGTTGGTCTCGCCCGTTAACTTTTCGTCGGTGACGGGGCCATCGTTTTCTTTGTCCCGAAACCCTTGCGTGTCGAGACATACTAACTCGGCGCGGTTTGAAACGTAGTACACCCGGTCACCCTCGACGAGCGGCGACGAGGCAATGCCCTGGAACGGCCAATCATTGACGCGGCCCGAAGCGAGCTTGTCGTGCACCATCTGCCAGAGAAAGCTTCCGTCAGATTCCTTGAAGGCCATCAACACGCCCTTGTCGCCCGTGATCTTCGGATCGCGCTTTCCTTCGTTATTCGTTCCGACGAAGACCACGCCGCCCGCCACCGTAATGTTGCCGTAAGTCTGCGAACCGAGTTCCGCTACCCACTTGATGTTCTTCTTCTTCGCCACGTCCCAACTGACGGGCAGCCCCTTCATACTTGAGACCATGTTGCGGTCCGGCGTGCCGCCCCACATCGGCCAGTCGCCCGTGGGTGGGTCGGACGCCGAAATAGCGCAGGCAAAAGGTAAAAGGCAAAAGGCAAAAAGTAGAAAGGCTGGCGCTGACCACAGCCAGCGTCTTCCGACTCCTGACTCCTGACTGCTGACTCCCGATTTTCTTTTACCGAAAACTGAAAACTGAAAACTGAAAACTGTTCTTTTCATTTGTTCGGCGTCACCTTCAAGTTATCAAAATAAATCTCGGCCAGGGCGTTCCCAAAAATACCGGGGCTACCCTGATGATTGCCAATCGCATCGACGCGCTCAACCGTCCAAGCGCCCGGCTCCGAATCGCCTGCGGGCCATGCCTTGCCGCGCGCGCGCACCTTTCCGTCCGGCAAGTTTTCGACCTGTAGCTTCAAGCGGTACCACGTGTCGGGCTTCCACGCGAACGTCACGCTCGCCACGCGCGCCGTCTCCGGTTGCCACGGCGAGATTTCGAGTTTCTGGCTGTTGCCGAAAAGCACCAGCGCGTAACGCTGCGCGATGACTCCGGCGTCGCCCATCAGCCGCCGCCGCTCGGTCGCACGCACATCAACTTCCGCCGTGTAGTTTGACCAATCCACTGACCCCAGGTACGCTCGCGCGCGGCTCAAAAGCGAAGAGCCTTCCGTCGTCTTCACCAGCACGCGGTTTCCGTCAACTTCACGTACTACAAACTTGAGTCCGGCGTTCGTCCAGTGTGCCGGGAAAGTGCCGACGGTCATCGCATCAAAATTCTCACCCCACGGCAACGGCGGAATCACGCGGACGCGCGCCACTCCTGAAACGTCGCCCACCGTTGCCTTAACATCTCCGGCCTGCGCCGCCGCGTCGCTGGCGACAGTAAATCGCCCGTTCTCCTGTATGTCGCCTTTTAGTTGCTCTAAAGACCACTTGTTGCCCGCCGTCTCTTCCTTCAAAAAACGCCCCTGCTCATCGAATGTGCGCACACGAAAGCGCACCGTCTCGCCGGGCTTGAGCGTAAGTTCAGCCGGCACTATTTGAACATGTGTCGCAACTTTTCCGACCACTGGACTGTGAGCAGCGACGTGTTTGTCGGTTGAGGCGCCCTGACTTTTTTTGCCGATGCAATAAAGCGCCGTGTCGCTGACGAGGAAGAGGCGCCCTTCCGAAGCGGCCACCGAAGCGATCACCGCTTCCGGCATGGTTTCCGTTCCAAGTTGATCTTCGTCGAGAATCTCGCAACCCGTCGCGGTTGGTTTGAGAATGAAGAACTTGCCGTTCTCTGTGCCGACGTAAAGTTTCCCGTCCGCGAAGATGGGTGAGGCTTTCTGGACCGTGCCCAGGTTTTGCAGCCAGAGTTGCTTGCCCGTGTTGATGTCGAAGGCGGCGAGGTTCGCGCCGTTGTCCACCTGGTAGAGTCGTTCGCCGTCGAGCACCGGCGACGAAAATCCGCCCTGCCAACCCTTAACGCTCCACTTGATCTGTTCCCGCTTGAGGTCGCCCTTCACCGTCGCGTCGACGGCGGCGATCATACCCATCTCGCTCGATTCAAGGTTTTCTTCGCTGTGCGTCACGACCGCGGTTGTGCCTTTGACGACGACGCCGGTATTGAGGCCGCGCTTACTGACCTCAATTTTCCAAACCGGCTCGCCCGTCTGCGGCTTAATGGCGTGGACAAATCCGTCACTTGTTCCCTGAATCAGAAGGCGCGTACCATTCACGTCAGCGATAATCGGCGGAGCATATGTCGTGTCATAAGGACGTCCTCCCGGCGCGCTGGTCCAGACGACTTCGCCTGTCTTTTTATCGAAAGCCATCAGGCGGTGTGTACCGCGCGATTGATTGCCCCAACTAAACGTGACGCCGCTCGCGATCACGAGGTCGCCGTCGATGATCGGCGACACGGTGCGCCCGCCGTGCGTCGTTAACATCCCGGAATCTTCACCAAGCGAGCGCTCCCACAGAACTTTGCCATCTTTTGAGATGGCGAGCAGCGTTCCGCCCCCACCCAACACGTAGACGTTGCCCGTCGTCGGATCGCCGGCCGGCGACGCCCATCCGATGCGGTGCGGCGGCGCGTCGCTCAAGAAAATGTTAAAGCGGTGCTCCCAGAGCGGCTTGCCCGTGTCGGCGTCGAGGCACATCACGCGCTCTTGCAGCGTCTCGCCCTTCCCGGCCACATTTTGCAGAAACACTCGATTCCCCATCACAATCGGCGTGGAGCGCCCGCCGTAAGGCGCCTTCCACAAAAGGTTTTCACCCGCCGGCGACCATTTCGTGGGTAGATTCTTTTCGGGTGAAACGCCGTCGCGCGCAGGGCCACGCCACTCGGCCCAGTCTCCGGCCACGCTTGTGCCGGGCGCAACGAACAACAACAAAAGAGAAAGAATAAAGATAACTAAGTGCCTTGGGAAATCAGCGCTCATGCCATGTTCCTTCACGTATGTCTTTGGTCTTCGCAGAAAATGAAAAATTAATAAAGCACGCGTGTGATCAAATCTTCCCATTACCAACCGCTTCCTTCCGGCTCATACTTTATTCCTGCACTTCGCAGCAATTCATTTCTTGATATAACGCCTTAGTATATGACTGATCGGAGAAAAAAAGTTATCATCATGCTGTAAAAGTGATTCGTACGGTTCTCGCCAGAGCCTGTTGAGATGTACACAAGATGAACTCTCAAACTATCCTGAATTTTATCATCTACCTGACGACTCCGAAAACGAGGAGCGATGAATTACATGAGACTCAGGTTTCCCCTTTCGCTATTTCTTTTCTTCCTGTCCCTGACAATTCACGCGCAGGACGCGCGGCAGGCGCTCAACGACGAACTTTGGACCGCCGCGCGTAAAGGTGACGCCGCCGCGGTCAAAACCCTGCTTGAGCACGGCGCCGACGTGAACGCGAAATTTCGCTACGGCGCGACGGCCCTTTCCTACGCCGCCGACAAAGGCCACGTCGAAGTCGTTAAACTCCTGATCGAGCGCGGCGCCGACCTGAACGTCAAAGATACTTTCTACAAATCGCCGCCGATCATCTGGGCAACGCTCAAAGGCCATGCGCCGATTGTCCAAATGCTGCTCGACAAAGGCGCCGAAGGCATCGACGAAGTGCTGGGAATCGCCGCGGGCGGCGGACGAGTGGAACTCGTGCGCATCGTCCTCGCAAAAGGCGGCGCCAAGCCCGAATCTCTTTCCTCAGCGCTTGCGGCCGCAGAAAAGAACAAACACGCCGAGATCGTCGAGATGCTCAAAAAGGCGGGCGCGGTACCACCACCGAAGGCCGATTTCCAAATCGACTTGGAAGCGCTCAAGACCTACGTCGGCACTTACAAAAGCGAGCGCGGAACGGAGTTTATTGTCGCCCTTCGGGAAGGCGTGCTCACGGCCGGCCCAGTCGGGCAGACGCTCACGCTTGGCGCGTTCGACAAGGTCACATTCAGGCCGCTTGACTTAGAGGGAGTCACTTTAATCTTTAACGTAGAGAACGGGCAGGCAGTGAGTTTTACGTTGAAGCAAGGTTCAGACAGCACCGTTTATAAGCGGATCGATAAGTGATGGGTTAAAGATAACTCGTTTGCTCTTTCATCACTTCCTTTGAGCCGCCTGCGCAACTCACAACTGATTATTTTGAGGGTTACGATGAAACGTCTCTTACGCTTTTCTCTTGCCGTCTACGGCATCGCCGCCGCCGCCTCGATTGTCTCGGCGCAGAACTGGCCATCGTTTCGTGGCGCGAATGCAGCGGGCGTTGCTGAAGGTCAAAGCCCGCCGACTGTCTTCGATGTCGCGAAGTCGGTCAACGTGCGTTGGAAGACTCCGATCCCGGGGCTTGCGCATTCGTCCCCAGTCGTCTGGGGCGACAAGGTGTTCGTCACGACAGCCGTAAGCAGCGCCGCAAAGCCGGAAACACGCTTCGGACTCTACGGCGATGTCGAGCCCGTCAAAGATGAGCCGAAGCACACTTGGAAAGTTTACTGCCTCGACAAAACTACAGGTAAAATTTTATGGGAGCGCAACTCTTTTGAGGGCATCCCGAAAGTCAAACGCCACCCGAAGGCGACTCACGCCTCTTCGACACCCGCCACGGACGGCAAGCATATTATCGCTCTCTTTGGCTCAGAAGGACTTTACGCCTACGACACTGCTGGGAAACTGCTTTGGAAGCAGGACCTCGGTACGCTCGACGCCGGTTGGTTCTACGACCCGGATTATCAGTGGGAGTATGCCAGCTCCCCGATCATCTACAAGAACATGGTCATCGTACAGGCAGATCTCCAAAAGAATTCTTTCATCGCGGCTTACGACTTGAAGTCCGGCAAGCGCCTCTGGATGACGCCGCGCGAAGAGATTCCGTCGTGGGGCACGCCGACCGTCTACGAGGGCAAGACGCGAGCCGAATTGATCACCAACGGAACGAAGGCGATTCGCGGCTACGATCCTCTCACCGGCAAACAATTGTGGTGGCTTTCGCCCAACTCCGAGATTACGACGCCGACACCTGTCGTGGCGCACGACCTGATTTACGTGACCAGCGGCTATCGTCCCGTCCAGCCGATCTACGCCATCCGCCCGGGCGCCAACGGTGACATCTCTCTGAAAGACGGCAAAGAGTCGAACGACTTTATCGCCTGGAGTAAGCAGCGCGGCGGGCCGTATATGCCGACGCCCATCGTCTACGGCGATTACCTTTACACCTGCTCGAACAACGGCGTCGTCACCGCTTACCATGCGAAGACCGGCGAGAAAATCTATCAACAACGCATCGCCGACAAAGGCGGCGCGTTCACCGCTTCCCCTATCGCCGCGGACGGAAAGATTTACCTTTCGAGCGAAGACGGCGAAATCTTCGTCTTCAAGGCCGGTCCCAAGCACGAACTTCTGGCGACGAATCCGGTGGGCGAAGTTTTGATGGCGACGCCGGCCATCTCTGAAGGGATGCTTATCGTGCGCGGCCTCAACCACCTCTTCGGGATTGGCGAAAGCCCCGCGGCGAAAGACGCTAAAACCGTTCGTTAAGAATTTGATTGACCAGAGCGCCAAAGGCTGCACGAAATAAATTTTTGCCGCAACGTCTAGAACAATTACTACTTGAGGAATTCACGCCGTGAAACTGTTTAGCCGTATCAACCGCACCCTGATGATTTGTCTTCTCTGCGCCGTCGCCATCTTCGGTTTGTCCACACTTCCGCCGCCCGCCGCGACAGCCGGCGCTAACTGGCCGCAGTGGAGAGGTCCGGAAGGCGCTGGCATCTCCGCGGAGAAAAACCTTCCCGAGGAGTGGAGCGGCACCAAGAACATTCAGTGGAAGACGGCCATCGCCGGCAGAGGCCACTCGTCGCCAATTGTCTGGGGCACTAAGATATTTTTGACGACCGCGATTGAAGGAGCAATCGTGCTCGGAGCACAGGCTGCTCGGCACGTCATCGACGGCAAAAATTTTGTGCATCCCGACAGCATCGGCGCGGATCGCAAACACACTTTCAAGGTGATCTGCCTCGACCGCGACACCGGCAAAATCCTTTGGGAGCAGACGGCCTTTGAAGGAACGCCTTACGACAATCGCCACCGCAAAAGCTCTTTCGCCTCTTCAACTCCCGCCACGGACGGCGAGCGCGTCTACGCCTTCTTCGGCTCTGAGGGACTTTACGCTTATGACTTCAAGGGACGCATCGTCTGGAAGGCGGATCTCGGAAAGATGGGCACGTTCGGGATGGGCACTGGGACGTCGCCCGTGCTTCACGAAAATCTCGTGATCGTGCAGTGCGACTACGAATTGGGCGAACGGTCTTTCATCATCGCTATGGACAAAAGGACCGGCAAACAAATCTGGAGGACGCCGCGCAAAGTGCAAGTCGGTTGGGCGACACCGCTACTCGTTCAGACGGCCAAGCGCGCCGAGTTGATTACGAGCGGCACCGAGGCGGTCATCGCTTACGATCCGGCGACGGGCAAAGAGCTGTGGCGCAGCAAGGGCCTGGAAAGTAACTCAATTCCGAGTCCGGTGGCGACGCGCGACTTGGTCATCATCTCGGCGGGGTATCCCGCCAAAGTCGCCTACGCTGTGCGGCTCGGCGGAAGCGGAGACCTTTCGGCACCTTCCAACGTTGTCTGGAGTTACGCGAAGGGAACGGCCTACGTGCCTTCGCCGATTCTTTACAGCGACAACTTATATCTGATGACTGACAAGGGAATTCTGACCTGCCTCGATGCGCGCACGGGCGAGGTGCGGTACGAAGGCGGGCGCGTCCCCGTGCCCGCGACGTTCACCGCTTCGCCCGTAGCCTTCGACGGCAAACTTCTGCTCACCAGCGAGGACGGCGATACGTTTGTGCTGAGAGCCGGCCCGAAGCACGAAGTCATCCGCACCAACTCTGTCGGCGAGCCGGTCTACGCCTCCCCGGCCATCTCCGACGGCCAGATTTTCATTCGCGGCGAGAAGAATCTTTACTGCATCGGGAAGATAGGGAAATAGCAGCGTCGTGCGGACGATAGCCCGTCATCAACGCGCGTGTCTGGTTCTGTTCAGCGCGCCTTTTCCCACTTGCCGATAAGATGGCGCGGCGCGGGCTGACGCTCAAATGGCGTTATGCTTTCCACATTCTTAATCTCGGTGATTGCGAAATCCCGTTCCACTACGTATCTTCCTTGTAGATACAAAGGGAGGCTTACCGTGAAAGTGCAAATTCAAAAATGGGGTAACAGTCTTGCTCTGCGCATCCCAAAATCCTTTGCCGTCGAAACAAAGGTTGAGCAAGGCTCGATGGTCGAAGTTTCTTTAGAGGAGGGGAAAATTATCGTCGCCCCCGTCGCGGAGCCGGAATTCACCCTCGAAGATTTGCTAGCGAAGGTCACGAAGCACAACTTGCATGACGAGATTGATACCGGAAATGCTCTCGGAAAAGAGGCTTGGTAATGGCATACATTCCTGATCGCGGAGACGCGGTTTGGATTAGTTTTAACCCACAAGCCGGACACGAGCAGGCTGGTAGGCGACCGGCTATTGTCCTCTCCCCTGCCGCATACAATCGGAAGGTCGGGTTGGCTATTTTCTGCCCGATCACGAATCAGATCAAAGGCTATCCTTTTGAGGTGGTTATTCCCGCAGGCTTGAAAGTGTCGGGAGCAGTGTTGTCGGATCAAGCAAAGAGTTTAGATTGGAAAGAGAGGGATGCGGCATTGATCGTCAGGCTTCCGTCAGTTGTGACTGACACGGTATTGAAGAAACTTAAAACTTTGCTTTGAGTCTTCGCAGTACAGCATGTCAGGTCGTTGGACGGGGCACGGCGGTAGCGTGATTGTCATCGTCGTCTGTGCAAATCGGGCTGTGTGGTCGCGCCGCGCCCATCAATTCATGCGTGTCTGTTACTTTCTTTCAGCGCGCCTTTTCCCACTCAATGAAGGTATTGAACAACGCGCGGCGCGGACTGACGTCTAAATGGCGGGAGAAGCTCTAACTCTAAACCCAGTTCTGCCGGTAAAAAAAGTCATGAAGGTTTCATTCCTCATACCTGTTCTATTATTGGTAGTGGCTCAGCCAAAGGAGAGAGCCAGTAAACGGTTATAGTCGTGAAGAAAGAGACGCAAGCAGATTTCGTGCATCTCCTCGGACTTGGAAAATGACAGGCTCTTTCTGACGAAGCGT
>Ga0136614_10000103_pt1 | contig 32375 bp, 23 predicted proteins | sample AntDrymUQ2792106_2_FD_106643 | JGI IMG/M metagenome (GOLD analysis project Ga0136614, IMG submission 106643) | Polar desert sand microbial communities from Dry Valleys, Antarctica - metaG UQ279 (21.06) | ecosystem: Environmental > Terrestrial > Soil > Desert | place: Antarctica: Dry Valley... | reverse complement strand
TCGCCGCACCGAAGATAACCACGCCTGCAAATGTCCATGCCGGCGCGCGTGACGTGTCGAAGATCATGCCGAACAGCCGTATCGCGGGACCCTGCCCGACATTGAGCGTCACGTGATACATCAGCTCGATCACAAGCACCGTTCCAAAAGCAAGGGCTAGTGCGCTAAACAGAACGCCGAAATAAGGATCGCGCAGGCGCCTGAATTTTCTGAACTTCAGCACGCGCAAGTTCATCAGGATCAGACTCGACAATCCGCCAGGCGCAAACAGCACGAGCAGCACGAAGAACACGCCGAGATACAGTTGCCAGGCTTTGGTGTATTCCGATAGCGCTACTGCAAAGAACACGAACACCACAGCGCCGAGAATCGGGCCAAAGAAAAACGCGGCCCCGCCAATGAACGCCGCAAGCAACACTCCACCAGACCGGATTGCGCTTACATTCTCGGCACTGACGATCTCGAAGTTGATCGCCGCAAGCGCACCGGCGATTCCGGCAAAGAACCCCGATAGGATCAACATCAACCAGCGCACCCGCTGCGGGTTGTATCCGATGAATTCGGCGCGCTCCGGGTTGTCGCGCACCGCATTGGCGATTCGTCCGAGCGGCGTTTGTGTCAGCGCGTACATCGCGACGATGCTGGCAAAGCACCACGCCGCAATCAGGTAATAAACCTGAACCTGTGGCCCAAAGGTGATGCCGGGAATTCCGAGGAACGGCGCGCCGACGGCGCGATCCGCGGTGATGCCTCCCTCGCCGCCAAAAAAGCCCGGAAACATTAACGATGCGGCGAATACCATCTCACCGATTCCGAGCGTGATCATTGCGAACGGCGTGCCAGCTCTTCGCGTGGTCAGATAACCGAATAGCATGCCGAAGAGTGCGCCCGCCGCGCCACCGATCAGCGGCAGCAGCGACGTTGGCCAGACCAAGGTCCCTGCGCCGATCCACCGCAGCGCATGGATTGCGAAAAAGGCGCCCAACCCGGAGTAGACAGCGTGTCCAAAGCTCAGCATGCCGCTCTGGCCAAGCAGCATGTTGTAGCTCAGCGCAAAGATGATGGTGACGCCCATTTGCGAAAGCAGCGTCAGCGAGAATCCCTTGTTGAAGTACGCGGGCAACAGCAGAAACAGCACGGCCGTCAGTCCCCATACAACCCATCGGCCCAGGTTGATTGGCTTGAATGCCAACATCGATGTTGCACTGATCACGCGTCAATCCTCGCGCGTGCCAAGCAAGCCTTTCGGGCGCACGATCAGAATGAGCACAAGAACCAGGTACGGCAATACGGGCGCCACTTGCGACAGGGTCAGCTTCAATACGTCGTAGCCAGGAGTTCCCGCATCGATCGCGAGTCCAATCGAGGTCGCGAGCTTGGCAACCGACCAGTCGGACACCTTGCCGAAGCTTTCGAGCAAACCGATCGCCAGCGACGCAATGAATGCACCGGCCAGCGAGCCCATGCCGCCCACCACGATCACGACAAATACGATGGCTCCCACGGTGCTTGCCATCGCGGGCTCGGTGACGAACGCATTGCCGCCGACGACACCCGCAAGGCCCGCCAACGCGCAGCCGCCGCCGAACACCAGCATGAACACGCGAGGTACGTTGTGCCCCAGCGCTTCAACCTGCTGTGGGTGCGTTAGCGCAGCCTGGATCACCAATCCAATTCGCGTGCGTGTCAGGATCAACCACAACGCGAGCAGGATTGCGACGGCAACCGCCATCATGAACATCCGGTACTCGGGAAAAGTAATGTCATAGCGCTGCAGCCAGCGCACCGGACCATCGAGCTCGGGCGGGACACGGTAGGCGACGGCCGCGCGGCCCCAAACCACCTGCACCAATTCAACAATGATGTAGGAAAGGCCGAACGTAAACAGCAGTTCAGGCAGGTGCCCCCATTTGTGCACGCGTCGCAAGCCCCAGCGCTCGACGGCCGCGCCGAGGAAAAAGAGTGCGAGCGGTGCCAGTACCAGCGCCGGCCAGAACCCGAGCCAACTGCTGATCTGGTAGGCCACATAGGCGCCGAGCATGTAGAAGCTCGCGTGGGCAAAATTCAACACGCCCATCATCGAGAAGATCAGGGTCAAGCCGGCGGCCAGCATGAACAACAGCAAGCCGTAGCTGATGCCGTACAGGGCCTGACTGATGAGGGCTTCCATCAGAAGCTCTAACGCGCGCTTTTAAAGCGACGCCAAAAAAAGGGCCCGGTGATCCGGGCCGCTGTTGGCATTCTCAAGTCAGGAGCGCGCGGGCCGTTTCATGTTGCAACTCGTGGGCTGGGTCGCCACGTAAGTCGGATACGCGACAGCGGTTGCCCAAGTGAAGCCCGTTTTCTCAATATCGTGCTTGTTGGCGCCGCCTACTTTGGTCCAGGACGAAAGCCAGAGAGGTTGCAGCAGTTGATGGTCAGAAGCACGCATCTCGATATCACCGTGCAGGCTGGTGAGCTTGGCGCCTTCCATTGCGTAAGCAACGCGCAAAGGATCGGTCGATCCGGTCCGCTTCATCGCATCGGCGAGCAGCGTCAGCGACGTGTAAGTGGCGACCGTATAAAACTCCTCGTTAAAACGCTTCTTGAAATCGAGATAAATCTGCTCACCCGGATAACCCGTGATATTCGGGTGCCAGTAGGAAATCATGTGCATCCGGTTCTCTCCGGCCGGGCCGACTGCGGTCGGTGTGCCGATAACGCCGGCGTAATACGTATAGAAGTTCGCATTGAGCCCGGCTTCTCGCGCGGCGCGCACGAGAAGCGCGAGATCCGGACCCCAGTTGCCGGTAATCACGGTGTCGGCATTCGCCGCCTTCATTTTCGCAATGTAAGGCGCGAAATCACGCACCTGGCCCAGCGGGTGCAAATCATCGCCAACCACTTTCACGTCGGGGCGCTTGCGCGCCAGCAGCTCCTTCGCGACGCGCGACACCTGGTGACCGTGCGAATAATTCTGGTTGATAAGGAAGACGTTCTTCACCTCAGGGCGATCTTTTATGTAGGCGGTCAACGCTTCCATTTTCATATCGGTGTTGGCGTCGAAACGAAAATGCCAGAAGCTGCACTTGCTATTGGTCAGGTCAGGATCAACCGCCGCATAGTTCAGAAATACGATCGCCTGATTCGGGTTGCGCTCGTTGTGCTTGTCGATCGCATCGATCAGCGCCAGCGCCGCGCCGGAACCCTGGCCCTGCACGACGTAGCGGATGCCCTGATCGATCACCTGCTTCAGCGCCGTCAACGTTTCCTGCGGCGACGCCTTGTTGTCAAACGCCGCCATTTCGAACGTCACACCAGGCCCGGCCAACAGCTGCGCGTTGACGAGATCGGCGCTGAACTGAAAATGCTTCAGCAGATTTGCGCCGACGCCCGCAAACGGGCCCGATTGCGGATCGATGTATGCGATCCGTACCGTTTGCGTTGCGGAGGTGCCTGGCGCCGATTTGGAAGCCGCCGGCTTTGTCTGCGCCATCGCGTAGCTGGCGAAAGCGAGCGCACCTGCTGCAGCTAACCCCGTGATGATGTGCCGGCGTTTCATGGTTTGTCTCCTATTGTTTTGTGAATGCACACAGAATACTCAAACAACGAGCCGTCCCGTAAACAACTACGCACCCGGCAAGCGGTGCGCGCGAAACTGGTCGCGCAGCTTCGTCTTCAAAATCTTGCCGGTAGCGCCGAGCGGCAATGCTTCAACGAAGACGACGTCATCGGGCACCTGCCAGCGTGCCACTTTGCCAGCGTAGTGCGCCAATACCTCGTCGCGCGTCACACTCGCGCCTGGCTTCTTGACCACGACGAGCAGAGGCCGTTCGTCCCATTTCGGATGTGCCGCGGCGATGCACGCCGCCATTGCGACCGCCGGGTGCGACACGGCGATGTTTTCGATTTCAATCGAGCTGATCCACTCGCCGCCGGACTTTATAACGTCCTTGCTGCGATCCGTGATCTGCATGTAACCATCGGCGTCGATATTTGACACGTCGCCGGTTGGAAACCATTGCTTGTTTTGCTTGTTCTGCTTGTCATCCACCAGCGGGCTGCCTTCGCCGCTCTTGTAATAGTCACGCACCACCCACGGTCCGCGGACGAGCAAGTCACCGAATGCGATGCCGTCCCACGGCAGGTCGACACCGTCGGAGTCGACAATTTTCATATCCACACCGTAAAGCGCTCTGCCCTGCTTGCTCTGCACCGCAGCACGTTCGGCCGGCGACCAGGCCGCGTGCTTGTGCTTGAACGTGCAGGCGGTGCCAAGCGGGCTCATTTCGGTCATGCCCCACGCATGCAACACCTGCACGCCGTATTTTTGCTGGAACAGCTGAATCATGGCCGGCGGGCACGCTGAGCCGCCGATCACGGTACGGTTCATCGTTGAAAACTTAAGGTTGTTCGCTTCCGTATAGGTCAGCAGCGATTGCCAGACGGTCGGTACGCCCGCGGAGAAAGTCACCTTCTCGCTTTCAAGCAGCTCGTGCAGCGATTTGCCGTCCAGAAAGGGGCCGGGAAAGACGAGCTTTGCTCCCACCATCGCAGCGATGTAGGGCAGCCCCCACGCGTTGACATGAAACATCGGAACCACCGGCAGAATCACATCGCGTGCTGAAAGGTTCAACGCGTCCGGTAGCGCAGAAGCGAGCGTGTGCAATATCGTCGATCGATGCCCATATAGGACGCCTTTCGGATGGCCGGTGGTTCCCGACGTGTAGCAGAGCGACGATGCCGCGTTTTCGTCGAACTCTGGCCACGTGTACTCGTCAGTTTGCGCGTCAATCAAGTCTTCGTAGCAGAGCACCCCATCTGCGGCCTCTATCTTTGCTGCAGGCATGCAGTCGCGATCCGCAAGGGCGACCCAATGCTTGACCGTCTTGCACAGCGGCGCAATGGATTGAATCACCGGCAAGAACGTCAGATCAAAAAAGACCGCTCGATCCTCGGCATGATTGACAATCCACGCAATCTGCTCGGCGTGCAGGCGCGGATTGATCGTATGCAGAACGCTTCCTGCGCCCGAGACCGCGTAGTACAGCTCCATGTGCCGATAGCCGTTCCATGCGACGGTCGCGACGCGATCGCCCCGATCGATGTCTAGCTCTGTAAGCGCGTTGGCCAACTGGCGGGACCGTCGGTGCAGCTCGTGATACGTGGTGCGATGAATGTCGCCCTCGACCCGGCGCGACACTATTTCAGAGTCGCCATGATGCCGGTCCGCGTGCTCGATCAGCGACGAGATCAGCAGCGGCATCTGCATCATCAAGCTTTGCAACATCGTGATGTCTCCTTGGGCCGGCATTTGTAAATCAGCGGTCCCGACCGCATATGCTGGTGATTCAATCAACCGTCGTCAAGCTCATACAATGACACGCGGTTTCGGAGAACCTTGTGGATTCCTCATTAGTCGTTGACCAGATCACGCCGACATCGGTTGCAACCCCGGTTGATTTGGGACTGCGTTTTGATAATTCATTCGCGCAATTGCCTGGCGCGTTTTACACGCGACTGGCGCCGACCGGGCTTTCCGATCCGTACCTGGTCGGTTTTTCGGAATCCGCCGCCGCCCTGATTGGGGTTAGCGCCGAGGCAAACCGGCAGGCGCTGGTCGATGTGGTTGCGGGGAATCGTCCGCTCGCTGGTAGCGACCCCCTGGCTGCCGTGTATTCAGGCCATCAGTTTGGCGTCTACGTACCACGCCTTGGCGACGGCCGCGCGTTGCTGCTCGGCGAAGCGATCGGACCCTCGGGTGAACACTGGGAGCTGCAGCTCAAGGGCGCGGGCAAGACGCCTTATTCGCGGATGGGCGACGGACGCGCGGTGCTGCGTTCTTCGATTCGTGAATTTCTAGGATCCGAGGCTTTGCATCACCTTGGCGTTCCCACCACGCGCGCCCTGGCCGTTGTCGGTTCGGATCAGCCGGTTTTCCGGGAAACCACGGAAACGGCCGCGGTCGTCCTGCGCATGTCGCCGAGCTTTATTCGCTTTGGTTCTTTCGAATATTTTTACTGGACGCAGCAGCACGATGCATTGCGGCAGCTTGCGGACTACGTCATGGATCACTTCTATCCGGAATGTCGGGACGACCCACAGCCGTACCTGGCCTTTCTCGAGCAGGTCGCCCGGCGCACGGCACGGCTTGTTGCGCACTGGCAAGGCGTCGGTTTCTGTCATGGCGTCTTGAACACCGACAATATGTCGGTACTCGGCGTCACGATTGATTACGGCCCGTTCGCGTTCATGGATTCATTCGACGCCGGGTATATCTGCAATCACAGCGACGTCAACGGACGCTACGCCTACAACATGCAGCCGCAGATCGCCCACTGGAATTTGTATGCGCTCGGGCAGGCGCTGGTTGGGCTTACCGACGATATTGACGCGACGAAAGCGGCTATTGATAGCTACCTCGAAGAATATTCGCGCGCCGGCAGTGCAATGTTTTGCGCCAAGCTTGGGCTCGAGACAATGCAGGCCACCGACAATTTGCTTTTCACCGGCGTTATTGATCTGCTGCAGGCCGAACACACCGATTGGACGAACTTTTGGCGCATGCTGTCGACTTTCCGGGTCGACGGAAGCGACGGCGACGCAGTGCGCGATTCATTTATCGACCGCGCTCGATTCGATGCATGGGCTGTTCGATATCGGGAAAGGCTGCGCGCTGAGGGCTCGGTCGACACTGAGCGCGCAAAGCGGATGAATCGAGTTAACCCGAAGTACATTTTGCGCAACCACCTCGCCGAAATTGCAATTCGCGCCGCAAGCGCCAGCACTTCGAGCGGTGGCGGCACGCGCGATTTCTCTGAAGTCGAGCGGTTGCTGAAAGTTCTCGAACGGCCGTACGACGAACTCCCGGAGTTTGAATCCTATGCGCAGGACCCTCCCGACTGGGCCCGAACGCTCGAGCTCTCCTGCTCCTCCTGAGGCTTACGATGAACGACCCGGTGACAAAAGTGAACAAGTCAAAGTCCGAATGGCAACAGCAGTTGTCGGCCGACGAGTACGCGGTGACGCGCGAGAAAGGCACTGAACGTGCATTTTCCGGCCGCTACTGGGACCATCAAGACGAGGGCATTTATCGCTGCGTGTGCTGCGGAACGCCGTTGTTCGCGTCTGATACCAAATTTGATTCCGGGTGCGGCTGGCCCAGTTATTTCAAGGCGCTCGACCCTGCCAACGTGCGCGAGGAGCGCGACGCTTCACACGGCATGACGCGTACCGAAATCATTTGCAATGTCTGCGACGCGCACCTCGGCCACGTTTTCCCGGACGGCCCGCCGCCCACGGGGTTGCGTTACTGCATCAACTCGGCATCGTTGCAATTCGAACCGCAGCAAATCGTCAAGACGTGAAGCTTCTCTTCGATCTGTTTCCGGTTGCCGCATTTTTTATCGCTTACCGAATTGGAAAGGGATTCCCCGACCAATCGGCGGGGTTTGTCGCAGCGCTGATTGGACCTGTTGCCGCAACGGCTGCCTTTCCGGATCTGGTCGCTGTAATCGTTGCCACCACGGTGGCAATCGCCGCGACGCTGATTCAGGTCGGATGGCTGCTGGCGCGCGGCCAACGCGTCAAACCCATGCTGTGGCTGTCTGCGATCTTGATCATCGCGTTCGGAGGAATGACGATATGGCTTCAGAATGAGTTGTTTATCAAATGGAAGCCGAGCCTGCTGTACTGGAGCTTTGCGTCGATCCTCGTCGGCGGCCGGTTGCTGTTTCGACGCAACTTGCTCGCATCCCTGCTCGGCTCCGAACTGACGCTGGCGCGGCCGGTATGGGATCGCTTGCTGTGGCTATGGGCAGGATTCTTTGCGTGCCTCGGTGCCGCCAATCTCTATGTGGCCTACCAATTTACGACGGAACAGTGGGTGGACTTCAAGACGTTTGGACTGATGGGTATTACGTTTGCGTTCGTGATCGGGCTCGGCATTTACCTCAGCCGTCATATCAAGGAGCCCGCCGCCGATGTCTGAAGACACGATTGCGAAGATTCGCGAAAGAATGTCTGCGCTCGAGCCGCTGGCATTAGAGGTCATCGACGACAGCGCGCAGCATCGTGGGCACGCCGGGGCGGCGAGCGGCGGCGGTCACTACCAATTGCGCGTTGTCAGCGCGCAGTTCAAGGGCCTATCGCGGGTGGCTCGGCATCGCCTCGTGTATGATCTTTTGACCGATTTAATGCAGCGCGAAATTCATGCGCTCGCAATGAACCTGCAGGCTCCCGGCGAGGTCGAACCGGCGGCTCTTTCAGGTTTTACCCACTTGAACATCCTTCTGGATCCTAGTACCTATGGAACGAAACCGACTGATGCAACGTAGCGTCGCCTTTGCCGCAATTGCGCTGGCCAGCAGCATTGCAATCGCGCAGAACGTCGCGGTGATCAACAACAAGCCGATTCCCAAAGCGCGCGAAGATGCTTGGGTAAAAGAGCTGACCAAACAGGGGCAGGCGGACTCCCCCGAACTGCGCAAGCAGGTCAAGGATCGGCTGATCCAGAACGAGATCCTGTTGCAGGAGGCGCAGCGGCGTGGCGTTGCGGAGCGTGCCGACGTGAAGTTCATGCTTGATGTGCAGCGGCAGAACACGCTGATTCAGGCGCTGTTGCGCGACGAGGTCGAGAAGGCTCCGGTGACTGATGCGCAGATCAAGGCGGCGTACGAGCAGCAGAAAACGAAGGTAGGCGGCAAGGAATTTCGAGCGCGCCATATCCTCGTAGAGAAAGAGGACGAAGCCAAGACAATCACCGAGCAGTTGAAAAAGGGCGCAAAGTTTGAGGAGCTTGCAAAGGGCTCCAAGGACACTGGCTCTGCGAAAAATGGCGGCGACCTGGACTGGGCTGCGCCAGACTCGTATGTCAAACCATTTTCCGATGCGCTGACCAAGTTGACCAAAGGTCAGGTCACGGATGCGCCGGTGCAAACCCAGTTTGGATGGCACGTGATTCGTCTCGACGACGTCAGGGATACGCAGTTCCCGCCGCTCGAGCAGGTGACGCCGCAAATCCGCGAAGGCCTTCAGCAGCAACGCGTGCAGACGTTTGTTGAAGGACTACGTAAAAACGCCAAGATCCAGTAGGCACCTAACTTGCTTTCTATGAGGCGTCGGTCGCCGCTGTACGGCGGCTGTAAATCAGTTGGCTGCGTTCACGCCACCTGTTTGACGACTAAAACGAGGGAAACAACTATGAACAAGTTAGTCTCGATCGCAGTGGGCGCTGCAATATTTGGCGCCAGTGCTGTTGCCGGCGCACAGAGCAGCGGCACGATGAAGCCGGGTGAAACGATGAAGCCGGGTGAAAGCGGCATGACTGGCAGCACCGCGGGCCGTAGCATGGACTTCAAAAAGATGGACACCAACAACGACGGTTGGGTTTCGCGCGAGGAATATCTGGGTTTTTACGGCACCAGGTATGACAGCATGAAACGCAATGACAAAGGTTGGGTGTCATGGTCTGACATGCAGCAAAGCGACGGCCGATTCTTCCAGCCGGGTACCTCAAGCAATACGACGGGTAACCCGACAACGGATCGCGCCGGCACGAAGGGCGGTATCGGCAACCCACCTGCAACGGGTGGCGGTTCGAAGTAATCGCAGTTCGTAGTAATTGAAGTTCAATCGGGCCGCTTATGCGGCCCGATTTGTTTGTATCGTGTGTTCACTGCGGGTGGCTGTTACCCGATCCAGCGGCGCGCGTTTCTGAAGATCCGCATCCATGGTGAGTGCTCGCCGAGCCCTTGCGGTTGCCACGACATCTGCACAGTGCGAAAAACACGTTCCGGATGTGGCATCACAATCGTAAATCGGCCATCTGCGGTCGTGAAACCGCATTGCCCGCCAGGCGAACCGTTCGGATTAAATGGGTAGTCATCAGTTGGCCGCGCGTGGGAATCGACGTAGTTGATCGCGCAGATTGCGCTTTGTTGTTCGCTCTCGCGCTCGAACACGGCCCGGCCTTCGCCGTGCGCGTTTGCAATCGGCGCCACACTGCCCGACATGCCGTTAAAAAACAGCGACGGCGAGTCTGCAATTCGAACCTGCACCAGACGACCTTCGTACTGCTCCGACGCGTTTCTTTCGAACCGCGGCCAATGGCGCGCGCCCGGTATCAACGCCTTCAGGCGGCTCATCATCTGACAGCCATTACAGACGCCGAGTGCAAATGTGTCCTCGCGGGAGAAAAAATTTACGAACATCTCGGACAGCGATGCGCGATGCAGAATCGTTTTCGCCCACCCGCCGCCGGCTCCCAGCACATCACCGTATGAAAACCCGCCACACGCAACAACACCTTTGAAATCTGCAAGTGATTGACGGCCATCGATCAGATCGGTCATATGAACGTCGACGGACGCGAAGCCCGCGCGATCAAAGGCGTATGCCGTCTCAGTCTGGCTGTTGACGCCCTGCTCCCGCAAAATCGCAACCCGCGGACGCCGACCGGTCGAAATCAACGGCGCCGCAACATCGTCGTCAGGGTCGAACGTCAGCCGCATCGACAACCCGAGATCATCTGCGGCGGCACCCGCACGTGCGTACTCGCGGTCTGCGCAGTCGGGGTTGTCGCGCATTCGCGCAATCCGCCATGACGTTTCGCTCCAAACGGTTTGCAGCTCCGCCCGCGGCCTCGAGAACACGGGCCTTGCGTCGCACCAGAACTCGATTACGTCGGTCGAGTTGGGCCGGCCAATAATTTGCGTCTGCGCGCCAAGACCGGCTTTTCGAAACGTTTCAATCACGGCGCTCTTCTCGCGCTCGCGTACCTGCATGACAGCGCCTAGCTCTTCGCTGAATAGTGCCTTGAGCAGGAGTTCGTCGCGTCGCACCGCAACCTGCTCGGCCCGAATCTTGAAATCGCCCCAGTCCTCAGCGACCGGGTCGACAGTGAGCACGTCAAGGTTCACGCTGATGCCCACGTGGCCGGCGAACGCCATCTCGATCAGCGCTGTAAATAATCCGCCGTCCGAGCGGTCGTGGTACGCCAGCACCTGTCGGTCACTTCGAAGCCGATGCATCACCTCAAGCAGCGCAACGAGCCGTTCGGGTTGATCGACGTCCGGACATTCATTGCCGATTTGTTGCGTGACCTGCGCCAAGATGGAGCCGCCCATTCGATTACGTCCGGCCCCTAGATCCACCACCAGCAGCACCGTATCGTTGTCGGCAACGAGCTGCGGAGTCAGCGAATGCCGAACGTCGTTGACCGCTGCGGCCGCGCTTGCGATCAGCGAAATTGGCGCGATGACGGTCTTTTCGAACTCGCCATCACGCCATGTGCTCTTCATCGACAGCGAATCCTTGCCGACAGGGACACTGATTCCCAGCGCTATGCACAATTCGCTCGCGGCGTGCACAGCGTCAAATAATTTTGCATCTTCGCCCGCCACGCCGCACGCTGCCATCCAGTTGGCGGAGATCTTGACGTCCTTCAGTTGAACGTCCGCGGCCGCAATATTGGTCAGCGCTTCGCCGATGGCCATTCTCGATGCCGCTGGTGGGTCAATGACCGCAAGAGGTGTCCGCTCACCGATTGCCATTGCTTCGCCGGCGTAGCCGTCAAAGCTCAGCGTGGTGACAGCGCAATCGGCTACCGGTACCTGCCATGGCCCAACCATCGAATCGCGGCAATTCATTCCGCCGACGGTACGATCGCCGATTGTCACCAGAAACGATTTGCTGCCAACCGTCGGATGCCGGAGCACATCGAGCGCGCACTGCTCGATACGTATTCCGGAGCCATCGAATTCCGGCAATTGCGTTGGCACATGAAGCACGTCCCGGTGTGCGCGCGGAGGCTTTCCCAGCAACACATCCATCGGCATATCGACGGCGAGTACGCCACCACCGCTCTCGATTCGCAGCTGCGCATCGTCGCTAATGCGGCCGATCACTGCATACGGGCAGCGTTCACGCTGCGCGATCCAGCCAAAAGCAGTCAGATGCTCGGGCGCAATCGCTAGCGCATAGCGTTCCTGCGCCTCGTTGCACCAGATCTCGAGCGGACTCATGCCGCTCTCCTCGACTGGGATCGCATCCAATACAAACCGCGCGCCACGCTTGGATTGATCAGCCAGCTCGGGCATTGCATTGGATAGGCCGCCTGCGCCGACGTCATGAATTGACAGCATTGGGTTGCGATCACCGAGTGCCCAGCAGCGATCAATAACCTCCTGCGCGCGCCGCTGCATCTCGGGGTTGCCACGCTGCACCGAATCGAAGTCGAGCTCGGTCGTGTTGGTGCCCGCGCCGACGCTCGACGCTGCACCTCCGCCGAGACCGATCCGCATGCCCGGCCCGCCGAGCTGGATCAGCAATGTTCCAGGCGGCAGGTCGTGCTTACGCACCTGGGCGTTGTCAATGTTGCCGATTCCGCCGGCGATCATGATCGGCTTGTGATATCCGTAACGCGTGCCTCCCACGTTTTGCTCGTAGCTGCGGAAATAGCCGATCAGGTTCGGACGGCCGAACTCGTTGTTAAATGCAGCCGCACCAATCGGCCCGTCGACCATGATCGCTAACGCGTCCGCGATCCGTGCAGGGAAGCCGAGGGCGCTATGTGCGAAACCACCGGACGCAGCGACATCGGCGTCACTTTCCCAAGCATGGCGCATCTCTGGAATACGCAGATGAGAAACCGAAAAGCCGCATAGCCCAGCCTTCGGCTTTGCACCGCGCCCCGTCGCGCCCTCATCGCGGATCTCGCCGCCAGCGCCGGTCGCGGCGCCAGAAAACGGAGAGATGGCGGTCGGATGATTGTGGGTCTCGACCTTGAACACTGTATGCGTGAGTTGCTCGACCGATGCATAGTCGACGCCGACAGCGTGTGCGCTGAGCGGGAAAAATCGTTTGACGACACGGCCCTGCAGCACTGCCGAGTTGTCGCTGTACGCGACCACGGTGCCTTGAGGGGCAGCCCGGTGGGTTGCGCGAATCATGTCAAACAACGTGGCGTTCTGTGGTTGGCCGTCGATGGTCCAGCTCGCGTTGAAGATTTTGTGTCGGCAATGCTCGGAGTTCGCCTGCGCAAACATCATCAATTCGACGTCAGTCGGGTCGCGCTGCATCCGCACGAATGCATCGAGCAGATAGTCGATCTCGTCGTCGGACAGCGCGAGACCCATCTCTGCATTGGCGTACGAGAGTGCAGCGCGCCGTTGCGCCAACACCGGCACGGTCTGCATTGCTTTGCCCGGGAGCTTCTGGAATATGGAAGCCGGGTCAATGCCTTCTCCCAATACCGTTTCAGTCATCCGGTCGTGCAGAGTCGCTTCAATGCGCGACGCACGATCGAAACCCTGTGCGCGTTTCGCAACCCGCGATTGCCTGAACCCGATGTGATACAGCGTGCCACGCTCTAGCCGCTGGACGTTCAACAGCCCGGTGTTGTGCGCGATATCAGTCGCCTTGCTCGCCCAAGGCGAGATCGTTCCCAGTCTCGGTACGATCGTGACCCTTAAGTCATCCTGAGAAATCGGGGGCGGCCCAGCGTCTCCATACCTCAGCAGCGCGTCTAGTCGCGCGCGATCAACGCTGTCCAGCGGCGCACGCAGATGCACGAAGTGAACGAACGTTGCGCGGATTGCGCGTGCAGAGGCGTCAATCAGCTGAATCTTTGCCAGCAGGCGCGCAGCGCGGAATGCGGATAGCGCGCTGGGTCCCGGCAGCGCTAAGAACGTCGCATCTGAAGTCATTATGGGAGACAAGCGCGCTCGCAGTTGCAGCGTTGAACTGGAACACGAAGGAGCGCGCGATTATAGCGGTGCGCGTCGTCTGGACCACGCGCGCGGGTCAAGCGGCGATACGGTCCTCGCGCCAGTACGACGTCTGCGCTGCCGCCAAGGCGCGCAACATCGCCATATTGCAATCGAGCTGCGAGATATCGAGCGCTTCGAGCTGCTTGCGGCTCGCCACCGGGTCGTTCCGCTCGACTGCTTCTGCGAGAGACAGGTAGGGCGCACACGGCCCGGCGCGCTCCGCCAGAGCCGCTTCGACGTTCAGTGGCAACTTCGCCCTTTGCAGCAAACGGGGAAACGCAGTGCCCGTCATGCGGTCGAGGACCGAAAACGCGCCTGTCTGAAATAAGGATTCACGCAACTCCGCACCCTGACGGCTGCAGCTTGCGAGGTGTTCGAGAAATAGCCCGCGGCGAATTCCAGCGTGCATCAAAGGTAGGGTGTCCGCGCATTGGGTGGATACGCGCAGCATGCGAGAAAGCCATCGGGTCAGCTTGGCATGGCCAAGCATCATCACAGCGCGCTTGACCGACGCAATCTGCATCGGCACCGCGAAGGCGGCCGAATTGACGAATCGGATCAGCTCGAACGTCAGCGCAGCATCCCGCTTGATGGTCGACTCGATCGTGTCGAAATCGGCGCGATCGTGTGCGAGCCGCAGCAGTTCGAGTACCGCTGCCTGGCCGGGCTGCGGTGGCCGCTCTATCGTGCAGTGCGCTTCGTCCATTGGCAACCCGACGCTCGCAACAGCGCCGCGTTCGTACGCCGACTGCAGCTCCTCGGTGCGAAACGCGCCCGTGATAATGAACGGCATGCGGCGCAAGACGCCGGGAGGCGGGGTGACGTTGCTGCCATCACTGCGTCGGCGGCGATCTTCGGTGATGTGAATCATTGCGTAACTGAAGCAGTTGAGCAGAGCAGGCGGAAGCGGAACATCCGGCCGCCCCCGCAACGCCATCTTGATGCCCCGCCGGTGTGCACGCTGGACAAGTCCCTGCATCAGCGGATCCCGCAGCGCGATGGTTGGGATCTCGACGACTGCGTTGCGCGGCGCCTGCCACTCGAGCAACGAGTCGTCGAGCTGAGCATCGAGCGGCGCGACCAGGACCGGCGTGCGCGAGTCCGGCCACATGCCACTCAACTGCTCCAGAATCAAACCAATGGGCAGCCGATCGCTGGGCTTGATCGACAGCATGGTCAGGCGGGTGCCGAACGTGTGTCGATCGCGATCGATCAGCGGCGCATAACTCATCGAAAGCGAGCCCAAAACGGGCGTCAATCCAAGGCGGTCGGGCGCATTCATATGTGCGCATTATTTGCGCGCGCGAGCGACTCGCGTAGAGGGAATTTCGACTACGGCAACGTCTATTTGCTGTGTTCGAACAGTTTCATTTTTTTCCGAAGCCGCCGCCGCCCGGAGTTTGAATAACAATGACGTCATTGACGTTCATTTCGGCCGATCCAATGTGCGCCAAGTGCTCGATGCGGCCGTCAATTCGCTCGATCCAGTTGCGACCCGGCTCGCCGGTTTCGCCGCCTGCCATTCCGAACGGTGCAATTGACCGGTGGTTCGCCAGAATCGACGCGGTCATCGGCTCCAGAAAACGTAATCGACGGGTGCCCCCGTTACCCCCATGCCACCGACCGGCGCCACCGGAATTCGCGCGTATTTCATAGCTCTCGAGCCGCACCGGATAGCGGAACTCCAGAACCTCCGGGTCGGTGAGCCGCGAGTTGGTCATGTGAGTCTGAACGACGTCGGTACCGTTGAACCCGGCGTCCCCTTCAACTTCGCCACCCGCGTCGAGCGTGCGAAGGCCGGCGCCCGAGCCGCCCGAGATCGTTTCGTAGTACTGATACCGGTCGTTACCAAACGTGAAATTGTTCATCGTGCCCTGCGCGGCCGCCATCACGCCCAGCGCCCCGTAAAGTGCGTCCGTAATGCACGACGAAGTTTCGACGTTGCCCGCAACGACAGCAGCCGGGTACGCTGGATTCAGCATCGAGCCCCGCGGTATTAAAACGTTCAGCGGCTTGAGGCACCCTGCGTTCAGTGGAATGTCGGCATCCACCAATGTGCGGAACACGTACAGCACCGCCGCATAACACACGGCGCTCGGCGCGTTGAAATTGTTCGGTAACTGCGCGGACGTGCCGGTGAAATCGATCGTCGCTGATCGACTCGCCTGGTTCACGGTGATTCGAACCTTGATCAGCGCGCCGTTGTCGAGCGGATATTCGAACGCGCCATCTCTCAGTTGGGTGATAACGCGACGCACTGACTCCTCTGCGTTGTCCTGCACGTGTTGCATATAGGCGCGCACCACCTCGAGCCCGAAGTGCTCGACCATGTTGAGCAGCTCCTCACGACCCTTTTCGTTAGCAGCGATCTGCGCCCTCAGGTCCGCCAGGTTCTGCTGCGGGTTGCGCGCAGGGTAGCGGCCGGAAGTGAGCAGCGCGATCAGCTCGGCTTCGCGGATGCGCCCAGGACGGTGCACGGCGCCGGCGCCGTGTCCGTCGACCAGCTTGAAGTTGATGAACCGCACGCCCTCCTCGTCGAGCGACGTCGAAAATGGCGGCATCGACCCGGGGGTGGTCCCGCCGATATCGGCATGATGGCCGCGCGAGCCGACGTAGAACAGGATTTCCGCCCCTGCGCGGTCGAACACCGGCGTGATCACCGTGACGTCGGGCAAATGGGTGCCGCCGTGATAAGGGTCGTTGATCGCGTAGGCGTCACCCGCCTTCATCGTCCCCGCGTTCTCGCGCATCACCGTCTTGATAGATTCGCCCATCGAGCCCAGATGCACCGGCATGTGTGGCGCATTCGCGATCAGATTGCCCGCCGCATCGAACAGCGCGCACGAAAAATCGAGGCGCTCCTTGATATTTACCGAATACGCAGTGTTTTGTAGCCGCAGTCCCATCTGTTCTGCGATCGACATGAAAAGATTGTTGAACACCTCGAGCATGATCGGGTCCGCGTCGGCGCCGATCGCCTTGCGCTGCATGCGCGCGCGCGCGCGGTTGAGGACCACATGGTCGAGCTCGGTAACCGTCGCGCGCCAGTCGGGCTCGACGATCGTGGTTGCGTTGGCCTCTGCGATGATCGCGGGACCCTCGATCACGTCGCCGGGTTGCAAGTCGTCGCGCGAGTACAGCGGCGTGTCGCGCCACTGGGATTCGTTGAACATGCGTGCGGTTGCCCTTGCGGCCAGCGGCCCAGTGCGTGCGGGGATCGAACGCGCGTTTTCGATCGCGGGTTCACCGCTGCCGATCGCCTCGACCGATACCGCTTCGATGATCAGCCCGCGCTGCTCCATCAAGAACGAATAACGCTTCAAATACTCGGCGTCGAAGGCAGCCTGCATCTCGGGCAAAGTCGATGCGGCAACGATCAACGCCGAGTCGGTGCCGTCGTACCGCAGATGCACGCGCCGCACCACGACCACGCGATCTACGGGCACGCCCTGTGATCGCAGATCGTTCGTCGCGTCCACCGCCAGCAGGTCAAGCGCAGCCTCCAGGGAGGCCATCGCATCCTGCTGCAGGCGGCGCTCGATCGATTCCTCTCGCATTGCGGTCTGATCGGCGAGTCCCATGCCGTAGGCCGACAGCACGCCTGCGAGTGGATGCACGAAGATTTGCGTCATGCCGAGCGCATCGGCCACGCCGCACGCGTGCTGGCCGCCGGCGCCGCCGAACACGCTTAACGTGTACTGCGTCACATCGTGCCCGCGCTGGATCGAGATGCGCTTGATCGCCTCGGCCATGTTGCCCACGGCAATGTCGAGGTAGCCGTCAGCCAGCTCCTCGGGCGTCATAGCGCGGCCGGTGGCGTCTTCGATCTCCACTGCCAGTGTGGCGAACTTTTCACGGACCACTTCGTCGTCGAGCGCCTCGTTCGCGCCGCGACCGAACACCTTGGGGAAAAACGCCGGCTGAATCTTTCCCACCATCACGTTGCAATCGGTCGCCGTCAGCGGCCCGCCACGCCGGTAACACGCCGGCCCCGGAGTCGCACCCGCAGAATCCGGTCCGACTCGCAGCCGCGCGCCATCGAAGTGCAATATCGATCCGCCTCCTGCGGCAACGGTATGAATGCTCATCATCGGCGCGCGCATCCGCACGCCCGCGACCTGAGTCTCGAACGCGCGCTCGCAGTCGCTGACATCGCGGCCGCCGAAGTGCGATACGTCGGTCGAGGTGCCGCCCATGTCGAAGCCGATGACGCGGTTGAAGCCAGCGGCCAGACTGGTGCGCACCATGCCGACGATGCCGCCCGCGGGACCCGACAGAATCGAGTCTTTGCCTTGAAAGCGGCGAGCATCGGTGAGTCCGCCCGATGATTGCATGAACAGCAGCCGCGTTCCCGGCAGCTCGCTAGCGACCTGGTCGACGTAGCGCCGCAGGATCGGCGACAGGTACGCATCTACGACTGTCGTATCGCCGCGCGCAACGAACTTCATCAGTGCGCTGACCTTGTGCGACGCCGACACCTGCGTGAAGCCGATTTCGCGCGCCGCCGCTTCCAGCTCGGCTTCGTGCGTGTGATACCGATAGCCATGCAGCAGCACGATCGCCACCGATCGAAAACCAGCCGCGTACACCGCTTCGAGCTCAGCGCGCGCCGCGGCCAGGTCGAGCGGCGTTACTACGTCTCCGTGCGCGCCCACCCGCTCGTCGACTTCGATCACCTTCGAATACAACAGCTCGGGCAGTACGATGTGCCGATCGAACAATCGCGGCCGGTTCTGATACGCAATTCGCAGCGCATCGCCAAAGCCGCGCGTCACCACCAGCACGGTCGGCTCGCCCTTGCGCTCGAGCAGCGCATTGGTCGCGACCGTCGTTCCCATCTTCACCGCGTCGATCTGATCGACCGGCACCGGAGCATCGTCCGCTAGCCCAAGCACGCGCCGAACGCCGGCAATCGCAGCGTCATCGTACTGCTCCGGATTATCGGACAGCAGCTTGTGCGTAACGAGCGACCCGTCGGGCCGGCGCGCGACAACGTCCGTAAACGTACCGCCGCGATCGATCCAGAATTGCCAGCCGGCGGCCATCCGCTATAGCGACGTCGCAGCGCGCGCCGCCTGATCGTACATACCCGACAGAAAACGCAAGAATGCAGCAAGTTCTCCCAGCCGCTCATTGCTCGTGCGCTCTTTACCGATCGCAGCCACCAGACACGCCTCGCGTACTTCGCGATAGCGCTCAATGTAGCGCTGGCCGGTCGTGCTGGCCGCGAACAGCACTTCTTTTCCGCGCCGCTCGCCGTCGACCAGTTTCATCGCCACCAGCTTTTTCAGTGCGTACGAAACGACGTGCGTGTCCTCGATATTCAGCATGAAGCAGATGTCCGCCAGCTTCTTCTCGCGGCCGCGGTGATGAACGTGATGCAGCAGCAGCACTTCGAGCGTCGTCATGTCCTTCAGGCCGGCGGCCGCCATGCAGCGCACGACCCAGCGGTTGAACGCGTTGCCGGCGAGGATCAAACCAAACTCGAACTCGGACAATTGCTGGCTGCCAGCCGACATTAGATGCGCCGACGAAACGAATAGCCGCGGAGCTACCGGCGCCAGCGCGCTTCGGCGTATGCTCGTGGCGCGTTCGGTGCGATTGCTCTTTTTCATTTCGCCCGCGATTTATCGATAAATTGTTGACATGCTAGTCGGTGCTTGATATTTTGACAATGTCAACGTGCCGCACATCGTTTCGCTATCCTCAAGGAGATCCCATGAAACGCCATCAAATGGTTCTTGCCGCCTGCGCCGCGGCTTTGGCCTTCGCTGCACCGTACGCAGCCGCTCAGACCAAGTGGGATTTGCCGGCAGGTTATCCGGCCGGCAATCCGCACACGCAAAACCTGACTCAGTTTGCCGCAGACGTTGCGAAGGCGACCGGCAACAAGCTCGCCATCACGGTGCATCCGAACGGTGCGCTGTTCAAGGCGCCCGAGATCAAGCGCGCGGTGCAGACCGGCCAGGCGCAGATCGGCGAAGTGCTGATGAGCCTGCTGGAGAACGAGAATCCAGTGTTCGGCGCCGACGCGGTGCCATTTGTCGCGACCGGGTTCGACGCATCGTGGAAACTGTGGCAGGCGCAGCGCCCCGTGGTCGAAAAGATTCTGGCGGGCCAGGGCATCAAGCTGCTGTACGCAGTAGCGTGGCCACCGCAAGGGATCTATACGAAAAAGCCATTGAATACGGTCGCCGATATGAAGGGGCTGAAGTGGCGCGCCTATAACCCGGCCACCACGCGTATCGCGCAGCAGGTCGGCGCGCAGCCGTTGACGATTCAGGCCGCTGAGCTGTCGCAGGCGCTGTCCACCGGCGTCGTGGATTCGTTCATGTCGTCGGGTGCCACCGGCGTCGATTCCAAAGTCTGGGAAAGCCTGACTCACTTCGCTACGGCCGACGCCTGGCTGCCGAAGAACATGGTGATCGTTAACCAGAAGGAGTTCGACAAGCTCGACAAGGCTTCGCAGGATGCGATCGTGGCCGCGGCGAAGGAGGCCGAGGAGCGCGGCTGGAAGCGCATGCGCGACTACACCAGCGAGTCGCTCGCCACGCTGCGCAATAACAAGATCACCGTGTACGAGCCGAGCCCCGCACTCAAGAGCGAGCTCACCAAGCTCGGCGACACGATGCTCACAGAATGGATGGCCAAGGCCGGTCCCGACGGGCAGACGATCATCACCTCGTTTCGCAAGTAGTCCGACAAGCCGCCGCCGAACCAGGGCGGCTTTTTCTTATTTTTTGGGCGGCGGATATCTGATGCGCGTACTGCTCGATTCGCTGTTCAAGCTTCTGGGCGCGCTCGCCGCACTTTTCATTTTCGCCACTTTGGCGATTGAAGTAGCCGGCATCGTGCTGCGCGAACTCGGCTACTCGATGGCCGGCGCCGATGCCTACGCGGGTTACTTCCTTGCGGCCGGTTCGTTTCTGGCGCTGGGCTACGCACTGCGGCAAGGCGATCACATCCGCGTGACGTTGATCCTGCAGCGTCTGCACGGTCGCGCCCGCTGGTGGATGGAGGTGCTCTGCCTGACGATTGCCTCCGCGCTCAGCGTTTACTTCGCGTGGTTCTCGGCGCGCCTAGTGTGGGGCTCGTACACGTTCAATGACGTTTCGCAGAACGTCGACGCGACGCCGTTATGGATTCCGCAGCTTTCGATGGCGATCGGCCTGGCCGGACTCGCGCTGGCGTTCATCGAGCAGCTCGCGATCACCGTGCTTACACGCCGCCTGCCACCTGCGGTTAACGAAGCGGCCCACATCGAATAGATGGGCACCGTTGTAGCGTTGCTCCTGATCGTCGCGCTGTTTGTCATTCTGGGCGCCGGTGTATGGGTCGGCATCGCGGTGCTCGGCGTGGCGTTCATCGGCATGGAACTGTTCACGACGCGACCCGCTGGCGACGCGCTGGCGCTGACGGTGTGGGGATCGCTGTCGAGCTGGACGTTGACCGCGTTGCCGTTGTTCATCTGGATGGGCGAGATTTTGCTTAAGACACGTCTGTCCGAAGGCATGTTTCGCGGGCTCGCGCCGTGGCTGCAATGGCTGCCCGGCCGCCTCCTGCATACCAACATCATCGGCTGCACTATTTTCGCCGCGGTGTCGGGTTCATCGGCCGCCACCTGCGCCACGATCGGCAAGATCACGCTGCCCGAGCTTGCAAAACGCAACTATCCCGAGCAGATCTCGATCGGCTCGCTCGCCGGCGCCGGCACGCTGGGGCTGCTGATTCCGCCGTCGATCATCATGATCGTCTACGGTGTCGCCGCCGACGTTTCGATCGGCAAGCTGTTTATCGCCGGCGTGATTCCGGGCCTGATGCTGGCGGCGCTCTTCATGGGCTACACGATCGTCTGGGCATTGCGCCACCCCGGCAGCATTCCGCCGGCCGATATCAAGCTCAGCTTTGCGGGAAAACTTGCCGAATCGCGCCACCTGATTCCGGTGATGCTGCTGATCGTGGCCGTGCTGGGCTCGATCTATCTCGGCGTTGCGACCGCGACCGAGGCAGCCGCGCTTGGAGTCGTCGGTGCGCTCGTGCTGTCGGCCTTCCAGCGCACACTGACTCGGCAGACATTTGTCGATTCGCTGATGGCGGCGACGCGGCTGTATTGCATGATCGCGTTGATCCTCGCCGGGTCGGCATTTCTTGCGCTATCAATGGGCTTTATCGGATTGCCGCGCCAACTGGCCGAAACGATCGGCGCGCTGAACCTGCCGCCGTTTGGCCTGATCATGCTGCTGATGGTGTTCTTCATTGTGCTCGGCTGTTTTCTTGACGGTATCTCGATGGTGGTCCTGACGATGGCCGTGTTGTTGCCGACGCTGCAGACGGCCGGTATCGATCTCCTGTGGTTCGGCATTTTCATCGTGGTCGTGGTCGAGATGGCGCAGGTCACGCCGCCGGTGGGCTTCAATCTGTTCGTTCTGCAAGGCATGACCAAGCGCCAGATCAACACAATCGCCGTGGCGGCGTTCCCTTATTTCCTGATGATGGTGCTGGCGGTGCTCGCAATCTGGTTTTTCCCGGGGCTCGTCACTTACCTGCCGTCGCAGATGAAGCTGTAATGCGCGTCGTCGCATGCATGTGATCGTCGTTGGCGCCGGCATCATCGGCGTAACGACCGCGTACTACCTGCGCCGCGACGGGCACGAGGTGACGGTCGTCGAGCGCCGCTCCGGAGTTGCACAGGAGACGAGCTTCGCAAACGCCGGTGTCATGGCGCCGTCGTACGTCGCGCCATGGTCACAGCCGGGGATGCCGGCGAAAGTTCTCGCCTATCTTTTCCGCGCGGAAGCGCCGATTGTGTTCCGGCCATCGCTCGACCCTGCCCTTTGGCGATGGATCATGCGCTGGCTCGGCGAGTGCCGCCTGGAGCGCTTCACCCGCAATAAAGCACGCATGCAGCGGCTCGCGTTCTACAGTCAATCCGAACTGCGCGCATTGCGTGAATTGCATCAACTTGATTACGAACAGGGTACTGGCTACCTGCAGCTGCTGCGCAGCGACGCCGATGTGGAGCGTTCCGCGGTCACACGCAAGATGTTGACTGAGCTCGGTGTCGCACATGCGCTGCTGACCGCAGAGGAAGCGCGCACGTTGGAGCCGGCGCTGCACGCACCGACTCAACTTGCCGGCGCGCTGCACCTGCCGAATGACGAAACCGGTAACTGCGCCTTCTTTGCACAGCAACTGAAGGAGATCGCAATTCGCGACGGAGTCAATTTTCGTTTCAATGTCGTCGTGCAGCGCGCGGTGCATGAGCAACAGCGAATTACTCGCCTGCAAACCGACGGCGGCGAAATTTCTGGCGATGCTTTCGTTGTAGCAGGCGGCATCGATAGCGTTGCACTCCTCTCACCGCTGCGTATTCGTGTGCCTATGCAGCCGGTCAAAGGGTATTCGGCCACCGCCGCCATCACCGCGTTCGAGCATGCACCCTATATCAGCGTGATGGACGAAACGTACAAGGTCGCAATTACCAGGATGGGCAATCGGCTGCGGATTGCAGGTACCGCGGAGCTCGGCACGCGAGGCATGAAGCTACGCGACAGCGCACTGCGTACTCTAACGAGGGTCGCACAGGACTGGTTTCCGTACGCGGCAACCTATGCGAAGTCCCGCTTCTGGATCGGCGCTCGACCGATGTTGCCGGACGGCCCGCCCGTGTTGGGAAGGACACCGATCTCCAACCTACACGTCAATACCGGCCACGGCTCAACCGGTTGGGTCATGGCGTGCGGTTCGGCGCGCGTACTGACCGATGTGATCGCCGGGCGATTGCCCGAGATCGATCTCGACGGTTTGACCCTGGAGCGATACGCGCGCGCGTAACGCATGGGCACGCCGCTGCACAGCGTTGCGGATATTCGAGCGGTCGAGCTTTCCGCGCAACGTGATCTCCCCGACGGAACCTTGATGGCGCGTGCCGGCGCCGCGGCGGCCGCGCACATCAGCGCCTCGCACGTCGGCAAACGGTTATCGGTGTGCGTGGTTGCAGGCCCCGGAAACAATGGTGGTGACGGATACGAGGCGGCAGTGGAGCTGAAAGCGTTGCTGCACGATGTGACGTGCGTGCAAATTGCCGAGCCTGTTGCGGAGGATGCGAAGCGCGCGTTCGCACGATGGGCCGCAAGCGGCGGGCACACACGCTTCGATCTGCCGGACGAGCACAGCTTTGATTGCGTTGTCGATGCGCTGCTGGGTATCGGGCAAGCGCGCCCACTGCGCGAGCCGCTCTTGTCTGCCGTGCGCTGGATAAACCGACAACCGACGAGTGTCATCGCCCTCGATGTGCCGAGCGGGCTCGACGCCGATCGTGGTAGCTGGCACGGGGCAGTGGACGGGGTGCGCGCATCGTCGACTATCACTTTCATTGCCGACAAAGCCGGTTTGCATACCGGCGACGGCGCTGAAGCGGCCGGAGCCGTCACGATCGCCGCACTCGCCACCCGACTGCCGCCCGCACGGCTGTGGCTAACCACGCCTTCAGACTTTGAGCAGATCACCCAGCCGCGGCAGCGCAATACGCACAAGGGTAGCTTCGGCAACGCGTTTATCGTCGGTGGCAACGTTGGAATGGTGGGAGCCGCGCTATTGGCTGCCCGTGCGGCGCTGCGAATCGGCGCGGGTCGTGTGTATGTCGATTGTGTCGGTGCCGCGGAGTTTCGTGTCGATCCGTTGCAGCCGGAGCTGATGTTTACCTCGGCAGCCCCGGCAGACCGTATGCAGGCACTGTGCATCGGGTGCGGCCTCGGAGACGACTCGCGTGCGTTGGACGCGCTGCAAAAGTCGCTGCAGCAGTCGGCCGCCGTCGTGATTGATGCGGATGCGTTGAACCTGATCGCTCGTGATGCTGCCCTGAGTTCGCAATTGAGTTCGCGCACAGCGACCACGCTGCTGACGCCGCATCCCCTCGAGGCAGCGCGCCTTCTGGGCTGCTCTGTTGAGGAAATTCAAGCGGACCGCATCAATTGCGCGCAACGTCTTGCCGAGCGGTTCGGATCAATTGTCATTTTGAAAGGTGCCGGCACCGTCATCGTTCACCCTGACGGACGGTGCGCCATCAATCCAACCGGCGGTCCCGCGCTCGCCACTGCGGGAACCGGCGACGTGCTCGCCGGGTTGATATGCGGACTGCTGGCGCAGGGCTTCGATCCCTGGCAATCGGCATTGGGTGGCGTCTGGCTGCACGGCCGGGCAGCCGATAGTGCGGGATTCGATGTCGGACTTGTTGCCAGTGATATTGCGCCGCTTGCAGCGCGCGCTCTTGGCCAACTGCGCAGCGGCAACGCAGCGCGGGCCGCTCAATGAGTCATGCGGGCAATAGCAGGCTCCACGACGCGGCCGGCATGTAACTCGATCTGCCGTCCGCAGCGCCGCGCGATGTCGGGATCATGCGTTACCAGCAGCAGGGTTGACCCCCGCTCACGATTAAGCGCGAACATCAGGTCGATCACCGCTTCTCCCGTTGCTGCATCGAGACTCCCGGTCGGTTCATCGGCCAGTAGCAGCGGCGGCCGCAACACAAAGGCGCGTGCTAATGCAACCCTTTGTTGCTCGCCACCCGACAAATACTTTGGATAGTGCGAAAGCCGCTCACCGAGCCCCACTCTTTGCAGCAAAGTGCGCGCAGCGTCGACTGGGCCCATATCGTCCGGCGACCTGCCGGTCAACTCCATCGGCAGCAAAACGTTTTCCAGAGCATTCAGGTGAGGCAATAGCTGGAAAGACTGAAATACAAACCCGACCTTCTCGGCCCGCAACGCTGCCCGGCCATCTTCATCGAGCGCAAACAGATCGTTGCCGAAGATGTGAACGACGCCTGATGTTGGAACGTCGAGCCCCGCAAGGAGTCCGAGCAAGGTGGATTTTCCAGACCCCGATGCACCGACAATGGCTACGGTTTCGCTGGCGTTGATCGATACGTTGATACCATCGAGAATCGTAAGACTGCCCGTGGCGTCCCGCACGATCTTGCATAGATCACGCGCTTCGACCGCTATTTCTTTTTTTTCATCCATCAGATGCGCAGAAAATTTCTAAGTGTGAGTTTGACGTTGGCGGCCTGGTGCGCGGCCACGCTCGGTGCGACCGAAATCGGTGCGGCAGGGCTTGCTCCGCCCAAGGCCGGTCAAGAAAGTTCAAGTTCGGTGATTCTGGTGCTGGGCGATAGTCTGTCGGCGGAATACGGTTTACAGCGTGGACAGGGCTGGGTGCAGTTGCTCGCAAACCGTGTACAGCAGAGTGGTCAGAAGTATAGCGTCGTCAATGCCAGCATCAGCGGTGAAACCACGAGTGGCGGTCGTACCCGCTTGCCAGCATTGCTAAAGCAACATCGGCCTTCCATCGTGATTATCGAACTCGGCGGTAACGACGGATTGCGCGGCCTGCCGGTGTCGAGGATGCAGGAAAACCTCGTGGCGATGGTGCGATCCAGCCAGGCAGCGGGAGCGCAAGTGCTGGTCGCCGGAATCAGGATGCCGCCAAATTATGGGCGTGACTACACCGAGCGCTTCTTCGAAGCCTATGCGGCTGTCGCCAAGCAATACAGAACGGCGCTCGTTCCATTTCTCCTCGAGGGATTTGCTGAGTCTGCCGATTTTTTTCAGTCTGATCGAATTCACCCGAGCGCGCGGGCGCAGGCAACCATTCTGCAAACCGTATGGCCGGTGCTCGAGCCGATGCTGACGAAGAAAGCATTGCGATGACGCCGAAGTAATGACGGGCGATCGTCTCGCGTGGTCCGAGCGCTCGTTGATATCTGCGGCCGAGGCGCTCATACAGCTGGCGGTTTTCGACTCGCTGATCGACGTGCGAAGCGAGACTGAGTTCGCCGAAGATCATTTGCCCGGCGCCATCAATTGCCCGGTGCTGACCGAGGCGGAGCGCGCCGAGGTGGGCACGATGGACCGCCAACAGTCGTCCTTCGAGGCACGGCGGCGCGGTGCAGCCTACGTCTCACGCAATATCGCGCGTCATCTTGAAACAGAATTTCATCTGAAGCCAAAGACTTGGCAGCCGCTCGTTTACTGCTGGCGTGGAGGCAACCGCAGCGGCGCGATGACGCACATCCTTGCCCGCGTGGGATGGCAGGCTCGGCAGCTCGCAGGCGGCTATCGCGCGTATCGCAGGCACGTGATATCCGAGTTGACTCTGCTACCCGCGCGCGTGTCGTTCCGAGTCATTTGTGGCAGCACGGGCAGCGGCAAGAGCCGACTTCTGCAACATCTTGCGCGCGAAGGTGCGCAGGTGCTGGACCTGGAAGCACTCGCGCAGCATCGCGGCTCGGTCCTTGGTGGGTTACCCACTCAGCCGCAGCCGTCGCAAAGGATGTTCGAGTCGCGCCTGTGGTCGGCGTTGCATGCACTCGACACCGGCCGACCCGTATTTGTCGAGTCCGAAAGTCGAAAGATCGGCGAGCTGCGCATACCCGAGCATCTGATGACTGCAATGCGCAGCGCCGAATGTATTCGCCTGGACGTTCCGGCTGCCGTGCGGGTTCGATTGCTGCGCGATGAGTATCAGCACTTCGAACGTGACCTGCCCGCGCTCAATGCGCAACTCGATTGTCTGACCGCATTACACGGAAAGCAAAAAATCGGGCTTTGGAAGGGACTGGCGAATGTCGGCAACTGGGACACCGTCGTCGAGCAGCTGCTGGTCGAGCACTACGATCCCGCCTACCTCAAGTCAATCGATCGTAACTTCTCACGTGCGCGGGACGCTTCCGTGGTGCAGATCGACAGCGACTTGCAGGCAGATTTTCAATGTGCTGCGCGCGCGTTGACGCGCAGCAACGCGCCGCTGTAGCCGTTGTCTACTTCTGTTGCGTGGCCGTAGCCGGCGCTGCACTGCTTTTAGTGGCGCCGGCACTCTTGCTCGAGTCTCCGCTCTTGCTCGAGTCTCCGCTCTTGCCCGCCACCGCTGCAGACTCATCCGTCGTCACAGTTTTCAAGTCGGATCGCAAAATCTTGACGTTATGACGAGCCTTCAGCGCCTCCGAGTAGATCAGCTCCGTAGCGGCTGCAGCCTGCTGCGTGATCGCGCGTGTCTGCGCATCGCGCTGCGCCGGCGCAACCGATTCGCTCGGCTTGGCCGACACCACCTGGACGATCACGAAACCTGCGCTCGTAGCGCTACGAAAGTCGGTGCTGATTTCGGCGCCGACATACTGCGGCAACTTGTCCGCGGGCGTTCGCAGCACCTCGGCCAGTGCATCAGGCGGCAAATCCTGCGGCTGTCGGCGCGAAACCAGCTTCGGCGCGGAAAATCCAGCGTCGTTCGGCTCTTTGCGTAATGCCGCGAGGCGTTGTTCGCCCGCCTCGCGCGCCAGCCGGACGGCCTCACGTCGTTCCAGCACCTGGCGGATCTGCGGCGCAACTTTTTCCAAGGGCTGCACCGCGGCGGGGCGGTAATCGAGCACGCGCGCGGCAACTAGCGTATTGGTTGCAACCTCGACAGCCTGCGTATTGCGCCGGTTCTTCAGCGAGTCATCAGTGAAGATTGCTTCCACCATGCGCGGGCCCAGGTGAGGTGCAATTCCGCCACGCGTCAGATTGTCCGCGCTCTGGACCTTGAGGTTGAATTTGGCAGCAGCAGGCTGCAGCGAATCCGCCTGTTCGTAAACAAGGTTGGTAAATTGATCGGCGGCTTCGGTGTAGTTTTTCTGCGCCTGCTGGCTTCGCAGCTCGCGCTCGATATCAGCGCGAACCTCACTCAGCGGCTTGGCCTGCGCCGCCTTGATCTCCGTTACGCGGATGATGTGGAATCCGAAGTCAGTCTCGACGAGGTCACTGGTTTCGCCCTCTTTCAGGCGAAAAGCCGTCTCTTCAAACGGCTTGACCATCATTCCGCGCCCGAAAAAGCCGAGGTCGCCGCCTTGCGCTGCCGACCCCGGATCCTTTGAATTTTCGCGCGCAAGCTTCGCGAAGTCCGCCGGGGCGGCCTTCACCTTTGCCATGACTTCATCAGCTTTCTTGCGCGCGGCAGCTTTGTCCGAGGGCTCAGCCGCAATCAGAATGTGGCTCGCGCGCCGCTGCTCCTCGGTTCCGAAGCGAGCCTTGTTTTGTTCGTAGTACGCAGCGACCGCTGGTTCCGGGATACTGACCGCTGCAGAGACCGTCTCGGGCGACAGCACCAAATATTCGACTCGAACGCTTTCGGGCGTTTCGAACTGCTTGCGGTTCGTCTGGTAATACTCGGAAACCTGGGCATCGGTCAGCGAAACCTTCGATGCAAACTGCTCAGCGGGGAAGCGAAGCTCGCGCACTTCGCGCTGCTCGAGCAAGATTCGCTCGATGCGCTCGGTCACTTGCTTCGGAACGATGGTTGAGTCGATCAATGCCTGGACCAGTGCCTGCTTACGCAAGTCGTTGCGCAGCGTCTGTTCAAAGACGGCTTCAGTTTGTCCGCGCGATGCCAGGAATGCCTTGTAGCGGTCGTAGCTGAAATTGCCATCCTGTTGAAATGCGGGAACTGCGGCAAGGAACTCCCGCAAGCGGTCGGTGGTAACAACAACATTGGTTTTAGCCGCCTCTCTAGCCAGCGCTCGATCAAGCACCAGCTGGTCGAGCACTGCGGCGCGCGCATCAGGCGTGTCGAGCAGCTTGGCGTCAAAGTTGGCTCCAAGACTTTGGCGCATGCGCTCAATACGGTCTCGCAGCGCCGCGTCGTACTCCTGCTGGGTGATTGGAACACCATCGACCGTCGCGAGCGCGTTGTTCTGATCAGCCAGGTTGTTGTAACCCTGGATACCGAAGAACACAAAGGACGGCAGGATCAGCACCAGGATGAACAGCATCAGCCAGGAGCGGTGGGAGCGAACGAAATCGAACATGGCAGGAGACCCGACAGTGATTCACCAAAGCAAAAAGGCGAACTCTCGTTCGCCTTTTCAAGATATTTGGCGGAGTGGACGGGACTCGAACCCGCGACCCCCGGCGTGACAGGCCGGTATTCTAACCGACTGAACTACCACTCCCGCTGTCGGCTCCGTCGTTAATGCCAGTACTTGGTGGGTGCTGAGAGGCTCGAACTCCCGACCTACGCCTTGTAAGGGCGCCGCTCTACCAACTGAGCTAAGCACCCAGCGACTAACTTCGGAAGCTGATCAGTTTAGCGAATCTTTTAACGCTTTGCCGGGACGGAACTTCGGCACCTTCGCGGCCTTGATCTTGATGACTTCGTTCGTGCGCGGATTGCGTCCAGTGCGTGCAGCACGCTTGCTCACCGTAAACGTTCCAAAGCCCACCAGCGTCACAGAGTTGCCGCGTTTCAAACTGCCGCGTATGCCTGCCAGGATCGCTTCGAGGGCCCGACCGGCCGCCGCTTTTGAAATGTCCGCTTGTTTGGCGATATGGTCGATCAATTCCGTCTTGTTCACTTATGCACCCCCGTAATCAGACTGTCGCGTTCGCTTATTGTTGGGTTCTGCGCACGCCGCGGTGCATATTGCATTTATTCATTGATGTGTTATCGGCGAGGTGCGAGAAATTTGGGAAAGAAATTTGAGCGGGTATTCAACCGCGGCGTCAAATGAGTGTCAAGCGAAAGCTTGTGTAATGCAGAGAAGCCGGCGGACCATGCGGCGCGCCGGCAACTGATTAGTGCTTGACGACTTCTCCAACGGCAGGCTCCGCCGGTTTGACTGGCGCCGCCGCAGCTTCCTCATCTGTCAGCGGTACGGGCCGACGCTCGAGCGCAACCTCGAGCACCTTGTCGATCCATTTCACCGGAATAATTTCAAGTCGATTCTTGACATTGTCCGGAATGTCCGCGAGATCCTTGACGTTTTCCTCGGGTATTAGCACCGTCTTGATTCCGCCGCGGTGAGCAGCGAGAAGTTTTTCCTTCAAACCGCCGATGGCGAGCACTTCGCCGCGCAACGTGATTTCACCAGTCATTGCAACGTCCGCCCTGACGGGGATGCCGCTGAATGCCGAAATCAACGCCGTTGTAATAGCGATACCGGCCGACGGTCCGTCCTTCGGAGTTGCGCCCTCGGGAAAGTGCACGTGGATGTCGGTTTTCTCGAAGACCTCGTCCCGTAACCCGAGCCGCCGCGCACGCGAGCGCATCACGGAACGTGCCGCTTCAACCGACTCTTTCATTACGTCACCCAGCGAGCCGGTGCGATGCACATTGGCTTTTCCTGGCATCGTTACGACCTCGATCGTCAGCAGATCGCCGCCAACCTCGGTCCATGCGAGGCCAGTGACCTGCCCCACCTGATTCTGCTTCTCGGCAACGCCGAACGTATAGCGCCGAACGCCGAGGAATTTGTCCAGGTTGCGCGCGGTCACCTGCACGCGGGTGTCCTGCTTTTTCAACAGCAGTTGCTTGACCACCTTGCGGCAAATCTTGCTGATTTCGCGCTCGAGCGAACGAACGCCTGCCTCGCGCGTGTAGTAACGAATGATGTCGCGTATCGCACTTTCCGCAATCGACAGCTCGCCGCTTTTCAAACCGTTTGTCTTCATCTGCTTCGGCAGCAAATGTTGCAAAGCGATGTGAACCTTTTCCTCTTCGGTGTACCCCGACAGACGAATCACTTCCATCCGGTCGAGCAACGCCGGCGGGATGTTCATCGTGTTGCTGGTGGCGACGAACATCACGTCCGACAGATCAAAGTCGACTTCGACGTAATGATCCTGGAACGTGTGGTTCTGCTCCGGATCGAGCACCTCGAGCAGCGCCGACGCAGGGTCGCCACGGAAATCCATCCCCATCTTGTCGACTTCGTCGAGCAGGAACAGCGGATTGCGCACGCCCGATTTGCCAAGGCTCTGCAGAATTTTGCCGGGCATTGAGCCGATGTAGGTGCGGCGATGTCCGCGAATTTCGGCCTCATCGCGCACGCCACCCAAGGCCATGCGGATGAACTTGCGATTGGTTGCGCGCGCGACAGACTGCCCAAGCGAAGTCTTGCCAACACCCGGAGGCCCGACCAGGCACAGGATCGGCGCCTTCAGCTTGTCGACGCGCTGCTGGACCGCAAGGTATTCGAGAATGCGATCCTTTACTTTCTCGAGTCCGTAATGATCATCGTCCAGCACTTTCTGCGCGTTGCCGAGATCATTGTTGATGCGGCTACGCTTCTTCCACGGCAGACCGACGAGCGTGTCCAGGTAGTTGCGAACGACGGTGGCTTCGGCTGACATCGGCGACATCAGTTTCAGCTTTTTCAGCTCGGAACCGGCTTTGTCGCGCGCGGCCTTCGGCATCCGCGCGGCCTTGATTTTTTTCTCGAGCTCTTCGAGGTCGGCACCTTCTTCGCCTTCGCCAAGCTCCTTCTGGATCGCCTTGACCTGCTCGTTCAGGTAGTACTCGCGCTGGCTCTTCTCCATCTGCCGCTTGACGCGGCCACGAATGCGCTTCTCGACCTGCAGGATGTCGATCTCGGCTTCAAGCTGCGCCAGCAGATGCTCAAGCCGCTCGTTGATGCCGAACATTTCGAGAACCTTCTGCTTCTGCTCGAGCTTCAGCGGCAGATGCGCGGCAATCGTGTCGGCCAGGCGACCGGCTTCGTCGATGCCTGCAATCGAGGTCAGGATCTCCGCTGGAATTTTCTTGTTCAGCTTCACGTACTGATCGAACTGCGTGACGATCGCGCGGCGCAAGGCCTCG
>Ga0136614_10000102_pt1 | contig 32381 bp, 27 predicted proteins | sample AntDrymUQ2792106_2_FD_106643 | JGI IMG/M metagenome (GOLD analysis project Ga0136614, IMG submission 106643) | Polar desert sand microbial communities from Dry Valleys, Antarctica - metaG UQ279 (21.06) | ecosystem: Environmental > Terrestrial > Soil > Desert | place: Antarctica: Dry Valley... | reverse complement strand
GTTCCGGTCGCGACGGCCTTCTGGCCCCCGTGTCTACGGGCGGTCTCGACGATGCGAACCGCGTCGCCCCCGAGCGAGGTCGGCAGGATCTGGCCGGCGGTGTAGGCGACGAAGTACGCGCGGGTGAGCCATGCGAGACCCTCTTCGATCCACTGCGCGCGCAAGAGCCACCCCCAGCGCGCGGCGAGCACGGGGACCGTGAAGACCATGATCGCCACGGCCGCGGCAAACCACGCGAGGTCGGTCTCGGCAAGCACGTCGAGCGTCGTCCCGAGCTCGATCTTCCAGGCGAGGTAGGCGACGGCGAGCGCGGTGAGCACGAGCGTGCCCCCGATCCGGACTTGGCGACTCATTCGGCGTCTATCCGGCGAGGACGTCCAGGGTCAGAAGCTCGAAGGCGACGTTCGCGGCCGCGACGGCTGTGGGCTGGCCGGGGCCGTCGTAGGGCGGGCTCACCTCGACGACGTCCCAGCCCGAGAAGCGGAGTCCGCGCAGCGCTCGCAGATAGCCGAGCGCCTCGCGGGTCGTCAGGCCTCCGGCCTCGGGCGTTCCCGTCCCGGGCGCGAACGCGGGGTCGAGCACATCGATGTCGAAGGAAAGGAACAGTGGCCCGTCGCCGACGCGGCCGCGCACCCGCCCCCCGTATTCCTCGTAACCGAGCGCGACCAGCTCGTCGCAGGAGATGACCTCGAAGCCGAGGTCGGTCGGCATCGCGACGTCCTCCGGGTCGTAGAGCGATCCGCGCATGCCGGCGAGCAGCGAGCGTCCCGGATCGAGCAGCCCTTCCTCGAGAGCCCTGCGAAAGGGTGAGCCGTGGTAGTAGCGCTCGCCGACGTAGACGTCCCACACGTCCGCGTGCGCGTCGAGCAGGACGAGGCCGAGCGGCCCGTGCGCCGCTGCATGCGCGCGCAACTCACCGAGCACGACCAGGTGGTCTCCCCCGAGGCAGAGCGTCCTTGCACCCGTCCGGACGATCGGCTCGAGCTGCTCGGCGATCTGCGAGACCGTTCTCTCGGCGTTACCGGGTGTCACCGAGACGTCGCCGAGGTCGGCGACCGACAAGCGTCCGAAGACCTGCGCGTCCTGCGCCGGGTTGTACGGGCGGAGCGCGATCGACGCTGACCGGATGGCCTCGGGCCCAAAACGCGCCCCGGGCCGGTTCGTGGTGGCCGTGTCGAACGGGATTCCGAGGACCGCGACGTCGACGTCGTCGGGACTCTCCACGAGCGGGCAGCGCGCGAATGTCTTCACGCCTGCGTAGCGCGGGGAGCGGAGCGCGTCGGGAGGCCCGTAGCGGGGAGCGTCCTCTCTCGGCACCGGGCGACGGTACCAGCGGCTCTCGAGCGCGGCGTCATCCCCACCCTCGTCGGCCGTTCGGGACATGCCCAGGGTCTGACCCTGGACATGTCTTTGTGGATGGATTGGCGCTGATTTGTTGCTAGTTCGGGCTCGGCTCCGAACGGCTTTGGGTGCCGGCCGACCGCCGAGGAGGTCCCTCGACCTGCAGCCGCGGCAGCCATTCGAGCCAGCTCGGCAGATACCAGTTCCAGCGCCCGAGCAGGCGCATCGCGCTCGGGAGCAACACCGAGCGGATGATCGTCGCGTCGATCAGGAGCGCGACCGCGACCCCGAAGCCCATCTGCTGGAACATGATCAGGTCACCCCGGGCGAAGCCGGAGAAGACCGCGACGATGATCAGCGCCGCCCCGGTGATGATCCTGGCCGTCGACCCGACGCCGAACGTCACCGCATCGGTCGTGTCACCGGTCTCGTCGTAGCGCTCCCTGATCCGAGAGAGCAGGAACACCTGGTAGTCCATCGAGAGCCCGAAGAGCACGGAGAAGAGGAAGAGCGGCACCCAGGCTTCGATCGTGTCGGTCTCCTGGAAACCGAGGATCCCGGCCCCCACCCCGTACTGAAACACGAGGACGAGGAGGCCGTACGCGGCGGCCACGGAGAGCAAGTTCAGCGCGACCGCCGTCGCCGCGACGACCACCGAGCGAAAGACCACGGTCAGGAGAAGAAACGTCAGTACGAGCACGAACGCGATCACCAGCGGCGCTGGATCGATCACCGAGGCGAAGTAGTCGATGTTCTCCGACGTCGTGCCGCCGACGAGCACCTCCGCGTCCGTTCCCTCGAACGCTTGGGGCACGAGCTCGGAGCGGAGCTCCTCCACGGCTGCGACGGCCTGCGAGCTCGAAGCGTCTCCCACGACCGGCACCGAGAGAACCGCGACCTCACCGTCCTCGGAACGCCGTACCTCGCCGGCGCCGAACCGGGGGTCAGCGGCGAGCCTTGACCGCAGCCCGGCGAGCGCGTCCGAGACGTCGGCACCCGAGGCGCCACCGGAGACCACGATCTCCACGGGGTCGGTCGTCGACTTCGGGAAGTCGCGTTCGAGCGCGACGAAGCCCTGCTTGGAGGAGAAGCGGTCGGGCAGGGCAGAAACCCCGCTCGTGCCGACGTTCATGGCGAGGATCGGGAGCGCCAGAGCCACCAGCACGCCCAATGAGAGGACGAGGCTCAGCACCGGACGCCGAAGCACGCTCCGGACGATCGCTCCCCAGAAGCGCCCCTCGCCTCCCGCCGAGGCGAGCGTGCGCCGGCCCACGATCGGAATCCGAAGGGAGTTGATGCGGTCTCCGAGCAACCCGATCAACGCCGGCAGCAGTGTTAGAGCAGCAACGACCGAGACGATGCCGACGAGGATCGCGCCGACCGCCAGGCTTCGCATGATCGAGCTCGGCACGAGCAGCATCCCGAACATGGCGACCACGAACGCGGTGCCACTGAAGAGCACCGCCCCGCTCGCGGTCAGCCCGGAAGCTGCGATCGCGTCGAGCTGCTCGCGACCGCGCCCACGCTCCTCGCGATAGCGAGAGACGACAAAGAGCGAGTAGTCGATTCCCAGCGCCAGGCCCATGCCGGTGAGCATGTTCACGATGAAGATCGAGAGCTCGAAGGGCTGCGCGAGCAACGCCGTCATTCCCAGCGCGACGACGATCGAGACGATCGCCATCAGCAGCGGAATGAGCCCGGCGACGACCGCTCCGAACACGAGCAGCAGGATGATGAGAGCGGCGGGCAGACCGAACTGGAGCTCGCCCTTCTCGAGATCCTCCTGCGAGAGAAGGTTGAAGTCGTAGTCGAGCGTCTGCTCGCCGGTGACCGAGACCGAGAAGGCTGCGTCTTCGTCACCTCTCTCGACCGCCTCGATCACCGCTTCTGCCTCGTCCTCGTCCGGGATCCCGAGCGGAACGATCGTCGCGTGACGGTCGTCAGAGACGAGCGAGGCGTCGCCGTCCAGATACGTCTGCGCCCGCGCGAGCGCCGGCACATCGCTCTCGACGACGAGCGTTCGCACGACCGCCTTGAACTCCGGAGAGCCGACGGTGTGCTGATCCGAGCGTATGACCACGATGTCGCTGCTCGGCATGCGGCGCGGATCGGGCGGGAACGCCTGTATCTGAGCCGCAATCGCCCGCTCGGACTCGGGGTTGTTCGTGGGCGCATCGTCGCTCGTGAGACCGTCCCCGAGCAGAGTGACGATGGCGACGACAGCCAGGACGAAGACCGCGATCCAGGCACCCACGACCCGCCAGGGATGGCGTGCGCTCGCGGAAGCGAGCGGCCCGGTCGAGAACACACTCGAGAGCTTCATGCCGCTTCCGCCTGCGCGACGAGGACCTCGGACTCGCGGACCGGCGCCTCATCCATCCGGAGCTTGCGCGGGATCAGCAGGGAGATCACGGATCCGATCCCGACGACGATAGCGCCCACCCAGAGCGCGGGCACAAGGCCATCGCTGAAGATCAGTGGAGACTCGTACCCACCGGCGCGCGCGAAGATCGTGGCGAGCACGGCTACGCCGAGAACGCCTCCGACCTCCCGGATCGCATTGTTTGCGCCGGACGCCTTGCCCTCCTCCTCGGGCTTGACCGCCGAGAGGACGACGTTCGCGACCGGTGCGAAGAACATCCCCATCCCGATCCCGGAGAGGATGAACGGGCCGACAAAGGACGAGTATCCGATCGTGGCCGTCGAGACCGCGGCGATCCAGCCCAGTCCGATCGCCTGCAGCGCCAGGCCCGTCGCCATCAACGACCGCCCGCCGATACGGTCGGAGAGCGCGCCCGCGATCGGCGCGACGAACATTGGCATGATCGTCCACGGGAGGACGCGCAGCCCCGACTCGAGTGGAGAGTAGCCCTGCGCGGTCTGAAAGAACTGCGTCAGCAGGAAGATCGATCCGAACATCCCGAAGTACATGAGGAGGGATGCGCCGTTGGCCGCGGCAAAACCACGGTCGCGGAAGAGCCGCATGGGCAGCATCGGCTGCGGCGAGCGGAGCTCCCAGATGACGAACGCCGCGAGCAGCGCCGTCCCCGCGACGAGCGCGCCGGCGATTCCCGGGCTCGTCCAGCCGTCTCCATTGCCGTGGATGATGCCCCACACGACGCCGAGCATCCCGCCGCTCGCGAGCGCCAGGCCCGGGAAGTCGAGCGCGCGGTCCGGCCCGGTCGACTCTGTGAGCCGGGTCGCGAGCGGAAGAAGAACGAGTCCGACGGGCACATTGAGCCAGAAGATCCACTGCCAAGAGATACCGTCGACAACTGCTCCGCCGACGAGCGGCCCCATGGCGACTGCGAGGCCGGCGATTCCCGACCACGCTCCGAGCGCGACGCCACGCCGCTCGCGCGACACCGCCGCGCTCAAGATCGTCAGGGTCAGCGGAGTCACGATCGCGGCGCCAAACCCCTGCAGCGCCCGAGCGGTGATTAGCCAATCGGCCGAAGGGGCGAGCGCCGCTGCAGCGGAGGCGGCGGTGAAGATCCCGACCCCGATCATGAACATGCGCTTCCGCCCGAAGCGGTCGCCGAGCGCCGCTCCGGTGAGCAGGAAGACGGCGAACGAGAGCGTGTAAGCGTTCACCGTCCACTCGAGCTCCTCGAGCGAGGCGCCGAGATCGACGCGGATCACGGGGATCGCCGTCGAGACGACGAGGTTGTCGAGCACGACCATGAAGAGCGCGATCGAAGTGATCGCGAAGGTCCAGATCGTGCGCGTGCCGGCTTTCATGCTGTCCTCCTTCTGGTGTTCTTCTGGTAACGGTGTAGTGATTGATTACTCATAACAAGGTGAAAAAAAGAGCTGCGCCTACTTCGCGTCCTCGCAGCCTTCCGCGAGACGCGCGGCCCAGGAATGGCGCGGGTCGTCGCCGATCGAGTACTGCATCGCCGCGAGGACGTTCAAGAGCATCCCCGTGGCGAAGAACATCGCGATCGTCTGGCGGTCGGCGCCCGAGACGGTCTCGACGTAATCGACGAGCCGACCGTACCCGCGCGCGGTGCTCTTCCGAACCTCCTCGTCCTCGACGGAGGCGGCATACGACTGGAGCTGACCCTGCAACATGCTGCGATCGCTTTCGATCAAACCCCTGTATGCATCACCGATCGCGCGCAGCGCACCCTCCCCGGATTTTCCAGACGCCGCCTCACGAAAGACGTCGAGGGTCTCGGCGAAGCAAGCGTCGTTGACTGCGAGAAAGAGCTCCTTCTTCGAGCCGAAGAGACGGAACAGGTACGGCTGAGAGATTCCCGCCAGGCGCGCGATGGTGTCCGTTGAGGCGCCGTGCAAGCCGTGGCGGGCGAACTCGCCGCGCGCCGCGTCGAGCACCGCGATGCGCCGTTGCTCTGCGGTCTGTCGGAGCGTCTTCACCATCGCAGGAAGTGATTATTCACTCACAAGCGCTCGCTTGTCAAGTCAGACGAAACGAGCGAGCACGGAGACGACCCGCTCGACCTCGTCCTCGGTCGTCGACGTCGCGAACGGCAGCGCGAGCGCGCGCTCGAACGCGCGGTCGGCTCCGGGAAATGAGCCTTGCGCGCGGTACGGATCGAGCCGATGGAGCGCCCATGTGCCGATCTGCGCTTCGATGCCCTCCTCGCGCAGCCCCGCCAGAGCAGCGTCGCGCCGCTCCAACTGGACGACGTAGGCCTGCCAGCCGTGCCGGTCACCTTCGCCGGCGGCGGGTGTGAGCAGCAGTGACTCGAGCCTCTCGGTGTACCAGCCCGCAACACGTTCCCTCGCTGCGAGCAATTCCTCGAGCCGCCCGAGCTGCGGGATTCCTATAGCGCAGAGCAAGTCGGGGATCCGGTAGTTGAAGCCTGGCGACGGCATGTCCCCGAGCGTCGCCCAGCCGTGATGTCGGAGCCGCCGCACCGCTTCGTCCAGTCCGGCCTCGTCCGTCGTGACGGCGCCGCCCTCGCCGGTCGTCACAATCTTCCGCGGGTGGAAAGAAAGGCACGCGGCGACGCCGAGCGCGCCACACGGGGTTCCCCGATAGCGGGCGCCCAACGCGCCTGCCGCGTCCTCGACGAGCACGACCTCCTGAGGCGCCGAGGTCTGCAACGCCTCCCACTCGACCGGGCGGCCGAAGAGGTGGACCGCCATGACCGCGCGTGTGCGCGGAGTGACGGCCGCGGCAACGGCGGCAGGATCGACGAGGAACGTGTCCGGATCGATGTCGACGAGAACCGCCTGCGCTCCGCAGAGCTGGACGACGTTGGCAGTCGCGGGAAAGGTGTAGGCGGGGACGATGACCTCGTCGCCCGGTCCGATCTCCAGCGCGAGCAGTGCGAGATGGAGAGCCGCGGTGCCGGACGAGACGGCGGCCGCGTGCGCGGTGCCGACCGCCCCGGCGAGCGCGATTTCGAACTCGGCAACCTTCGCGCCCATCGTCAGCTGGCCGCTCTCGATCACCTCGGCGACCGCAGCGAGCTCCGCGGAGCCGACGTCGGGCCGCGCAAGCCTTATCGGATCCGTCACGCGGTCCGAGCTCCGAGCTTCTCCCGATACCAGGCGATCGTGCGCTCGAGCCCCTCGTCGAGGTCGATCTTCGCCTCGAAGCCGAGGAGCGCGCGGGCCTTGTCGATGTTGGGGATCCGCAGCTCTACGTCCATGTAGTGGAGCGGCTGGAAGGTGATTTGTCCGGGGCTGGCGGTCAGGCGCTTGATCCGCTGCGCGAGATCGTGGATCGTGACCGCGGAGCGCGCATTGCCGATGTTGAAGCTCTCCCCCACCGCGCTCGGATGCTCGAGCGCGAGCAGCGCGCCGTCGACCATGTCGTCCACATAGCACCAGGCTCGAATCTGCGACCCGTCCCCGTGAATCGTGAGGTCGCGCCCCGCGAGCGCGGCCTCGATGAAGGCGCGAATCGCGCCGCCGCCGATCTGTCCCGGCCCGAACACGTTGAACGGGCGCACTGAAGTTGTCGGAAGTCCGAACTCGGCGTGGTACGCGTGCGCCATGTGCTCGCCCGCGAGCTTCGACACGGCGTACGTCCACCGCGCCTCGCCCACGGAGCCGATGGTCGTGACGTGCGCCTCCTGGACGTTGAACGCGTGCTGGCCGAACACCTCGCTCGTCGAGAAGTCCACCAGCCGCTCGAGCGTGTCCTTCGCCGTGAGTGCAGCCTCGAGCACGTTGTACGTGCCGATCACGTTGACGCGCATCGTCCGCACCGGGCTCTCGAGGACTGTGTCGACGCCCGCGATTCCGGCGCAGTGGACGATGTGAGTCGCACCCTCGAAGAGCCCCCGGAGACGCTCGTCGTCGAGCACGTCCCCGTGGACAAAGTGGAAATTCGCGTGCTCGGCAAGGCTCGTGCCGCCGAGCGAGTCGCGATGGAGATTGTCGACCGCGACGATCTCGTTCTCATCGACGAGGCGCCGCGCCAGAGTCGTCCCGATGAAGCCTGCTCCGCCGGTGATGACGATCCGTTTGCCGGTCAGGGACACGCGGCGAGTCTAGTGAGGACCAGGCCAGGTACCTTGGCCGTATGCGCGGAATCGCTCTGGGCGTGCTTGCGCTAGTGCTGGCTGCGTCCGGATCGGCGGCAACGTCGTCGGTCACCTCCTTGAAGATCACGTACTGGCCGAAAGGGGAAGGCTCGGTCGGGCAGAAGACGTGGACGCTCCGGTGTGAGCCTGCGCGGGGAACGGTCGCCCGACCTGGAGACGCCTGCCGCAAGCTCGCCACCGGCGGGCGAAAGCTCTTCGCACCCGTTCCCCGACCTGCCATCTGCACCGAGATCTACGGTGGCCCGGATCTCGCTCGGATCACCGGTGTCCTCGAAGGACGGCGCGTGTGGGCGAGCTTCAACCTGACGAACGGCTGCCACATCGAGCGCTGGAGCAGGTTCTCGCCGTGGCTCCTTCCGCCCTCCTAGCGACGAGAAGCTGGTGACAGTCACCGCAGGGTGACAGTCACCGTGCTCTTGGCGTCTAGCATCGGCGGCCGTGAAGACCGTCCTCTTCGTCGGCGCGGGTCGCCATCAGCGCCGCGCGATCGAGCAAGCGCGCGCGCGAAATCTGCAAGTCGTCGCGGTCGACCGCAACCCGCAGGCACCCGGTCTCCTCTCTGCCGACCTCCCCGAAGTCGTCGATTTCACAGACGTCACAGCCGTGACCGAGGTCGGCCGGCGGCATCGCATCGACGGCGTGTTGACCGTCTCCGCCGACCGTGCCGTGCCGGTCGTCGCCGCCGTGGCGGAGGCGCTGGGGCTGCCGGGAATCGGAGTCGAAACCGCTCGCCGCATGACCCACAAGGTGGCGATGCGGCGGACATTCGCCGACGCCGGCGTCCCGCAGCCGGGGTTCGCGACCGTGCGCTCGGCGGACGACTTTCCGAGCGCGCTCGAGGCATCCGGGCTCCCGGCCGTTCTCAAGCCCGTCGACTCCGGCGGCCAACGCGCGGTCTTCCGGGTCGAGAGCGTCGAAGAGCTCGAGCGGGATCTCGAGGACGCGCTCGCCGAGTCGCCCACGCATGAGGCGATGGTGGAGGCATTCGTCGACGGGATCGAGATGAACGGGATCGTGATCGCACGGACAGGTGAGGCGAGCTTGGTGACACTTTCGGACCGGCTCCGCCCACCGGGGATCGGCTTCGGCGTCGGCTGGATGCACGTCTATCCGCCCACGATCCCCTCCGACCAGCTCGAGCGGGCGGAGCGAATCGCGGTCGAGTCGGTCCGCGCGCTCGGCCTCCGCGATGGCATCGCGTTTCCCCAGCTCATCGCCTCGCCGGAGGGCAGCGTCGTGGTCGTCGAGGTCGCCGCGCGCATCCCAGGGGGCCAGATGGCAGATCTCGTTCGTCACGCCGTCGGCGTCGACCTCGTGGAGATTGCACTCCGCCAGGCGCTCGGCGAGGAGGTCGGCGACGAGCATGCGCTTCCCCAGTTCTCGCAACCGCTTGCGATCCGCTTCTTCACTGCCAAGCCGGGGCCGCTCCCGATCGGCCGTGTTCTCGCGATCGGAAGCCTCGACCCGGTTCTGGCAGCCGAAGGTGTGGTGCAGGCCGACACATACCTCGAGGTCGGGGAGACGATCCGGCCGGTCCGCCGTGACGGCGACCGCCGCGGTTACGTGATCGCAGTCGGCGACACCCAGGCCCAGGCGGTGCAGCGAGCAGACGAGGCAGCTGCGCTGTTGACCGTCGAGGTAGCCGCATGAGCTGCTCGTTCGATATGGATCATTACCGAGACATCCTGGAAGCCGCGCGCGCGGGCGGCTATCGCTTCGCGCGCTTCGGCGAGGGGCCGGAGAACCGGGATCTCTTCCTCCGCCACGACGTCGACCTCTCGCTCGCGGCGGCTCTCGCGATGGCCGAGGTCGAAGCGGAGCACGGAGTTCAGGCCACATATCTGCTGATGATCGAGTCCGTCTTCTACAACCTCGCCTCAGCCGACGGCGTGGCGGCAATCGCGCGTCTGCGGGAGCTCGGGCACGCAGTCGGGCTCCATGCGGTGCACCCGAACGACGACCTCGACGAGCGCTTCGACCCTGTGATCTCCTGGCACAACCCGCAGCCCCAGTACATGTCCGCGGAGATCTCAGGCGCGGTCAACACCTACGGTGAGCGCTACTTCTCACCGCCGACGTATCGCTCGGACTCGAACCAGCACTGGCGCTCGGGCTGCCCTCACGAGGAGCTTCGGGCCGGAGCGTTCCCGTGGCTCCAGATTCTCGTCCACCCCGCGATCTGGGTCTACCCCGGTTCGACGATGGGGCAGACGATGCGCGCGCTGGTGGAGGCTGAGAAAGCGCGACGGCTCGTCCAGTTCGCCGAAGACGGCATCGATTTATCGTGAGAGCCAAGACTGCGGTGTCAGACACTCTGGCGGTTGCGTCTCTCGTAGACCTGTCGGTTCTCGTAGACCTGTCGATAATCGACAGGTCTGCAGCGGCGATGCTCGAGGTGCGAAGCTCTTCTGGCGCTGGATCGGCGCCATCTCGCCCTGTTGAGCGATTTGCGCAAATTTGGAACACAACCCCTTGACACGCTTCGGTGTCTAACACCGGTGCGACTTTCCGCATCGTCCACTGCCCGATCAACACGGCCGGGGTGCCATGGGCGAACGTGCAGGCGTTGCGGCGTCGCGGCGTCGACGCCGAGCTGGTCGTCTTCAACCGGTACAAGCTCCACCCGGAAGCCGATCGGTCGCTCGAGCGCAGCGGTGGCCTCGTCCGCCGACAGCTCAACCAATGGCGCGCGCTGCTCGAGCTCCTTCCCCGCACCGACATCTTCCACTTCTACTTCGGACTCACGCTCGTCCCGCGGTCCGTGCAGTTCCCGATCCTGCGCGCGCTTCGGAAGAAGTCGGTGATGCACTACCTAGGCTCCGACATCCGCGGCAAGAGCCCGGCCGAGCTCGCCTTCGGCAAGAAGGCGGACGCGCAGCTCGTCGGCTCCTACGACGCGATCCGCTGGGTGCCCGAGGCCGAGGTGATCCCGCCGGGGATCGACGTCGCCGCGATCGAGCCGGCGTTTCCATCCGCGGAGCGCAAGCGACCGGTGATCCTGCACGCGCCCTCTTCACGACGTCGCAAGGGAACCGAGCATGTGCTGGCCGCGTGCGAGGGGCTCGACGCCGATCTCCTGCTCGTCGAAGGCCTGCGCCACGAGGAGGCATTCGAGCGCTACCGCCAGGCAGACATCGTCGTCGACCAGCTGAACGCGGGTTGGTACGGACTCTTCGCGATCGAGTGCATGGCGCTCGGGAAGCCGGTCGTGACGTTCCTGCACGACGAGGCGGTCGCGCGCAGCGAGGAGGCGTTCGAGACACGGATCCCGATCGTGAGCGCGACAGCGGAGACGCTTCGGCAACGACTCGAGCCTCTCGCGGAGGACTCAGCCGAGCGCCGCAGGATCGGGGAGGCATCACGCGCTTACGTCGAGCAGGTGCACGACCTCGAGCGCGTCGCCGACCGCCTGCTCGCGCTCTACTCTCGCCTGATGAGCACCTGACGTGATGAATGCCCGTCGTGAGGCGGATGCTGGACGTCGTGAGGCAAGTACGCAGGGAGCGTCCATATCCTTGCGATATGGACGCGACTCCCGGGGCCCCCGGAAAGTGCGTCAGCACTTTCCGGGGTAGAGCGGACGACGCCGCATCACGGCGTCCAGCGCCGTCTCGCGACATGGCCGTTCATCGCGTCAGGTGCTCCTAGATGGCTCTCGGCGCAGAGCTCAGGCGGCTCGGCAGGCACTCGGCGATCTACGGGCTCGGCGGGCTCGTCTCGCGGATCCTCGCGGTCCTCCTGCTTCCCCTCTACACGCGCTACCTCTCCCCGTCCGACTACGGGAAGGTCGAGACGCTCATCGCGCTCTCGACGGTCATCGGAATCGTCCTCCGGATGGGAATCCACGCCGCGTTCTTCCGCTTCTACTTCGACTCGTCCGCGCCCGAGCACCGGCGCCTGGTACTCCGCACGTCCTTCTGGTTCACGATGGCCATGGCCACGGCGGGCCTCGTCGCCGGCCTCATCCTGTCGGGAGCAATATCCGACCTGCTCTTCGGCTCACCGGACGACTCCGAGCTCGTCATGGCGTCGTTCGTCGGCCTCTGGGCGGGGATGAACTACGAGCAGCTCACGTCGCTCTTCCGCGTGGAGGAGCGGTCGGTCGCCTTCGTCACGGCCAGCCTCGCGAACATCCTGCTCACGATCGGGATGACGCTGTTCCTCGTGGTCGGACTCGACCAGGGCCCGATCGGTGTGATCGTCGGCAACTTCACAGGCACGCTGCTCGTGTATGCAGCGCTGATCGGGTATCGCCGCGAGCAGCTCGGGCTCCAGTTCGACCGAAGGCTCCTCCGGGAGATGAACCGTTTCGGAGTGCCGCTCATCCCAACGGCGCTGTTTCTCTGGGTGACAAACTTCAGCGACCGGCTCTTCCTCGTCCGGCTCGCGGACACGACAGAGGTCGGCCTGTACTCCGTCGGCGTCCGGATCGCGTCGGCGATGGTGCTCCTTCTGACTGCGTTCCGGCTCGCCTGGCCGGCGTTCGCGTACTCGATCGAGGACGAGCGCGAGGCTCGCCGGACCTACGCCTTCGTCCTGACGTACCTCGTGCTCTTGACGACGTGGGTGGCCGCCGCTCTTGCGCTCCTCTCGCCGTGGATCGTCGACTGGATCGCCGCGCCCGCGTTCGCGGAATCCTCTCGGATCGTCGGGCCACTGGCGTTCGCGGCCGTCGCCTTCGGCGCGTACATCGTTGTGGTAATCGGCGTCGGCCGCGCACGGCGGACGCAGTTCAACTGGGTCGTGACCGGCGCGGCCGCCGCTGTGAACGTCGCCCTCAACCTGATCCTGATCCCGCGCTACGGGATGATCGGCGCAGCCGTCGCCACGATCGCCGCGTACGTGACGATGTTCGTGGGCATGGCCTGGTGGGCGCAGCGGATCTACCCGGTGCCGTACCAGTGGAGACGCGTGCTCACGGCGGCGGCAGTCGGAGTCGCCCTCGCCGTCGCGGGCAAGCTGCTCGACGCAGGCTTCGCTGTCGCGTTCCTGCTCGCGCTCGTCTACCCGCTGGCGCTCGCCCCGTTCGGCTTCTACCTCCCCGCTGAGCGCAAGGCGATCGGCGCGCGGCTGCGCCTCGCGCGTTAGAGCTCGAATCAGAGAGACGCTCGTCGCCGGAGCAGCCCGGGCGAGTGCGCTGCAAGGACGCAGGGAGCCCCGATATGCAGGCATATCGGGGCGACTGAGGACGCCGCAGCGCGCCGCACGGGTCGTCCCGGCGGCTCCAGGCTTCATTTTGATTCGAGTTCTTAGCCGGGACGTACGACTATCGCGCGACTGAAGCCGTCGCTCCAGCCCTGACGGCCGCGCACCACCGCGCGGACGTGCGCCCTGCCTTCCGGGGCGTAGGGAATCGTCACCCGAGACGACGCGTTCAGGCGACCGCGTGCGACCGTGACGAAGTCGAACCGCTCGCGGTCGTACACCTGGAGCGCGACCCGGCTGCCCGCGCGCGCCGGACGTGCAGAAACGTCGATCCCGTTACCACGGCGCACAATGCTGACCCGCGGCTCCACGCGCACGCGCACGGTCGGGCTCGAGGCAGACGCCGTCCGGACGCGGTATCTGCGCGGCTCGGGGGCACGCACGCGAAAGGTGAAGACGCCGTCCACGCCGGGCGTCGCCCGGCCCACGACCACACGCGGCCCGGGCAAGACGCGCTCGAGCACAACCTCGGTCGTACCAGTAGGAGCGATCCCCTCCAACATCGTTCTCCGGCCGGCCGGAAGCGGCTCCAGCGGCCCGCGCAGCACGACTTGGAACACGCGGACGGCTCCCTGCATGAAGCGATGGATCGTGCAGTGGTAGACGAATGTTCCCTGCTCGGTGAACCGCGCCGTGAACGTTCCGCCAGGACGGACGAAGCCGGAGTCGAACTCGTCCTCGTCCCCGGTGACCGTATGCGTGGTCACATCGGCGTTCCGCCAGCTCACGGTCGTGCCGACGAGGACGTCGAGGTCGCGGGGGGCAAAGAGCTTGCCCGGCATCGACACCTCGGCGGTCTGCGTCGTCACGGAACCTGCCGTCCCGGCGAGCGCGGCGCCGCCCACGAGCGCCGCCGCGACCACCCGCACGGCCCTCACGGCGTGACCCGGTAGATCCCGATCATGCCGGTCATCATGTGATCCTCGACGTGGCAGTGGTAGAGCCACATGCCCGCGACGTCTTCGCGCCAGCGAACCGCGAAGCTCTCGGCCGGACCGATCGTGCGCGTATCCTCGGAGCCGATGTCCCCCGAGCGCTGGGGGATCTGCCAACGGTGCCCGTGCACGTGGAAGGTGTGATGGAGGTCTCCGATCGCCAGCACGTCCCACTGCACGACCTCGCCCACCTTCGCCCGAAACACCGGGGTGTTCCCGACGAACGCACGGCCGTTGACCGTTCTGAACTCGTTGTGCTCGGCGAAGTAGACGACGAACTCCCGGTCGGGCGGATCCTCGTTCTCGCCGAGGATCGACAGGGCGCCGTACATCCCGCCGGCGATCGAGTCGGACATCGAGGGCGAGTGATCGTGGTACGGCCAGACTCCCGCGGTGTCCTCGGCTGCGTCGAGCCGGTAGGTCCACGTGTCACCCGGTTTGACGTTTCCTCCTTTGGTGGAGAAGCCCGGGATGTAGGCGCCATCCGAGCCGAACGGGTAGTGCACGCCGTGGAAGTGCATCGAGTGAGGCCGCTCGAACTCGTTGTCGAGATTCTTGAAGTGGACGACGATCTTGTCGCCGACGCGTGCCCTGAGCAACGGCCCCGGAATGCCGTCGTTGTCAGCGTTGGATCCGGGCTGGTTCGTCATCGGCTTCGCCCAGTCGCGCGTGAACCGCTTGTAGATGATCGTCGTGAACTTCGTCTCGCGCGGTGCGAAGTGCTCGTGCTCGATCGCATTGCGCCCGTTCGGGGCGACGTCCCAGGTCACAGGAACGGCCGCGATCCAGTACTCGCGCAGCGTCCCTTCGCTTCCGCCCGCTGCGGAGGGCATCCACACCAGCCCCACGAGGAGGATCAAGAGCGCGCCGAGCGCTCCCGATCCTCCGACGATCGTCTTTCTCACTTGGTGACGCGAATGTCCGCGGCCATGTCAGGCCCGTGGAGCTGGCAGATGAAGTGGTACTTCCCCGGTTTGGTGAAGGTCACCTTGATCGAGCTCGGGGGTGGCGCGCCCTTTGATCGCGTCAAGGAGCGGGGTCGCGTAGAACCCATTGCCGTGCATCGTCCCGCCTTCGTACGGCGTTCCTGGCGGATCGCTCCCGAAGACGAAGAACAGCGTCACCTGGTTCGGCGAATTCGGCCCCATCGGGAAGAGATCTGTCTGTTTGAAGAGCTTGCGGAGGTACTTGAGCGGTCCGAAGGCGGCGTTGTGCGCCTCCGTCGGCGCCTTGACGACGAAGGTGACCTTCGTGCCCGCCTTGACGGTGGTGAGGTTCGGGACGAAGTCGAGGACGGTTCTCCTGCCCCCTGGGGTCTTCGCACTCTCGACGCCCATGTAGATCGTGTTCGCGGGCGGCTTCTGTGCGACGAGCGCCTTACCCGTCGCCCAGGCGGCATCCAGCTCTTTTTGCGCGCGCGCCGCCACGTCCTCGGCGGTCGGCACCGAGCCGCCCTTCGGCTTGACGACGATGTTCATCGCCATGTCCGGCGGGTGGATCAGGCAGACCATCTTGAACTTGCCCGCTTGCGGAAACGTGTACGTCGCCGTCACGGGCTTCTTCGGGTTCTGCGCGCCGATTACGCCTGAGCTCGCGAACTTGCCACGCGTGATCGTCTTCGGGCCTGCGGGTGCGAACAGCCCCAGGCCGTATTCGAACTTCTGCTCTCCGTCGAAGAAGAACGGCTGCCCGGCCGAGTCGACGATGTTCTCGTAGACCTTGCCCTTGGGAAGCAGGAGGAAGGGTGGGAACGGCTTCCCACTGGTGTACGACGCGGTGTGGAAACCGACCGAGCTGAACGTGACCTTGTCCCCGGCGTTGATCGTCAGCTGCCCGGGGAAGAACTGGTTGAGAAATGTCTGTTTAGGCGTTCCCGCGGGAGCCTTCTTCTGCTCCCCGACGAACACTGTCCACGAGCCCGCCTGATCGGTGCCTCCAAACGCGAGCTGGACAGTTACCAGCGCGCCAAGGGCCACGAGTACCGCGGCGTCAGCATGTGCCCTCCTTTTCGCAAATCCGGTGTCCGGATTCGAACGCGACACTACGACGCGGCAAGACTGTGGTCAAGCCGGACCTCGAGTTCGACGACACCGCGATCGATGTCCGCACCGTGTCATCTTCCCGTCCGCAGTTTCGGTGGCCTTAAGGCGCTTAGGCGACGATCCGGTACACCTGGAAGCACTCCGCGTACTCGCGGTTGACATTCACGCCGTGGACGCGGGCGAGGTTCCAGACGTACTCGGGATCCGCATAGCGCCGGTGCTGCTGCGAGGCGTAGCGCGCGAGCGCGGCGACCTTGCGCTCGATGTGTCGCTTCTCGAGCGCGATGTACGCGCCGTAGGAGAAGTCGAAATTGTTCCAGGGGACCTCGTAGCCGAGGATCGTCGTTCGCTTGAAGGCCCTGAGGCCCTCCTGGGCGATCGTCTGGTGATCCTGGTGCACGTCGTGATGTGACGGTTGGAAGACGATCTCGGGCCGCCACTCCTCCCAGAGCGAGACGAGCAGCTCGAGGAGGTCCTGCCGGCGCTCGGGAAAGGTGCGGACGTCGAAGTCGTGAACCGTCAGGCACTCCTCGGGAATGCCGATCTCCGCGGTCGCCTCACGAACTTCGCGAGCGAGCGTGTCCGGCTCGAAGCCTGGCGGAAGCGAGCGGGTCGCGATCGAGAACGCCACGTACCGCACCTCGCAACCCCCGTCGACGAGCTTCGCCATCGTCCCGCCGCAGCCGAGCTCGCCGTCGTCGGTGTGCGGCGCGAGGACGAGCGCGCGCTGGAGTCCGTCGAGCACCGCGCTATTCAATCGCAACGCGTAACTTTCGGCACGGTGGATGCCGCCCAAATCGCCGCGGTCGTCGGCGCGCTAGGCGCCGTGCTGGTGCTGCTTCCGCGCGATCGCTTTCTCCCGATCCTCGGATTCGCGCTGCTCGGGGTTGGTACGGCGGGACTCGCGCGCTTCCTGGTCGGCGACGACGACCTCGAGCTGCTCTTCACCGAGCGCGAGGGCATCGCGCTCGTCGGTGTCGGGACGGTCGCAGTCGTTCTCGGAGCAGTCCCGTTCGTGCGCTATCCGGCAATCGTCCCGGTTGCGCTCCTTACGGTGGCTCCGTTCCGCATCCCCATCGAGCTCGGCGAGGAGGAGGCCTTCCTCCTCCTGCCGCTCTACCTCGTGCTCGCGTCATCGGTGCTCGCGCTTGGCTACCGAACGGTGCGGGGCAGGCGGCCTACACCTCCGCCCTTCCTGCTCGCGCTGCCACTCGCGGCGCTCGTCGCCTTTTCCGGAACTTCCTACCTCTGGACGTGGGACGAGCGCGCGGGCGCGATCGCACTCGCGTTCTTCATGTTTCCTTTCACCGCGGGCCTCGCCGTCGTCGCCCGTGCCCCGCGAGCTTCGTGGCTGCCCCGCGCGCTCGTGCTGACCGTCGTCGCGCTCGGCGTGCTCTTCGCCGCCATCGGAGTTTGGCAGGCGCAGACGAGAACGCTCTTTTTCGCCCGCGATGTCGAAGTCGCCAACGCGTACACGACCTTCTTTCGCGTCACCTCGCTCTTCAAGGATCCGAGCCTCTACGGCCGCTACCTGATCGTGCCAATCGCGGTGCTCCTCGTTGTCGTCCTGCTGCGCCGGGGAAGGACGATCGACTGGGTCGCGGCGACCGTCGCCGGGGTGTTCCTCTTTTGGGGGCTCTTCTACTCGTACTCGCAGTCGAGCTTCGTCGCGCTCTTCGTCGTCACCTTCGCGGTGGCACTCGTCGGGCTGGGTCGGCGACTTCGGGTTCTGCTGGTCGCCTGCGCGCTCGTCGCGACGTTGGCCGCGGCTGCGGTTGCCGCGGATGCCGTGAACGGGCGCTCGGCCAGGGATGTGACGAGCGGCCGCTCACGACTCGTGAACGTCACCCTCGACGCCTTCCGAGCCCGCCCCGTCGCAGGCGTCGGAGTCGGGGGCCAACCACGGGCAAGCGCAGAGGAGTCGGGCCGGGGCTCGCCGAGCCGCAACGCGTCCCACACGACGCCGCTCACGGTGCTGGCGGAGCTCGGCGTGCTCGGCTTCGCGCTTTACCTCTGGACGCTCGGCGCCGCGGGCTGGGCGCTGTGGCTACTGGCGGCGCGTGACCGCACGCTGAGTGTGGCGCTTGCGGCCGTCCTCCTCGTTCTCGTCGTGCATTCACTCCTGTACGCGGGCTTTTTCGAGGATCCACTCACCTGGGGTGTGTTCGCCCTCACGGCCGTTGGCATCGCGAGCTCTCGGCAGGCTCCGCGGCTGCTGGCACACTGAGGGCAGGCCGGGTCGACCGGTCCTCTGCGTATGCCGAGAGCTCTCAAGTGGATCATCCTGGCGGTCTTTGTGCTGGTCATCGCGCTCGGCGGACTCCTCGTCGCGATCGGGCTCACCGACGACCGGCCGCTAGGAGCGCTGGACACGGAACTCGACGACGTGACGGTGTCGGAGGCCACGACGACGACGGCGACGACGCCTCCCGAGCCTCGACCCCCGCCTCCGCGACCTCCTCCGCCGTCGAAGCCGACGGCCGATCGGCGCTGCTGGCGGACATTCGGTGGAGATCCCCAACGCTCGCTAGCACGGCCCTCTCTCAATCTCGGCCTTCCCGCGCGCAAGATCCTCTGGACACGAGGTCTCGGGAGCTACATCGAGTATCCACCGAGCTATTGCGACGGAACGCTCTACGTCAACGCATTCGAGGGAGAGGTGTTTGCCATCGACTCCGAAACCGGGAAGATTCGGTGGCGCCGCGACTTCGGTGGAACCAAGCCGTCGACGCCCGCGATCGACGGCCCTCGGCTGATCGTGAGCTCTCGAGATGGGACCGTCACCGCCCTCGATCGTGAGCGCGGACGCCGCCTCTGGCAGGTGCGGACGGCCGGCAAGGTCGAGTCCTCGCCGGTCGTCGTGGACGGGCTCGCGTACTTCGGATCGACGGACGGCCGGCTCTTCGCAGTCAAGTCCGACTCGGGACGCATCCGCTGGGCCTACGACACGAGAGGGCGAATCAACGCCAGCCCGTCCATCTACGGCCTCCGAGCTTGTATCAGCACGTACGCAGGATCCGTCTTCTGTCTGAACAGGAAGACCGGGGCGCGAATCTGGTCCACGTACATCCGGCGAGATGCCTTTCGCTACGAGAGCTTCTACGCGAGCCCCTCGACGGACGGCGCGCGACTTTACACGGTCGCGCGTTCGGGCAAGGTCGTCGCGCTCGACGCGGAGAACGGCAATCTGCTGTGGACTGCCCGCGTAGGTGGTCTCGGCTACACGACCCCGGCGGTGTCCGACGGCGTCGTATTCGTCGGTGGCTTCGACGGGAAGCTCCGCGCGCTCCGAGCGACGAGCGGTCGCGAGCTCTGGCAGGCCGACACGCCGGGACGGATTCTCGGCGCGCCGGTGGTCGTCGGAAAGTACGTCTTCTTCTCGACGCTCGAGAAGCGGACCTACGCTGCGCGGATCTCGAACGGAGAGATCGTGTGGCGCCTTCCGCTGGGGAAGTACTCGCCAGGCATCGCCACTGAGCGGACCTACTACTTCTCCCTGAACGGCAGGCTGCTCGCTATTCGCGGGCGCGACGCGCTCCGGACCTCCTAGCAGCCGCTAGATACTGAGGGAGGGCAGCGAGGCGGCGCAGTGTCGTGGCCGTCATCCAGCCCGCCGTGAATTACCGATCCAGCATCGAGGCTAGGCAGACAGCTACTCCTCGCTTGGCTGAGCGATCGAGCGTTCCGCGATCTCGGCGACGACCGCGGGATCCGCGAGCGTCGTCGTGTCTCCGAGCGGACGCTCCTCGGCGACATCTCGCAAGAGCCGGCGCATGATCTTCCCCGAGCGAGTCTTCGGAAGCTCTGGTGTGAAGACGATGTTCGCGGGCTTGGCGATCGGGCCGATTTTCTGCGCGACGTGATTGCGGAGAACATCGAGCATCTCCACCGAGGCCTCCTCGCTGCCCTTCAAGGTCACGAAGGCGACGATCGCCTGTCCCGTGAGCCCATCCGCGCGACCGCAGACCGCGGCTTCGGCCACGCTCGGGTGGTCGACCAGCGCGGACTCGACCTCGATCGTGGAGATCCGATGCCCGGACACGTTCATGACGTCGTCCACCCGCCCGAGCAGCCAGAAGTCGCCGTCCTCGTCGATCCGGGCGCCGTCGCCGGCGAAGTACATCCCAGGGAAGCGCTCCCAGTAGGTGGTGCGGAACCGCTCGGGGTCGCCGAAGATCCCACGCGTCATCGCGGGCCACGGTCGTTTCAGCACCAGATAGCCACCTTCGCCTGGCCCGACCTCTTGCCCCCGGTCGTCGACGACGGCCGCCTCGACTCCCGGAAACGGTTTCGTCGCGGCGCCTGGCTTGGTCGTGGTCACACCCGGAAGCGGCGTGAGCATGATCATCCCGGTCTCCGTCTGCCACCACGTGTCGACGACGGGCAGGCGGTCGGCGCCGATGTGCTCGCGGTACCAGATCCAGGCTTCCGGGTTGATCGGCTCGCCGACGGTTCCGAGCAGCCGCAGCGAAGAGAGGTCGTGTTTGCCCGCATGCTCCGGCCCCCACTTCATGTGCGCCCGGATCGCCGTCGGCGCCGTATACAGGATGCTCACGCCGTAGCGCTCGACGATCTCCCACCAGCGATCCTTGTCGGGGAAGTCGGGCGTGCCCTCATACAGGACGCTCGTCGACCCGTTGCACAAAGGCCCGTAGACGATGTAGCTGTGCCCCGTGACCCAGCCGATGTCCGCAGCGCACCAGAAAACATCGGTGTCCGGCTTCAGATCGAAGACGTAATGGTGTGTAGTCGCCGCGCCGACCAGGTACCCCGCAGTTGTGTGCGCGATCCCCTTCGGCTTCGCGGTCGTCCCGCTCGTGTACAGGAGATAGAGAAGATCTTCCGAGTCCATCGGCTCGCATGGACACGAGGCGGCGTCCGAGGGCTGTCCCTCGACGAGCTCGGACCAGCTCAAGTCGCGCCCCTCCGTCATTGGCACCTCGGCCCGCGTGCGCTGGCCGACGACGACCTTCCTCACCCCCGGGCAGGACTCGAGCGCCTCATCGGCGCTCTTCTTGAGCGGAACCGTCTGCCCACGGCGCCAGCCCTCGTCCTGGGTCAGGAGGATCTCGCAGCGCATGTCGTTCAGCCGGTCGGCGAGCGCCTCGGCCGAGAAGCCTCCGAAGACGACGGTGTGCGGCGCTCCGAGGCGCGCGCACGCGAGCATCGCCACCGGTAGACCCGGCCCCATGCCCATGTAGATGCCGACCGGAGTGCCCTTGCCCACCCCGAGCGCCTTCAACCCGTTCGCTGCCTTGACGACCTCCTCGAGGAGCTGAGCGTAGGTAATCGCTGCTCGCTCGTCGACAGGCTCCGCCTCGAAGTAGTACGCGACCTTGTCCCCAAGCCCCGCCTCGACGTGACGATCGAGGCAGTTGTAGGCGACGTTGATCCTCCCGCCGAGATACCACTTCGCGTAGGGAAGCTCCCACTCGAGCAGGGATGAGTACGGCTCGAACCAGGTGACGCGCTCGCGTCCCTCCCGCTCCCAGAACTCCTCGAAGGGGATGTCATAGATGTCGGCCTTCGCGTTCGCCTGCTCGGAGAACTCCTCGGGAGGCGGATACCGGCGCTCTTCGGCGAGCAGCGTCTCGATGGCCTGCTCGCGCCCCTCGCCGGCGTCGGCTCCCGCCGGGCGGAGCCCGGCTTCGCCGTCACCTGACGCCGCTGACGACGCCGTGCTCTCCGGGCCCGTATTACTCATACTGTGCCCTCCGGCCCGTCGTCCTCAGCGCCGCCCGAGGAGCGCGCGAGCCCCGTCACGCCGTGACCTCCAACTCGTAGGGACAGTCGGTCAGGCGCTCGCAGCCGTCGTCGGTGACGAGCAGGAGATCCTCTACCCGAACGCCACCGAACCCGTGGCGATAGAGGCCGGGCTCGATCGTGATCACGTCACCCGGGACAAGCTCCTCACCGAGCATGCCGATGCCGGGCGACTCGTGCACCTCGAGCCCGACGCCGTGTCCTAGCCCGTGGTAGAAGCCGTCTCTCAGCACCTCCCCCTCGGGTTTGGTGAGGAGGGTCGGGAATCCTCGCTCCGCGAAGAACTCCGAGACGAGACGGTGGACGGCGCTGCCGTTCACTCCCGGCCGGATCTCGGCCACCGCTAGCTCGAGCGCCTCTCGGCAGAGGTGGTGCCACTCGCGGATGGCATCCGGCGCGTCGCCGACGACGAACGTGCGCGTCAGGTCCGCGTAGCAAGCGGACTCGAGATCGATCGGGAAGAGATCGAGCAGGACGACGTCGTCCGCGGCGATCGGGCCCGAGCCCATGTCATGGCCGACCGCGGTCTGGAGCCCGTGCGAGACGATCATCTCCTCGGCGAGCGCGCCGTGGGTGAGAAACTCGGTCTGGATGCGCTCCTTGACGAGCGCGCATGTGAGCGTCTCGCCGTCGACCTCGAGACCTCCGTTCGAGCGCTCTGCACGGCGAAGGAGGTCGCGGGCGACCGCGACCCCAGCTTCGGCCGCCTTCTGCGCGCGCCGGATCCCGGCAAGCTCGTGCTCGCTCTTCCTGCGCCGGCGGTCGTCGAAGAGCTTCTGATCGACGGTCAGCTCCACGCCCACGCCACGAAGCGCATCGCCGATCCCGAGTGGGAAGTCGCGCGGCACGGTCGCGGCGCCGATCCCGAGCCCCTGCGCAATACGTACGGCCTGTTCGGTGCGCGCGGTATGAACGTCGACGCCACTCCGCCGAATCTCGTCGGCGCCGAACTCCTCGGTCGGGCGCACCTCGAGCCCTGTTCCCAAACTCTCGATCCTGGTCGCCTCCATCGCGCTGATCGCGACAACGCGCCTGTCGGCGACCTCGGCATAGAAAAAGGGGTCCGGTATCCCGAGCGGCACCTCGTGGCGCAGCTCCGGCGTCCTGACGGTGTCGCCGACGATCAGAACGTTCACGGCCGCCGATCCTACCCCGCCTGGGTAGAGTCGACTGCCGTGGACGCCGACCTCCGCACGCTCCGCGAGCGGCTCGCCGAGATCTCGGATCTCGGGCGGATGTTCTTCCTGGGTCTGTGGGATCAGCGCGTGAAGATGCCCACGCTCGGCGGTCCGGCACGGTCGGAGGCGGTCGCGACGCTCGGTCGCATCGCCCACGAAAAGTTCGTCGACGGCGAGATCGGAGCACTGTTCGAACGGCTCCGTCCGCATGAGGAGTCGCTCGAGTACGAGTCCGAGGACGCAAGCCTGATTCGCGTGACGCGTCACGACTGGGAGAAAGCCACGCGCATCCCCACGGATCTGCGCTCCGAGATGCTCCTCGCCGGCGCGCAGGGGCACCAAGTGTGGGTCGACGCCCGCGCCAACAACGACTTCGCCTCCTTCCTCCCGACGCTCGAGCGGAATCTCGACCTGAAGAAGCGCTATGCCGAATGCTTCGAGTGGGACGATTCCCCGTACACACCGCTCCTCGACGACTTCGAGCCGTTCATGAAGACCACAGAGGTCGCGGAGGTCTTCGACACGATTCAGCCAGTCCTGGCTGAGCTGGTGCGGGAGGCGCCACCGATCGACGCGTCGTTCCTCGACGTGCCCTACGCGCCCGAGCTCCAGCGCGAGTTCGCGGAGCGGGTCCTCGCTACGGTCGGGTTCGTAGACGGCTCCTGGAGGCTCGATCCCACTGTTCATCCGTTCTGCACGTCGTTCTCCTCGCGCGACGTTCGCCTGACGACGAGGTACCACCCGACCGGGCTCGATTCGTTCTGGTCGACGATGCACGAAGCCGGACATGGCCTGTACGCGCACGGCATCGCCTCCTCGCTCGAGCGGACGCCGCTCGCGAATTCGCCGTCGTTCGGCCTGAACGAGTCCCAGAGCCGGACGTGGGAGAACCTGGTCGCGCGCAGCCGTCCGTTCTGGTCGCACTGGTACGGGCCGCTGCAGGAGACGTTCCCCGAGCAGCTCGCAAGCGTCGACCTCGACGACTTCATGGCGGCGATCAACCGCGCCGAGCCGGGGCTGCTCCGCGTGGAGGCCGATGAGACGACGTACAGCCTCCACATCATCCTCAGGTTCAACATCGAGCGCCGCCTGATCGAGGAGACGCTGGCCCCGAAAGACCTCCCCGAGGCGTGGAGCGAGGGAATGCGGGAGCTGCTCGGGGTCGACGTGCCGGACGACGCGCGTGGCGTCCTCCAGGACGTCCATTGGTCGAGCGGCGGGATCGGCTACTTCCCGACCTACGCCCTCGGCAACGTGATCTCGCTCCAGATCTGGTCCGTCGTGCAGGACGCGATTCCCGACCTCGACGCGCAGATGGAGGCAGGCGAGCTCGAGGGGCTGTCTGCGTGGCTCACCGAGAACCTCTACTCGCTCGGGCGCAAGCTCACACCCAAGGAGACGATCGAGCGGCTTACCGGATCACCGACGATCGACCCGCAGCCGTACCTCGCGTACCTTCGCGAGAAGCTCGCCGCGTTCGCCGCCTGACCCGTCAGGCGCCGTAGTCGAGCGATCCGTCGCGCCGTCCGCGTGACGCGAGCCGGTTGAAGCTCAGGAGAGCGGCAGTCATCCAGCCGAGCCCGACTGCCATCTCGAGCGCGGCGTTCCCGACGATCTCGCCGGCCGGCGACCCGTCGAACACGCCGCGGATCGCGAGCAGCCCGTTCGTGAGAGGTAGGAACCGCGAGAGCAGCTCGAGCGGCTCCGGATAGTAGGAGAGCGGCACGTTCACTCCGCACGCGGCCATGAGCGAGACGTACGTCGTCACGACCACGAGACTGTTGATGCTGCGGAAGCGGAAGACGACCCCGGCGAGGAACGTCCCGAACCCGTAGGACGCGAGCGCGATGACGAGAGTGACGGGAATGACCGCGAGAACCCTCGGCCACGGCAGATCGATACCGAAAATCGCCCCCGCGACGAACAGCGCGGCGAGCGCGCTCAAGGCGCCGTCCACAGCGAGGTAAGCGCCGCGCGCAGAGAAGACGAGGACAGGGCTCGAGGGGCTGGCGACGAGGAGCGGAAGAGTTCCCGTCCAGCGCTCGGCCGAGGTCATGTTGAGCGAGAAGACTCCGAGCTGTCCCGCGATCAGCATTGCGTTGCCGATCAAGAGGTATGAAGTCTTCTCGTCGTCGCCAAGTCGCTCGCCGATCAGCGCGAAGAATCCAACCTGGAAGAGCACGCGCACGTACCAGCCTGCGAGCCAGCTCCGCCAGGTGAAGATCGCGCGATAGTCGGCGAGCCCTGCGTGGAATGCGTGGCGCATGACGTTGAGCGTCGTCGCCACGTTTACGCCGTCGCCAACTCGCCTCTGGCGCGCATGCGCCGAAGGACGTGGAACAGCACCGCGCGCCCGATGGCGAAGGTGATCGCCCCGAGCACGAGCACCATCCCCAGGCGGCCCCAGAAGTCGTCCACCGCAGGCTCTTTGAGACTCGCTCGCAGCAGGTCCGCGCTCCAGGAGAGGAAGAGCACGCTCGAGACGGGCTCGATCCAGTCCGGGAGAAACGCGACCGGAACGAGCACGCCCCCGAGGACGTAGAAGGGGAAGCTGGCCGAGTTGATGAACGTGTAGGCGTTTCGCGTCATGACGAACAGCGCCGCAAACGCGACAGCTGTGCCAGTCATGGCGAACGCGGTCGCGAGGAGTGTCATAGCGAGCTGCAGCGGATGCTCAAACGGGATGGAAACCCCGAAGATGAGCCAGCCCGCCAGCCAAACCTCGAAGAACGAGAGCAACCCAACGCACATGAGGCACGCGACCCGTCCGACGAGGACCGAGGCGAGTCCGGTGGGCGAAGCGATCAACGGCTCGAGCACTGCCTGCCACCGGTCCGCGGTGATCATCGAGCCGGCCTGGACGAGCGCGATCCACCAGAGCGACATGAGGACCGGCGCCATCAGCGCATCGGGCTCGAGGTCCGATCGCCCGCTCTGGCGCACGATCGCCAGGAAGATGACTGCGAAGAGCGGCGCAGTCAAGAGCGGGATCAGCGCGTCGGGGTTCGCACGGACCACCTGCAACTCGAGCCGAAAGCCGGCAAGGAACCCTCCCACTAGATCTCCATCCCGCGCTCGCCGATCAGCTGCACGTACACCTCTTCGAGGCTCGGCAGGCTCGTGCGCACCGAGGTCGCGCCCGCGTTGACCAATTGCTCCAGCACCAGTTGCGTCGCTCCTTCCTCGTCGACCTCGATCCGCGTGCCCGCGCCGTCGACCGCCGTCACGCTCGTTACGCCGTGGATCGCCCGGATCTCGTCGAGGACGGCCCGAGGGACCCCTTCGACGTCAATCCGCTGGAAGCGCGAGAGCACGTGCCCGAGCGTCCGCGGGGACTCGGTCGCGATGACCTTGCCGCGGTCGATCAGCGTGACCCGGTCGCAGACCATCTCGGCCTCGACCATGTCGTGCGTCGCGAGCAGGATCGTCCGACCCTCGTCACGGAGCTCGCCGATCAGCGTCCGGAACTCGCGCGCTGCGAGCGGATCCATGCCGGTTGTCGGCTCGTCGAGGAACAGCACCTTGCCGTCGCCCATCAGACCGCGGGCAAGGTGGAGTCGCTGCTTCATGCCGCGGGAGTACTCCTCGACCCGCTCGTCCGCTTTGTCGACCATGCCGACGCGCTCGAGTAGCTGCTGCGCCCGCGCTTTCGCAGCACGCGTAGAGAGCTTGTAGAGCGCGCCCCAGTACTCGAGGTTCTGACGCCCGCTGAGGCGCCAGTAGAGGCCTCGCTCGCCGCCGAACACGATGCCTATGAGTGGGCGAACGGCTTCGGTCTCGGCGACGACATCGTGGCCGAGGACCCGTGCCTTCCCCGACGTCGGCAAAAGAACCGTGGAGACGATCTTCACCAACGTCGTCTTGCCTGCTCCGTTCGGGCCGAGGAGGCCGTGGATCTCGCCGGTCGGAACGGTCAGCGATACATCGTCGAGAGCGACGACGCGCGTCCCACTGCGCCGCCGCGGCTCGAAGACGCGCGTGATCTCTTCGACCTCGACGGCCTCCACCGGGATTCGATTCTACGGCGCATTCGCTTCACCGAAGTGAGCCGATCGCGCCTGCATAGACTGGGCAGATGTCCGCGACCCGGCGATTCGAGCTCATCGTCAACGGCGAGCCCCACTCGCTCGAGGTCGAGCCGCGGACGCTGCTCGTCCATGCCCTCCGGGACGGACTCGGGCTCACGGGCACGCACGTCGGCTGCGACACGAGCCAATGCGGCGCGTGCACCGTCCTCGTCGGTGGGCGCGCGGTAAAGAGCTGCACGATGCTCGCGGTCCAGGCGGAAGACGCCGAGGTGACGACTATCGAGGGCTTCGCCCCCGACGGCGTGCAGCATCCGATTCAGCGCGCGTTCGTCGAGCAGCACGGGCTCCAGTGCGGTTTCTGCACGCCCGGGATGATCCTGACCGCGTCCGATCTTCTCTCGCGAGAGCCCGACCCCGACGACGCGACGATCCGCCGCGCGCTCAAGGGAAACTTCTGCCGCTGCACGGGGTACCAGTCGATCGTGAACTCGGTGCGCGCCGCGGCGGCGACACTTCGCGAAGAGGCCGCGGCATGATTCCTGCCGCGGTCCGGCACGTCCGGGCCTCCACGCTCGACGAGGCGCTCGATGCGCTCGCCGACCCGGAGGCGAAGGCGCTCGCGGGCGGTCAGTCGCTCCTCCCGGTCATGAAGCTGCGGATCGTGCGGCCGAGCGTCCTCGTCGACATCGGACGCCTCGAGCTCGGTGGCTTTCACCTGCGCGACAACGAGCTACGCCTCGGCGCGCTCACGACCTGGGACACGCTCGAGAGCGCGTCGGAGCTGGAGCGGCCGTCGTTCGCCGCGATCGCCGAGTGCGCCGCCGAGATCGGCGACCTGCAGGTCCGCAACCGGGGAACGCTCGGCGGGAGCCTCGCGCACGCCGACCCCGCCTCCGATATGCCGGCGGTCGTGCTCGCGCTCGGCGCCGAGCTCGTCTTGCGCGCAGCCGACGGCGAGCGAACGCTCGCCGCGGAGGAGTTCTTCGTCGGACCGTTCACGACCGCGCTCGCCCCGGGAGAGCTGATCACCGAGGTCGTCTTCCCTCTTGTTGCTGGATCGGGCTCCGCGTATGTGAAGGTCGAGCATCCGGCCTCGGGGTTCGCGCTTGCTGGCACTGCGGCGCAGGTAACCCGCGATGGGAAACAGAGGGTGGCCGTTACCGGCGTCGGCTCGCACCCGTTCCTGCTTCCCGCCGACGCCGATCCGTTCGACGCGCTCGCAGACGCGGAGATCTACGGCGACCGCTTCGCGCCCGTCGAGTACCGTCGTCACCTCGCGGGAGTCGTCGCTCGTCGCGCGCTCGATCGCGCGCAGGAGCGCATGGAGAGGTGCGATGAGTGAGAGCGTGATCGGCGTCTCGCGTCCAAGAGTCGACGCGCCCGACAAGGTGACCGGCGCTACCCGCTTCGCCGCGGATGGTCACGTTCATGGACTGCTTCACGCCCGCCTCGTCCTCTCGACCGAGGCGCACGCGTTGCTTCAGCGTGTAGAGCGTGACGCAGCGCTCGCGATGCCCGGGGTGGTTGCCGTCCTGACCGCAGATGACCTCCCCCTGGCGTCGGCCGGCTCGGACCGGACGACGGAGCCGCTGGCACGCACGGAGGTCGTCTTCGCCGGACAGCCAGTCGCGCTCGTCGTCGCCGAGAGCGAGGCAGCTGCGGAAGACGCGGTCGAAGCGGTCGTCGTGGAGTACGAGCCGCTCCCCGCGGTCGTCGACGTCGAGGACGCGATGCTGCCCGGCCGAGCGCTCGCCCGCGTTCTCGAGGAGGACGCAGGTGGAGGGGATCTGGAGTCGATCCACGCAGGCGTGGACAAGGGGCAGGAGGACGGCGAGGAAGAGCAGCTCTCCGGCAATGTTCTGGACACCATCCACCGCAACGCCGGCGATGCAACCGCGCTGCTGGAGGCGAGCGACGTCGTGGTTTCAGGGAGGTTCCGAACGCCGTGGGTGTACCAGGCGTACATCGAGCCCCAGGTCGCCACCGCGTGGCTCGAGCCGAACGAGACCCTGGTCGTCTCGACCAGCACCCAAGGGTCGTTCGTGACCCAGCGCGAGCTGGCGCGCGCGTTCGGGCTGCCGCTCGAGCAGATCCGCGTCATCGCCGAGCCCCTGGGTGGTGCCTTCGGGGGCAAGCTGGCGCTGATGGAGCCGCTGGCAGCCGGCGCGGCCCTCGCGCTACGGCGGCCGGTGCGGGTCGTCCTCACGCGCGCCGAAGACTTCCAAGCGACGAATCCCGCTTCCGCGCAGGTGACCCACCTCAAGATCGGAGCGCGCAAGGACGGCACACTGACCGCGATTACGGCCCGGATGATCGTCGACCGTGGCTCGAACGCGGGCTGGGGGGTCGAGGGCATCACATCGCTCCTCGTCGCCGGACCGTACCGCTGGGAGGCCCACGACCTCCGCGGCTACGGCGTCCAGACGAACCGGTTCACGTTCGGTGCGTACCGCGGTCCCGGCGCCCCCACCGCCGCCTTCGCCCTCGAGACGCTCATGGACGAGCTCGCGATCGAGCTCGAGGCCGACCCGCTCGAGCTGCGGCTGCGAAACGCCGTCGTCGAAAACGACGTGGGCGTCAGCGGAAACCCGTTTCCACGCATGGGCGCGGTCGAGGTGCTCGAGCGCATCCGCGAGCATCCGCTCTGGCAGGCCCGCGACTCGCTGCCCGACAACGAGGGAGTGGGATTCGCCGCCGGCTACTGGCCGGGCGGCAACGAGCCGGCCGCGGCCGTCTGCCGCGTGAACCAGGACGGGACGATGACCATCGTCACGTCCGCGGTCGACATGAGCGGCGTGAATACGGGCTTCGCCGCGATTGCAGCGGAGACCTTCGGCCTGTCGCCCGACCAGATACGAGTGGTCGCCGCCGACACCGCCACCGGTCCGTATTCCGGCGCAAGCGGCGGCTCCAAGGTCACGTACACGGTCGGCGCGGCTGTGCTGAAGGCTGCGGAGGCTGCACGCGAGAAGCTGCTGAAAGCCGCGTCGGAGGAGCTCGAGATCGCACCGGCTGACCTCGAGGTAATCGACGGAGTCGTGCGCGCGGTCGGCTCGCCCGACCACTCGATCACCGTCGCGGAGATCTCCGCCAAGGCACTCCGTTTCGGCGGGCGCTACGAGCCGATCGAGGGGCACGGCGGCTCGGCGCAGACGCGCGGCGCTCCGTCGGTCGCAGCCCACCTCGCACACGTCCGCGTCGACAAGGAGACCGGCGAGGTCACGCTCCTCGCCCACGTCATCGCACAAGACGTCGGTCGCGCGCTCAACCCCGCATTGGTCGAGGGCCAGATGCGCGGTGGCGCCGCCCAGGGCATGGGCTGGGCGCTCTACGAGGAGCTCGTGCACGACGAGAGTGGACAGCTCCTCACCGGTTCGTTCCTGGATTACGCGATCCCGCTCGCCGAGCGGGTGCCGGACATCGACACGTTGATCGTCGAGGTGCCAGCTCCCGACGGTCCCTTTGGCGCCAAGGGAATTGGAGAGGCGCCGGTGGTTGCCGCCGCGCCCGCGATCGCGAATGCGGTCGCCGCTGCGGTCGGCATTCGGCTCCGAGAGCTCCCGATGACGGCGCCGCGGGTGTGGGCTGCGCTGGAGGAATCGCGCGCGTGACCTTGCTCGAGCGGGCACGGGCGATCGTCGAGAGGTACGAGACAGAGCTTCGCTCCGAGGTCCCCGCTGACGCGTACCTCTTCGACGTCCACACACATCTCGGGAACGACATCGACGGCATGCGAGGCCGCTACGAGGAGCTCTCGACGCTTCTCGACCGCTTCGGATTCAGCGGCGCCTTCGTCTTCTGCCTCGACGAGCCGGATCGAGAACCTGGGTTCTGCGTTCCGAACGATCGCACGCTCGCCCACGCGGAGCGTTCGGACGGCCGGCTCATCCCGTTCGTCCGCCTCGACCTCACCGCGAGCCCGATCGACGAGGCGCGACGCGCGCTCGACCTCGGCGCGCGGGGAATCAAGCTCCATCCCCGCGCCCAAGCTTTTGCGCTCGACGACGAGCGGCTCGGGCCGGTGTTCGAGCTGGCGGTGGAGCGGGGAGTGCCGATCCTCATCCACGGAGGCCGAGGCCTCCCGCCGATCGCCGAGAACCTGGAGGCGCTCGTCCGCCGAAACGAGGGCGTCCGGCTGATCATCGCCCACGCGGGAATCGCGGACATGGCGGCGCTCGCGGGTCGTTTGGGCGGAATTCCAGGCGTCTACTTCGACACCTCGGTCTGGAGCGCTCTCGACCTCCTCGATCTCTTCCGGCAGGTGCCGCCGGAGCAGATCGTCTACGCATCCGACTATCCGTACGGACGCCAGCCGAACTCGCTGCTCGTATCGATCCGCTCGGCAAGGCTCTCTGGCTTCGACGACCTGCAGCTGTGCGCGATGCTGGGTGGAACCGCACGCGGGATCGTCGAGGGCGAGCCAACGCCGGCGCTCACGGAGCCACGCGGCGGGCCGTCGCTCGTCCAGCCTCTGACGTTTGCTCGCATCCACCAGTACATCTCCATGGCGGTGCCGATGCTGTGGACGCGCCAGCGCGACGTGATCGGCGCGCTCGGCCTGGCCGCGAACGCTGCGCGCGAGCGCGACGGGCATCCGACGGAGTCGGAGCAGATACAGGAGCTCCTGGCGACCGCCGGCGAGCTTTGGCGGGAAGCGCCTGAGCTCGCCGAAGACGACCGGGTCACTGTGATGAGGGCCGCGATCCAGCTGGTCAACCTCGCCGACCTGATCGCCGTGACGACGCGGGCCTAGGCTTCTCGATGCCCCGGCGTCGTGTCCGCCTCGCTGCCCCCGACGACGCCAAGATCGCGGCGGCCTTCGCGGACCTGCGCGAGAGCCTTGGCGTGCCGATGGCCTTTCCGGCCGACGTCCTGGCCGACGCCGACGAGTCCGTCCGCTCACCCCGACTTCCGAAAACGGACGAGACCGCGATTCCGTTCGTCACGATCGATCCACCAGAGTCGCTGGACCTCGATCAGGCCATGCACCTCGAGCGCCGCGGGAACGGCTACCGCGTCCGCTACGCGATTGCCGACGTCGGGGCGTTCGTCACCCCCGGAGGGCCGATGGACAGAGAGGCGCATGCACGCGGTCAGACGCTGTACGCGCCGGACGGCAAGGCGCGCCTCTATCCACCGCAGATCTCCGAGGGCGCAGGCAGCCTGCTTCCGGATGAGACTCGACCCGCGCTCGTCTGGGACATGGAGGTCGACGAGACAGGCGAGGGCATCGAGGTCGCTGTTCGCCGCGCTCTCGTGCGCAGCCGCGAGAAGCTCGACTACGAGGAGGTCCAGCGGTCGCTAGACGATGGCACCGCGCCAGAGTCGCTGCAGCTCCTGCGCGAGGTCGGCACGCTTCGGCAGG
>Ga0136614_10000101_pt1 | contig 32509 bp, 33 predicted proteins | sample AntDrymUQ2792106_2_FD_106643 | JGI IMG/M metagenome (GOLD analysis project Ga0136614, IMG submission 106643) | Polar desert sand microbial communities from Dry Valleys, Antarctica - metaG UQ279 (21.06) | ecosystem: Environmental > Terrestrial > Soil > Desert | place: Antarctica: Dry Valley... | reverse complement strand
TTCTCCAAGCTTCAACAATTCTACGTCCGCACCCGCCCGGTGCCTGGTCGGAGCCGGTCAGTGAGACGATGACGGTATGAAGTCGCGTGTGCTCGTGGTCGATGACGACCCGGCGTTGGCGGAAATGCTCACGATCGTGCTGCGCGGGGAGGGCTTCGAGACCGCCGTCGTCGCCGACGGCACCCGTGCCCTGCCGGCACTGCGTGAGCTACGCCCCGACGTCGTCCTGCTCGACCTGATGTTGCCCGGGATGAACGGCATCGACGTCTGCCGGGCCATCCGGTCGGAGTCGGGCGTGCCCATCGTCATGCTCACCGCCAAGACCGACACCGTCGACGTCGTGCTCGGGCTGGAGTCCGGTGCCGACGACTACGTGATGAAGCCGTTCAAGCCCAAGGAGCTGGTGGCCCGGATCCGAGCACGGGTCCGGCGCACCGACGCGGAGCCGGCCGAGATGCTGTCCATCGGCGAGGTCACCATCGACGTGCCCGCCCACCAGGTCAGCCGCGATGACGGGCCGATCGGGCTGACGCCGCTCGAGTTCGACCTGCTGGTCGCGCTCGCGCGCAAGCCGCGCCAGGTGTTCACCCGCGAGGTGCTGCTCGAGCAGGTCTGGGGCTACCGGCACGCCGCGGACACCCGGCTGGTCAACGTGCACGTCCAGCGGCTGCGGTCCAAGGTCGAGCGCGACCCCGAACACCCCCAGGTGGTCCTGACCGTGCGGGGTGTGGGCTACAAAGCAGGCCCCCCGTGAGTGACCTCCGTGAGTGAGGCCGTGACCGCGACGGCCGCGGGATGATCGGCGGTCGCCTGCTACATAGCCCCCGGGCCCGGCGGGTGCGGCGTTGGTTGCTTCGGCTCAACGCCCGTCAGCTCGAGACCAGGGCGGCATTCGCCGCGGCGTGGCGGCGCTCGCTGCAGCTGCGGGTGGTGATCAGCACGCTGGCGCTCAGCGCCTCGGTGGTCGTCGTGCTCGGCCTCGTGCTGCAGACCCAGATCGCGGACCGCCTCGTCCAGGGCAAGCAGACGGCGGCGGTGAACCAGGCCAAGGCCGCGAAGGTCGTCCTGGAACGCGCGCTGGCCGGCGTCGACCCCGACCGCGACGGTGCCCAGGGCACCCTGAACAACGCGCTGGACCGCCTCACCAACGCCGGCAGCCCCGACGGCAGCGCATCGCCCAAAGCCGGGGAGTTCAGCGCGGTGCTGGCCACCGGCGCCGGACCGGTGGAGGTGTCGTCCGGCCCGCTCGGTGACGTCCCGTCCCAGCTGCGGGCAACGGTGGCCGACGGCGCACTCGCGTTCGTCTACACCACCGTCTACGACCCCGCGCCCGCCGACGGCGAGCTGACCGACGTGCCGACCCTGGTGATCGGCCAACCGGTACGCACCGCGGGCCGCAACCTGCACTTCTACCTGCTGTTCCCGCTCAGCGCCGAGCAACGCACGCTCGGGTTGGTGCAGAGCACGCTGATCGTCGGCGGGCTCGTGCTGATCCTGCTGCTGGCCGGGGTGACCAGCCTGGTCACCCGACAGGTGGTCCGGCCGGTCCAGCAGGCGGCCGAGATCGCCGAGCGGTTCGCCGACGGGCATCTCGACGAGCGAATGCCGGTCAAGGGCGACGACGAGGTCGCCCGGCTCGCGGAGTCGTACAACGAGATGGCCGGCAGCATCCAGAGCCAGATCCGCCAGCTCGAGGAGTTCGGCGCGTTGCAACGTCGGTTCACCTCCGACGTCAGCCACGAGCTGCGCACGCCGCTCACCACGGTACGGATGGCCGCCGACGTGCTCTACGCCTCCCGTGACGAGATGGTCCCCGCGTTGCGCCGCAGCTCCGAGCTCCTGGTCGACGAGCTCGACCGGTTCGAGAACCTGCTCGGCGACTTGCTGGAGGTCAGCAGGCACGACGCCGGCGTCGCCGAGCTGGTCGCCGAGCCGCTCGACATGCACCGCGTGGTGTCCAGCGCTGTGGAGGCGGTGCACGGGCTCGCCGACGAGTCGGGCACCGAGCTCCGGCTGAACCTGCCCGAGGACGTCTACGCCGAGATCGACCCGCGCCGGGTCGAGCGCATCGTGCGAAACCTCGTCGCCAACGCCATCGACCACGGCGAGGGCGCTCCCGTCGAGGTGCTGCTCGGCTACGACGAGCGCAGCGTCGCGGTCGTCGTACGCGACCACGGCGTCGGGCTGCGACCGGGTGAGGCCGGGCTGGTGTTCAACCGCTTCTGGCGGGCGGACTCCTCGCGGACGCGGCGCAGCGGCGGCACCGGGCTGGGGCTGTCGATCAGCCTGGAGGACGCCCGGCTGCACGGCGGCTGGCTGCAGGCCTGGGGCGAGCCCGGCCGCGGTGCGTCGTTCCGGCTGACCCTGCCGCGCCGGGTCGGCGACGAGCTCGACGGCAGCCCGCTGCCCCTTGTGCCGCCCGCGCTGACCGGCCCGCCCGGCGTCACGGCGGACGAGCCGACGATCACGGTGGAGGCCGCCGCGGGCCCTGGCGGTGAGCGGCAATGAGCAGCCGGCGGGTCACGGCCGCGCTGGCCGCACTGCTCGTGCTCGGCATGCTGACCGGCTGCGCGAGCGTGCCGTCGGCCTCCTCGGTGCAGGTGCTGGGCAAGGTCACCGAGGCCGAGGGCGGCCTCCTGCCGTCCGGGCCGGCGGACGGCGTGAACCCGCTCGACTTGGTGCGTGGCTTCGTCTACGCGTCGGGGAGCAGCGAGAACCGACATGCGGTCGCTCGCGGGTTCCTGACCACCAACGCCGCCGGCTGGGACGACGGTGCGAGCCTGACCGTGCTCTCCGAGCAGTTCGACACCGTCTACGCCAGCGCCCCGGCAGGCTCGGACACCGCGATCGTGCGCGTGCGCGGCACCCGGATCGGCCGGCTGATCCCCAGCGGAGCGTTCGAGCCCGACGTCCTGCCGGTGCAGATCGACCTACAGGTCGGCCAGGAGAACGGCCAGTGGCGGATCTCCGGGCTGCCCAGTGGCGCGATGGTGCGGCTGTCGGACTTCCAGGTCAGCTACGACGCGGCGAACGCCTACTTCGTCGACCCGGTGCGTCGCGCGCCGGCCGCCGACCTGCGCTACCTCCCCTCCAGCCCGGTGCGCAGCAAGCCCTCGCGGATGGTGGAGATGCTGCTGGCCGGGCCGTCCGCGGCGCTGGCCGGCGCCGCCGTCAGCCTGGTCCCCCCGACTGCCCGACTCCGCTCCAACGTCACCGACACCACCGACGGCGGCGTGATCGTCGACCTCACCGGGCTCGGCGACCTCGACGAGGCCGGCCGGCGGTTGCTTGCCGCGCAGGTGGTGCTCTCGCTGGCCGAGGTGAACGTCACGCGGGTGCGGCTGCTGGCTGACGGCGCCCCGCTGCTCACCGATCGGCCGGACCGTCCGGACCTCGTCACCACCGACGTCGCGAGCCTCACCGGGGAGGCCGAGCCACGGGTCGACGTGCCTGGTGCGATCGTGCTCGACGGCCGGCTGCGCTCGCTCGCCCCCAGCGGGTCCGAGCTGGGTAGTCCCGTCCCTGGCCCGGCCGGGTCCGGCGGCGTCGACATCGTGAGTGCCGCGCTGTCGGCGGACGGCCAGCGGCTGGCGGTGGTGAGCCGCCAGGGTCAGCTGCAGGTGGGACGGCTCGGCGCGGCGCTGGACGCCACCGCGATCCGGGCCCCCTCTATGACCCGCCCGACCTGGGCGCCCGGCGGGGCGGAGGTCTGGACGGTGCTCAACGGGACGGCCGGCGCCCGGCTGCTGGTGGACCCGGAAGGCCGCACGCGGCCGGCTCCGCTTGACCTCGGCGAGCTCACCGCGCTCGGTGCGATCGCCGACCTGCGGCTGTCTCGGGACGGGGTGCGGGTGGCCGCCGTGGTAGCCGGGCAGGTCGCGGTGGGTGCGGTCGTGCGCAGCCCGACCGGCGACGTCGCGGTGCGCAACGTGCGGGTGCTGCGGGCGGCCGAGGTGAACAACCTCGTCGCGGTCGACTGGAAGGCGGCCGAGACGGTCGCGGTCGCGGCCCGGAGCTCGGCGCGGCCGGTCTCGCTGATCTCGGTTGACGGCCTGGACGTCCAGCAGATGCCAGGAAGCAACCTGACGCCGCCGCTGAGCTCGATCGCCGCCGGGCCGAGCCGGCCGCTGCTGGTGACCGACCAGGGCGGCGTGTGGAGCTTCACCGGCGGTGAGCTCGACACCTGGCGCCAGGTCATCGGCGGCTCGCCCTCGGCGGTACCGGTCTACCCCGGCTGACGGCGAACGAACGGCACTTTCGGGCAATAGGGCTGCCCAAGGTTTCCGTTCGCGCGTCGCGATGGCGCCGGAGGGGCTGTCCACAACGCGCCGGGCTGTGCACAGCTCGCGAAGCTGCGCCGCCGCCAGCGCGCGCAGTGACCACGCTGGTTGGCATGGCCGCGACCGCGCTGCGTGCGCTGCTCGACCTCGTGCTGCCGAGCACCTGCGGCGGCTGCAACACCCCTGGTCCGGGCTGGTGTGCTCGCTGTCACGCCACGCTCGGTGACCCGCTGGAGCTGAGCCTTCGTGGGGCGCCGCCGGTCGTCGCCGTCGGCCGCTACACCGGCCCGCTGCGCGTCGCGCTGCTCGGCTACAAGGAACGCAACCGGCGTGACCTGACCGACGCACTCGCCACCCTGCTCGCGTCCACACTGGTGATCGCCCGGCCAGGCGAGCGGCTGTTGCTGGTGCCCGCGCCATCGCGCCCGGCGGCCGCGCGGGCCCGCAGCGGCGACCACATGCACCGTCTGACCAGCGTCGTCGCGGCGCAGCTCAGCGCCGCCGGACACCCCGCGGCGCTCGCGCTGGCGCTGCGAATGCGACGCGGTGGCAGGGACTCGGTCGGGTTGTCGTCCGCCGCCCGCACCGCCAACCTCGCCGGCCGGATGCGGGTGCACGGACCGGGCGTTCCGCCCCCTGGCGCTGTCGTCGTGCTGGTCGACGACGTGGTCACGACCGGCGCCACGCTGCGAGCCGCGACGGCCACCTTGGGCGCCCGCGGGGTGCGTCCGTGCACAGCTCTGGTGCTCTGCGACGCCACCGGATCCTCACTGTCGGGTTCTTCTGTTCAGGGGTCTGTTGCCAAACCGTGATGCGGGCTACGGTCGGTGGCATCCGCCAATAGGTGATGGGAGCAGTTGCCACGATCGAGCGCTGGGGCAACCGGCGCGCTTGTCCGTGATCCCGACGCGAAGCGAGGGAGTCCGAGTGGAGATTGTCGTCAGCGGTAGAAACGTCGAGGTTCCGGAGCACTTCCGGGTCCACGTCGCCGAGAAGATGGCCCGCCTGGAGCGGTACGACCACAAGATCGTCGGAATGGAAGTCGAGCTCTTCCACGAGCGCAACCCCCGCCAGTCCAAGAGCTGCCAGCGCATCGAGATCACCGGCCGCGGTAGCGGACCGACAGCGCGTGCCGAGGCCTGTGCACCGGACTTCTACGCCGCGCTCGACATCGTGATCGGCAAGCTGGAGTCGCGGCTGCGCCGCGCCCACGACCGGCGCCGCGTGCACTACGGCCGCCGCAACCGCGCCCTCGCCCGACTGGCCGGAGGTGGACGCCGCACGGCGGTGCTGGATCCGCCGGCCGAGTACACCGATACCGACCCGCACGAACCCCCTGATCTCGCCGAGCTCATGGACATCCCGGTGCCGCGCCATCACGACGAGTCCGTCGGATCGCGTCCCGGCCGGATCGTGCGCAGCAAGGTGCACAACGCCACCCCGATGAGCGTGGACGACGCGCTGTCGCGGATGGAACTGGTGGGGCACGACTTCTACCTGTTCCTGGACAGCGCCACCCGTCATCCGGCGGTGGTGTACCGGCGCCGCGGGTACGACTACGGCGTGATCCGACTCGCCTGAGGGGCCGAACGTCCGCGTGAGACTGCCGCCGGGCTGCCAGTCGCCTGGCGCCCGGCGGCAGGTCACCGAGTGTGGGACGGCCCCGCAGCCGATGCCTCTACCATGGAGGCGACACGTGTTTGGGCAACCACACAATGGTGAGTGAGGTCTTCCGGTGCTGAACCGTCTGCTGCGTGCCGGCGAAACGAAGCTGGTCAAGCGGCTCTCGCGTCTCGCCGATCACATCGAGACACTCGAGCCGGACATCCAGCGCCTTTCTGACGAGCAACTGCGCGCCAAGAGCGACGAGTTCCGCAGGCGCTTCGCAGACGGCGATGGCGAGTCGCTCGACGAGCTGCTGCCCGAGGCGTTCGCCGTGGCCCGCGAGGCCGCCGTGCGCACGATCGGCCAGCGGCACTTCCCCGTCCAGTTGATGGGTGGCGCCGCGCTGCACCTGGGCAACATCGCCGAGATGCGCACCGGTGAGGGCAAGACGCTCACCTGTGTGCTGCCGGCCTACCTCAACGCGATCTCTCAAGAGGGCGTCCACGTCGTCACGGCCAACGACTACCTGGCCAAGCGCGACGCCGACTGGATGGGTCGGATTCACCGCTTCCTCGGCCTGAGCGTGGGCGTGATCCTCTCGGAGATGACGCCGGAGGAGCGCCGGGTCGCCTACGCCGCCGACATCACCTACGGAACCAACAACGAGTTCGGGTTCGACTACCTGCGCGACAACATGGCCTGGAGCCTGGCCGACTGTGTGCAGCGCGGCCACAACTACGCTGTCGTCGACGAAGCGGACTCCATCCTCATCGACGAGGCGCGCACGCCGCTGATCATCTCCGGCCAGGCCGAGCAGAGCGCCCGCTGGTACTCCGAGTTCGCCCGGATGTCACCGATGCTCAAGAAGGACATCCACTACGAGGTCGACGAGCGCAAGCGCACCGTCGGCGTCACCGAGGAAGGTGTCGCGCTGGTCGAGGACCAGCTCGGCATCGAGAACCTCTACGAGGCCGCGAACACCCCGCTGGTCGGCTACCTGAACAACGCCATGAAGGCCAAGGAGCTGTTCAAGAAGGACAAGGATTACATCGTCCGCGACGGCCAGGTGCTGATCGTCGACGAGTTCACCGGCCGGGTGCTGCACGGCCGGCGCTACAACGAGGGCATGCACCAGGCGATCGAGGCCAAGGAAGGCGTGGAGATCCAGGCCGAGAACCAGACGCTGGCCACGATCACGCTGCAGAACTACTTCCGGCTCTACGACAAGCTCTCCGGGATGACCGGTACCGCCCAGACCGAGGCGTCGGAGCTGCACCAGATTTACAAGCTGGGGGTGGTGTCCATCCCCACGAACCAGCCGATGATCCGCGCGGACCAGCCGGACCTGATCTACAAGACCGAGGCGGCCAAGTTCGAGGCCGTCGCGGACGACATCTCCGCGAGCTACGACCAGGGCCAGCCGGTGCTGGTCGGCACCACGAGCGTCGAGAAGTCGGAGTACCTGGCCAAGCTGCTGATGGCCCGCGGCGTGCCGCACGAGGTCCTCAACGCCAAGCACCACGAGCGCGAGGCCACCATCGTGGCCCGCGCCGGGCACGCCGGCGCGGTCACCGTCTCGACGAACATGGCTGGCCGAGGCACCGACATCATGCTCGGCGGCAACCCGGAGTTCATGGCCGACGAGGAGCTGCGCGCGCGCGGCCTCGACCCGGTGGAGACGCCCGAGGAGTACGAGGCCGCCTGGGACGAGGCGCTGGCGGAGGCGCGCGACCAGGTGGCCGCAGAGGCCGAGGAGGTCAAGCAGGCCGGCGGCCTGTACGTGCTGGGTACCGAGCGACACGAGTCGCGGCGTATCGACAACCAGCTGCGTGGTCGGTCCGGGCGTCAGGGTGACCCCGGCGAGTCGCGCTTCTACCTCTCGCTCGGCGACGAGCTCATGCGCCGGTTCAACGGCCAGATGGTCGAGTCGATCATGAACCGGTTCAACCTGCCGGACGACGTGCCCATCGAGGCCGGCATGGTCACCAAGGCGATCAAGAGCGCGCAGACGCAGGTCGAGCAGCAGAACTTCGAGATCCGCAAGAACGTGCTCAAGTACGACGAGGTGATGAACAAGCAGCGCATGATCATCTACAAGGAGCGCCGCAGGGTGCTCGCCGGAGAGGACATCGAGGAGCAGATCCAGCACATGCTCGCCGACGTGGCGCAGGCCTACGTCGACGGCGCGACCGCCAACGGGTTCGCGGAAGACTGGGATCTCGACGCGCTCTGGACCGCGTTGGGCACGCTCTACCCGGTGGATATCCGCTGGCAGGATCTCGGCGGCGGCGAGGACTCCAACGACATCACCCGCGAGGCCCTGACCGAGGCGGTGATCGCCGACATCCGCACGGCCTACGCCGAGCGCGAGGCCGAGATCGAGGAGTTGATCGGGCCGCAGGGCGGGATGCGCGAGCTCGAACGCCAGGTGCTGCTGCAGGTGCTGGACCGCAAGTGGCGCGAGCACCTCTACGAGATGGACTACCTCAAGGAGGGCATCGGGCTGCGCGCGATGGCCCAGCGCGACCCGCTGATCGAGTACCAGCGCGAGGGCTTCGACATGTTCGGCGCGATGCTCGACGGGCTCAAGGAGGAGACGACCGGGCACCTGTTCAACGTCAAGGTCGAGCCGGTCGACCAGCCGCCCGCGCCGGCAGGCGTCGAGGAGTCCCAGCCGGTGCAGGCCGTCGAGGCGGCGCCGGCGCGGGCCAAGCCTCGCCAGCCCGCGGCTGCCCAGGGCCGGGCCGGTGGCCAGTCCGGTGGCCGTAGCCGCCCGCAGTCGGCCGGTCGGCACGCCCGGGCCGAGGAGCCCCCGACGCAGGTGCTGCCGGTGCTCGGTGCGGCAGGTGTCGGCGCCAACGCCCCGGCGGCGCTGCAGTACAGCGGGCCGGCGGAGGACGGCACGGAGGCTCGCAGGCAGGCGGGTGCCGGTGCCGGCGCGGCGAGTGGCAACGGCGGAGCCGGGGGCAACGGCAACCGGGGCGCGCCAGCACGCGGGAAGGCGGGCGCCTCGGCGGGCCGGGCGGCCGCAGGCGCCGCGCAGGGTGGCGCGGCCCAGGGCGGTGCAGAGCCGTCCCGCAACCGGCCGTGCCCGTGCGGCTCGGGCCGCAAGTACAAGCACTGCCACGGCTCGCCGACCGGCGCGCTCAGCTGACCCTGAGCCGGCTCAGCCCAGCCGCACGGCGGTGCAGCGCCAACCCAGCGGGGAGGCGTCGTCGAGCTCGAAGCGAGCGGCAACGGCGCGGATCCGGCCGCCGAGCTGGCAGACGGCGCTGACCTCGGCGACCTCGTCGCACGGCTGGCTCACGCGCAACGAGCGCAGGCGTCCGGCCGGGACAGGGCGCTGCGCTGCTCCGGCGCGCCGCAGCGAGCCGGCTGCGGCGACGACGTACCGGAGCACCGGGGCGGTGACGCCCGCGGCAAGGTGAGCGACCGGCCTGCGGCCGTCGAGCACCTCCAGCATCAGCCGCAGCAGGACGTGCGCCCCGGCCTTCGCGGCTGCCTCGCAGAGCGTTCGCATCGGCGGTACCGGTGGCGGCTCGGGTGCCCGGCTCGGCTGCAACGACAGCTCCAACGGCTCCGCGGGTGGTGCCGGCCCGTCCGGCTCGTAGCACGGCAGCGGCCGGACGAGGCCACGCGACCTGGCGGGCGTCACAGCGGGCCGGAACTCGTCGATCGCGGTCATCGAACCCCCGTCGCTATACGTCCCGGGGGCACGTCCGGTTGGTCGGAGTATGCCTGGCGGCACCGACGTTCGCGGACGCTTCAGAAAGATACCGAATTCGTTTGGCAGCAAACTATTCGCTGGCGTACGGTCGTCCTCGTGCACGACACCTTCTGGGAGCAACGCCCCGAGCACATGCCGCTGGGCAAGCTGGTGCGGTGCGCGGCCTCGTTGATCAACCGACACTTCCAGCAGGTGTGTGCGGAGCATGGCCTCACGCCCACCACGATGGGCGTGCTCGGCTCGCTGGCCCACACCGACGGCCTGTCCCACCGCCAGCTCGCCGACCGCATGATGCTCAGCCCCGCCACGTTGACCCCGGTGCTCGACGCCCTGGAGGAGGCCGGCGAGGTGCGCCGCGACCGCGACCCGCAGGACCGTCGGGTCGTCCGCCTGCACCTGACCGTCCTCGGCGAGCTGCGGCTGGGCGCGGCGGCGGGCGTCGTCGTGGCGGCCTTCCGCGGCCGGATGCCCTGCCCGTCGCCGGAGGACGAACAGATCATCCGGGGATATCTGCTGGCCGTCATGGCCGCACTGAACGACGATGCCCCGTTGGCAGACGAGATTGAGGAGAGCGCATGAGCGAGCCAGCCGTCGAGGTGACCGAGCTGGTCAAGCGTTACCCGAAGAGCCCGACCAACGCCGTCGACGAGCTGTCCTTCGCCGTCGAGCGCGGCGAGGTCTTCGGGCTGCTCGGCCCGAACGGGGCAGGCAAGACCACCACCGTCGGGGTGCTCACCACGCGGGTGCTGCCGACCTCCGGCGAGGCGAGGGTCTCCGGTGTCGACGTGGTGCGAGCCCCAGTGTCGGCTCGGTCCCTGTTGGCCGTCGTGCCGCAGCGGGTGAACCTGGACCGCTCGCTGACCGTGCGCTACAACCTGATCTACCACGCTGCGTACCACGGCGTGCCGCGGGCCGAGCGCAAGCCGCGGGCCGATGCCCTGCTGGACCGGATGGGCCTGACCGACAAGGCCGATGAGCTGGTGGACAAGCTCTCCGGCGGGCAGACCCAGCGAATAATGATCGCCCGCGGCCTCATGCACCACCCCGAGGTGCTCTTCCTCGACGAGCCGACCACGGGGCTGGACCCGCAGGCCCGGCTGTTCGTGCACGACCAGATCCTCCAGCTGCGTTCGGAGGGCGTCACCGTGCTGCTGACCACCCACGACATGGAGGAGGCGGCCAAGCTGTCGGACCGGGTGGGCATCGTCGACCGCGGCAAGCTGCTCGCGCTCGACACCCCGGCCGGCCTGATCCGTTCACTGCCCGGCAGCAGCACGGTCGAGGTCACCATCCGGCCTGACGGCAGTTCGATCGAGGAGCTCACCGAAGCGCTGTCCGAGCTGGCCGGCGTGCAGGGTGTGGAGCGGCTCGCCCCCAGCGGGCCGCCGTCCAGCATGCCGGACAGCCCTCCCGGCTCCCCCGGCGGTGCACCCCCTGGCGGAGGCGGGATGCCACCCGGCGTGGCCGCCGCGACCGCCCAGCGGACGGCCGAGGCCGACTCGGACGGCGCCACCCGGATCCGGCTCTATGTCGACGCCGACCCGGCCGCGTTGCTCGGACCCGTCGTGTCGGCGCTGACGGTGCGCGGCGCCGCAGTCACCGACCTCTCGCTGGGCGAGCCCAGCCTCGAGGACGTGTTCATCTCGCTGACCGGAAGGGAGCTGCGGTGACCGCCGCGACCGCACCCGTTGAGACCATCCCCGCCGGCGGGACCAGCTCGATGCGCGCGTTCTGGGCCGTGCTCAGCCGAGACATCTTCGTCACGGTCAAGGAGCTGCCCGCGTTCCTGGCGCAGGTGCTGATCCAGCCGTTCTTCTTCCTGTTCGTCTTCGTGGTGGTGCTCAGTGCCGGCGGCTTCGTCTCGCCCGACTACGGGCAGATCATGCTGCCAGGGCTGCTGGCGATGAACGCCTTCTTCGCCGCGCTGCAGGGTGTGGCATTCCCGCTCGTTTTCGAGTTCTCCTTCTCCCGCGAGATCGAGGACCGGTTGCTCGCGCCGATCCCGATCCCGCTGGTGGCGATCGAGAAGATCGTGTACGCGGCGCTTCGCGGGATCGTCGCGGCGCTGCTGATGGTTCCGATCGGGCTGCTGCTGGTGGAGGGCATCAACTGGCCGGCCTCCGGGCTGGTGCCGGCGTTCCTGTTCGTGGTGCTGGGCTCGTTGCTCGGTGGGGCGCTGGGCATGGTGATCGGCACCGCGGTGCAGCCACGGCGGATCAACGTCTTGTTCGCGGTGATCTTCACTCCGCTGCTGTTCACCGGTTCGGTGCAGTACCCGTGGCAGACGCTGGGCGAGCTGCGCTGGTTCCAGATCGTGAGCGCGCTGAACCCACTGACCTACGTCAGCGAGGGCATCCGCTCGGCGCTGGTGCCGGAGGTGCCACACCTGGCGACGTGGCTGTGCGTGGTGGTCTCGATCGCGGCGATTGTCGTGCTGAGCTGGCTGGGCATCCGCGGCTTCCTCCGCCGCGCGCTCGACTGAGCCGCGGTCAGCCGCCTGCGGCGGTACGACGGCGGAGCAGCTCGTAGCTGGCGACCGCGGCGGCGCTGGCCACGTTGAGCGACTCGACGCCGCCGTGCAGCGGGATCGCCACGGTGCCGTCCAGCTCGGCGCGCACCAGCGCCGACAGCCCTTCGGTCTCGTTGCCGAGCACCAGCGCCAGCCGATCCGGCAGGTCCGCATCCAGCAACGACGGCCCACCCGCGTCCAGGCCGAGCACGGTGATCCCGGCGGCCCGCAGCGCCGCGCAACCCTCCTCCGCGGTGGCCGCCCGCAGCACCGGCGCATGGAACGCCACCCCGGCCGACGCCTTGATCACCAGCGGGTCGATCGCCGGCGACCCGCGCCGGGGCAGCAGCACGCCGTCCAGCCCGGCGGCGGTCGCGCTGCGCAGCACCATCCCGACGTTGGCCGGATTGGTCACCCGATCCAGCACCAGCAGCGCGGCGGCCGCCCCGGGGTCCAGAGCGTCGAGGTAGTCGGCCAACGGCGTCATCCGCGGCGCCACCACGTCGGCCAGCACCCCCTGGTCGTGCCGCCCGTTGCCGGCGAGCACCTTGACCCGGTGCGCGCTGGCCCGCTGCACCGGCACACCGCCGCGCCCCGCCGCGTCGAGGATCGTCCGCAACGACTCGCCGCGGGCGTTGTCGGCGACGATCACCTTGTCGACGGTCAGGCGGGGATCGCCGAGGGCCTCCAGCACCGGCTTGCGGCCGTAGACCGTGATGAAGGTGTCCTTCGGACTGCGCGCCGCCACGACGGTCAGGATGGCACGAGCGTCGTAGGCTCGGCTCATGGCGGATCGGCTCTCGGCGCTGGACGCCTCGTTCCTGTACCTCGAGCAGCCGACGACGCCCATGCACGTCGGCGGGCTGGCGATCTTCCGCCGGCCGAAGACCGGGTTCGACTACGACCGGCTGGTGGAGCTGATCGAGCAGCGGATCGCGCTCGTGCCGCGCTACCGGCAGAAGGTGCGCCACATCCCGGCCGGTATCGCCCGCCCCGTGTGGGTCGACGACCCGGACTTCGACGTCAACTACCATGTCCGGCGCTCGGCGCTACCCAAGCCGGGGTCCGAGACCGCCCTGCACGAGCTCGTCGCGCGGTTGATGTCGCGGCCGCTGGACCACACCAGCCCCCTGTGGGAGATGTACCTCATCGAGGGCCTCGCCAAGGGGCGCACCGCGGTGCTCACCAAGACTCACCAGGCGATGGTCGACGGGATCACCACCATCGACATCGGCCAGGTCATCCTGGACGTCTCGCCGACCCCACGGCCCAGCGCGGAGGAGTACTGGATCCCGGAGCGTGATCCGGGACCGGCCAAGCTGGTGCTCGACGCGGTGGGCGAGATGGTCGCCCGTCCCGGGGAGCTGGTCGACAATGTGCGAGCCGCCGCGGGCGATGCGGCCGCGACCGTCGGCAAGGTGGTCGCTGGCGTGGGCCAGCTGTTCTCCGTTGCTCGCACGGCGGCCCGCAAGGCTCCGGGCAGCCCGCTGAACGTCGGGATCTCCACCCAGCGCCGCTTCGCGGTGGCCCGCACGCAGCTGGAGGACTACCGGCTGGTGCGTAGCGCGCACGACTGCACGGTCAACGACGTCGTGCTCACCGTCGTCGCCGGCGCATTGCGCGACTGGCTGCTCTCCCGCGGCGAGGCCGTCTCGGCATCCAGCGCCGTGCGGGCGCTGGTGCCGCTGTCGGTGCGTGGCGAGGCCGACGTCCCCAGCTCGGCTGCCGACGCGACGCTGGGCAACAGGGTGTCGTCGTTCCTGGTCGACCTGCCGGTCGGGGAGCCCAACGCCGTGGTGCGGCTGCACCAGGTCAGCCACGCGATGCGCGAGCACACCGCCAACGGCCAGTCGGTCGGCGCGGACACGCTGGTTCGGATCGGCGGGTTCGCCCCGCCGACGTTGCACGCGCTGGGCGCGCGCGCCGCCAGCGGGTTCTCCAAGCGGTTCTTCAACGTGTTGGTCACCAACGTGCCGGGGCCGCAGTTCCCGCTGTACGCGGCGGGGGCGAGGATGTTGGAGATGTTCCCCGTGGTGCCGCTGGCCAAGGGCCAGGCGATGGCCATCGGCCTGACGTCCTATGACGGCGGGGTGTTCTACGGCTTCAACGCCGACCGCGACGCCATGCCCGACATCGACGTCCTCGCCGGGATGATCTCCGAGTCGCTGCCCGAGCTGCTCGGCACCGTCGGCTGAGCGGGGTCGGGCAGATGGGCTCCATGCGGGTGTACGTCCCGGCGACGCTGACGATGCTGCACCAGATGTTGTCCGACGGGCGGCTCGAACCGGCCAGCCTGACCGCCTTCGCCCTGACGCCCCGGCTGCGGGAGAACTACGTCGCGGGCACCGAGGAGGAGCTGGAGTACGCCGCGATGGCCGAGGCGGCGCGCGCCTCGTTGCGGCTGATCGCGCTCGAACAGGCCGGCGGACCCGAGCCGCGCCGGGTGGTGGTGACCGCCAAGGTCGACGGGGTGACGCCGCGTCCGGACCTCGACGACGGTGCGGTCCGGCTGTCCGGGCCGCTGCCGCTGGAGTCCGTCGTCGCCGTGCACGTCGACACGGCCGAGGCGGCCGCCGCCGTCACCGCCGCCGCCGCGGTGGTGGACGCCGCCGACCTCGGCGACACCGACGCTGAGTTCGTGCTCGGCGACGTCGAGGACCACGAGCTGGCCTGGTACGACCCCTCTGAGCTGCCGTTCCTGCTCGAACTGCTCTGAGCGCGTCGGTCAGCGTTGCTGGCCGCGGTCGCCGCCGTAGAACAGCACCGCCGCCACCGGGATCAGCAGGAACCAGAACCAGGTCCGGGTCAGCAGGAACAGTCCGACCGCCACGAGCGGCACCACGAGCATGATCTTCGGCCCCCACCGACCGAGCACCGTGCCCTGCTGCACCGACGGCTGCGCGCCGCGTGGCTCGGCAGCCGCGACCGGCGGCTCCGGCAGATCGGGGTGCGGCGGCGGAAGGTCGGTGAACAATGCGCGCAGTTCCGAGGCGAGGACGGCGTTGGCGGCGGTGGCGCTGCGCTCCGCGTACTCCTCGATGCCCAGCCGGCCGGCCGCCAGGTGCTCGTCCAGGGCGTTGATCGCGGCCTGCCGCTCAGCGGTGCCGATCCGCAGCGGCTCAGTCACACGATCGAGACTGCCACACTTCCCGGGTGCGCCGCTCCGTCCTCGTGACCGTTGGGCTGACCACGCTCGACCTGGTCCAGCGGGTGGCCGATTTGCCCGACCCGGGCGAGAAGGTGCAATCCGACGGAGTGCAGCTCGCCGCGGGCGGGCCGGCAGCGAACGCCGCGGTCACCGCCGCGTACCTGGGTGGCCGCGCGCGGCTGGTGACCGTGGTCGGCTCGCATCCGCTCGCCGCGCTGATTCGCGACGACCTGGAGCGCCATGGCGTCGAACTGCACGACCTGCTGACGCACCGCTCCGAGCCGCCGCCGGTCAGTGCGGTCGCCGTCCGGGAACGCGACGGCGAGCGAACCGTCGTCTCGCCCAACGCCGCGGCGATCGAGCTCCCCCGCGAGGCTCTGGCCCAGATCGGCGGCCTGGTCGCCGGGGCGGGCGCGGTGCTCGTCGACGGCCACCTCCCGGCCGCGGCACTGGCCGCGGCGCGGGTCGCCAGGGCGGCCGGCGTACCCGTCGTGCTCGACGCCGGCAGCTGGAAGCCGGTACTGGCGCAGTTGCTGCCGCTGACCGACGTCTGCGCCTGCTCGGCCCGGTTCACCAGCCCCGCCGACCTGCACGAGCACGGCGTGCCCGTGGTGATCCGTACCAACGGCGCCGAGCCGGTGACGTTCTCCGCCGCCGGCCGGCGCGGAAGCGTCCCGGTGCCGCGGGTGGATGTCGTGGACACCGCCGGCGCCGGGGACGTCTGGCACGGGGCGTTCGCGCTTGCCGTCGCCGGCCTGGGTCGGGTCCCGGCGCCCGACGAGCTGGCCGGGCTGATCGCCGAGGCGAACGCGGTGGCCGCCCGCCGGGTGCGGCACGCCGGCCCGCGCGGCTGGCTGCGGCTGTGACGCCGGAGTTCGACGTCCTGCTGGCTCGGGCGGAGACGTTGGCGGCCAGCGGTCGGCGCAGCATCCTGGGCATCGCGGGGGCGCCCGGTGCGGGCAAGTCGACGCTCGCGCGGCGGCTGGTGGCGGCGTTGAACGGGCGAACCGGGCGGGCGGTGCTGGTCGGGATGGACGGCTTCCACCTGGCGCAGGCGGAGCTGGAGCGGCTGGGCCGCGCCGAGCGCAAGGGCGCCCCGGACACCTTCGACGCGGCCGGTTACGTGGCGTTGCTGCACCGGCTGCGGCACCCGGAACCCGCGGTCACGGTGTACGCACCGCTGTTCCGCCGCGAGATCGAGGAGCCGATCGCGTGCGCGGTGCCGGTGCCGGCCGACGTGCCGCTCGTGGTGACCGAGGGCAACTACCTGCTGGTCGACGAGCCACCCTGGTCGGCCGTGCGCCCGTTGCTGGACCAGGCGTGGTTTCTCGTGCTCGACGAGTCGACGCGGCGGGCCTGGCTGACCGAGCGGCATCGCCGCTACGGACGCACTGCCGCGCAGGCCCGGGAGCGGGTCGACGGCAGCGACGAGCGCAACGCCCGACTCCTCGCGCCGACCGCGGCCCACGCCGACCTGATCATCGACCCCGCTCCGCCACTCATGTGACAGGACATCCGCTGGGAGCAAGAAAAGCCACACGTGTCGGAGTGCCGGCGGCCTAGGACCACGCGGGTGCGTTGAGCGCGGTGAGCACCCGGCGCAGCGCTGCCAGCCGCCCTGGGCGCAGCCCGCCGGTTGCAACCAGATCGTCCAGCTTGCACTCCGGGTCCGCGGGTGGCCCGAGATGCCCGCAGCCGCGCGGGCAGTCGGCGACCACCTCGGCGAGTTCGCCGAACGCGGCCACCACGTCGTCGGGCGTGACGTGCGCGAGCCCGAAGCTGCGCACGCCGGGGGTGTCCACGATCCAGCCGCCGCCCGGCAACGGCAGCGCCACCGCGCCGGTGGTGGTGTGCCGCCCCTTGCCGACCGCCGAGACGATGCCGACGGCCCGCTCGGCGTCCGGCACGAGCTGGTTGACCAGCGTCGACTTGCCGACGCCGGAGTGCCCGATCATCGCCGACAGCCGCCCGGCCAGTGCCGTCCGCAGCGCGTCGGGTGGCTCGTCGTGCCTGGTGACGACGACGGGCAGCTCGAGTTCGGCGTAGCCGGCGATCAAGTCCGCAGGGTCGGCGAGGTCTGCCTTGGTCAGGCACAACAGCGGCGTCAGCCCGCCGGCGTACGCGGCCACCAGGCAGCGGTCGATGAACCCGGTGCGAGGCGGCGGGTCGGCGAGCGCGGTCACGATCACGAGCTGCTCGGCGTTGGCCACCACGAGCCGCTCGAACGGGTCGTCGTCGTCGGCGGTCCGGCGCAGCGCGCTGGTGCGTGGTTCGATCCGCACGATCCTGGCCAGGGCGTCCGGCTTGCCGGACAGGTCACCGACGAGCCCGACCCGGTCGCCCACCACGATCGGCTTGCGCCCGAGCTCACGCGCCCGCATCGCCACCACCCGCAGCGTCGGGTCAGCGTCGGGCGCGCACGTCCACCGGCCGCGGTCCACCGCCAGCACCATCGCCGGCTCCGCGTCGGCGTGCTCCGGCCGCCGCTTGCTGCGTGGTCGGGTCCCGCGACCGGGTCGCACCCGGACGTCGGACTCGTCGAGCTCGCGCGGGCTCAGCGGCCGGGCTCCAGCATCGCCGCCCACTGCGCCGCAAAGCCGGGGAACGTCTTGGCGGTGCACTCGACGTCGTCCACCACCACGCCGGGCACGGCCAGCCCGATCAGGGCCCCGGCGGTGGCCATCCGGTGGTCGTCGTAGGTGTGCCACGGCCGGGCCGGGTCGGCGTGCAGCCGCTGCGGGCGGATGTCCAGCCCGTCGGCCGTCTCCGACACGTCACCGCCGAGCGCGTTGATCTCGGTGGCGAGGGCGGCGATGCGGTCGGTCTCGTGGCCGCGCAGGTGCGCGATGCCGCGCAGCCGCGACGGGCCGCCGGCCAACGCCGCGAGGGCGGCGACGACGGGCGCAAGCTCGCCGACGTCATGCAGGTCGACGTCCACACCGTGCATCGCGGCCGAACCGTTCACGGTCATCCCGTCCGGGCCGGGGAGTACCGACGCACCGAAGGTCTCCAGCAGCCCGAGGATGGCCGTCCCGGCCTGGCTGGTGCGCCGCGGCCAGCCGGCGACCGTCACCGATCCACCGGTGGCCGTCGCCGCGGCGAGGAACGCCGCCGCGTTGGACAGGTCGGGCTCGACCTGCCACTCCCGGGGCTGGATAGGTCCCGGCGCAACCTGCCAGGCCAATCCACCGCCCGCCTCGGCGACGTCGACGCCTGCGGCGCGGAGCATGTCGACGGTCATGGCGATGTGCGGCAGCGACGGCGGCGCTGGGCCGTCGTGGTGAATGGTCACGCCCTTGTCGTACGCGGCGCCGGACAGCAGCAGCCCGGAGACGAACTGGGACGACTGCGAGGCGTCGAGTACCACCTCGCCGCCGGTAAGCCCGCCGCCGCCGTGTACCACGAACGGGAGGGCGTCGTTGTCGATGCGTGCGCCGAGTGCGCGCAGCGCGCCCAACATCGGACCCATCGGCCGCTCGCGCGCCCGCGGGTCGCCGTCGAAACCGACCGTCCCGGATGCGAGCACCGCTGCAGGCGGGACAAAGCGCATCACCGTGCCGGCGAGCCCGCAGTCGACGTCGACGTCGCCGCGCAACCCGTCATGCGCCGACATGCTGACCCGGTCGCCGTCGGTCTCCACAGCCACGCCGAGCGAGCGCAGCGCGCCGACCATCAGCGACGTGTCGCGGCTGGCCGGAGCGCCCGACACCGCGGCGTCCCCGCCCGACAGCGCGGCCAGCATCAAGGCGCGGCTGGTGACCGACTTCGAGCCGGGCACGGTGACGCGCGCCTGCACAGGGCGGTGCGCGAACGGTGCCGGCCAGGGCGGGGTCACCGGGACATGATTGCGTACGCCGGGATCACCCGCCCGGATCTGGAACGATGTCGGTATGTGCGGCCGTTACGCGTCCGTCAAGGGGCCCTCGGAGCTCGCGGAGGAGTTCCAGGCCGTCGACGCCACCGACGGGGCGGCTCCCGGCGCCGACTTCAACGTCGCGCCGACCAGGCCGGTGCTCGCCGTCGTGCAACGCCACCCCCGTGACGCCGACGGCACGCCGGACCCGGATACGACCGTGCGCAGCCTGCGCGTGATGCGTTGGGGGCTGATCCCGTCCTGGGCCAAGGACGCGTCGACGGGTAACCGGCTGATCAATGCCAGGGCGGAGAGCGCGGCGGACAAGCCCGCGTACCGCAAGGCTCTGGCCCGCCGCCGGTGTCTGCTGCCGGCCGACGGTTGGTACGAGTGGCGGGCCGAGGACGGCCGCAAGCAGCCGTTCTTCCTTACCCGCGCCGACGGTGGCTCGCTGGCACTGGCCGGCCTGTGGGAGTTCTGGCGGCCGGAGCCGGATGCCGAGCTCGTGTTCAGCACCGCGGTGGTGACAACCGACGCCGTCGGGCCGCTGGCCGACATCCACGACCGGATGCCGCTGGTGCTGCCGCCCGAGGCATGGGCGAAGTGGCTGGACCCCGATGACACCGACGTCGCCGAGCTGCTCGTACCGCCGGCAGAGACGCTCGTGGCGGGTCTAGAGCTGCGGCCGGTGTCCACGCGGGTCAACGACGTGCGCAACGAGGGGCCCGACCTCGTCGATCGCGTCGAGCCAAAGCCGCCAGCGCAGACGATGCTCGAGCTGTGAAGATCGACACGCCGCACGGGCCGGCGCTCGTGCATCTGGAGACGGTCGAGCACGGGCGGGCCGCGCTGCTGCTGGGCCACGGCGCTGGCGGCGGGGTGAGCGCGCCGGACCTCGTCTCGGCGACCCGCGCCGCGCATCGCGCCGGCATCCACGTTGCGCTGGTGGAGCAGCCCTACCGGGTGGCAGGCCGCCGGTCGCCCGCTCCGGCCATGCAGCTGGACACGGCATGGCTCGCGGTGGCCTCGGAGCTGGCCGGTGGCGTGTTCGACGGGCTGCCGTTGATCTTCGGTGGGCGTTCGTCAGGCGCACGGGTGGCCTGCCGGTCCGCGTCTGACGGCGGTGCCGTTGGCGTGCTGTGCCTGGCGTTCCCGGCGCACCCGCCGGGGCGCCCGGAAAAGGACCGGCTGGGCGAGCTGGACGCGGTCACGGTGCCCGTGCTCGTCGTCCAGGGCGAGAGCGACCCGTTCGGCCGGCCACCGTCCGCGTCCAACCGCGAGGTCGTGCTGCTGCCCGGCAACCACTCACTCCGCTCCGACCGCCCCGGCCTGGAGCACGCCGTCCAGACCTGGCTCACCGCCCAATAGCCCGCGAGTTGCGCGGCCCACCCCGGCGAGTTGCGCGTTCTGAACAAGCGAGTTGCGCGCTAGGCCGGGCTGGCCCACCGCGAGAACGGCGCCGAGCGGACCAGTGCCGCCGCTCCGAGCCACAGCGCCGCCAGCCCGACCGTGGCGAGGACCCCCGCGCCGTAGTCCGTCGGCGGTGACACCAGCACGGCGTTCTGCAGCGCGATGGCGCCGAGCAACGCGCCGGCCACCACCGGAGCTCCGACTAGCGGGCGCAGCCACCACGGCATCGGCAGCTGGTGGATCACGTCGACCCCGACCGCCCCGGCCAGGAGCATGAACGGCAGCGCCGACGGCGGGAAGTCGCCCCCGACGAGCGCCAGCCACGCCACGCACCGGTAGGCGAGGTACGCCGCGGTGACCGCAGTGGCAGTCCACCGCCAGCCGATCATCAAACGCGCCAGCACGAGCACGAGCGCGGCGGCGGTCACCGCCCACACCGGGTACACCCAGCTCTCGACCGGCAGCGCGTACTGCAGCACGGCCGTCCGGTCGATCGCCCGGCCTTGCTGGTCGGCCGCGAACTGCAGCAGGATCGGCTCGGCGCCCGGCTGACCGCGGTCCCACGCCGCCACCGCGAGCACCCCGTACTCCTGCTGCTGCGCCGGAAACCACATGTTCTCCAAGAAGAACATCCACAACGCGGCCATCACGACACCCCGGGTGCGACCGGCCGGCGCGTAGAGCCACCAGCCGCGCAACACGCCGGCGATCATGACGGCGGTGCCGAGGAACAGCAGCCCGTGCGAGGCCGTCCACGCCGTGATGTCCAGCCCGTTGATCCGGTGGTTGATCACGTCGATCGGGATCGCGATCATGAAGATACCGATCCCGGCCTGCATCAGCCGCAGGCTGCGCCGGTCGACGCCGTAGCCGGTGTAGCTGTGGAACAGCACCAGCGCGATCACCAGCGCGGTGCCGGCCGAGTTCAGCAGGTGCGGTGGCGCCAGGTCGTCGCGCAGCCACCGGAAGTGCCACGAGACGTCCCACGACGAGCCGAGCACCTTCAGCGCGAGCGCGAGGACCCACAGCAGGTACACCGTCCGGAACAGCTCCGGCGGCACGGCGCGCGGCGCCGAACCGCGGGTCCACCACGTCCGCCACCACATCCGGGCACGTTCGATCACCGGCACCGTCACCCAGACATCATGCTGGCTCGGCCCGACGGCGGTGAAGGCGGTTTGGACGGTGTCATAGTCACGCTGCTGCGAACCGTCGGCGTACGATCTTCACGTTCGCAAAGCGTCGCAAAGAGAGTTGATGGATCGTGACGAACACGCCGGACGTGGCCGACACCGCGGGCCTGGACACCGAGCGCAACCGCGCGTTGCAGCGGGAGTGGTACGGCGAGCCGCTGGGTGAGCGCTTCCGCAGGCTCATCGAGGTGCTCGGCCTGAGCCAGTCGCGGCTGGCCGCCGTGCTGGGGCTGTCCGCGCCGATGGTGTCGCAGCTGATGAGCGGCCACCGCGCCAAGATCGCCAACCCACTGGTGGTGACCCGGCTGCAGGCGGTCCAGGAGCTGGCCGAGCAGGTGGTCAACCGGACTGTGGACCCGATCGAGGTGCCCGCCCGGCTGGAGCAGATTCGCGCGCTCGCCGCGACCACCACCACCCGCTCGACGGCCGCGGCCGCCGCACCGAGCCCGCACCGCGTCGTGCGCGAGATCCAGGCGTTGCTGCGCGCGCTGGCCTCGGCGGACGAGCTGATCGCGGCATCTGGGATGCTGGCCGGCGCGCATCCGGAGCTGGCGGAGTTCCTGCGGCTCTACGGCGCTGGCCGGACCGACGACGCCCTCGCGCACTACGAGGCGGTGCAGAACCCCGGCTGATCGGCGGAGTGGGGGAGCAGGCCGTGGCGGAGCTGTCGCCGGCAGGTACCTGCTGGTCGACCTGCTCGGTACCGGGGGTGCCGGCACGGTGTGGCGGACGTGGGACCGCAAGCGCGGCCGCTACCTCGCGGCCAAGGTGCTCCAGCAGCGCGACGCCGCCGCGCTGCTGCGCTTCGTCCGCGAGCAGTCGCTGCGCATCGAGCACCCGCACGTGCTCGCGCCCAACGGCTGGGCGGCCGAGGACGACCAGGTGTTGTTCACCATGGAGCTCATGCGTGGCGGCTCGGTGGCCGACCTGCTGGGCGATTACGGCCCGCTGCCGGTCGACGTGGCCGGCGAACTGCTCGCCCAGCTGGCGCAAGGGCTTGCGGCGGTACATGCGGCCGGTGTCGTGCACCGCGACCTCAAGCCGGCGAACCTGCTGCTGGAGCCCAGTGGGCGTGGCCGCCCGCACCTGCGGCTGAGCGACTTCGGCATCGCCGTGGTGCTCGGCGAGCCGCGGCTGACCCAGCAGCAGTACGTGATCGGCACGCCGGGCTACTTCGCCCCGGAGCAGCTGCGCGGCGCGGCGCCGGACCCGCGGCAGGACCTGTACGGGCTGGGTGTCGTCGGTTGCCAGCTGCTGAGTGGGCAGCCTCCGCCGGCCGATCCGTGGCAGTCGAGCGTCGCGCCGCCGCCAGGGCTGCCCGGCCCGGTCGCCGCGGTGCTGCGCCGGCTGCTCGCCGAGAACCCGGCCGAGCGCTACCGCAGCGCGGAGCAGGCCGCAGCAGCGGTGACCAAGGCGTTCGACACCTCCGGCGGCGAGTGGACGCAGGACACCGGCGAACCGGTGGAGGTCTTCGATCACCTCGGCCACCTGCCGGACGGCTTCACCGAGACAGGGCCGGTCCCCGACGGGCTCGGCGAGCAGGTCACGTTCGCCTGGGCGCCGAGGTCGATGCCGCTGTCGGCGGCCGGGCCGGACGCGGGGCTGGCCGCGACGTGGTCCTCCAGTCCTGCGTCCCGGGTGGCGGCCCATGCCGAGGGGGCCGTGATCATCATGAGCAACAGCGCGACGATGGTGCATGCTGACCTCATCGGACGCTCCTTCCGTTAGCTGAGGTTTGCGAAAGCGAAGATAGTCCTTTGCTTTCGCTAATGTCACCCGGTGTCGCGCGGGAATCTTGACCGGCCGCTCGGCGTTGCAGCCCGTGCCCATGTCGCGAAGGTTCCCACGCAAGGAGCGCGATGGTTTCCTCGACCACCGTCCCGTCCACCGTTCGGCGAAGCCCGGCGAAAGCCCGGCCGCCGGCAGCGGCGCCGAGCCGCGCCAAGACCCGGCGCGTATCCTCGACGCTTGCGGACAAGCCGACGGCCACCGTTGCGGTGACCACTCGGCGGGGAGGGAGTCCGGTGCCGGACACGATGGGTCAGGCCGCTGTCGACAGCGCCCCCGAGACGGTCGAGACACCTGAGCAGCGCGCCGAGCGCTTCGAGCGCGACGCCATGCCCATGCTGGACCAGCTCTACGGTGCCGCGCTGCGCATGACGCGCAACCCGGCCGACGCTGAGGACCTCGTCCAGGAGACGTTCCTCAAGGCGTTCGCCGCGTTCGAGTCCTTCCGCGCAGGCACCAACCTCAAGGCGTGGCTGTACCGGATCCTCACCAACACCTACATCAACGGCTACCGCAAGCGGCAGCGCCAGCCCCTGCAGCAGCCGACCGACGAGATCGCCGACTGGCAGCTCGCCGCGGCCGGTGAGCACACCTCGAGCGGGCTGCCGTCCGCCGAGATGGAGGCGCTGGACCGGCTGCCGGACTCCGACGTCAAGGAAGCGCTGCAACAGCTGCCCGAGGAGTTCCGGATGGCGGTCTACCTCGCCGACGTCGAAGGCTTTGCCTACAAGGAGATCGCCGACATCATGGGTACGCCCATCGGCACCGTGATGTCGCGGCTGCACCGCGGCCGGCGCCAGCTACGCGAGATGCTGACCGACACCGCCAAGGAGCGGGGCTTCCTTCGCGGTCAGGAGGTAGCGCCATGAGCTGCGGCAAGCCGCACGAGACGCCGTGCTCGGAGGTACTCGAGCAGCTGTACCTCTTCCTGGACAACGAGTGCGACGACGTATGCCGCAGCAAGCTGGCCCAGCACCTCGAAGAGTGCGGGCCGTGCCTCGAAGAGTATGGCGTCGAGGAGAAGATCAAGGGGCTGCTCGCTCGCAAGTGCCGCGAGGCTGCTCCGGCCGGCCTGCGCGCTCGGCTGCACACCGAGCTACGGCACGTGGTGATCGAGCAGACGACGCAGGTGAGCGTCGAGCGCGGCCCGCAGGGCACCACCGTCGAGGTGCGCTCCACCCGCATCCAGCGCCGCAGCTGAGCTGGCGCTAGGCGTTTGGCCGCTTGCCGTGGTTGGCCGATGACTTCTTGCGGTTCCGACGCTTGCGTGCCTTCCGGGACATCTGTGCCTCGCGGTAACTCGTAGTCAGGGACTGATGGTGAACTGTCGAGCAGATCCGACAGATCGGGTTCTGGCCCAGTCTCGCACGCGTGGTTGGATTGCCCTGCCGAGACATCGGCCCGGCGGCAGCCGAGACAGGGGAGGCGCGCGTGGCCGAGGAGATCAGGGCGGAGATGGTGGCGAACGTGATGAGCGTCGTCGTCGCCGAGGGTGTCGAGGTCTCCGACGGCGACACGCTGGTCATCCTGGAGTCCATGAAGATGGAGATCCCGGTCATCACCGAGGTGGACGGCACCGTCACCAAGGTTGCCGTCGCGGAGGGCGACGTCGTGCAGAGTGGCGATCTGATCGCCCTCGTGGAGTGATGCTGGGCCGCACTTGTCCACGCTGAGCGAACTGCTGGCCGAGCACACCGACCTTCCGGTCCCGGCCGCCGAACACCTGCAGCGCGTCGTCGCCGAGTGGCAGCTGCTGTCGGACCTGTCGTTCGCCGACTTCCTGATGTGGATCCCGCTCGACGAGCAGGAGTTCCTCTGCGTCGCGCAGGTTCGCCCGACAACCGCGCCCACCGCCCACCGTGAGGACGCGGTGGCCAGCCGGGTCAGCGTCGAGGAGCACCCCCAGCTGCGCCGAGCTATGGTCCAGGGCCGGATCTGCCGCGAGGAGGACCCGCGCTGGTACTTGGAGGTGGCGGTCCGCCGCGAGACCATCCCGGTCCGCTTCGGTGATCGCATCGTGGCCGTGCTCGGCCGCGACACCAACCTCGGCATGCCCAGGGTGCCCAGCCCGCTGGAGATCGCCTACCTCGGCGGCGCGGCCGACCTGTGCCAGATGATCGCCGACGGCAGCTTCCCGCCGGCCGGTCCGATGCCCGTCGTGGACACCGGCCCTCGCGCCGGCGACGGTTTCATCCGCCTCGACCAGGGCGGCCAGGTCGTCTACGCCAGCCCCAACGCGCAGTCCGCCTACCACCGGATGGGTCACTCCGACGACCTCGTCGGGAGCCTGCTGACGACGATCACGCGCGGCCTGGTCGCCGACCCGTTCGAGGGCACCGACGCCGCAGGCCGGATCTGGGCGGCGCTGGAGGGCCGGCCGTCGCTGCTGATGGAGATCGAGGCGCGGGGCGCGGTGATGCTGCTGCGGGCGCTGCCGCTGCGCCCTGGCGGCACCGCGGCGGGTGCGCTGGTGATGGTCCGCGACGTCACCGAGCTCAAGCTGCGCGACCGCGCGTTGCTCAGCAAGGACGCCACGATCCGCGAGATCCATCACCGGGTGAAGAACAACCTGCAGACGGTCGCCGCGCTGCTGCGGCTGCAGGCTCGCCGTACCAGCAACGCCGAGGCGCGGCAGGCCCTGCACGAGTCGGTGCGACGGGTGAACTCGATTGCGCTGGTGCACGAGACGTTGTCGATGTCGCTCGACGAGCTGGTCGATCTCGACGAGCTGTTCGACAAGGTCATGCCGATGCTGCACGAAGTGTCCACGGCAGAGTCGAAGGTGGTGCTGCGCCGCACCGGCGGGTTCGGCGTCGTGCCGGCGGCGCTGGCCACGCCGCTGGTCATGGTGCTCACTGAGCTGGTGCACAACGCCCTGGCGCACGCGCACGGCCCTGGGGAGCAGGGCGAGGTGGTGATCAACGTCCGGAGGTCTGGGGGCTTCCTGGACATCGTGGTGGCCGACGACGGCTGCGGGCTTCCGGCCGGGTTCGTCATCGACCACTCCGACGGGCTCGGCCTGCAGATCGTCCGCACGCTGGTGGACTCCGAGCTGCACGCAACGCTCGGGCTGCGCCGGGCCCAGCCGCGGGGCACGGAGGCGGTCCTGCGAGTTCCCCTGCGGCCGTTGTAGTTGCGGTCGTTGTAGGCCTGCAGGCGCAGTGCGGGCCCGGTGCCTTCGTCGGCAACCGGGCCCACAACCGGGGAGCGTCAGTCAGTCAGGAGATGCTCGGAGTACGTGGCCGGGCGGTGCTGCGCTTCAGCGCGCGCCGTTCGTCCTCGCTCATGCCGCCCCAGACGCCAGCGTCCTGGCCGCTGTCAAGAGCCCAGCTCAGGCACTCGGACGCCACGGGACAGCGTCGGCAGACGGTCTTGGCCTCGGCGATCTGCAGGACGGCCGGGCCGCTGGTCCCCACGGGGAAGAACAGCTCCGGGTCCTCGTCGCGGCAGATAGCGCGGTGGCGCCAATCCATGATGTCGGTGCTCCTCGTTAGGCGCGATCGGGGTCGCGTCAGCTTGATCACAGTGTTACTCAGCTTGTGAATTCTTTCACGAGCTTGAGCATTCTTCAAGGGTTCCAGGCCGACCACGGGACAGCTGACCTGCTGCGCCCTCCGCTTCCGAGAATCCCGGAGGCGGAGGACCATGCCTGGGATGGCTCCCAGGCCGTGTCTTCGTTGCTACGCACTACGGTGAACGATCGTCAGGCCTGCTGCGAGCCCCAAAGGGGTCGACGGTTCACCGGGGGCGGTGAGTGGCCCACGAGCGTCACCGCATCGAGTGACGAAACTGCTCAACTGCGCCCAGCAGCACCTCTCACACGACGACGCGCAACGCCGATGGTACCGCTGTGAAGTCCACTTCGGTGCGTTCTCCCAGGTAGTCGCCGTCTAGCTGCAATCCGACCGGTTCCTGGGTGCGCACCTGGATGAGCGGCAGGTCGTCGCGGCACAGCACGTTCACCCCGCCCGGAGCCCCGTTGCGGCGGAAGACCTGGGCCACCGTGGGGAGCACCGTGCGCAGTTGAAGGTTGCGCAGCGCGAGCAGGCTCAGCCCGTCGTCGAAGCTGGTGCCGGGGTTGGTGCGCAGCGGACGGCGGCCGAGATAGGTCCACGGGTCGGTGTTGGTGACCATCACGAGCGCGAGGTCGCGCTCGGCGGGTTCGCCGGGCAGCGTCACCGACAGCCGCGGTGGGTGCCGCCGCTGCCGCAGGTAGTGCGTGATCGCGGTGCGCAGGTACCGCGACGCCGTCGCCTCGCCGCTGCCCTTGCGCGCCCGGTCCACGGCCGCTACCACGTCGGCGTCCCAGCCGAGCCCGGCGTTGAAGGTGAACCAGTGGTTGTCCGCCTGACCGAGGCCGATCCAGCGGCTGCGCTCGGCCGCCAGCGCGGCGAGCAGCGCCGCGGTGGCCTCCAGCGGCTCGGGTGAGATGCCCAACGCCCTCGCGAACACGTTCGCTGAGCCGCCGGGTACGACGGCCAATGCGGGTGCGCCGGTCGGCCCCTGCGCGAGCATCCCGTTGACGACCTCGTTGACGGTGCCGTCGCCGCCGAGCGCGACGATCAGCTCGACCCCGGTGGCCGCGGCACGCTGAGCGGCCTCCGCGGCGTGACCCCGGTATTGGGTCTGCAGCACCTCTAGCTTGAGCTCGCTGGCCAGCGCGTGCGCCACGACGTCTCGGCCAGCGGGAGTGGTGGTGGTGGCCTCGGGGTTGACCACGAGCAGGGCGCGCACGGCTTCACAGGCTATCCGCGACTGCGCAGCGCAGGGCACCGCCTAACGGGCCGAACTCGCAACAGCCGGCCGATCTAGGCTCGTGCCGTGACCGCCGAGCCACCCACGCCGCCCGCCGTAGGGCCGGTGACCCCGCCGCGGGTGCGGCTGGCCGGCGTGCTGGTGGGGGCGGAGGCGCTGGCGGCGATCGGCTTCGCCGGGGTGCTGGTGGTCAGTGCGCTCACCGGCGGGCAGCGCACCGCCGACGTGGTCGCGCAGGGTGTGCTGTTCCTGCTGATCGGCGCCGGGATGGCCGCGGTCGCGGTCGGGCTGCTGATCGGGCGGCGGTGGGCCCGCGCGCCGGCACTGGTGATCCAGTTCCTGCTGCTGCCGGTCGTCTACTCGCTGATCGGGCCGTCGCGGCAGGTGGCGCTCGGCCTCGCGGTCGGCGTCTTGGTCGTGGCGACGATGGTGCTGTTGCTCAGCCAGCAGGCCAAGCGGTGGGCGATGGACTCCTTCGAGGCCGGCTAGTCCCGCTCGGGTGCGAGCTGCACCAGGTTGACGTGCTCGAGCTGTGGCACGCCGCGCTCGTCGCCGAGCACGGTCAGCGAGCCGGCGTCCATCGCGTAGTGCACGCCCGCCGTCGCCGGCTGGTTCAACCAGCGGGCGGCCAGCACCCGGCTGAAATGTCCGTGGCCGACCAGCACGACGTCACCTCGCGCGAGCGCGGTCCTGGCCCGCTCCAGCACCGCGTCGGCCCGGTGGCCGACCTCCTCGGCGGTCTCACCGCCGGGGCAGGAGTGCGTCCAGACCGTCCAGCCCGGCACGCTCGTGCGGATCTCGTCGGTGGTCAGGCCTTCGTAGTCGCCGTAGTCCCACTCGCGCAGGCGTTCGTCGATCTCCGGGTGCGGCCCTGCCAGCTCCGCCGTCTCGGTCGCCCGCCTCATCGGGCTGCTGAGCACCAGCGCGGGCGGGTCCTGCGTGCCGCGCAGCGCCGCGAGCACCGGGCCCAGAGCCGCAGCCCGCTCGCGGCCTCGGTCGGTGAGTGGGATGTCGGTGCGGCCGGTGTGCTTGCCGCTGAGCGACCACTCGGTCTCGCCGTGGCGCAACAGCACGATCCGCCCCGGCGTGCTCACTGCCGGCTCGGTGCGCTCGGTCGGGTCGGCACGGGCGCAGCCGCGGCGCCGGGGCGGGCGAGCGTGTAGCAGCGGTCCAGCGCGGCGAGCACGGCCGGCCACGCCGAGCGGGCCGGTGCGCTGGCCCGGTTGACCGCGGTGATCCCCGCGCGCAGCTCGTGGTCGCTGGCGAGCCGGACGATCGCGTCGGTCAGCTCCTGCTCGCCGTCGGCCAGCAGCCCTTCACGCTCGTCGGCGACGAAGTCGGCGATGCCGGTGCCGCGCCTGGCGATGATCGGCAGACCGGCGGTGCGCGCCTCCAGCGCGGCCAGCCCGAACGCCTCACGGACGGCCGGCGCGAGGAACACGTCGGCGCTGGCAAGGACCTGCGGCAGCTGGTCGCGGTCCAGCCGGCCGGCCAACCTCACCCAGCCGGTCATGTCGTGCCGCTGCAGGTAGCGGCGCATGGACGCCTCCGCGGGGCCGTCGCCGACGATCGTGGCCTGCAGCCCGACGTCGGGGCCCAGCTGCAGCGCCGCGTCGCGCAGCATCCGCAGCAGGGTCAACGGTTGCTTGCGGGGTGCCAGCCGCCCGACCGCGAGCAGCCGGACGCATCGGACGGCCTCAGCGCGGTCGACCGACGCCGACGCCGGCGCCGAGGCCGGCCGGGGTAGCGGGCGCCAGGTCTCCAGGTCCAGCCCGTTGGGGACGACGTCGACGATCACGCCGCTGTCCACGACCCGCCTGATCGGGCCCGCGGCCGCCTCGCTCACCGGTGCGAGCACCAGCGGCCACCGGCTCCACCGCCAGCCGCCGTCGAGCAGGCGGTAGATGCCGCTGGTGACCGGGTCCCAGATGCTGTGCACGGTCGCCACGAGCGGCAGGCCACGCCGCTGCGCGCAGCGCGCCGCAGACCAGGCGAACGGCGACACCGCGCCGATGTGCAGGTGCACGACGTCCGGCTCCAGCTCGTCGAACAGCCGGTTGAGGTGTTTGCTCGCCCGGGGGTGGATCGGCAGCTCGAACGGGATGGCCGCCGCGACCCGGTGCACGCGTGGCCCGGCACCGGGCCGGCCATCGGGGTCGGCCTGGTCGTGCGCGCGGGTCGCGGTGATCACGTGGGTCTCGTGGCCGGCGTCGGCCTGCCGTCGCGTCAGCTCGGCGACCTGCACCTCGATGCCGCCCAGCCGCGGTGAGTAGCAGTCGCTGACGTGCGCGATCCGCAGCCTCGGCGCCCCGTTGCCCGACATTCGGGCAGGCTACCGAGCGGCCTGACCGCGATCATCGCGACCCGCGCGCCACAATGCTCAGGTGTCACGGGATCGGGTGCCAAGGACGTGCGTCTTCTTCCACGCGCATCCCGACGACGAGGCGTTGCTGACCGCCGGCACGATGGCCCGCCTGTCCGCCGAGGGGCATCGGGTGGTGCTCGTGGTCGCCACCGCGGGCGAGCGTGGCCTCGCCGACATGCGCACTGGCGCGCACGGCGGGCTGGGCACGCTGCGGATGACCGAGCTGCAGGCCTCGGCGCGCGCCCTTGGCTGCGCCAGGGTGGAGTGGCTGGGCTACGGCGACTCCGGCCTGCACCTCGGCGGCGGCCCGTCCGACCGCTTCACGCCAGCCGCACAGGAAGGCCCCGAGCCGTTCGCGGACGCAAACGTCGACGCCGCCGCCCACCGGCTCGCCGAGCTGCTCGACGAGGAGCGGGCGGACCTGCTCACCAGCTACGACCCGGCCGGCGGCTACGGCCACCCCGACCACGTGCAGGTGCACCGCGTCGGGCTGCGGGCCGCGCAGCTCGCCGGCACGCCGCGGCTGCTGGAGGCCACCGTGGACCGCGACCTGCTGCTGCGGGGACTGCGGCTCGCCGGGCTGGTGTACCGCTTCCCGCCGGAGTTCGACCGGGCGGCATTCGAGCGGGCCTACACGCCCGGAGCGCAGATCACCCACCGCCTGAGCGTGCGCCGCCACGCCGCGGCCAAGCGGGCGAGCATGGCCGCACACGTCAGCCAGACCGGCGGCGGCGAGTCCGAGCGAACCCTCGCCGCGCTGCTGCGGATACCCGGGCCGATCTTCGGCTGGGTGCTCGGCACGGAGTGGTACGTGCGGCGGGACCCCGGTGTGGGTGCGGCTGTCTCATGAGGCGGCGGTGGGTGCAAGTCACGTTGTCCCTGCTGTCGTTGCTGGGTGCCGGCACGGTCATCGCATTCGGCATCCCGTGGGTCACCGGCGTGGGATGGGCGGACGTCATCGCGCAGTTCCGCGCGCTGTCCGTGCTGACTGTCGTCGGGATGGTCGTGCTCTGGCTGCTCGGCCTGTACGCCTACACGTTCGTGCTGACCGCATCGATCCCCGGGCTGAGCAACTGGCAGGGGTTCCAGCTCAACGCGATGGGCAGCGCGGTCAGCAACCTGCTGCCCTTCGGCGGCGCGGTGGGCGTGGCGGTCACGTTCGCGCTCACCGGGAGCTGGGGGATCAAGCCTGCGGTGGTGCTGGTCGGGACGCTGGTGAGTGGGATCTGGAACATGCTCGGCCGGCTTGCTCTGCCGGCGATCGGTCTCGGGCTGCTCGTGGTGTTCGGCGAGCTGCCCGACCCCAAGCTCGCCTCCGCCGCCGCCGGTGCCTGCGGGGTGCTCCTGCTGGTGCTCGCCGGCATCACCGGCGCGCTGTGGAGCGAGTCGGTCGCCCGCTGGCTCGGCACCGCGGTGGACGTTCTGGTCCGGGTGCTGCCGCAGCGGTGGCGGCCGGAACCGGGCCGGGTCGGCGCGACGCTGGTGCGGCTGCGCCGCTCGACCATCGACCTGGTCCGCCGGAAGTGGAAGCAACTGTCCCTGGCCGAGGTCGCCTATCTAGGCCTGCAGGCCGCGCTGTTCGCCGCCTGCCTCGCGGCCACCGGCGTCGACGTCGGCTGGGTCTACATGTTCGCGGCGTTCGCCCTGAACCGGGTGCTGACCACCGTGCTCGTCACGCCGTCCGGGGTGGGCATCAGCGAGACCGGCGCCGCCGCAGCGCTGATCGCGCTCGGCGCCCCACCGGCGTCCTCGGCCGCCGCGGTCCTGCTGTTCTCGATGTTCACCTACGTCCTGGAGATCCCGCTCGGCGGGCTGACCTGGGCGTGGTGGACCGTCGACCGCAGGCGTCGCCCGGAGCCGGTGACGGTGCCGCCTG
>Ga0136614_10000100_pt1 | contig 32523 bp, 23 predicted proteins | sample AntDrymUQ2792106_2_FD_106643 | JGI IMG/M metagenome (GOLD analysis project Ga0136614, IMG submission 106643) | Polar desert sand microbial communities from Dry Valleys, Antarctica - metaG UQ279 (21.06) | ecosystem: Environmental > Terrestrial > Soil > Desert | place: Antarctica: Dry Valley... | reverse complement strand
GTGATTGCGTTGGATTCTGCTCTTGCGACATTGGCAACGCTCAAGACCCGTCACCTGTTTGACTTCGCGGTGTAACTGCTCAATCTTCCATCGGATGGCACACACCTGTTGTGTCTCAGCCGTCGAATGTTGAGTCACATCGTTGGTGACGATGTAGTCCGTGCGGTCTGTGGAGACCGCGAGCCGGAACAGTTGCAGGCGGTGACCTTTGGGAAAGTCTTTGACGTGGACATTCTTGCCGCTTTGTTCTTCCGCGATGTTCCACGCTAAAGAATCCACCCGTCTGTAATTAATGACGGTGCCGTCGCCTTCATCCACTTGGCGATTATCTTGGAGGGGGCCGTAGTAAATCTTGCCATTGCGTTCGATATGCAGCATGAATTGACGGCTCGCGTACCATGTATCCATCAGCACACAGCGAAATTCAAGCCGCTTCTCGTGGATGACCAGATCGAACATCTCGGTGGCATGGTCAAGTTTCGTTTTGCCATCCTCGTCGGGGGCGAAGAGGCGGTAGTCAACGAACCAGAACCTGTCGAGTTCGGGGTTGACGTAAATGCACGTCACGATCCCGATACCACGAATCACTGAATGGGTGTTGCCGCTCCACTGCCGGCGCACTAACTCGATAGCCTGTGAATAGTTCTTGTCGGCTACGGTGTCGTCAAAGATCAAATAACCGTTGGGCGATGTGATGATTTGCCCACGGGTTTGTTCCCACACGAGGCGTGGCGTGAGTTTGTCATCACGCAAGTGCCGGTTCAGTTGGTCGTGACTGAACTTGAGCGAGTGGTCAGCAAAGTTCGTCAACGTGTAATTGATCTGGCTGCTCACCAGATACTGGCAATAATCTAAGCGCGTCGGTCTGGTGCCAAGTACCATGCGCTAGTTATCAGGGTTTTGGCCTTATAGCGTAAGTCCTAATTCATACGCCAGCACGCTCGCCGTCTTCGGGCGTGCCGGCCTCAACTTATCTTTCAATTGATCGAACCCGCTCGTGGCTTGCGCGAAATGCGCGAGGTCATTTTCGGCGGGGACTCTGTACAACGACAAGGGATCGCTGCGCCCGTCGTTCAAGCCGGGTAGGGTCGTGACCGCGCACTTGTAATTCGCGCGCTCTACCTCGCCGCGCACGCGCGCGTCCGTGTCGCCGTTCGGATAGCAAAACAGTTCGACGCTGCGATTGAGCATGTCTTCGAGCCGCGCTTTGGATTCGCGCAATTCGCGTCGCAAATTTTCGTCGGTCACGTTGGTCAGGATTGGGTGCGTTCGCGTGTGCGAGCCGATGCGGATACCGGCGGCGTCCAACTCACGCGCTTCGTCCCAAGTCAGGGGACCAAACTCTGCTGGCGGCAGTTCGGGCAAAGGCACGCCGAGCGTGGCGGCGATGGCAGAGAGCGCGGCGTCTTTCTCGCCGTCAGGCAGCGATTTGAGCGCGGAGTTGACGCGCGTGGCGGCAGTTAAACGAGAGTCTGCGCCGCTGAGTTCGCAACGCAATGTTTGCCCGCCGATGTCGGCTGCGAGTTGTGCGGCGTCTGTCCGCGCAGTTAAATAACGCAGCTTATCTGTCCACAACCAAATCCGCCGATCCACGAACTCTGTCGCCACGAACAGCGTGGCGGGCAAATGGCGGCGACGAAGGATCGGAAAAGCAATCGTGTAAGCGTCTCTGTAACCGTCGTCAATCGTGACGACCGCCGCGCGCGGAGGCAGGCTCTCGCCGCGCGCGAGACGTTCGGCGACGAGCGAGAGCGGGATGAGGGTGTAGTGCGCCGCGAGGTAATCAAGCTGCGCGGCGAACTGGCGCGCCGAAGTCTTCATTGCTCCCTCGTCGCGTTCACTGAAACGATGGTAGGTGAGAATCACGAGCTTGCTGCGATTCGCAAAGCGAAACGGGGCGAACGCGCCGCCGGCCAGCATGAAATTGAGAATCGCCTGCTTCATCTTCAGTAATTCCTAGCTAACACTTTTCGGAACGCGGGGTTCACTCCCGCAAGCAGCTTTTCGTAGAGGCCCAATGTTTGTTGCAGTTCCGCTGCACACGAAAATTTTTGCGCGACGACGCGTCGCCCGCGTTCGCCCATCGCGCCGGCCCGCTCCCGGTCGCGGAGCAGCGAAACGATCCGCGCGGCCATCACCTCGTCATTCCCGACCGGCACAACGTAGCCTGTCTCGCCATCCGCGACGGCCTCGCGCGCGCCGCCCACGTCCGTCACAACGACAGGCCGCGCGGCAGCCATGTATTCGAGGATCGAATTGGAAAAACCTTCGGCCTTTGAACTTAAAACACAGACATCCGAAATCGACAACAGTTCCGCCACCCGCTCGCACCGCCCCGTGAAAAACACGTCCCGCTCGATGCCTAACTCTGCCGCGAGCGCACGCAAAGGGCGCTCAAGTTCTCCCTCGCCGGCGAGAAGGAAGCGAGCGTCCAGCATCTCTTGTCGCACGCGACGGGCGGCGCGCAAAAAGGTCGGATGATCCTTCACCTCATGGCGCAAGTTGGCGACGATGGTGACGAAGCGCAACGGCTCGTCTGTGGGCAGAGCAAAATTCGCGAGCGTTTCGGCGCAGCTTAAATTGCCGGGCGGTGTGACGCGGCTCATGTCCAGCCCGTTATAGACGGTCGTGATTTTTTCCGTGCGGACGCCTTCCGCGATGAGTTGCCGGCGCACGGCCTCGGCGTTGACGACGACGTGGTGCGCGAGTTTGAACGCACCGCGCTGAACGAAAGCCTGCGCGCGGGAGCGCATCCCCACCGTCTCGCGTTTGGATGCGATGCGGACGGGGACACCCGCGAGCGTCGCGCCGATCATCCCGAAGACGTTGGTATAAAAGTCGTGTGTGTGAACGACCTCGATCTCTCGTTCGCGCAAAAGGGCAGCGAAGCGGCGCACTTGCTTGATGAAATTGGCGTCATAAAAGCTCGTCAGCGGAAATTTGGGGATGTCGCCTAAGCCGAGCCGTTCGGCGTCGCCGCGCAACAGCCCGCTCTCGTCGAGCGTTGCGAGATGCACGCGGCAACGCCCGTCCTCGTTGAGCAGTCGCGTCAATTGCACGGCCTGTCGTTCAGAGCCGCCCTGATGAAAACTGCCGATCAGTTGTAGAACGTGAAAGCTCAAAGGTGTCCTCGTGGATTTTCCTCGCCCGCCGCGAGAGATTTAGGCCGGGGTAGTGACCAGCAGGGTTTCCGTAGCGGAGTGGGCGCGCGATGGTTCCGCATCGAGAAACGTGCGGTGCCAAAGCTCAAGCATGAAGAGCGCCCATAGTTGAGTTGAGTGATCGCGGCGTCCGCGTTCATGTTCCGCGAAGAGCAGATCAATATAGCCGGGATTGAAATAGCCGCGCTCGCGCGTGCGTTGCCCGGTCAAGGTTTCGCGGATATAGCTTCGCAGCTCATTATTGATCCACTTTTGCAGCGGCGGATCAAAGCCTTGCTTACGGCGATCTAAAATCTCATCCGGCACGAGTCCGCGCACGGCGCGCTTGAAGATGTGTTTGGTCTCCAGTCCTTTCATTTTCAGCGAGGCCGGAATGCGCGTGACGAATTCGATCAGCTTGTGATCGAGCAGTGGGACGCGCGCTTCGAGCGAGACGGCCATGCTCATGCGATCCACTTTGGTCAGGATGTCGCCGGGCAAGTAAGTCTTGCTGTCAACGTAGAGCAGCGCGTCGAGCGGCGAGCCGGAAGTGACCCGCGCCGCATATTTCCGAAAGCGCGCCGCAGCACCATCCACGCCGTCCAATTGCCGCGCGAAATCGCCGGCGTACAGCGAATCACGATTCAGCGAAGTGAAGACCGAGACGCTGTCGATGTACCGGCTCAAAGGATCGAGCGCGACGTTGTACAAATAGTTGCGTCCCCACGCGCCATGCGGCAAGCGACGGCTGAAGGGCTGCATCATGCCCTGCCGGACAAATTGCGGCAGGCGGTCGAAGCCGCCGCGCTGCCTGTCCACGACATAGCGCGTGTAGCCCGCGAACAACTCGTCGCCGCCATCGCCGGAGAGCGCGACCGTGACGTGTTCGCGCGCCATCTTTGAAACCATGTACGTCGGAATGGCTGACGGATCGGCGAACGGCTCGTCGAAGTGCCAAGCCAATTCGTCAACCACGCGGCACACATCCGGCGTCACGATGAATTCGTGATGATCGGTGCCGAAATGTTTAGCCGCGATGCGCGCGTACTTCAATTCGTCGTGGCTGTCTTCGGGGAAGCCGATGGAGAAAGTCTTGACCGGCTGCGTCATGTGCCGCGCCATTAGGCCAACGACCGTGCTGGAATCGACGCCGCCCGAAAGAAACGCGCCGAGCGGCACATCAGAAACCAGACGCACACGCACGGCTTCTTCAAGCAGCGCGCGCAACTCTTCGAGATAGTCTTCCTCGCTGCGCCCTTCGGCCACCGGCTCGTAACGAAAATCCCAATACTGCCCGATGGCGACGCGCCCGCCGCTAAACGTCAGGTAATGGCCGGGCGGGAGTTTCTGCACTCCCTGAAAGATGCTGAGAGAATCGGGGACGTAACCGAACGTGAGGTAAGCGTCGAGAGCTTTCACATTGATCTCGCGCTTGACCTGCGGGTGTTCGAGGAGCGACTTCAACTCCGAGCCGAAGACGAGCGTGCCTTCCGGCGTCAGCGTGTAGTAGAGCGGCTTCTTGCCGACGCGGTCGCGCGCGATGAACAGACAGCGTTCCTGTTGGTCCCACAAAGCGAATGCGAACATCCCGCGAAGATGCTGCACGCAGTCCGGGCCGTATTCTTCGTAAGCGTGAACGATGGCTTCGGTGTCGGAATGCGTGTGGAAGTGATGGCCCCGCGCTTCGAGTTCCTCTTGCAGCTCGCGATAATTGTAAATCTCGCCGTTGAAGACGACCGTCGCCCGCCCGCCGCACCCGGAGATCGGCTGATGCCCGCCCGCCAGATCAATGATCGACAGCCGGCGCATTCCGAGCGCCACGCCGCCATCGATGATCGTCCCCTGATCGTCCGGGCCGCGATGCGTGATCACGCGGCACATCCGGTCAAGCGTCGCGCCGGCCTCCGCGCGCCCTTCGCCCGCCGCATTTAACTGCTCTTCGCTCTCAACAAATCCTGCGATGCCGCACATAAATTTTAATCAACCTCCGACGATGAGCCGCGCTCCGACCCGTTTGCATTGTAGCGCGCCGCTTTGCCGGCGACGAGGCGGCGCGCAAACTGCGCGACTTCACCTAACGCGCTCCTCTTCTGCTGTTGCTCGACTTGCCCGCCGCGCCCCATGAAATTTTTGTAACGCTCGCGGAAGAAGCCGAGAAAAAATCTCAGTTGCGTTTCGTGGAGGAAAGCCGCGTCCGGTTTGCCGCTCAGAGTGTCGCGCAGCCAGCGCGCGCCGTTCGTTGCCGCTTGCCGGTAGAGGTGCGCCGGCACGCCGAACAACCGCGCGGAGGCACGTTCAGTCTCTGGGTCGCGCATGGCGGCATAGTAGAGTCCGTGCCCTGTGTGCCACCGGCGATGGTAAGCCTTTGTCAAACGATCAGCCTGCACCTCGGCGCTGACCACGACGCTCGGCACATACATCCCCTGTTTACCGGCGCGCCAGATGCGAAGTTGATGCTCATGATCTTCCGTCGAGCCGATGCCGTCTTTGACGCGCTGAAAGTTCGGACTGAACAGTCCGATCTCCTCAAACACTGTGCGGCGGAGCGAAAGATTCGCGCTGACCAAGCACCGCGCAGAGGCGGCGTTGACATAGAACGCTTCGTCGCCGTAGTTCACAATCGCGAGCGGGGGCCAGTGTTCGGCAGTCAACCACGCGGGCGGTTGTCCGCCCCACATCGGCAGCACCTTGCCGCCGAGGTAGTCAATTTCCGGATGCTCATCAAACGCTCGCTTGATGTTCCTCACCCAATCCTTCGCTACACGAACATCGTCGTCTGTGAACGCGATGATGGGTGCGCGTGCCTGAGCGACCGCGGTATTGCGTGCGTGCGATACCCCTTGTTTGCCTTCGAAGACATAGCGCAGTTGTCCGTAACCGCGCTTGATGAAAGACTCGATGACTTCACGGGTTCGGTCGGGCGAGTTGTTATCGACGATGATGAACTCATAGCGCACGCCGCCCGCGTCCTGCGCGAGTACGCTTTCGAGTGCGCCCGGCAACATCTCACAGCGATTGTAGGTGCAGATAACAACGGTAATGTCAGGTTGTTTATCCATAATCGGTAAAAGCTCTCGTGTAGCGATTCTCGCCGTTTACGTCCCGATTTTAGTTTGACGTTGAAAGAAACTGACGGTCAGCGGAAGCAGCGGGCTGAGTTGAAGGGAGCAGCATTAAGCAATCCAGCGCGTGGCAGCCGCTTCGCATTTTCTCATTATTACTTGCTACCGCGCAAATTTGAGGTGACGGGTAAACGCGGTGAGCGGGAATGCATCTAGGCATGTAGCATCGAGCTTCTTGACAACAAACGATTGCGATTTAACCACTCTGGAATCTTCCTCCGCCCGGCTTCAACTGGCTTTTGTTTTCCCGCATCGGACGAATCATCGTTTTGAAGAGATGCGATAATCGCTGCGGTTTGCCATAGAGCGTCGGGCACGTCTCGATGGAGGCGCGAGCGGCGGCAGAGGCTAGTCTGCTCTCGCCATGCGCCGCAAGTTGACGTGACATTTCATATTGATATTGTCCGGCTGACCATCGATGCGCGACATACTCTCTCCAGTTCGCCAACGGCGCTAACATGAACCGCGCGTGTGTGCGGCTGAGATTGCGGCGCGGTCGGCGCAAGATTTCTTCATAAATACGCAAATAGTCCTTTGCCATACGCGCGGCGCTGAACGTTGTGTGCGCGAACCCGAAGCTCTGGCGGCGGCGCTCACGCATCCGCTCTTTGTCGCTCACAGTCTCAATGACCAAGCGCGCTAAATTCCCAGCTTCCATGTCGAACGGGAAGAGTACGCCACCGTGCGCCGGGCTAATAACCTCATTAACGCCGCGCACGTCCGTGCCGACGGTGGGACAGCCGCAGGCTTGCGCCTCAACAATTGCCAAGCCGAAGCCTTCGGAATACGAAGTAGAGATGATGCAGCCACCGCTAACCGCAACCTTGCGATAAAAGTTAGCTATCTCTGTGCGCGGCACATGAGCCCAAAATTCGGCAGTTTCGCGTAAAGCTAGCGCCGCATCGGGCGCGACCGCGGCGACCTGCTCAAACCCGTGCGACTCGGCGAGCCAAAGGCGAATGCCTGCTTCGTACAGCATCGGGGCAATAGCAGCGAGTTTGTCAATGCGCTTGGCGCGCAGATCAGGGCCGCGTCCGACCCACGCGATGATCGGCCCGCCGCCCGCTCTCATGCCGGATGGAATTTCCGCCGCCGGTCTGAACTGCTCTGTGTCGATGCCGTTATAGACGGTGTGAACGGAAAGGTCTGTGAGTGGCTGTTGCGCTGTAGCGAGCCAGTGCGAGCAACCGGCGAGGGCGTCACAGTTGGTCGAGTTCCAGACCGGAACTAATCTATCGTGATGCGCCGTGATAACGAGCTTGGCATCAAGGTAACGCGCGGCTGAAATACCGTAGCCCCAATCGGTGCTGCATCCGTGAACGATCTCGAACTTTCCCGTATCGACCACCCTGAGACAGTCCGCGAGGCTACCGAAATGCGCGACAAATTTGCCCGTCAACTCTTGCTCCATCGGGCCACGCTGAAAGAAGAAGAGTTCACATTCGTGACCCGCCTCGCCGAGCGCCGTCGCCAGCGTGACCATGAAGGTTTCGACGCCCCCGATCATGCAATCCCTACTCGTTAGTAGTATCTTCATAACTGCTGTCAACCATCACCGGTCAGCGCCGTGGGCGGCGCTGACCGGTCCGCTCGTTCCCTTGTATTCAAAGTCAGCCGTGACGACGAAGCACCGCCTGATGAAACCCGGCCAAGCCTTTCGTTCGCCAGACGTAATCGAATGAGCGCAACTTGGAGCTAATGCCGGCCAAGCGCTCGCCGCTCGCCAACTCGTCGGAGACGATTGGCTTCGATGCCCCGCTCTGCGCCCATACGCGCAAGCACGGAGCGCCAACATGCCTTCTGCCTTTCGACACATGCGCGCCGTCCGCCTGCGCCCATAACGCGATCTTGCCTCTACCGCGTCCCGTCCTCGCTGTCGGCTCTCGATACTCGATGCGCTCGACGCGCACCCACAAGTCTCCTTCACTTTTCTCGACGCGAAACTTGAAGGGAATCCACAACTCCCTGTGAGAGGTGATGATTCGTGCCGTGTCTGAATCGATCAAGCGTTCGTTATTGGAATCAAAAAGAGACACCTTCACGGCCGCTTCGGTATCGCCGTAAGTGGCGAACAGAAGATCGAGTTGCGCTCGCCCTAAGCAGGTCACGGGCAGCGGAAATTGCACAGTCGAGCCGAAGCGGATTTCGGTCGTGACTCGCTTGGCCTCGATCCGGCGGGAGAGCAACGCCAAGGGGTAAGGCTCTAATAAATGTTGCTCGTCGCACTCGTTGACCACAAACAATGCGTCGGTTGAAGAGCGCCCGCGCCCACGCTGCTCGCTCAATTGTGTCGCCCAAGCGAGAATGTCGAGGTAGCGGCGGCCTTGCTCTTGGGGAGACAAAGGAGAGAGGACATCGCGGCGTGCCTGTGTGCCGATGCGCTCGCGCGTCCCGGCATCGTCGAGCAGCAGCGTCAAACTCTGTCGCCAGTCTTCGACGCTTTCGGCGAGGAAGCCGTTGATGTTGTGCGTAATTGCTGCCTGATACGGTCGCGTCGCGCTCGCGATAGTCGGCGTGCAGACGAGGGCGGCTTCCGACCACTTGATCGGGCTCTTCGCTTCGTTGAATTGATTATGCAGCACCAATGGCGCGAGGTTGACGGCGAGGCTGCGGATGAATTGCGGCAGATTGATCCACGGCTGGTAAGGCACAGCTTTCACACGCCCGCCGACGCATCGCAACGCGGGTGTCAGCGAGATGTCTCCGATAAGCCATAGCTCGACCCCCTCGAAGCGGGCCATCACGTCCAGCACCGCCGGCTCGATGGATGACCAGTCGGCGTTGTGCGTCGGAGAGCCACTCAAATAACCGATCCGTAAGGGGACTTCCCCACGCCGTTGCTGCAACGCGGCGTCGGCGGCCTGCACCATTCTGTGACTGATCCCGTTCGGGAAAGTTCGTGCCGGCACGCCCGTCAATCGCATGGCATATTCGATCAGAGGCTCCGTGCTGCCGATGAAGGCATCGCAGACTTCGACGGCTGTGCGCGTCGCGCGGGCGGCCTCAAGCCAGCGCCGGGCTTTTTCAGCGGACAGAGACCGCATCGGGTGCTCCTCTTGCGCGACGTTAGGATCGAAGTCCAGATCGTCAATGTCGAAGAGGATCGGCTTTCGCCGCTTGCGCGCCGCTTCGATCAAATGAAGCAGGCGTCGGGTTGCCGGGATGCGATAGATCACGATGGCATCCGCCTCGTCAACAAAGGCATCGGCCCTCGGATCGTTGTACATGCAGACTCGGCTGCGGACGCCGTACAACGACAACGCCTCCGAAGGAAAAAAAACGCGATACCTCAGCGACGCGCCCTCGCTCCATTCGGTGATAAAGAGAACGTTCTTGATGCGCCGCGCCGCTTCATCCTCAACGAAGCCACCGGGGAAATCAGCCTGACGATAGTGATCCATAATGAAAAGCGCGCGACCGGAGAGGAAATAATGAAGGCGGTGGGGAAGAACAAAAACAGCTTGCCTGTTATTCATCACTGCCGCTCATTTGCCTCTGTCGCATTCATCATTCATCGTTTCTGCTTTGTGTCCTTCGTGGTTAAAATTCTTTCCCTCGATTGAGCCATCACCTGTATTTGTACGGAGTCAAGTCTATCATCACATCGCGCCAGCCGCTCGATCCGGGGGCGGCGCAGAGGTGATACCTTCCTGCGACTAACTCCCTGAGCACCAGCAGGACCCGCCGGGCAATTTTTTTATCCGGCAACCGCTCATGCGCCCGCGCATGAGCGAGTATCGGCTTGAGAAGTGCAGGGACAGACGGATATAGCGTTCGGTTCTCATCCTCCAAAAATCTTTCGAGCAAGTGTTCGACGCGACATGCCGGCACACGGCGCTGCCGGCGACTCGACCCGAATTCGCTCGCGGATGGGGTAATGAATCCGATTTGTTGACTCGCATGGACGCGGTATTTGACGAGCGGCTTTTCGATAATGGCTACTTCCGACACTAACGAAAGCACCAACGCGATCCAATAATCGTGAAATAAACACGTGTCTGAGGGCGGGATGGGCAAGAGCAGCCGCTTGAATTCGCCTCTGAAAGCCATCGCACAGCCCGTCACGACGTTGCGCGAGAGTAGAACGTCAAAGGCTTTCTTTTGCGCGAACATCCTTTGCTCTCGTAGGCCGAACTCAACTCCTTCGCACTGCCACGCGCGACAGCCAAGCTCGCGCATGGTTTCATCCATCACCTCTAAATCCGAGAACACCATTCCGGCTTGCGGCGCGGCGGCAAATGCGCTTTCGATGAGCGACAGCTTTTCAGGATGCCAGACGTCATCTTGATCGCAGAGAGCGATGATCTCGCCTTCGCAAAGCTCGATAGCTTTGCCGAAGTTAGACCAGACTTTGAGGTTGGTTTCGTTGAAGTAAAGGCGCACGGGGAACGGAGCCTGTGCCTTGAACGTTTCGAGAATTTCTCGCGTGTTGTCGCTCGAACAGTCGTCGCACACCACCACCTCGTCAGGCAAGCGCGTCTGCGCCGCGAGACTCGCAAGCTGCTCTTGCAAATAGCGTGCGCCGTTGTAGGTACACATGGCGACGGACAGCTTCATCATATGACCTCCCGACTTTTCGGCGGCTCATCTGCCCCGACCGAACCGCCGCCCCATGGCAAACTTAAATGACGACTACTTTCCAGTTGCGCTTATTCCTTGGCGCTTATTTGAAAGCCATTCTTATCAGCCGCCCTGAATGGACTGACGAGCTTGTGGTACTGGTCCCGCAGTTTCCAGAATCCACTCCGGCGCATGTGGGCAACCGTTTCTTCAAGCTTGTGGATGCGGTCTTTAGACTCTACGACCTCTTCTCTCAAAGTCAACATATGTTCGGCCATAAATTCTGCGTTGTCGGCGTACAGTCGCGGATGATTCCTCATGACTTGAGCGTAGTTGCGGACGTGCTGCTCGTGCGACATCGACTTGATCATCGAACCGGCCTGTTGCCGGTAGTAAAAGAGCACCTCTGGTATGCAATAAACGTCTCGCCCCAGTTCGATGATCGACAGCCAAAAATCATAATCTTCCCACGCCGGGACGTTGGTCCGATACCCGGCGGTCTGCTCCCAGTCGGACTTGCGGAAAAAAGCCGAGCAGAAGATGACGTTGAAAAGCAGGATGTCAGGAAACTTGTACGGCGGCTGTTCCCATTTACCCGACCGCTCGCCGAATAATTCGGCTTCGCAATAGACGATGCCGATGTTGTCATGCGCTTCCAACACCCGCACGGCTTTCTCAAGGTAGGTGCTGCCGATGCGGTCGTCGGCGTCGAGCGGGAGAATGTACTTCCCCCGCGCTGCCCGGACACCGTTGTTCCGCGCCCCGCCAAGGCCGCAATTGCGCGTGTGCAGCACGGTGGTCTTCGGCCTGTCGTAGGCCTTCAGAATGCGGTTGGTCTCTTCGTCCGTCGAGCCGTCGTTGACGATGATGATCTCGAAATCCGAGAACGTCTGCGCCAGTACCGACTCGACAGCCTCATCGACCAGATGACCTTGGTTGTAACAAGGCACGATCACTGAAACCGTTGTCATCACAATTCCTTGATATAGATTTTGTTGCTAAGTATACGCATGGTTCATGCATGGCCTCGCAGTCGCCTCTTAAAATCACCTATGTGAGTTATCGCTCCACTGCCGATTAAAGTCTTTGCGAAAACCCACCGTAATTCTTCATCCTTGAACCGGGACGGGTCGTTAATGAAACATTCAAGCATCTTCCGTCTAGCTTTTTGTACATTTGTTTCGTGGCAGCTTAAAGCAACGCGCGCGGCTACATGCGCCTTATGCCACTTTGCCACACGCCGCGAAAATTGCTTCCCGGCTACCGATTGAAGGTTCGCCAGCAGCCATGAGCTGAAATCCTGTGCTGTTTTACCACTGGGAAGCGGTTGCAAGCCGTTGTAAATTTGCTCACCCAACCACTGACCGAATCCCGTCGAATCGTTCCGGAGTGCGGGATCAATACCGAACGCCGCTCGCAGATACTCCGCCGCTTTCGTCTCCTCCGAAAGGTAGTAAAAGAAATATGCGGCTTGCAAATTGAGAAGTGCCCGCATTCGCGGCGTATCAAGTGGCCCTCCGATTTCAGCAGCTTTGTGGTAGAGAGCGAGGATCGCCGCCGTGCTGTACTGCAAATGAACTTCCGGCTTGATGCCGATGCTTGTGTTGTAGTCATGCACGCGGTAGAAAGCCAAAGGCTCATCAATGAACCCGACTTTCCAACGCGCCATGATACGCATCCACATTTCCCAATCACTGTAAACGGCGGCATCAAACAATCCGAGTTGTTCAAAGCATTCGCGCCGGACAACTACGGTTAACGCCGCTATCTGATTGGCCCTGATCATTTTGACAAGAACATCCGGGTCATTTGAAACATCAGTGCCGATAATCACGTCCGGCACTCTTTGCCCGACTCCGTCAATTATGTACGACCGGCTGCAAACCAGTCCGATTTGGGAGTCATCAAATAGCGGCAACTGTCGTTCGAGTTTGTCCTCACACCACACATCGTCGGAGCCGAGGAAGGCGAGATATTCTCCGCGCGACTGTTCGACGGCAAGGTTGGTAGTAGCGGAAATACCCTTGTTGCTTTTATTCGGATGCGTAAAGACACGAATCGAAGGATATTGGCGGGCGTAGCTTTCAAGCAGTTCAAGACTACCATCGGACGAGCCATCGTCAACTACGATGATCTCAAAATTCTTGTAAGTCTGTGCAAGAACGCTGTCCAACGTTTGTCGGAGAAATCGCTCATGATTGTATAAGGCAATGCAAACGCTGACGAGCGGCTGATGCTGGTTAAAATTTATTGCGAGTTTGTTCATCGTCAAAGGCGCGCGGTAGGAATCGTTTATCGCTAGAGCCACTATCGGCCCCCGTGCCGATAGTGGCGTAGCCCGACGGCATCAACATTCATCACTTGCGCCAACCGCCGCAGTGATTGTTTTGTCAGCATTGAAGCGAGCAACGACGTGCTGTCGCTGTTCGGCTGTTAAGTGGGGACTGATCGGAAGGCTCAGCAAGGTGTCGGCTAATTCTTCTGTGAGCGGGAACGCGCCGCGCTTAAAGCCGAGGGATTCGTATGCGCCGGAAAGGTGCGGCGGCACGGGGTAGTGAATCAGGGTGCTGACGCCGGCTTGCGTCAGATTTCGTTGCAGCGTGTCGCGCTTTTTGTGGCGCACGACGAACAAGTGACACGCCGGCTCCGCCCAATCCGGCACGAAGGGCAAGATGAGATCGTCGCAGCCAGCTAAGGTTGCGAGATAACTCGCGGCGGCTTCGCGTCGCCGTCTGTTCCATTCGTCAAGGTGTTGGAGCTTGATGCTCAAGAACGCCGCTTGGAGCGGATCGAGGCGTGAGTTAAAGCCTTGCACCTCGTTGTAATACTTAACGCGCGAGCCGTAATTGCCAAGTACGCGCACGCGATCCGCCAGTTCGTCGTCGTTCGTCACAACAGCCCCGGCATCGCCCATTGCGCCCAAGTTTTTGCCGGGATAGAAACTAAACCCGGCGGCGTCGCCGAGCGCGCCCGTGCGCCGCCCGCGCAGCCGCGCGCCGTGCGCTTGGGCCGCGTCTTCAATAACTTTCAAGTTGTACTCGCGCGCGATATCGTTAATCGCGTCCACATCTGCCGGTTGCCCGTAGAGATGCACGGCAATGACGGCGCGCGTGCGTGGGGTGATCGCCGCGCGGATGTTTTTGGGCGCGATGTTGTAGGTGCGCGCGTCGGGTTCGACGGGAACGGGCGTTGCGCCGGCGTAAGAGACGGCAAGCCACGTGGCGATGTAAGTGTTCGCCGGAACGATCACTTCGTCGCCCGCGCCGATGCCATAGGCGCGCAAAATCAAATGTAGCGCCTCAAGACCGTTGCCGACACCGATGCAGTGACGCGCGCCGCAATAGGCGGCAAATTCACGTTCAAAGGCCGCGACCTCTTCGCCCAAAACATACCAGCCGGAATTCATGACACGCTCATATGCAGCGTCCAAATCATTTTTAAGCTCAAGATAAGGAGTGCGAAGGTCAAGAAAAGGGATAGCTGTTGTCATTTCGACCTCACCGCCTTGAGATACTCGTCATAATCGCGAATGTAATCGTCCGGGTCGTAACTGTCCGAAGCAAGTACTAGAAGAACGGCATCCCGTGTGTATTTGTACTGCACTGCCCAAATCATAGGCGGGATATAAATACCGATATTTGGCTTATCAAGCAGCATTTCTTCGCGGTTGTACCCATCCTCAACCACAACGGAACACGAGCCTTTGACGCACACCAAAAATTCATGCAGTTCTTTATGGGCATGACTGCCGCGGACCTCTTCACTTGGCACATCGAAAATGATGAAGTACCGCTTTGGCATGAAAGGCAGCTGTTGGTCATACTCACCGAAAGACAAACCGCCGCGCATGTCCAAGACATACGGCAACCAGTGAACTTGCACACGCGGGACCTTGCTTGACTTGATAACCTTCGGAGTGTTTGGCTCTTCTGTAATATCTTTGAACTCGGTTGACACGTAACCTTTAATACGCGCCGGATTGCCAACCACAATGGCATTAGCAGGCACACTCTTTGTTACCACAGCGCCCGCGCCAACCAGCGCGTTTTCGCCGACTGTGATCCCAGCAAGTATCGTTGCATTTGCGCCGATTGACGCGCCACGACGCACAATCGTTTTCGTCAACTCCCACGGGCGCTTGCTGCGCGGGAAGAGATCGTTGGTAAAGGTCGCGTTTGGCCCAACGAACACATCGTCCTCGAGCATGATGCCATCCCAAATTTGCACGCCGCACTTAATCGTTACGCGGTCGCCGATCTGCACATCGTTTTCGATAAAAACATGGTCGCAGATATTACAGTCTTCGCCGATGTCAGCGCCGGGCAAAATGTGTGTAAACGCCCACACACGAGTCCGCGCTCCAAGACGCGCCCCCGGCTCGACAAGCGATTGTGGGTGAACGTAAACAGATTCGGTCATACGTTGGACTTCGCCGTGAATAGTAACGTCGCTGTTCATCCTACTAATTGCTTGACGCTGCTCCCCGTATATCTCAGCGGATTGAACTTCCAAGCAGCGTGGCAGCTACCTTGAGAGCTTATTTGTCAGTAAATCACCAAACTACTTTCCATGTTGTACGCTTTATGCAAGCTGTCCGCAGAGATGTCGCGATGCTCGATTCGCTGGCCGTTCACCGTTAAAACCCACTCCCGCGCAGGCTCTTGAAATACTCCGCCATCATCTGTGATCGATGGGCCATGCATAGTAAACGACCCGAAAACTTCGGCGGCGAGCGGTTGCATTCCGGTCAAATCTCCAAGCTCGTATTCGCCGCGTCGCTGCCAGACGAGCGCGTGGATCTCATAAGAATGTGGAACTACGCGCAGCGGCGGCAACCATCCTTCGAGCGTACAATGACCTTCGAGATAATCAATCTTGAAGTTGTCGTACCAGTTATTGAAGTTGCACGCGATCACACCGTCGGTCCGTTTGATTCCGAAGTTAATCAACGGGAACGGAATGCGGCGACGAGCGTAGAGGTCGATTTTGATACGCGGCGCTTCGCCAAATTCAAAGTCGCGGCGCGGCGTCCCGTCTTCTCCATACATCTCGCATCCGGTGATCACGACATCGGCATCTTCGACCTCCGCCGTCGGCTGCTTCTCCGCTTGCTCGACATCTTTCTGCCGCGTGATCTCGCCGTAGTGGTTGATGACTTCCACCGGATTGCCGCCCGCCGCGATCTGCCCGCGATGCATTAGCAACACGCGATTACATAAACGTTCGACAGCATTTAGATCGTGCGAGATGAAGACGATAGTCGTGCCGGATTGCCGTAACTCCTTGATGCGCTCAAAACACTTCGTTTGAAACGCGGCGTCGCCGACCGCCAGCACTTCGTCGAGCAACAAAATGTCCGGGTCGAGGTGCGCGGCGATGGCGAAGCCGAGGCGGACGTACATGCCGGAGGAATAACGCTTGACCGGCGTATCGATGAATTGGCGGACGCCTGCAAACTCAACGATGCTGTCAAGTTTGGTGGCGATTTCGCGGCGGCGCATTCCTAAGATCGAGCCGCTCAAAAAGACGTTCTCTCTGCCGGTCAGTTCCGGGTGAAAACCGGAGCCGACTTCGATCAGCGCCGAGAGTCGCCCGTTGATCTTGATCTCGCCGGAGGTCGGGGCGGTGATGCTCGACAGCAGTTTGAGAACTGTCGATTTGCCCGCGCCGTTATGCCCGATGATGCCGAGGGCTTCGCCGCGCCTGACTTGGAAGCTGACATCACGCACCGCCCAGAATTCTTCCGAGCGGCGGCGCAAGCGTTGCAACTTGCGCCGCCACGGATTGGCCGCGTTGTCCGCCGTCGGCTCGTCGGCGCGCACGCGGTACTGCTTCGAGACGTGGTTAAACTCAAGGTCGATCATAGTGTGTGCTGCGGCTCTGTCGAAGGTTAGATCACGTCCGCCATCGTCGCTTCCGTCTGCTTGAAATACATGTAACTGATCGGCAGCAGCACGAGCGAGACGCCGACGGCCAGCGTGAGCGAAGCGAAATCCGGCGGCGTGCCATGCAGCACGACGCGGCGAAAATTTTCGACGATGCCGACCATCGGATTCAGGCTGTAAAGAAACTTCAACGCGGCGGGAATCTTCGCGCTCCCCATCACGGTGCTCAAGGGATAGATGACCGGCGTCGCGAACATCCAAATTTGAATCAACAACGGCAGCCCGACGCCGATGTCGCGGAAACGCACTTGCAAGACCGACAGAAACAGCGCAACCGCCAGCACGAAGATCATCATCGTCAGGATGATCGGAGCGGCGTAGAGAATATTGAGCGTGAGCGGGATACGGTAGTAAAACAGCAACCCGGCCAGCACCACAGCGGCGATGGCGAAATCGGCGAGCGCGGAGAGGATATAGGAGAGTGGCAGAATCTCGCGCGGGAAATAGACTTTCGTAACCAACCCGGCGTGGCTGACAATGCCGTTCGTCGCGTTGCCGAGCGCCGTCGCGAAAGTCGTCCACGGCAGCAGCGCCGTGTAGGCGAAGACGGCGTAGGGTGCACCGTCCGACGGCATCCGCGCGATGTAGGAAAAGATCACCGTGTAAATCAACATCAACGCCAACGGCTGCACGACCGCCCACGCCAGACCGAGAGCGGACTGTTTGTAGCGTACCTTGATGCGATGCGCGGTCAACGTCAACAGCAGATCAAAGTACTGCCAGAGATTGGCAAGGTTGCCGAAGATCGCGAACGGCGAGAACGACGGCGGGCGAATGACGACGGTGCGACGCGGGGCCCCGTCCGCCGGCAGGCGCTTCGCGGGCGACGATTCGTCAACTCGGTTTGGTCTAATAACGTTAGAAGCCATTGGCACTGAAGTTCTCCAACGTAACAGGGAAAGGCCGGCAACGCTCATCCTTGCCGGCGGCATGATTTCAACGGGAGAGAGGTTTATAAAAATGCTTGCCGTAGAAGAAGCCCGCCAAGTCCCACAGGGCTAACTCGCTGGCGAAATTCTCCGCTGGATTCCGGCCTTTGCCGAGAGCGCCTTTAACTACTTTGAGAGTCGCGCGAGCGGCGTGACCGATCATCCAGCGCGGCACTCCTCCGAGATAAGCTACCGGCGTCGGACACTCCCTGTCCAATAAACCAAGCGACGCATTGTTCCAAAAGCACCACTGCCGGTAATACTTCTTGGTCAGTCTTTCGGGCGGGATGTAGTGATAAATGATGAGATCAGGGCGGTAAAATCCGCGCGCTCCCACCCGCAACAGGCGGTCGTACATATCTCGATCTTCGCCCGCCAGCAGGCGTTTCGCGGTGCGACCCAGCGCGGGCGAGTAGGGGCCGATTTTCTCAAAAATCGCGCGCGTCAAAACGGCGTTCCCCCCCATCAACATGCCCGGATGCTCGTTATTGTAAGGCACAATCTCTGCGCCGCTATCGATCCAACCGATCACGCCCGAACAATCCTTCGGCACCCAACTCGGCGGCTCGATACCCCAACGCGGCACGCATGGCCCGCCGATAAAATCGACATCGCCAGCGCTGAAAGCGGCATGGACGCACTCGTACCAACCTGCTGCTACTTCCTCATCGTCATCAATCATGCCGATCAAGTCGCCCTTCGTCGCGGCAATTCCGGCGTTAAGAGCGGAAGTTCTTCCTTGACGGCTTTCAAAGACGTAGTTGAGCCGTCCCGCAAATTGGCTCATGTACCCTTCGACGATTCCCCGTGTATTATCTTTCGAGTTGTTATCGACGACGGTAACAGACACGGCCAAACCCGGCGGCACGCGGGCCGCGAGCAGGCTATCTAACGTGCGCGACAGTAAATCCTGCCGATTGTAAGTTGGAATGACAACGTCAAGTTGCATCACAGCACCCGTGACCAGCCAACTCTGCGCGTCGAACTTGTGCAGCATTCGGTATTTTCAATGGTCCAGCCATAAAGTCAGTCACCCCCGCCAAACAACCGGGTGGGTGTGAAACCAGCCGACGCGAACGAATTTCCGGCGGGACTCGATTCGTCGCGGACAAAAATCGTATTGCGAAACGCCGCGCCTTCGACAGCCTTCGCGATCCGTAGCGTTGCGTACTCCGTCCCGGCCACTGACGACCATGGCAAAAGATGTACGATGTGATATGGGCGCTGGCGCATCAGAATGATTCCGTCTTGAAGATGTAACGATCTCGCCATTGATAAGCCCGCCGCAGCAATCCAGGCGCGAGTCGCAAAAGCCACAACGCCACAGTGAGCTTACGAGTGGCGAAATAAATGTTCGCTTCCGTTAGATTCTCAATCGCCGTTTCGACATCGCCACTCAGGAAAGCTTTCTTTCCCTTGTGCAACTTCAACAAAGCGTGGTAACGCCGCGTTTGCTGCGTCAACGCGTGTTGCTCGTCCGGCGTCAGCGTCAGCGTCCGCTCGGCTTTGTTGAGTACTTTCAAACCATGTTCGAGCATCCAGACAGGATCGGCTGATTGCCCTCCTGCATGACGACGATAGTGCCACAATACTCGACGGTGATAGGCGATGCGCCCGCCTTGTTTGAGAATTCGCAACCACAGGTCGAATTCTTCGGCGCTGCGAATAGATTCGTCAAAGAGGCCTGCGCGCAGAATTACTCTGCGTCGTGCTATCACGGAAACCAGCACCGTACATTGTTGTGAAACCAAATGTTCAAACGTTACCTCTCCCTCGGAGGGAGACAAGTCCATCATCTCTCGCCCGACGTCAGGCCCCTCACCGAAAATCAAAGCATTCGCGTACAACACATCAATTGCAGGCTCGCGTTCCATGTGCGCGACCTGCACGGCTAAATAGTCCGGCTCCCATATGTCGTCCGGATCAAGCAGCGCGATGAATCGCCCGCGCGCGGCCCGGATGCCGGTGTTGCGCGCGCCGCTCACCCCACGATTCTCCTGCCTGAGATAAACGATTCGAGTCAGGTAAGGGGCCAACACCCGCTCCAGCTCGGTCGTGTCCGGCGAGCCGTCGTTGACGACGATGATCTCATAGTCCGCGAAGGTCTGCGCGAACACGGAATCCAACGCCCCGGCGATGTAACGCGCGACATTATAAGCCGGCATGATAATGCTGACCGCCGGAGCGGCAGTCGCAGCAATTGTGCCGGCAGACGGTCTTTCCAATTGCGCGCTCACCCTTTCCTTCCCTTGAGCTTCAGAGATTTTCATCGTCAACGCCGGCTCCGCCGCCGGCTCGCGGATGGGTTCCCAACGGGCGTAGCGTTCGCCGCGCAAGAATTGATAGAGCGCCAACAGCGAGGCGAGATTAGCGATGACGAAATACTGCGGTATTGCCAACAGGCGGACGCGGACGCCTCTGCGCTCTAACGCCCACGACACCAGCGCCGCCAGATAGAAGCTGACTTGCAGCAACGCCACCAGCGCGTAAAAGGACGAACGCGGAGCCAGCACGAGCGAAGCGATAAAGATCACGAGCAGAAAGATCGGCACGGCATAACGCAGCGCTTTATGAGATAAGAGTTGCACGGCATAAAAACCGCTCCGCAGCGGATTCATCATTGCGCGATGTCGCCACAAGTCGGTGAAGGTCTGCGTGATGACGCGGACGCGCATTCGCAGCTCTCTGTCCGTCCGGCTGTTGGTCTCTTCCGTACAGACGGCGGCGGGTTCATAAATCGTCCGCAAACCTTGCTCGACCATTTTCGTGGCGATAATAAAATCACTGCACGCTTCATTGTAGAGCGGCACATAAGCCGCGCGGCGCACCGCGTAGAGGCAGCCCGACACTCCAATCAGCGAACCGGTGCGGCTCTCGTGTTTCTTCAGGAACGTCTCATAGCCCCAGTAAGAGCGCGCGCCTTGACCGACGCTCGAAGCTGCGGGGTCAACGTAAATCAAACGTCCGGCGGCACAACCCACGCCAGCGTCTGCGAAGTTCGGCATCAACACGCGCAACACGTCCGGCTGGTAGAGCGTCGTGGCGTCGGAGAAGAGGATGATTTCACCGTGTGCGCGCTCGACGGCGGCGTTTTGCGCGGCGGTCTTGCCGAACCGCTCAGGTTGGCGATGCAGGCGCACGCCGCGCGACGCGAACGCGCGGGCGATGTCGTCCGTGCGGTCGGTTGAGCAATCGGAAGCGACGATCACTTCCAGCTTGTCCGGCGGATAATCGAGGGCCAGCGTGTTTTCAAGTTTGGCGGCCAGATCGCGCTCTTCGTTGTAGGCTGTGATAATCACGCTGACGCCCGGCGTCCAACCGGCGCGCGACTTAACGGGGCGCGGTCGCCAGCGGCTGACGGCGGCGACGACGAGCGGATAGCCGGCATACGTGTACACAAGCGCCGCCGCGCCGGCCCAGAAACAGATTTTTGCTATGAACTCGATACCCACTTTGCTTCGTCACCTAGCACAGCCCGCTTCCGTCGAATGAGGAGCGCGCTTTCGCTTGTGCGCTCCCTTAGCTCGCGGCGAAAGAGACGGGAGGAGTCTCCAGCTGCTTCGTTCGGTTGACGGCTTTAGCTTCATACATGCGAGAGAAGCAGAAGGCGAAGCCGACCAGATAATAGACATACCACAGGTAAGCGACGGAGATGAAAAAGCTGCCGATCATGTAGGCGACGAGGCTCGCCTGTAAACCGACAGCGAGGTAGTAATCGCGCGTCATCTCACGCACGTTCAAAGTTTCCTGCTCAATCCGCCGCAGCCGACTGAGCGGCTTGAGGAGAAACAGGATATAGCAAAACATTGAAAACATGCCTAACTCAGATCCGACCTGTGTGTAAGAGTTGTGGGTGACCTGTTCGCGAGCCGCCAAGATATGGAAATTCGCCATCCCGACCCCGAACACAGGGTTGGCAATCGACACGATGATCGATTTCTCCAACAAGGCCTCCCGCGCTCCCGCAGAGCCGCCTGAGTCCGAGTCATCCACAATCGACTTGAGCCGCGTCCCGTAATCTCCCGGCGCGAAGGCAAAGAACGCAATCGCCACTACGAGCGTCGCGGTCATCACGACGGGGCGGTTACGCCGACCGAGTTTCCAAGCCAGAAACAACCCGGAACCGGCCAACCCTAAAAAGCCTCCGCGCGAAAACGTCACGACCGTCCCGGTAGCCATCACTAAAGCAGCGGCTCCGTAAAAGAGCTTACGATGCGGCCCACGAGAGACGAGGAACAGGGCGACGGCGATGGGGACCATCGTCGCCAAATGCATTGCCAAATCATTCGGATTGCCGAACATTCCGCCAATAATGCCGCTGATGCGCTCACCACCCATGGTTAAACGTCCCGCGCGATAGTCGCTCACGGCGTTCATACTGAGGATACAACTTCCCACCAGCAGCAGTAGTAATAATATTTTGAGCCGCCGCTCTGTGCGAACCACGTTCACCAGCACGATGAACATCAACACGACCTTGAGATATTCGTTGAACATCTCCCAAGCCTCACCCGGGTTGATCGCCAGCGGTATGGAGAGCAACGCGCCGAGACACAGCAGCAAAACCAGATTGACTTCCCGCGGGCGGAGCGTCAGCGTGCCTTCAAGACCGAGTTGCGAGGGGAAAAAGACGAGGATCGTGAGGATGGCAATGTAATAGGCCGCCGAAGTGAGCGGGGAGAGCGCCGGGATTAGTTCGTATGGCCGGAAATAAACGAAGAGCGTGAAGAGAAACAGTCCAGCGTAGCTCAACGAGTGGCCGCGTTTGAGAACTGCTGTTTGCCACGTCTCATGAGGAACCGTATTCGGCAGTGGCTGGCCCGCGGCAGCTTGCGCCGGTGTGTCTCTGGTCGAACCGCTCGCCTCAGAATTTCGCAACGACGGCTCGGCGTCGCTCGCCAATTCTTGAGACGACCGCGAAGGGATGACAGGGTCGTAGTCGAATACGAGGCGGTTGGAAGACATCTGCGACACTCTACTCCGTTTGTTCTCGGCCTACATCTGGGGGTGCGTAGCGTCATGACCGGCGAGCGCAGGGGGCATTCCCACATTCGCCAGTCATGAAACCCTCGTACATTTTTAACATACGGGGTAAGCCTTTGACACGTCGGGACTAGACCGTGACCTCCTCTTCGTCGCTGACCAACATCAGAGTGCGAACGCGCTGGCGCAGAGCGGCCTCAAAACGCCGGGCCTGTTCGATCTCGGTGAAGGCCAGCGCGCGGAGCTGCTGCTCGATGCGGCGGCGGTAGTCGGAGACGAGAGAATCTGAGACGCCGAGGCGCGCGGCGGCCTCTAATTGTGTGATGTGGTCGGGGCTGAGATAGCAATACCACAGCACGCCGAGGATGCGGTCGTATTGCTTAGTCTTACCGCGCACGGAGAGATGCAGGCCCTGTAGAAATTGATCGACGCAACCACCCGCCTCATGCTCGGCCTCGCGGCGCAGCAAATCTTGTTCGGGGTTTTCGCGCCCGTCCACCGGCTCGAACCCACGCCCGCCTTCGTCAGAGTCGTCGCCGCCGAGCGGGACGAGATAGATGTCCATCACCGGCAGCCGCGAGATGACGAGGCTTCTCAGCGAGCGCACGTCAATCGGCGAGTCCGCCGATTCGAGGATCGAGATGATCAAATCTTCGAGATCGGTGTTGCTGATAATGATCTGCGCGTCGCCGGTGCAGCCGACCATCCGCGTATCGCGTTGGCGGACGGGAATCATCTGAATGCGCTGTTCTAACTCTTGCATGTTGCGGCGGGGCTTGCCGGCAGGCCACTCGCTCAGGCCATAGACGCGGTCGGCGAGCCGGCGATGGATTTCGTCGCCCTCAGCGCCGCTGTGATCGAACCGGCGAAAGTTCGCGCTCGATTGAATGATCGTCGAGATGCGGCGCGCGAGACGGTAAGACTCCGGGTGACGCTTGCGGAGTTCGGCGGTCAGCAAATTGGTCAACTCGATCTGGCCGATCTCGCATTCAATCTCGGCGTCGGTCATCTCCGTATCGAGATAGTGTTGGAAGCGCGCCTTGCTCAACAGCGTGACGAATAGTTCTTGTGTCAGATCAGCGTAAGCATTGCCTTTCTCGCCACCTTCGACGAGTAGTCCCGCGCTGTGAGAGGCGCGGACTAACGGATGGCTGCACACGATCCGGTGCAAGTCGGCCCAGAGGCGGGTAACTTCTGAACGGCGGAGCGAATCGCCCCAAGGGGAGTGTTGGCCGCGAGGAGGCCGGTCGGCAGAAGGGTTCGCCGCACCAGCCGTCTCCGGCTCGTGGGAGGTTTCATTAGTCGCGCGCGTCATCTCATTATCTACGGGATGATTACGATTCGTGGATGTGGCAGCCATAACGGTAATTTCGTCGGTCGTTCCAACTTGTGAGACAGCCCCGAGGAGGAGAGCATTAACTCATTGGCAGGATTTAGGAGGGGGCAAGAATGCTGTGCTTCAATTCCCTATGTCAGCGAAGAGAGATTTGCGAACTTTCTCATCGGCCATGACCGAGATTGTTAGCCTTTGCGCTTTGTGACCGGCGCGAAGATTTCTGTTGCTGCCGGAGGCGCGATCCTTTGTGACATCTTGACTGACCGCCGCTCATTATCTATGAGGGGTAGTCGTAAATGCAAACAAGTGACTTAAAATTAAAGGCCGATGAGGGGAGGGCGCGACCACTGCGCGCCAGACCGCGCACCGCGCGGCTCGACGCTTGTTAAAAGCCGCGTTTGTCTGTCCGGTCAAGAAGCAAACAGGAAAGCCGGCAACTGACAAGTTTGTTTGTATGGGATAACTCGGAAGTCCGTGCCAATCGACCGCAAGGGGGAATGGACGCGATCAACCTTTGGAGGTCATCAGAGGAAGGCGTCTCCCCTGATGGCGGAGACGATATTAACAGTCCCCCGCGAAATGAGCAACATCTTTTTACGCATGGCTCAAGTTGTCGATACATCTGACAAAAATCTGCGGCGAGGGTGCCGCGGAGTTATGGAATTACGCGAGCATTAACGTTTTCTTTCAGTTGACCTAGCGAAGCGCCTACATCGTGGGTTTAACGACAGCAATTCTTTACTGTCTTGCACTTTTGCCCTAGCTTATTTTTGCTGTGCCTTTTGACAGACAGGCGCTTTCCTAGCGCGATTGCAGTGACCTCAAGGAAGCTCAAAAGCTCTCGCTGGGAAGATGAAAGAGAGGCACCATGGGTTCTATCGGCACAGCCGCATTCCGCAAAAGCAAAGTCTGTCCGTCCGCTGAGTTGTTGTTGCTTTACCGAAGCGACACCCTCACAAACGAAACTCGCCGGGAAGTCTCAGCGCACCTGCAAAAATGCGATTTTTGCGGGGCTGAGTTACAACTATTGACCAAATATCCGCCCGTCGGTGCGCCGCGCTATCAGGCCATTAGGATTCCGCCGCAGCTCTACCGGCTGGCAATGGACCTACTGACGCTCCCGGCGCAAGCCTATCAGGGTACAATAACCCACCGATACGAGAGCGGGAGTTTGACTCTGACCGACGCATGAATCGATTAAAACTCCTGCCCGCCCAGCTCGTTTTCTCCTCAGTGCGAAAGGAAAATTGCACTGAACGTGCGAGTCGCCGGCCTGTCTGAGAAAGGCGCAGCACGCTGGCTTAAAAGCGCGCCGAGCCTTCGGTCACAACTGTCCCTCACACAATCTGCAATCATTTCCCTCAATCGTCTCTCCCGCCCGCGCCCTCATACAATTCTTCGATCAAGCGTCCGTACTTCTCATCAATCACGCGCCGTTTAACTTTCAGCGTCGGCGTCAACTCTCCGCCGTCGATGGTTAATTCTTCGGGCAAGAGGATGACGCGCCGGACGCGCTCGTAGTCATGCAGTTGGGCCGTCAGTTTCGCGACCTCGCGCCCGACGAGGCGCACGGCGGCGGGGTGACGACTGAGCGCATCATGATCACTTTCTGCGGGCGGCTCGTTGGACGCACCGTCCGTGCTATCAACCAACGCGCTCTGTAAGGCTTCCCAATCTGGCACGATCAAAGCGGCAGGTTGCTTGCGCCCGGCCCCGACGACGATGACTTGGTTGACCAACTCGCTCTGCTTGATGAAGCTCTCGACGAGCTGCGGCGCGATATATTTGCCGTTTGAGAGTTTGAACAATTCCTTCTTGCGATCCGTGATGAAGAAATGCCCGTGCTGATCGACGTAACCGACATCGCCGGTCTTGAACCAACCGTCGGGGGTGAATGCGGCGGCGGTCTCTTCCGGGCGATTATAGTAGCCGCGCATCACGTTCGGGCCGCGCACCAGAATCTCGCCCTCGGCGTCGATCTTCATTTCAATGCCGGGGAACGGCAGCCCGACCGATCCGACGTGATTGTTGTCGGGACGGTTCGCCGCTGTGATGCAGGTCTCGGTCATGCCGTAGCCTTGCAGGATATGGACTCCGGCGGCGTTGAAGGCATACGAGAGCGCAGGCGAGAGCGGCGCACCGCCGGAGACGAAGAAACGCAAGCGACCACCGACGCCCGCGCGCCACTTCGAGAACACCAAGCGGCTGGCGAAGTCTTGCTGAACCTCAAGCAGCGGCGGCACAGGCGCGCGCCGGTCGCGGATTTCAGCGTAGCGCTTGCCCGTTTCTAAAGCCCGTTCAAACAATTTCCGCTTCCACCCGCCCGCCGACATGCCTTTTTTGAGGATGCGGTGATAGACCTTCTCGAATAAGCGCGGCACTGCCGTCATGATCGTCGGGCGGACTTCGTTGAGGAACTCGCCCAACTGCTCGACCGACGCCGCGTAATAGACCGATACCCCGTTCCAGCAAAAGACGTAGTAAACCGTCCGCTCGAAAATGTGCGAGAGCGGCAACACCGAGAGCGCGACATCGGTAGCCTTGATCGGCAGCGCGCTCGTGATGGCATAGACATTCGAGACGAAGTTCGCGTGTGTCAGCATCACGCCCTTCGGCTCGCCGGTGGTCCCCGACGTGTAGATGATCGTTGCCAGATCGTCGGCGCGCACTTGATTCACACAACGCGCGAAAGCATCCGGCTCTTGCCGGTTGATGTCGGTCCCAGCCTGCTCCAGAGTCTCCAACGTCATCGCGCGCGGATGCTCTGCCGCCGCACCATCGAAGAAGATGAGATATTCGAGCTGCTCGATTGGCTCAATGCCGGCGCGGGCGTGCCGGTAAACTTTCTTGTTGGAGACGAACAGCACGCGCGCGCTCGAATCTTCGAGAATGTAGCGCACTTGATCGACGGCCTGCGTTGTGTAGATGGGAACATTGACTGCGCCGAGACTCAAAATCGCGAGATCGACCATCGTCCATTCCGGGCGATTCTCCGACAGCAGCGCCACCCGGTCGCCTTTGCGAACGCCCAACGCCGAGAGACCCAACGTGATCGCACGCACACGCTTGATCACGGTCTCTGCCGGAATGTGCTGCCACACGCCGCCGTTCTTGTCATTGACGGCGTCTGGTTTAGCGTGCGTGCGATAAGCCGTCAGGCACATCTCCGGCAGCGTTGCCGGCAGAGCCGCGTGGGTCGTGTCGATATGATTCATAGCGCTGAGTCCTGCACGCTAAGTCGTGGCTCAATCTTTTTCTTGCCGGCTATAGAAGGCCGTTGCACATAGCTTTGCGGCCCTAGTTTCTACACGCCCGCGCCATCCTCGAACGTTGTCTTCATTGATGGTGCGGCGCTCTGTCGTGGTGTGTGTTGGCCGTGACGACGATGGCGACGACGCCTGCCGCGCCGCACGACGCTCTCATCTTCGACGCGCCCGTTGAGAGTCGCCAGCGCGGCCAACGTGAGAAACAAGAGCGCGTTGGAAGTCACGTGCAAAGGAAAATCGAAGAAGCTGTGCACCAGCACGGCGAAGCACCCAGCGAGCGCGCCCATCACTACGCCGCGCCGGAATTTATCAGCCAATTGCGTCGTGCGCGCGAGTCCCATCCGAAACAGCGCGACGATGAAGAACAGTCCGAGCGCGCCACCGACGATCCCGGCGTCGGCTAAGATTTGTAGGTAATCGTTGTGCGCTTGCTCCAACCGGAGCAGGCCGGCCAACGGATCGTGACGAGTGTAGGCGACGTGAAACGCGCCGAGTCCCGCGCCCAAGAAAGGATACTCCTCGATCACTCCCAACGTGCCGCGCCAGAACTGCGCGCGGCCCGAAGTCGGATCATCAGAGTTGACCGTCCCGACGAGACGGCTGAGAGATTCTTCGCCGCCGAAGAACAGCGCGCTGCCAAGCAATCCGAATATCAACGCCAAGCCCAACGCCGCACGCAGCAACGCCGCGCGCACTCTGGTCCCGCCCGTCTCAGTCGCTTCGGCCTCGCGTTCGCGCTTCTTGCGTCCTGTGATTCCCGCCAACGAGACGATGAACAAGATTTCGACGGCCAAACTCAAAATGCCGCCGCGCGAGCCGGTCATCACCAATGCGATGCTCATCAGCGCGACGCTGAAGAGGTATAGCAGACGCCGATCACTTTCAATCGCGCCGGCGAAGAGCAGTCCGAGCGGCACGGCCAAGAGCATCTCCATGCAGGCGGCAAAGTGATGGCGATTGACGAAGGGACCAAACGGAACAGCCTGCGACGGTTGACGCAACCAGTAAATCTGCTGCGGGTTGACGAAGTATTGCAGCAGGCCGTAGAGCGCGAGCAGAAAACCGAAGATGAGCAGGACGCGCACGAGCAGGCGCAGACGCCGGGGACTATTGATGAAGACGAGCGTCGCCGCGAAATAAATGAAGAGCGCGGCTAACTGAATCAGCACAAAACGTGTCGCATAGGGATCGAGCGATAAAGCGCGCACCGGCTCGACGGGTAAGCCTTCACCGCCCGGCCTGCCGCTCCACAACGGCAGCAATTGAATTAGTCCGACGACGAACAGCCCGACCAGCGGCCACTGCAACACGTTGCGGCTCAAACGCAGCGCGCGTGTGCGCCAAGCGTCCGCCGCCCACAAGACGACGACGAGCGCTGCGCCCAGTTGGAACAAGGCGAGGGTCCAGCTATGCACTGTGCCGAAGGCAAGCGTCGAAAGCGTGAGCGCGAGGCAGAGCGTGAGGATGATGAAGCGGCTCGCAGTCGTGCCGCCGGCCTCAGCGGACTCCGGCGGCGCGGTTGCGGCTGTTGCTGTCGGAGTCGTTGCCGGCTCGCGTTCTTGTAATCCTGCTGCCGTCGATGCGTTGGAGAGTGAAGTCGTCATACCAAACTTTTCCGAAGAGCGGGCAGACCGGCTCGTAACACGGCGCGCGGTTGAGCCGGACGGTGACGCCCTCCGTCTGCGGGGCGGTACTGAAATCGAGCGTCACGGATTGCCAGTCTCGCGTGCCTTGTGCGAGCGGCGCAGAAGCGGCCAAAATATTTGACGGATTGCCGGCGTCCACCACCTCCGCGAGCGGTGTGCTGATGCTCTTCAAATCTTCCGTGCGGACGTAGAATTCGAGACGGTAGCGCGCCGACGGCTCAACCACGACCGCTTGCGAGACGTTGCGAAATACAAGCGACGAGTCGGCATTGAAGACGACGCGGAGACTGCGCGCGCCGCCGTGCCGCTGACGTTCGTCGAGATTGATCTGCGCCTGCGCGACGGGGACCACTTGCCAATCGAAGAAGCTCTTGCCCGGCGGCCCCACTGGTCCCTCAAATCCGCCGTTCATTAAATTGCCGAGCGTCGGCAGTTCTGCGCCGGCTGCCGCCCCGCCCGACTCTCTCTGCAATTGCAGCGCCGCCTGAAATCTTTTCGCTTCGAGCAGCGTCCGCAGTAAACGCTCGCGCAACGCGCCCGGCTCTTGCCGCTGTGCCGCGTCGAGACTCCCCCACAAGCGCACCGCATTGTCAAGTTGCTGTCGATCCAACATGAATTCGACGAGCGCGGCGCGCATCGACGGCGAATTGCCCATCGCCCCCAATACCGCTGCGAGATCGCCGTCGTAGAGCCGCCACGCCACGCTGATTACCTGCGCCCGGTACAGAGCCGGGTTCGCCGCCGCCGCTTTCTGCAACTCGGCGAAGGCTTCCTCGTCGCGCCCCTCGCGCAACAAGTGATTGCCAAGGAACCAACGCGGATCGCCATAGCCCGGGGCCAACTCGACCGCCCGCTGGAACGCACTTTCAGCCCCCGCCGGATGCCCCGCCAGCCCACGCGCACGACCCAACTTCAACCACAGGCGATAATCGCTCGGCGACAAACTTGCAGCCAATTCATACTGCCGGATCGCTTCCGGCAACTGCTCCGGCAGCAAACTGCGCGCTCCCAATTCGGCCAACGTGTAATGCACCTGCGGATCATCCGGCGCGAGCCGCGCCGCCGCCTGCGCCGCCGCTACATCCGGTGCCCACTGCGCCACCGTATTCGCCAACCCCCACCGCGCCGCATACCATGCGCCCACTAACACCACCGCCACCGGCAGCAACAACACGATCCGCCGCCACGTCGCATTCAAGCTAATTGCGATGAGTTGATCTTTCATAAAACAGTTTTCAGTTTTCAGTTTTCAGTTCGGCAAATTTTGTATTCATGGCGGCGGTTGTGTACTCGACATTCGCCTGAGAATTACGATTTGCTGAAAACTGAAAACTGTTTACAGGCTACTGACTACTTCGATCTGAATCCTCATCCGCTTCAAAATCACTTGCGCGTCCTCACAATCGCGCGTGATCTCTTGGAGGCGTTCGTCGGTGATCTTCAAACTTGAGATTAAGACTTCGGCGATCTGTTGTTCTTCGCAGATGCGGCGGAGATGTCCGTTGCCGCCGAAGACGGGCAGGCCGTGAATCACTTTGCCTTTCTTCAACGGATCGTCATCGACGAACCCGACCGGCAGTAATTGTAGCCCGCGATTGTTCAAGACCTCGCGCAGCAGCAACTCTCCCGCGTCGCCCGCGCCGTAGATCAGGATGCGCCGCCCGTCACGCTTCGCGTGCAGCGGCAACATTTGCCGGAACAAACGAAAAGCGAGGCGACTGCCCGTCAGCAGCATGAAGAGCAGGATCGCGTCGAGGACGAAGACGGCGCGCGACAGTCCCGCGAAGCGAAACGCCAGCACCAATGCGACGACGCTGGCAATCGATCCGAGGATCACGCCTTTGGCGAAGACGATCAAGTTGTCGATGCTGATGTAACGCCACAATCCCCGATAGACGCCCGCCGCCAGCAATGCAAACAACTTCACGCACACCAGCACCGGAATCGTCCGTAACATCAATGCCCATGCGTTATTGTCCGACACCGAGCCGTAGAGCAGCGTGTACGCGGCGTAATACGACAGCGCGATCAGCGCCACGTCGAGCAGCACTTCAAAGATGCGCCGCTTGTATGAGAGATCGACGAAGAAAGAGACCAACGGCTTTTCCCTCGCCAGCCGCACTTCCTCTTCATCATAAACTTTCACGTCCGCGAGATAGACGCCAACGAGCGTCAGCAGAATCGTGAAGCCCGCAATGGCCGCGAGGCTGAGATCGAATTGCAGACGGCTGACCGCCAACGCCAGCAAGCCCGACAGTCCCGCGAAACCATAAAGCATCCACACCGCTCGCCGCTCCGACAGCCCCAACGCGACCAAACGATGCGACGTGTGATCGCGCCCGCCCTGCGATGCCGACCGCCCCGACAACTTCCGCAAAATCGTCACGAACGTCGTATCAAAGATCGGGATCAGCAGAATCAAAACCGGCACGACGATCACGATCATGAAACTACGCGAACGCGCGCCCGCCGCGCTTAACAGCGCCGTCGAAGCGAGGAAGAACCCGACGAACATCGACCCACAGTCGCCCATGAAGATCGACGCCGGGTTCGAGTTATAGACGAGAAAGCCGACGAGCGCCGCCGCAAAAATCCCGAGCAGCAACGCCTCCACGGGGCGGCCATTGACAAGGAAACTAACGGCCAGAAATCCGGCGGCGATAGCCGCGATCCCGGCGGCCAACCCGTCCATATTGTCGAGCAAGTTGATCGCGTTCGTGATCCCGATCAACCAAAACACCGTGATCGCCATGTTGACCGACGGATAATACGTCCACGGCAAACTCAACCCGTAATAAACGACGAGCGACGCACCCATCACCTGCCCGATCAATTTCTGATACGGTTTTATATGCAACCAATCATCGAGCAACCCCACCAGAAACAAGAACGAACCCGATAGCATCACCACCCACCCGTAAGGTTCATGTGGCATCCGCGAAACGAAGAGCAGGTAAGTGCAAGCGACCGTCAAAAAGATCGCCACGCCGCCAAACATCGCTGTCGACTGCCTGTGCCAACGATCCGCCTTCGGCTGCGCCACCAAGCCGTACCGCCGCGCGCCATAACGCACCAACGGCGTCAACACGAGCGCTAGCGCGAACGCCACCACAAGGGGCAGAACTTCATTGAATCCAGTGGGCATTATTGAACAATTGTCGTTTCGGTTTTGAAGTCGCGGAAAAGCTAGTCGATATGGATAGAGAAATCAAGTAGGTCGAGTTTGATTTCTGGTTGGAAGCCGACGAGGGCATGAGCGGTGCGCGGCTTTACCCGTACAAGTCACGCTGTAAGATAGTTGCTGTGTCTTCCGCTCCGCCCTCTTTACATAATCTTCTGACGGCTTCTCGGTAATACTGCTCGCTATTGTCAATCAACACGGAACGGCGTCTCAGCGGTAAGGCGGCTAGCCCTGTCGTTCCGCTCCCGCCGAACGGATCGACAACTAATCCATCTTCTGGACACAGCAACTTAATTAGAAGTTACGCAGTTGGGATGAGCGAATAGAGCGGATTGACTGTGTAATCGCGCACCGCTTGTCTGATGATCGAAGTCTTCGCCTCATACCAACTGATGCCTCTGTGATAGCAATGACT
>Ga0136614_10000098_pt1 | contig 32611 bp, 31 predicted proteins | sample AntDrymUQ2792106_2_FD_106643 | JGI IMG/M metagenome (GOLD analysis project Ga0136614, IMG submission 106643) | Polar desert sand microbial communities from Dry Valleys, Antarctica - metaG UQ279 (21.06) | ecosystem: Environmental > Terrestrial > Soil > Desert | place: Antarctica: Dry Valley... | reverse complement strand
GTGCCGGTGACCGATACGGCGAGCGATGAATCGCCAAGCTTTGCGCCCAATGGGCGATTGCTTCTCTATGCAACCGAAGTCAATGGCCGCGGCATCCTCGCCTCGGCCTCGACGGACGGCCGTGTTCGCACGCGGCTGTCGGGTCCGAGCGGCGATATCCGCGAGCCGACCTGGGGCCCTTTTATCAAGTGAAGTGCATCAAATGAACAGGAGCAAACAATGACACCTATCCATTTTTCATGCGCCGCGCTGGTGGCGGCCGCGTTCGTTTTCACACTGGCTGGTTGTTCGTCGGTTCCTCTCGACGATTCCGCAGGAGCGCCGATTGTCGACGCTACCGCTTCCACGGGCGCAAAAACCGGCCCCGATCCGCGCGCCGTCGCGCCGGTCGATGCGCAGGCGGGGCGCGGCCTTGACCCGCTCAACGACCCCAACAACGCTCTGTCCAAGCGCAGCGTGTTCTTCGACTTCGACAGCTTTGTCGTCAAGAGTGAATACCAGCCGGTGGTGCAAACTCACGGCAGTTTCCTCGGCACGAACAAGCAGCGCCGGGTGACTGTCGAGGGACACACCGACGAGCGTGGTGGCCGCGAATACAACCTGGCATTGGGGCAGAAGCGTGCCGAGGCGGTCAAGCAGCGCCTGATGTTGCTTGGCGTGACCGATGCTCAGATTGAAACGGTCAGCTTCGGCGAGGAAAAACCCCGCGGGAGTGGAGCCGGTGAAGACGCATGGGCGCAAAATCGGCGGGCGGATTTGAATTATCGGTAGCGTTGCTCGTGTACGCGACCGCTGCGCGGTCGCACGTGCACTCGCAACGATTAGTTAGAAGGCCGGGCTTCGGGCGGCCGGGCGCCCGACCCTAGTACAACCGCAGTGGCGACCGCTTTGCGGTCGCCGTCATTCGGGGAGCGTCGCACTTGAGATTGATCGTCGCGATTCTGGCGCTCGGATTGGCTCTGCCCGCGTACGCGCAGATTTTTTCCGACAGCGACGCGCGCAAGGCCATTTTGGAGCTGCGCGCGAAACTGGCGGATCAAGAGCGCGCGTTGCAGCAGAAAGACTCGGAGCTATCCGCGCGGCTTGATCGTCTTGAAACCGCTCAGCGCAACCAGCTCGAGCTTGCGAATCAGACCGAAACGCTGCGGCAGGAAATCGCTCGGCTGCGCGGGCAGGTCGAAGCACTGACCAACGAAGTCGCAACGTTGCAGAAGCGCAACCGCGATCTGTACGCTGATCTCGATGCGCGGCTCAAAAAGATGGAGCCATCAAATGTCACCGTCGACGGCCGCCCGGTTGCCGTCGAACGTCCTGAGCAAGGAGCGTACGAAGCCGCGCTCTCTCAGTTTCGGGCGTCCGACTTCAAAGGCGCGCTTGCGAGTTTTCAGCAGTTTGTCGCGCGTTTTCCGCAATCGCCGTACGTTCCGGTGGCGCACTACTGGATCGGCAGCTCGCACTACGCGTTGAAGGAATACAAATCGGCGATCGCCGCGCAGCAAATCCTCGTCGATCGCTACCAGGATTCAACGCGCGCGCCCGATGCGTTGCTGTCGATGGCCGAAAGCCAGCTGCAGTTGAGCGACAAGCGCTCCGCAAATCGCACGCTCGGCCGCTTGATCAAAGACTACCCGGAGAGCGAGGCGGCGAAGGTAGCGCGCGAGCGGTTGCCGGCGACGCGATAGAGCGCGCGCCGACATGACGCCGCAGGGTGATTTGGTCGCACTGGCGACCACCGTCGTCGCGAGCGTGTTTGCACTTGCGTTCGCCTTCGGCGCGATCATTCAGCGCACCAACTTTTGCACGATGGGCAGCGTCGCGGACATCGTCAGCTTCGGCGATTGGACGCGCATGCGCCAGTGGCTGCTGGCGATCGCCGTCGCGATTCTCGGCACGAATCTGTTGGCGGCAAGCGGAGTCATCGACACGGCCGACAGCTTCTACACGTCGCCGCGTTTCATGCCGCTCGCGTATCTGATCGGCGGGTTGTTGTTTGGATTCGGCATGGTGTTGACCGGCGGTTGCGGCTCGAAGTCGCTGGTGCGGGCGGGCGGCGGCAGCCTGAAGTCGCTCGTAGTGCTGGTAGTGCTCGGTATCGTCGCCTACATCTCTTTACGCGGATTGCTCGCGGTGTTCCGTGTAGGCGTTATCGAGCCGATCGGCGCGCGACTCAGTACGCCGCAGGATTTGCCATCGTTGCTTGCCGGCGTAGGAATATCGAAATCGGCGTTGCAACTCGGTCTCGCACTATTCGTGTCGGCGGGCTTGTCCGTAGTCGTCTTTCGCGACCGCAGCTTCCTCACGTTCGACAATCTTCTTGCGGGTTTCGGCATTGGCGCGATCATCGTCGCCGCCTGGGCGATCTCGGGCACGATCGGCCATGTTGAGGAGCACCCGAATACTTTGCAGGAAGCGTTCTTGCGAACCAACTCAGGCCGCATGGAATCGCTATCGTTCGTTGCACCGGTGGCTTACACGATCGACTATCTGATGTTCTTCAGCGATACCAGCAAGGTCGTGACGATCGGTATTGCTGCAGTTGTCGGCATGATCGCGGGTTCCGCAGCGTATGCGCTGGTGGCGGGCAAGTTCCGCTGGGAAGGGTTTCGGGACACAGAAGACACCGCCAATCATCTGGTCGGCGCGGCGTTGATGGGTTTTGGTGGTGTTACCGCGCTTGGCTGCACAATCGGGCAAGGTTTGTCCGGCGTGTCGACACTGGCAGCGGGCTCGTTCATCGCGGTTGCTGCGATCGTTGCCGGCGCCGTAGTGGCGCTGAGGTATCAGGCGTGGCGAATTGAGCGCATTGCCTAGGAGAAAATGGTGGAAAAGAAGTTTGCATCGCACGCCGACGTCGAAGAAAAGCAAGTTAGCTTCGACAAGCTGTCCGACAACGCGTACGCGTACACCACCGAGGGCGATCCCAACACCGGCATCGTGATCGGCGACGACGCAGTCATGGTGATCGACGCGCAGGCGACACCGGTCATGGCGCAAGACGTGATCCGGCATATCCGCCAGGTGACCGACAAGCCGATCAAATACGTCGTGCTGACGCACTATCACGCAGTGCGCGTGCTCGGTGCGTCCGGCTACAAGGCCGAGCACATCATCGCCAGTCGCGACACGTATGACTTGATCGTCGAGCGCGGCGAGGCCGACATGAAGAGCGAGATCGAGCGCTTTCCGCGGCTGTTTCGCGCGGTCGAGTCGGTTCCCGGTTTGACGTGGCCGACGATCGTGTTCGAGCAGCGGTTGACGTTGATGCTCGGCAAGCTGCACGTCGAAATCATGCAGCTCGGCCGCGGTCACACGAAGGGCGACACCGTGGTCTGGCTGCCGCAAGAAAAGATTCTGTTCTCGGGCGACCTGGTGGAATTCGACGCCACGCCTTACACGGGCGATGCGTACCTGACCGACTGGCCGACGACGCTCGATGCGGTCGCCGCACTCGGTCCGCAAAAACTGGTCCCTGGCCGCGGCGCGGCGCTGCAGACACCGGCGCAGGTGAAAGCAGGCCTCGACGGCACGCGCGCATTCGTCACGGCGATGTACGAGTCGGTCAAGCGCGGCGCCGGCGCGGGCCGTGACTTGCGCAGCGTCTACAAGGAAACGTACGACGCACTGAAGCCGGAGTTCGGCCATTGGGTCATCTTCGATCACTGTCTGCCGTTCGACGTCAGCCGCGCGTATGACGAAGCGACCGGATATCAGCATCCGCGCATCTGGACCGCGCAGCGCGACAAAGAGATGTGGGAGTCGCTGGAAGGGTAGCGGTGCCGTGCACGTGCCACCGGTTTATCCGTACGTCGCTCCGCCTGAGCTGAGCTCCGACCGCGTCGCCCGCACTCGGGTCGCGATCGTCGGCGCCGGGCCTGTCGGCTTGGCATGCGCGATCGATCTCGCACAGCACGGAATCGACTTCATCATTGTCGACGACAACAACACCGTCAGCGCCGGCTCGCGCGCGATCTGCTGGGCGAAGCGAACGCTCGAGATTCTCGATCGTCTCGGCTGTGGCGATGCTGTATGCGATCGCGGTGTGAGCTGGAAAGTCGGCAAGGTTTTTGTTCGCGACAAGCTCGCGTATCAGTTCGACCTTTTGCCCGAGCCCGGACATAAGCGCCCCGCGTTCGTCAACCTGCAGCAATATTTGCTCGAGGAAATCATGGTTGAGCGACTAGAGGCACTCGGCCACGCGGTGCGGTGGAAGAACAAGGCTGTCAGCGTGACGCAACGCACCGACGGCGCGCGCTTGGAAGTCGACACACGCGACGGCCGGTATGCAATCGAGGCCGATTACGTCATCGCCGCCGATGGCGCCCGCAGTGCGGTGCGCGACCTGCTTGGCCTTGCGTGGGAAGGGCAGGTGTTTCGCGACCGCTTCCTGATTGCAGACGTATCGATGAAAGGCGACTTCCCGACCGAGCGCTGGTTCTGGTTCGACCCGCCATTTCATTCGGGCGGCTCGGCGCTGCTGCACAAGCAGGCCGATGACATATGGCGCATCGACCTTCAGGTTGGCTGGGAGTGCGATCCCGACGAAGAAAAGAGGCCCGAGCGCGTGATTCCTCGTATCCGCGCAATGCTCGGCCCGGATCGCGCGTTCGCGCTCGAGTGGGTGAGTGTGTACACATTTCAATGCGCACGGCTCGAGCGCTTCGTGCACGATCACGTGATCTTCGTTGGCGATGCGGCGCATCAAGTCTCGCCCTTCGGTGCGCGTGGCGGCAACAGCGGGATCCAAGACGCTGACAATCTGTGCTGGAAGCTTGCGCGAATCGTGCGCAAGCAGTCGCCCGCATCGCTTTTGCAAACCTACAATGATGAGAGGGTCGAAGCAGCGAACGAAAACATTCTGAATTCGTCGCGTTCTACCGACTTCATTACGCCAAAGAGCCGTGCAAGCCGCCAGATGCGCGACGCCGTACTCGCGCTTTCACAGCAGCACGTCTTTGCGAGGCAGCTGGTCAACAGCGGCCGATTGTCGACGCCTACTGAGCACCGTTCCAATGCATTGTCTACACCTGATTGCGATTCTTTTGCGTGCGCTTTGGCGCCCGGTGCGCCTGCCGTCGATGCCCCGGTGCAGATCGCTGATCGCATGGCGTCGCTGCTCGACCAATTGGGTGGGCGCTTCGATCTTCTCGTCTTCGACGCGAACGCCGAGAACGCGAGCGCGCTTGAATCCGAATTTGGCAGCGATCTTCGCGTCGCTCGCATTGTGCGGGCCAGACAGCAGAGTGCCCGTGTGTTCGAAGACACCGAAGAAGTTGCGACGCGCCGGTATGACGCGCAATCGGGCGCGGTTTACCTGCTGCGGCCAGATCAGCACGTGGCGGCACGCTGGCGCGCACCGTCAATCGGCGACGTGCGCTCAGCATTGAAGTGCGCACAGGGAATGCGATGACGCTAGAAAGCGAGGCCAAGATTCAACAGCCAGATGATTTTTATCAGGCCCTAATCGATGCGCACGCCGGCTTGACGGACGAGCAAAGCGCTGCGTTGAATGCGCGGCTGGTGTTGCTGCTGGCGAATCAGATCGGGGATCTCACCACGCTGCGGCAGGCGATCTCGGCTGCACGCGTGTCGATCTAAGCCTTTTTCAGAGTGGCCAGCGGCACGACGCCTTCGACGGTGATGGCGATGCGCTGCCGATTCGGCTCGACTGCCGTCAGTGGAACAACTTCCTTCAATGTCTGAAGGCTGCGCAGCGTCAAGTCCTGGTAACTTTTCGTGCCGCTCACTTTCCAGGCGATTTCATCGTCACTCAGCGTGCGGAGCACCTTGGCTGGCGTGCCGACTGCCAGCGAGCGCGGAGGAATCTTCTCGCCAGCCTTGACGAAGGCGCATGCGGCAACGATCGCCGATTCGCCGATCACCGCGTCATCCATCACGACCGCGTTCATGCCGACCATCGCGTTGCGCTTGACCACACAACCGTGCAGCACGGCGCCGTGACCGATGTGTCCATCTTCCTCGACGACCGTATCGGTGCTGGGGAAGCCATGCATCACGCAACAGTCCTGCACGTTGCTGCCGGCTTCGAGCACGATGCGGCCGAAATCGCCACGCAGGCTGGCGGCCGGCCCTACATAGCAGCGCGGGCCGACGATGACGTCACCGGTCAGGATAGCGGTGGGATGAATGAACGCCGTGGGGTCGACGACCGGCACAAGGCCGTTAATTTCGTAGAACGGCACTTGGATGCCTCAAGCGTGCCAGCGGCGCTGAATCACTCGAAAACGATTCGCCACGAATGCACTGTCCGTGTAGCTTGCATTCGCCGCCGGATTAGCGCCGGTCGCGTGGTAATCAGAGAATGCAGCCGACTGATTGACGTAGACGTTGCTTAGCAGGTTGATCGACAGCGCAACGCCTGCGCGCAACGTCGCTTCGGTCATCGCATCGATAACTTCCTGTTTGGTCGAGTAAAGCCCGACCGTCAGCGCACCGCGTTCTCTGACAATTTTTTCGGACAGCGTGATCGCGGCCATTGCGTCGGGCACTTTGACAATCAATGTAATGGGACCGAAGCGCTCCTGTGTGTACACGGATTCGTTGGCGGCGTCGGTCTTCATCAGCAACGGCGTATGGACATTTGCTGCCGGAAACTCGGCGTTGTCTAGCTTGCGCGATGCCAGCACAACTTCAGCGAGCTCCGGCGCTTCTTCGATACGCTTCAAGGTATCGGGCGATTGAATCGATCCCAGCACCGCCGTTGCGACGGCGGCGTCGGACAGCAATTTATCGACAGCGCGCCCTAAATCCGATGCCACTTCGTCGAAACCCTTGCGCCCCTCATCGGTATCGATGCCGTCGGCAGGCACAAAAATGTCCTGCGTCGTCGTGCACATCTGCCCCGAATACAGGCTCAGCGTAAACGCGAGGTTTTTCAGCATCGCCTTATAGTTGTCGGTCGACTCGATGACCACGTTGTTGACGCCGGCCAGCTCCGCGTAGACCTGCGCTTGCCGTGCGTTGTCGATCAACCAGCGGCCGAACGCATTGCTGCCCGTAAAGTCGATCGAGCGCACCGCAGGATTCGTCGCCAGGGCCTGCGTGGCCTTCGGATCGCTGGTGACTGCGAGTGAAACCAGATTCGAATCGATGCCGTTCTCGGCCAGCACTTCGCGCACGATGCGCACGCTGATCGCGGCTGGCAGGATTGCATTCGGATGCGGCTTGACGATCACCGGATTGCCGGTGACCAATGCAGCAAACAATCCGGGATACGTGTTCCATGTCGGAAACGTGCCGCAGCCGATCACCAGTGCGACACCGCGGCCGACGACCTCGAAGCGCTTCTCCATCACCAGCGGCGGATTCTTGCCTTGCGGTTTTTCCCAGCGCGCTGCGCGCGGCACCGCACTCATTTCACGGTACGCATACGCGACGGCTTCAAGCCCGCGGTCCTGCGCGTGCGGTCCGCCGGCCTGGAACGCCATCATCCAGCCTTGCCCGGTGGTAACCATTACGGCGTGAGCGATTTCGAAGCTCGCTTTGTTCAATCGCGCGAGTGCTTCAAGACAAGTGCCGGTTCGACCTTCAACACCCAGCTTCTGCCACGCCGGCATCGCAGCGAGCGCGGCGTCGATCAGCGCCTGCGGCTGGCACACGGGATACTCGACTTCGAGCGGAATACCGTACGGTGAATGCTCGCTCGCGAGCCAGCCGATGCGCCCCGGCTGGTCAAGTTCAAACTGCCGTCCTGCATAGCCGAGTGCCGCGGCTTTGCCTTCATCGTTTGCGGCCTCGCCGTACACCTTCGGACTGGGCTGCTCCGGGTACGCGCTCCAGTAGCCGCGCGTGCGCATGGCCTCAAGCGCGCCGTCCAGCGTTGTGCGATGTTTCTCAAATAGCGGGTGCATGCGTTGGGTCGCTTGGTTTTTCGGGAAGTCGAAGCTACTATTGATTGAACGGTCGGTCAATTAATGCGATGAGAACGGATTTCGAGTCGATCAAGGTTGATGTTACAGACGGCGTCGCGACGCTGACGCTGAATCGTCCCGATCGCCTGAACAGCTTCACGGTGGCGATGCATGGCGAAGTGCGTACCGCGCTGGACGCGATCGCCGCGGATCGATCGATTCGCTGCTTCGTCTTGACAGGGGCCGGGCGCGGATTTTGCGCGGGCCAGGATTTATCGGACCGTGCGGTCGCACCCGATGCCGAAGGTGTCGACCTCGGCGCGTCGATCGAAAATTACTACAAGCCGCTGCTGCAGCGTCTGCGCGCATTGCCGATGCCGACCATTGCGGCGGTCAACGGTGTCGCGGCCGGTGCGGGCGCGAATATTCCGTTTGCGTGTGATCTTGTTTATGCCGCGCAATCGGCGAATTTCATTCAGTCGTTTTCGAAGCTGGGACTTGTGCCCGATTGCGGGGGCACATGGTGGCTGCCTCGATTGATCGGCCCAGCGCGCGCAATGGGGTTGGCTTTGCTGGGTGAGAAGCTGGCTGCGACGCAGGCGGCTGACTGGGGACTTATTTGGCGCTGCGTGGCGGACGACGAGCTGGTGCCAACCGTGAAAGCGGCAGCAATTCAGCTCGCAGCCGGTCCGACACGTGGCTACGTGCGCACGCGGCAAGCGATCGATGCTGCGATGCTGTTGCCGTTCGAAGGCGCACTCGATGTTGAACGCAACTATCAGCGCGAGCTCGGCCGGTCGGCCGATTATCGCGAAGGCGTATCGGCTTTTATTGAAAAGCGAGCGGCGCACTTTACTGGTCGATGATGGACGGCAGGCAACCGAGCAACGCACAAGCAATCGCCGAAGCGGTGCGCGACCGCATGTTTGCCGAAGACGCTGCGTCGCGCGGCCTCGGCATGCAGGTCGAAGCAGTCGGTCCGGGTTATTCGAAATTGTTGATGACAGTTCGGCCCGACATGCTGAACGGCTTCAAGACATGCCATGGTGGCTTCATCGCAACCTTCGCTGACTCGGCGTTTGCGTTCGCCTGCAACAGCCATAATGAAATGACGGTTGCTTCCGGCATCGTCGTAGATTTTCTGGCACCGGTGTACGAAGGTGATGTGCTTCGGGCGGAATGTCATGAGGTGGTGCTCACCGGCCGCACCGGCGTGTACGACATCACCGTCACGAATCAGCACGGTAAAACCGTGGTCGTGATGCGAGGCCGCTCGCACACGATGAAGGGCAAGTCGGTGGTGGATCTGACATGATCGACGGGCTCGAACCCATCGAGCGTGCCAGCCGTACCGACTTGCAAGCGCTGCAGCTCGAGCGCCTGCGCTGGTCGCTCGCCCATGCGTATGACAACGTGCCGCACTACCGATCCAAATTCGACTCGGCGCGAGTCCGACCGCCCGACCTCAGTTCGCTGGCTGATCTCGCAAGGTTTCCGTTCACGACGAAGCACGATCTGCGCGCCACCTATCCGTTCGGCATGTTCGCGGTGCCGCAGGAAAAAGTGGTTCGCATTCACGCGTCGAGCGGGACGACGGGCAAGCCGACCGTCGTCGGTTACACCGCAAAGGACATCGACACCTGGGCTAGCGTAATGGCGCGCTCGATTCGCGCCGCCGGCGGCCGGCGCGGCGACATCATCCACGTCGCGTACGGATACGGACTTTTCACCGGTGGCCTAGGTGCGCATTACGGAGCGGAGAAACTTGGCTGCACCGTGATTCCCGTTTCGGGCGGCATGACCGAGCGCCAGGTGCAATTGATCGTCGATCTCAAGCCGAAGATCATCATGGTGACGCCGTCGTACATGCTGGCGATCATCGAAGAAATGCAAAAGCAGGGCGTCGACCCAAAGACATGTTCGCTACGAATCGGCATTTTCGGCGCAGAGCCGTGGACCGCAGCGATGCGTGAAGCAATCGAAACCAAGACGTCGCTCGATGCGATCGACATCTATGGACTGTCCGAGATCATCGGGCCGGGTGTCGCGCAGGAATGCATCGAGACGAAAGATGGTCTCACCGTTTGGGAGGACCACTTCTATCCCGAGATCATCGACCCGGACAGCGGTGACGTGCTGCCTGAGGGTGAAAAAGGCGAGCTCGTCTTCACGTCCCTGACGAAGGAAGCGTTGCCGATGATTCGCTACCGCACGCGCGATCTGACGCGACTGTTGCCTCCGACCGCACGCAGCATGCGGCGCATCGAGAAGATCACCGGCCGCTCGGACGACATGCTGATCATTCGCGGCGTCAATCTGTTTCCGACGCAGATCGAAGAACTGATCTTGAAGCAGCCCGAACTCGAACCGCATTACACGCTGGAAGTCACGCGGCCCGTGCACCTGGATGAATTGACGGTCCACGTCGAGATGGGATCGCAGCTGGCGAACGGAAGCCAGGACGCGCGTCACGCCGCGGCACAAAAGCTTGAGCAAGCAATCAAAGCCTATGTTGGACTATCGGCAAGTGCGCGGCTCGCATCGCCGCTTGCTATCGAGCGCTCGACGGGTAAAGCCAAGCGCATCGTCGATCGACGGGCGAAGGAGTAGGTATGTACACACAAGCAATGGATATTCCGTCCGGCGACCGCGATGAAGCTTCGGTAAAGAGCGACGCCCAGTACGAAGCCGAATTCGAAGCCAAGCTCGCGCGCGGCGACTTCATCGAGCCGAAAGACTGGATGCCCGAGCGCTATCGCAAGACGCTGATCCGGCAGATCAGCCAGCACGCGCACTCCGAAATCGTCGGCATGCTGCCGGAAGGCGGCTGGATCACGCGCGCGCCGACGCTCGAACGCAAGTGCATCCTGCTGGCAAAGGTGCAAGATGAAGCCGGGCACGGCATGTACCTGTATTCAGCGGCAGAAACGCTCGGCGTATCGCGTGACGAGTTGATCGAAGCGTTGCACACCGGCAAAGCGAAGTATTCGTCGATCTTCAACTACCCGACGAAAACATGGGCCGATATCGGCGTCGTCGGCTGGCTCGTTGACGGCGCGGCGATCATGAATCAGATTCCGCTGACGCGCTGCTCGTACGGGCCGTACGCGCGCGCGATGATTCGCGTCTGCAAGGAAGAGTCGTTTCATCAGCGGCAGGGCTACGACTTGTTACTGACGCTGATGAAGGGCTCGGAAGATCAGCGCGCGATGGTGCAGGACGCCGTGAACCGCTGGTGGTGGCCGTCGCTGATGATGTTCGGCCCGCACGACAGCGAATCGACCAACAGCGGCGATTCGATGAAGTGGGGCATCAAGCGCATCAGCAACGATGAGCTGCGGCAGAAGTTCGTCGACGCCACGGTGCCGCAGGCGAAACTGCTCGGCGTGTCACTGCCTGATCCCGAGTTGAAGTTCGACGATGCGACGGATCATTGGACCTTTGGCCCGATCGACTGGAGCGAATTCTGGAACGTCGTCAACGGCAAGGGCGAGTGCAATGAAGAGCGCCTGGCCGACCGCGTCAAGGCATGGGACGACGGCGCGTGGGTGCGCGACGCGGCGCTCGCACACGCCAAGAAGCAGCGTCATCGCGACTGCGTCGCCGCGTAGGAGGCGAAGTGGATCGCAAAGAGTGGCCTCTGTGGGAAGTATTCATTCGCAGCCGCAACGGCCTTGATCACAAGCATTGCGGCAGCGTGCACGCGGCCGACCCTTCGATGGCGCTGAAAAATGCGCGCGATGTGTTCACGCGCCGCATGGAAGGAGTCAGCGTTTGGGTCGTGCGCGCCGACGACATTGTCGCGAGCGATCCGGATGCGAAGCCCGAGATGTTCGATCCGGCAGAGGACAAGATCTACCGTCATCCGACGTTTTATACGTTGCCGGATGAAGTTGGACATATGTGACGGCGATGAGCGCGACCGTCTCTTCTGACAGCGTGGCGCACGTCGAGTACGTGCTTCGCATCGCCGATTCATCGTTGATCCTCGGGCACCGTCTGTCCGAGTGGTGCGGGCACGGCCCGGTTCTCGAAGAAGACATCGCGCTGACGAACGTAGCGCTCGACCTGATCGGCCAGGCGCGTTCGCTGTACACGCACGCGGGCGCGCTTGAGGGTAACGGCTGTGATGAAGATCAGTTTGCGTTTACGCGCACCGAAAGCGAATTCCGCAACGTCACAATCGTCGAGCTGCCGAACGGCGACTACGGTTTCACAATCATGCGCAATTTTCTGTTTGCCGCGTTTCAGCGCGAGCTGTGGGGGGCGCTTCAAGCGTCCGCTGAAGTGCCACTCTTCGAGATCGCGCGCAAGAGCTTGACCGAGACCCGGTATCACGTGCAACACGCATCGGATTGGGTGATCAGACTGGGTGACGGCACCGACGAATCGCATGCGCGCATGCAACGCGCGCTCGACACGCTGTGGCCCTATACGGCGGAGTTCTTTAGCCCGTCGGCGATCGACGATGCCGCGATTGGCCATGCGATTGGCCCCGCGTGGTCGACGCTTGAAAGCGGGTGGTTGTCTGCCATCCGCCCGGTGCTCGACATCGCCACGTTGCTAATTCCGGCTCGAACTTCGTTTTTATCGCGCGGCAAAGAAGGCCGACATAGCGAGCATTTCGAGCCGTTGCTGCGCGAGATGCAGTATCTACAGCGCACGCATCCCAACTGCATTTGGTAGCGAAGAAATAGGGAGACCAAGATGAAGCTTCGACAAAGTGCCTTTCGACTTATCGTCAGTGCCGCTGTCTTCCTAGGGACCATCGGCTGTGCGCAATCGGCACAGGAGAGCCAAGGGCTCAAGCCAAACCCTCTGCCGAAGGCTACAAAAGAAGTAGCGGTCGACTTCGAGAAGGCCGAAAAGGGTCAGTCTCCGTCCAACTTCACTGCGGCGTTAACCGGCGCCGGCGGGCCGGTATCTTGGGTCATTGTTGATGATTCGACCGCTCCGGCCGGCGGCAAGGTGCTCGCGCAGACGAGCGCCGACAAGACGAGCCGGCGTTATCCCGTTTGCGTCTACAACGATCTCACCGCCAGCGACGTCGACGCCTCTGTTCAATTCAAGCCGATCTCAGGGACCGTCGACCAGGCGGCGGGCCTGGTGTGGCGCTTCAAAAACAAGGACAACTATTACATCGTCCGCGCCAACGCCAGAGAGAACAACGTGGTGCTCTACAAGGTGGAAAACGGCACCCGAACCGATCTGAAGCTCGATGGACAAACTTCGGACTACGGCATGAAGTCAAAAGTGCCCCATAACCAGTGGAGCACGCTGCGAGTAACCGCAGTCGGCGACACCTTCGAGGTGTTCCTGAATGGCAAGAAGCTCTATGAGGTGCACGACAAGACGTTCACCCAGGCGGGCAAGACCGGCGTTTGGACGAAGGCCGACAGCGTGACCTATTTCGACAACTTCAAGGCAGCGTCCCTTGACCAGGATCGCAGGTAACTGCGCCGCCGCATGACGATGCAATAGTTGCAACGATGACGCCCAGGTATCACACGCTGCGCATTGCAGAGGTTCGACCCGAGACGCCCGAGTGCATCAGCGTGAAGTTCGACCTTCCGCCGGAGCTCGCGCCCGAGTATCGATTTATGCAGGGACAGCACATCGGATTGCGCGCAACTCTCGATGGTGAAGAGCTACGCCGCTCGTATTCGATCTGCTCCGGCGTCGATGACGGCGAGATTCGAGTCGCCATCAAGAAGGTCGGAGGAGGCAAATTTTCGAGGTGGGCCAATGACGCCCTGAAGCCGGGCGATTCGATCGACGTGCTGACACCCGAGGGGAGGTTCTTCACCGCGCTGGATGCGTCCAGGTCCAAGCACTACGCGGCTTTCGTTGCCGGCAGCGGAATCACACCGGTGTTGTCGCTGATTCGCACGACGCTCGCACGTGAGCCGAAATCGCGTTTCACGCTGGTTTACGGCAATCGGCGTCAGTCGTCGGTGATGTTCCATGAGGCGCTCGAAGACCTGAAGGATCGCTACCTGACTCGCTTCAGCCTTTTTAACGTGTTCTCGCGTGAGGCGCAGGATGTCGAGCTGTTCAACGGCCGCATCGATGCGACCAAGGTTAAGCAGTTCCTGGAATCTCTGGTTCCGCCCGACACGATCGACGAAGCGTTCGTCTGCGGGCCGCTCACGATGATCGACGAAGTCGAGGTTGCACTGATCGCTGCCGGAGTGCCTGCTCAGCACGTGCACGTCGAGCGGTTCGGCATCCCGACGGGTTCGCTGCAGATCATCGACGACACAGAAGCAGCGCAGTCGCATATCGAGCTGGTCATTGACGGCGTACGGCGCGAAGTCGATTTCATGCCGGGTCAGCATTCGATTCTCGCCGCGGGCCGCGCCGCGGGGATCGACCTGCCGTTTTCGTGCAAGGGCGGCATGTGCAGTACGTGCCGCGCCAAAGTGCTCGACGGGCAGGTTCGGATGGCAAAGAACTACGCACTCGAACCGCACGAAGTGGCAGACGGCTTTGTGTTGACGTGCCAGTCATACCCGCTGACCGAGCGCGTCGTGATCTCTTACGACGCACGGTAATGGCGAGAACAAAGGCCGCGGGGTTCGACAAGCAGCGCGCAGCGATCCGCGACGCCGCGGCGAGCGAGTTCGCCGATAAGGGCTACGCTGCTGCGACGGTTGCCGATATCGCGCGCGCATGCGGCGTCTCCAAGGCGCTGATGTATCACTATTATCAAGACAAGGAGCATCTGCTGGCCGACATCGCCGAAAGCTACATCGAGCGGCTGCAGGCGATCATCGACCAGGTGCGAGGCGAATCGTTGCCGCCGGCCGCGCATTTGCGGCGCCTGATCGAGCTCTTCATGGCTGAGTATGAACACTCGGCGACGCGGCACCGTGTGTTGGTGCAGGACGTCAAGTATCTTCAGCGTGCACATCGGTCACGCGTGTTGGCGAAGGAGCGCAAGGTCGTGCTGGGTTACGCCGAAGTCGTTTTGAAACTTGCACCGCAGAGCGATCGCGCTGAGTTGATCAAGCCGTTGACGATGATTTTGTTCGGCATGATCAACTGGACGTTTACCTGGCTGAAAGATCGCGGCCCGTTGACGTACGCCGATATGGCGCCGGTGGTTGCCGACCTGTTCCTCGGCGGCATCGCGAGGGTGCGTGTGCCTGTGCGGCCGCCGCGCGTAACTCGATCAAATACGCGAGCAAATGCGCGAGCAAGCGCGGCGCTTAGGGCAACCGCATGACAGAAGTATTCCTGTGCGACGGCGTGCGCACAGCGTTCGGTCGCTACGGCGGCGCGTTTTCGAGCGTCAGAGTCGATGACCTTGCCGCCATTCCGCTGAAGGCATTGGTTGCGCGAAATACCGGCGTCGATTGGGCCGCTGTCGACGACGTGTATTACGGGTGCGCCAATCAGGCGGGCGAAGATAATCGCAACGTTGCGCGCATGGCGGTGCTTCTGGCCGGCTTGCCGACCGCCGTTCCCGCAGCGACGATCAACCGCCTGTGCGGTTCCAGTATGGATGCGGTGGGAATGTGCGTCCGCGCAATCCGTGCCGGTGAGGCCGAGTTGATGGTCGCCGGCGGTGTCGAAGGCATGTCCCGCGCGCCGTTTGTGATGCCGAAGGCAGACTCTGCGTTCTCGCGCAGCAACTCGGTATTCGACACGACGCTCGGCTGGCGCTTCGTCAACTCGCAGATGAAGGCGCAATACGGCATCGATTCGATGCCGGAAACCGCCGAGAACGTCGCAAAAGATTTCGGCGTGGCGCGTGCCGATCAGGATGCTTTCGCGCAGCGCTCGCAGCAGCGTTATGCGGCAGCTCATGCGCGCGGATTTTTCGGCGACGAGATCGTCGCTGTCACGATTCCCGGCAAGAAGAGCGGCACGGTGGTAAGCCACGATGAGCACCCGCGCGAAACCACGCTCGAAGCGCTCGCGAAGCTAAAGGGCGTCGTCAAGCCCGAAGGGACGGTAACCGCAGGCAACGCGTCCGGCATCAACGACGGTGCGGTCGCACTGCTGATCGCGAGCGAAGGTGCTGCCCGCAAGTACAGACTGAATCCAATCGCGCGGCTGCGCGGTGTCGCGACGGCCGGCGTGCCGCCGCGCATCATGGGTATCGGACCAGCGCCCGCGACGCAAAAATTGCTCGTACGCTACCAGCTCAAAATTGCAGACATCGATGTCATCGAGCTGAACGAAGCGTTCGCGGCGCAGGCGCTCGCCGTGACGCGGCAGCTTGGTCTGAGCGACGATGCGTCGCACGTGAACCCGAACGGCGGCGCTATCGCGCTGGGCCATCCGCTCGGTGCCTCGGGCGCGCGCATCGTGCTCACCGCGGCGCGCCAGCTCAGAGCAACCGGCGGGCGCTATGCCGTCGCGACGATGTGTATCGGCGTGGGGCAGGGTATCGCCCTGCTTGTTGAAAAGGTTTGATTTTGTTTAGATGCGTGTGTGTATTGATTAATAAACAAAGAGGAGACAAATGAAAGCCACTATCAGATTGATCGCCGCGCTGGTCGCGGTACTCGGCGTGAGCGCAGTGGCCGCCCAGGACATCAAGGTCGGCGTCACGCTCTCGGCCACCGGCCCGGCTGCGTCGCTCGGAATTCCCGAGCGCAATACGTTTCCGCTGCTGCCGCAAACGATCGCCGGTAAAAAAGTGAATTACATCGTGCTCGACGACGCATCCGACACCACGACTGCGGTGCGCAACGCTCGTAAGCTAATCAGTGAAGACAAGGTCGACGTGCTGGTCGGCTCGACGATCACGCCGAATTCATTGGCAATGATCGACGTGGCGGCCGAAGGCGAGACGCCGATGATCTCGATGGCCGCATCGAGCCGCATTGTCGATCCGGTCGACGCCAAACGCCGTTGGGTATTCAAGACGCCGCAGAACGATCAGCAGATGGCGCTCGTGATCGTCGCGCACATGCTCGGCCAGGGCATCAAGACCGTGGGCTTTATCGGCTTCGCCGACGCGTACGGCGAGGGTTGGTGGAACGAGTTTTCGAAAATCGCCGAGACGCGCGGCTTGAAAGTGGTCGGCAGCGAGCGCTATCAGCGCGCCGATACGTCCGTCACAGGCCAGGTGCTCAAGCTCGTCAGCGCAAAGCCGGATGCCATTTTGATCGCAGGCTCTGGCACACCGGCCGCGTTGCCGCAGAAAACGTTGAAGGAACGCGGCTACGCCGGCAAGATTTATCAAACCCACGGTGTGGCCAACAACGATTTCCTGCGCGTGTGCGGCAAGGATTGCGAAGGCACGTACCTGCCCGCGGGCCCGGTGCTGGTCACCGAACAACTGCCGAACGATCACCCCGTCAGGAAGAGCGCCATCGCGTATGTCACCGCGTATGAAGGCGCGCAAGGCAAGGGCAGCGTGTCAACCTTCGGCGCGCACGCGTGGGACGTCGGCGTGCTGCTGCAGCAGGCGATTCCGGTTGCCCTGAAGAAAGGTCAGCCGGGCACCAAGGAGTTCCGCGTCGCGCTGCGCGATGCGCTCGAAGGCGTGAAGAACGCCGCCGGTGCGCACGGAATCTTCAATATGAGCGCGACCGATCATCTCGGTCTCGATCAACGCGCTGCCGTGATGATTCAGATTGTCGATGGGAAGTGGGTGATGCAGAAGTAGAAGTCCTCTGTGGCCGGAGATCAATGAGGCCGCGACGTAGTCGCGGCTTTTTTTCATGAATTTCGACATCGCGCTGCTGCTGGCACAGGACGGCATCACCAACGGTGCGATCTATGCGCTGCTCGCGCTCGCGCTTGTACTTGCGTTTTCCGTGACGCGTGTGATCTTCATCCCGCAGGGCGAGTTCGTTGCGTACGGTGCGCTGACTTTGGTGGCACTGCAGGCGGGCAAGCTTCCCGGAACAGCGATCCTGCTGATGATTGCCGGCGGCCTGGTGGCGTGCGCGGAGTTGGCGACCGCAGCACGCACACGGCGCTGGCGGCGAGTGCCTTCTGTCCTCGTGTGGAACATTGTTTACCCGCTGGCGCTGTTCGGGCTTCTGAAGTTTGTCCCCATGCAGGCGTGGCCAATGGCCGTGCAAGTCGCGCTCGCGCTGGCGATCATCGTGCCGATGGGGCCGATGGTCTACCGGCTTGCTTATCAGCCGCTGGCCGAAGCTTCGGTGCTGATGCTGCTGATCGTGTCGGTCGCGGTGCACGTCGTGATGGTCGGGCTCGGCTTGCTGGTATTCGGCGCCGAAGGCTCGCGCACGCCCGCATTTTCTGACGGCACCGTGACGCTCGGAACGCTGACTGCGAGCGCGCAGTCGCTGTGGGTGATCGGCTGCTCGCTGCTGCTGATCGTGGCGTTCAGCGTGTTGTTCGACCGCACGGTGTATGGCAAGGCGTTGCGCGCCACCGCGATCAATCGACTCGGTGCGCGGCTGATGGGCATTCCGACCGAGTTCGCCGGCAAGCTGTCTTTTTTCCTGTGCGCGTTGATCGGTGCGATCTCCGGCATCCTGATCGCACCGATCACGACGATCTACTACGACACAGGTTTTCTGATCGGGCTCAAGGGTTTCGTCGCGGCGATCATCGGCGGGTTGGCGAGTTATCCGATCGCCGCGCTGGGCGCGCTGCTGGTCGGCTTGATCGAATCGTTTTCGTCGTTCTGGGCCAGTGCGTACAAGGAAGTGATCGTGTTCACGCTGATCATTCCGGTGCTGCTGTGGCGCTCGCTGCGAACGCATCACGTGGAAGACGACGAATGAAGGTGCCGCCGAGATCGACGGGGCTCGTCGCGGCGCTGGTGCTGTGCCTGCTCGTCGCCCCGCTGGTGCTGTCCGAGTTCTCGATCACACTGCTGAACTATATCGGTCTTGCTTCGCTGGTCGTCCTCGGGCTCGTGTTGCTGACGGGAGTCAGCGGCTTGACTTCGTTCGGGCAGGCGGCGTTTGTGGGTCTGGGCGCGTACACGACCGCGGTGTTGACGACATCGACCGCGCTGCCGAGCGGGCTTGCGTGGCTCGCCGCCTCGCCGTGGCTGGCGTTGATCGCGGGACTGCTGCTGACCATCGCAGTCGCGGCCGCATTGGGTTTGATCACGTTGCGGCTGTCCGGACACTATTTGCCACTCGGGACGATCGCCTGGGGGATTAGTTTGTATTTTCTGTTCGGTACGTCGGAGATGCTGGGCGGACATACGGGACGCGGCGGATTACCCGCCATCTCCGCATTCGGCACAACGCTGGAAGGCGGCCGCGAGATTTTCTATCTGATCTGGGTGTTCGTGCTCGCCGGGGTGCTCACCACGCGCAACCTGCTTGACTCACGCGAGGGTCGTGCGATCCGTGCTCTGAAGGGCGGACGCGTGATGGCCGAGGCGATGGGCGTGAACACGTGGGCGTCGCGCATGACCGTGTTCGTGCTGGCGGCGATGATGGCGTGCGCATCGGGGTGGCTGTATGCCCACATGCAGCGCTTTGTGAATCCGACGCCGTTTTCGCTGCACGCGGGGATCGAGTATCTGTTCATGGCGGTCATCGGCGGCGCGAGCTTCGTGTGGGGCGCGGTGCTCGGATCGTCGGTGATCACCGTTTCCAATCAGTGGCTGCGCGACTGGCTGCCGCAGATCGTTGGCCAGGCCGGGAACTACGAAACGATCGTATTCGGCGTGTTGATGATCGTGATTCTGCAACGCGCGCCCGACGGGCTCTGGCCCGCGATAGGGCGTGTAATAAGCGAACGCATCGCCTTGCGCGAGCCGCGTAGATTCGTCGATGCACAGCACTCCTCGCTCGCGCGCGAAGCCGCGGTGCCCAAGGACGAGATGCTGCTTGACGTGCAGAGCGTCAGCAAACGCTTCGGCGGCCTGGTAGCCGTCGATCAAATGAGCTTGAACGCGCGCGCCGGCGAGATCGTTGCATTGATCGGCCCGAACGGGGCCGGCAAGAGCACGGTGTTCAACGTCGTGTCGGGCGTGCTCGATGCGACTTCCGGCGCGATTTCATTTCGTGGCCGCAGCATCGCCGGCGCGGCGTCGCGCGACATCGCAAAGATGGGCTTGAGCCGCACTTTTCAACATGTGCGGCTGTTGCCGCAGATGAGCGTGATCGACAATGTCGCGATCGGTGCGCATCGACGCGAATATCCCGGGTTGGTGGCGGGCGTCGTCGCCGGCGCGTGGCGACTTGATCGTCGCAACGAATCGAAGTTGCTAAGCGAAGCGGCGTGGCAACTTCAACGCGTGGGACTTTCCGACCACATGTTCGATGCAGCCGGCTGTTTGCCATTGGGCAAACAGCGCACTCTCGAGATTGCGCGCGCGCTCGCGTCCGATCCCGCGCTGTTGCTGCTCGACGAGCCTGCCGCCGGCCTGCGGTATCTGGAGAAGCGGTCGCTGGGCGATCTGCTGCGCAAACTGCGCCACGAGGGGCTTGGCATCCTGCTTGTCGAGCACGACATGGACTTCGTTATGGGCCTCGCGGATCGCGTCTACGTGATGGACTTCGGGCAGAAAATCGCCGAAGGCACACCAGCCGAAGTGCAGCGCGATCCGCGCGTAATCGAGGCGTATCTAGGCGGAGTCGACGAGCAGGATGCGGCGTGACTGAAGAACGCATCCTCGAAGTTCATGACTTGTCGGTCGCGTACGGCAAGGTTTCGGCTATCGCCAACGCAAAGTTGACCGTCGGCCCCGGGCAGATCGTGACGGTGATCGGGCCCAATGGCGCGGGCAAGACGACATTGCTTGCCGCGATCATGGGCGCGTTGCCCGTAAACGGTAGCGCGCGCGGTTCGATACGGTTCGCGTCCGAGGCCTTCAACGCCGCCGATGCATCGATCGAACACCTGGTCGCGCGCGGGATGACGCTGGTGCCGGAACGGCGCGAGCTGTTCGGTGAGATGAGCGTTGCCGATAACCTGTTGCTCGGCGCATTCCAGCGCTACCGATCGGGCCAGCGCGATCACTCAGCGACGATGGATGAAGTGTTCACGCTTTTCCCGCGGCTGCGCGATCGACGCACACAACTGGCCGGCACGCTGTCCGGCGGCGAGCGTCAAATGCTGGCGGTCGGCCGCGCGCTGATGGCCAAGCCCAAGCTGCTGATGCTCGACGAGCCGTCGTTAGGCCTTGCACCGCTGATCGTGCGCGAGATATTCCACATCATCGTCGAGTTGAAGCGGCGCGGCGTTGCGATCCTGCTGGTCGAGCAAAACGCGCGCGCCGCGCTGCAAACCGCTGACTACGCGTATGTGCTTGAAACCGGCGAGATTGCACTTGAAGGGCCGGCACGCGATCTCGCGACCGATCCGCGCGTGGTAGAGAGCTACCTGGGGCTCGGCAGCCGCGTTTCTGCTTAAGCAGGCGGAAGCGCTATCGACTACGATGCGCATGCGTTGGGGGTACTGCGTCGGTCGACGCGGTTGAGAGAGTCCCCAGAACCTGATCCGGTTAATACCGGCGGAGGAAAACGAATGAGTGCTGTACTTTCAAATGCGACCAAGTTTGTCGCCGCGACGGCGCACGTCGATGAAGCGGCGGTTCAGCCGCTGCCCCAGTCTCGCAAGAGATATGTAGAAGGCTCGCGTGTTGATTTGCGCGTACCGGTGCGCGAGATCTCGCAGAGCGAAACATCGGCCTCGTTCGGCTCCGAAGCCAATCCATCGATCACCGTGTACGACACGTCCGGTCCGTATACCGATCCTGAAGCGACGATCGATATTCGCTCGGGTCTCGCGCCCGTGCGAGCGCGGTGGATTGCGGAACGCGAAGACACCGTCGACCTGAGCGGCCCGTCATCGCGTTTCGGCGTCGATCGCCTGAACGACCCGAAACTCGCGGAGCTGCGCTTCAACCTGCGCCGAACTCCGCGCCGCGCGAAGATGGGCGCCAATGTCACGCAGATGCACTACGCGCGCCGCGGCATCGTGACGCCTGAAATGGAATTCATCGCAATTCGCGAGAATCAGCGAACTGAAGGACTGCCGGAGGTTCTGCGCCGTCAGCATCCCGGTCAGTCATTCGGTGCACAGCTTCCGCAAAAAATCACGCCGAAGTTCGTGCGCGACGAAGTCGCACGCGGCCGCGCCATCATTCCGGCCAACATCAATCACCCGGAAACCGAGCCGATGATCATCGGCCGCAATTTTCTGGTGAAGATCAACGCGAATATCGGCAACTCCGCGGTCACGTCCTCGATCGGCGAGGAAGTCGAGAAAATGACGTGGGCGATCCGCTGGGGCGCCGATACGGTGATGGACCTGTCGACCGGCAAGCACATCCACGAAACGCGCGAATGGATTCTGCGCAATTCACCGGTGCCGATCGGCACCGTGCCGATTTATCAGGCCCTCGAAAAGGTCGACGGCAAGGCCGAGGACCTGACGTGGGAGATCTTCCGCGACACCTTGATCGAGCAGGCCGAGCAGGGCGTCGATTACTTCACGATTCACGCCGGCGTGCGGCTGCCGTTCATTCCGATGACCGCGCAGCGCCTGACCGGGATCGTGTCGCGCGGCGGGTCGATCATGGCCAAGTGGTGCCTGGCGCATCACCGCGAATCGTTCCTGTACGAGCGGTTTGAAGACATCTGCGAGATCATGAAGGCGTACGACGTGTCGTTCTCGCTCGGCGACGGCCTGCGGCCCGGGTCGATTCACGACGCCAACGATGAAGCGCAAATGGCCGAGCTGGCCACACTCGGCGAATTGACCACGGTCGCGTGGAAGCACGACGTGCAAACGATGATCGAAGGGCCGGGCCACGTGCCGATGCACCTGATCAAGCACAACATGGACGAGCAGCTGCGGCTGTGCCACGAAGCCCCGTTCTACACGCTCGGCCCACTGACGACTGACATCGCGCCCGGCTACGACCACATCACGAGCGCGATCGGCGCCGCAATGATCGGCTGGTATGGCACCGCGATGCTGTGCTACGTCACGCCGAAGGAGCACCTCGGGTTGCCGAACAAGAAAGACGTGAAGGACGGGATCATCGCGTACAAGATTGCAGCGCACGCGGCGGACCTCGCGAAAGGACATCCCGGCGCGCAGATGCGCGACAACGCACTATCCAAGGCGCGCTTCGAGTTTCGCTGGGACGATCAGTTCAACCTCGGCTTCGACCCGGATACGGCAAAGGATTTTCACGACGAGACGCTGCCGAAGGATTCGATGAAGACCGCGCACTTCTGCTCGATGTGCGGCCCGCATTTCTGCTCGATGAAGATCACTCAGGACGTTCGCGAGTACGCGGCAAAGCAGGGCGTTTCCGCCGATGAAGCGTTGAAAAAGGGTATGCAGGAAAAAGCGGTCGAGTTCGTCAAGAAAGGCGCGGAGATCTATCACCGCGCCTAGGCGCCTTTCGTCTGACTGGCTGTTGCACGCTGTTACAAGCGCGAGGTTGCACCGCCTTCGCTGCGTACAATCTTTTGCTCTTTGATACGTTGAACCAGGATCTTGAAGACCCAGAAGCTCGTCGCCGGCGCGTTGCTCCTCGCCTTGCTCGCCGGCGGTGGCTGGTGGTATTGGTCTAGCCGTCAGGCCGACGCGCCGGCATATCGAACCGCGAAGGTTGAGCGCGGGCCGATTACGGCGACGGTGTCGTCCACCGGGACGCTGAATCCGGTGACATCGGTGCAGGTCGGCACGCAGGTCTCGGGTCAAATTCAGCAGCTGTTCGTCGACTTCAACTCACCGGTGAAGAAGGGTGAGTTGATCGCACGCATCGATCCCGAGACGTTTACGTATCGCGTGCGGCAGGCCGAAGCGGACCTGGAATCGTCGCGCTCAAGCGTGGGCCGCGCGCAGGTCGCGCAGGTCATCGCGAATCGTGACCTGACGCGCACCAAGGAGCTGGTCGCGCGCAACTTTGTTTCGCCGGCCGAGCTCGATCGTGCGCAGTCGACGTTCGATCTTGCTGCGGCCGAAGTTCGCACCGCGCAGGCGGTGGTGCAGCAGCGCGCCGCGCAGGTGGCGACCGCGCGCGTCGATCTGTCGCGCACCGAAATTCGCGCGCCGGTCGATGGTGTGGTGATCAAGCGCAGCGTCGACGTCGGGCAAACGGTGGCAGCGAGCCTGCAGGCGCCCGAGTTGTTCGTCATCGCCAAGGATCTGCGCGATATGCAGGTCGATACGTCGATCGACGAGGCCGACGTCGGCCGCATCAAGATCGGGCTGCGCGCCACGTTCACCGTCGATGCGTTTCCCGGCCGGCAGTTTGCGGGCGAAGTGCGCAGCGTACGCAAGGCGGCGCAGAGCGTGCAGAACGTCGTGACGTACATCGCCATCATCTCGGCCGGCAACGAGCGCGGCGAGCTGCTGCCGGGAATGACGGCCAACGTGCGCATCGTGACCGACACGCGAGACTCGGTGTTGAAAGTGCCGAACGCGGCGCTGCGCTTTCGCCCGGCGGGTGAGAGCGCGGCCGCGAAGGGCGATGCTGCGAAGAGCGAAGGCCAGAGCAAGCCGGTTCAAGGCGCCGATGCCGGTGCGAGCAAGGGCGGCGCGGGGGGTGCCGGCCAACTGAATCAGTTCCGCGAGCGAATCGTCACCGAGTTGAAGATGGACGCCGAGCAGCAGCAGCGGCTCGACCCGATCTTCGCCGAGATGCGCAACAAATTCATGGGGCTGCGCGATCTGCCCGAGGAAGCGCGCGCTCGCCAAGGCGCCGCGATTCGCTCCGACATGCGCGCGCGCGTCGAAGAGATTCTGAAGCCCGAGCAGAAGGCGCGCTACGCCGAGATCATCACCGAACTCGCCGGCCGTGCAGGAAGCGGGCAAACCACGCGCGGCCGCATCTACCTGACGGACGCCGGCAAGCCGAAGGCGATCGAAGTCCGAGTCGGTTTATCGGACGGGGCGATGAGTGAAGTCGCCGGCGACGGATTGGCGGAAGGGGCCGAAGTCATCATCGGGTTGCAAGGGGGACCGGCGTCGAGCACGCCCACCCAGAAGGGTAGCTCGCCGAGGATGATGTTCTGATGTTGGAGCCGCTGGTTCGTGTCGCCGATCTGACCAAGGACTACGTGCTTGGCGACAACGTCGTGCACGCACTGGCCGGCGTTTCGCTGGACATCGCGGCGGGCGATTTTGTGGCGGTGATGGGACCATCGGGTTCGGGCAAATCAACGTTCATGAACATGGTCGGGTGTCTTGATCGTCCGACGTCGGGTAGTTACTGGCTGGCCGGCGAGGATGTGGCGCGCATGAACGCGGATGACCTGGCGGCGGTGCGCAATCGGCGTATCGGTTTTGTATTTCAGCAATTCAATTTGCTGGCGCGTACCAGCGCGTTGGAAAACGTCGAGCTGCCGTTGATGTACGCCAACGTGTCTGTCAGCGATCGGCGCACGCGCGCGCTCGACAAGCTGAAGCAGGTCGGGCTCGCAGAGCGCGCCGATCATCAGCCGTCGCAACTCTCGGGTGGGCAGCAACAGCGCGTGGCGATCGCGCGCGCGCTGGTCAACAACCCCGCGTTGATACTCGCCGACGAGCCCACTGGTGCGCTCGACTCGCGCACCAGTGTCGAGATCATGGCGCTGTTGCAGGAGCTCAATGCCGGCGGCATGACGATCGTGCTGGTCACGCACGAGCATGATGTGGCCGCCTTTGCGTCGCGCGAAGTGCATTTTCGAGACGGCAAAGTAGTCAGCGACGAGCGGCAAACGCCGCGCTCGGCTCGCAATTCGCTCGTTGAGTTAGACGCTGGAGTCGCCGCATGAACGCATTAATGGTGTTGCGGGTCGCGCTGAAAGCGCTGCGCGTCAACAAGCTGCGCTCGAGCCTGACGATGCTCGGCATGATCATCGGCGTCGCCGCCGTGATTGCGATGCTCGCGATCGGCGGCGGCGCGCAGGAGCGCGTGCGCGAACAGTTGAAGAATCTCGGCTCGAACTTGATGCTGATTTTTCCCGGCTCGACGACCGCAAGTGGGGTGCGGCTCGGCGCAGGCGCGGCGCAAACACTCACCGAGGAAGACGCGCTCGCAATCGCGGTCGATGTCGAAGGAGTGATCGTTGCTGCGCCGTCGGTGCGCGGCTCGGGCCAGGTGTCGGCCGGCAATGCCAATTGGGCTACGCAGTATTTCGGCACCAACAATGATTACCTGATCGCGCGTGATTGGCCGTTGGCGTCCGGCCGCTTGTTCGAGCCCGCCGACATCTCGTCAGCGGGGAAAGTCGCGCTGATCGGGCAGACCACTGCGCGCCAGCTGTTCGGCGATCTCGATCCGATCGATCAGGTGATCCGCGTGCGCAAGGTGCCGCTGACGATCATCGGTGTGCTCGAGCGCAAGGGCCAGAACGCGCTCGGGCAGGACCAGGACGACGTCGTGCTGATGCCGCTCGCGACGGCGCGCAACCGGGTGCTCGGTCAAACGCAGGGTCGCCAGCGCCGCATTCACACCATCTCGGTCAAGACGGTAGACGGCGTTGACATGAAAGGTGTCGAGGAGCGAATCCGCGAACTGTTGCGGCAGCGGATGAAGGTTCAGCCGGGCGCCGACGAGCCGTTCACGATTCGCAACCTGACCGAAATCCTGCAGGCGCAGGAGCAGGCGAGCCGTGTGTTGACGTTGTTGCTTGGCGCCGTGGCGTCGGTAAGCCTGCTGGTCGGCGGCATCGGCATCATGAACATCATGCTGGTCAGCGTCACCGAGCGCACGCGCGAGATTGGGCTGAGGATGGCGGTCGGCGCGCGCGGGGTCGACATCTTGAAGCAGTTCCTGGTCGAAGCGATCACCTTGTCGATGATCGGGGGCGCGCTCGGCATCGTGCTCGGCGTCGGTGCATCGTTCGCGGTCGGCGAATTTGCCAACTGGCGCACCGAAATCACCGCCTCGGCGATCATTCTCGCGGTTGGGTTTTCGGGGGCAATCGGAATCTTTTTCGGCTTCTATCCGGCGCGCAAGGCGTCGCGGTTGCTGCCGATCGAGGCGCTGCGGTACGAATGACGGCTTGAATCGCGGTTAACCCCAATAAGGCGTCGTCACGGCGCCTTTATCGCGCGCTTGTATCAACGGCAATGCGCGAGCATCGCAGGATGCTTGCCCGTATCGCGCAACTTTTCTTGCAAACCGTCCCGCAAAACATCGTCGCGCTGCTGGCGCTCAGCCTGACGGCCGACGCTTTCGCCTCCAACTCGTGGCTCGGCGCTTTCAGCGAAATGGATTTGCACCGCAGGCTGTGGATGGCGGCGATCGGCGGCTTCAGTCTGGCGGCTGCTTTTGCCATGCTCGCATTCGAACTGCGCTCGCGCCGGATCTCAATTGCGCTGCGCCGCCTGACCGATCTGGCGGCGAGCGTCGACGGCCGTTTGCCAGAAGAAACGCGCAGGCAGCGCGTGGCAACCGAGCTGACGCGCTTGTCTGATGAAATCCTGTATTCATCGCAGCGCATGGGTCGAGAGCGGCGTGAGCTGGCGGCTAGGGCGGCCTCGTGGGAGGCGATATTCGCGGCATCGCTCGAGGCATCTGCCGCGCTCGACCGGGCCGGGCTGATCACGCACTTCAACCCGGCGGCTGAACGGCTGTTCCGCGTGAGTGCGCAGGACGTGATCGGCAAGCCGCTGGCCGACGTAATGCTGCCGTCGACGCATCGCTCGCCCGACAACGCCAGCTTTGCGAACGACCTGGTCGGCGGCCGGGCTTCGGGCCGGCGGCAGGAGTTGGTCGCGCAGCGGCGCGATGGGCGGCAGTTCCCGCTCGAAGTCACGGTTGCCGAGTTCAACAACGGCGAGCACATCGGCTACGTTGTCAGCGCGCGCGATATGTCGGCGCACCGCCGCTTGCGCGCCGAGCTGGCCCGAGCGCGCGAAATTCTGCCCGAAGGTGCGATCAAGTCTGCTCCGCGCAGCGCTTACACGCTGGAAGAAATTTGCGGCGAGCCGATTCGCAGGCTGGCTGTGCGCGCCGAGCGTAAGGGGCTACGGCTTCGCTACGAGGACACGGAGGCGCGAGGGCTCGCGCTGATCGGCAACGCGGCACGGCTGCGCAGAGTGCTGGCGAACTTGATCGACAACGCAATGCAGGTGTCCAACTCGGGCGAGCTGATCGTTCACGTCGCGGTGATTCCGCTGGAGGAGCGCGAAGTGCGGCTCTGCTCTTCCGTCACTGCGAGCGAGATGACCGATGAGCAGGCCGCCACGATGATGCAGCCGTACGTCGTGCAGCCGTTTGCGAGCATCGGCCCGGGCGGCGCAGTGACCGATCGCCGCATCGAGTTTTTCGGCGCGCGCGTGATGGTGGCACGCGCGGCCGGCGGCGGAGTGACATTCCAGTTCAACCAACGCTTCGAAGTTGACCTGTCGCGTCTTTCAATCGATCTTTCTTCGAGCGTTGCCGAGTCCGCAAGCAGCAAGGCGCCAAAGTCGGACAGTCCGCCTAGTGCGGCGCACGATGCCGCCGACTTCACGCGTGCGGCCATGCGCTTGCGCAAGAATGCGAAGAAAGTCAACCTCGGCGCGCTCTGGGCAGAAGCGCATCGGCTGACAAACGCGTGGCAACGTCGTGCCGCCGCTGGTGACCTCAATGGCGACGCCGGCTTGGTCAGCGCGCTGGCGCATGCGGCGCGCGGCGGCGACACGGGCACCGCCCTTTTGCTTGCGCGCCGGCTTGCCGATTCCCTCGAGCGCGCGGCAGCGCAAGAGTTGGACGCCACTGCTAATGCAGCGCGTTAACATCGCGCCCGATGGAAATACTGGTGCTCGTCAAGGCGGCGATTCTCGGCATCGTCGAAGGCTTGACCGAGTTTCTGCCGATTTCATCGACCGGGCATCTGATCGTCGCCAGTTCGCTGTTGCGCTTCACCGGCGAAAAGGTGCCGACGTTCGAGATCGCGATTCAGACCGGCGCCATGTTTGCAGTCATCTGGGAATATCGCGCGAAGCTGGCGGCTACGGTGGCGGGCATTTTTCACGACCGCAATGCACAGCGGTTTGCATTCAACGTGTGCGTGGCATTCGTGCCCGCCGTGGTGCTCGGCTTGACGCTCGGCGGCATGATCAAGGCGCGGCTGTTTCATCCGGTGCCGGTTGCGCTGGCATTCGTCATCGGCGGCTTCATCATCTTATGGGTCGAGCGGCGGCATCATCGAACCTTTGGCGAGCGCGACTTGCAGGGCGCCCGAGTCTCCAGAGTCGAGTCGGTCGACGACATGTCGGCGCTTGACGCGCTGAAGGTGGGCCTCGTGCAGTGCGCCGCGCTGATTCCGGGCACAAGCCGCTCGGGCGCGACCATCATCGGCGGCATGCTGTTCGGCTTGTCGCGCAAGGCGGCGACCGAGTTCAGTTTTTATCTGGCCATTCCGACGCTGATCGGCGCTGGAATCTATTCGGTGTGGAAGCAGCGCGAGCTGTTCGTCGCGGCCGATGTTCCGACGTTCGCTGTCGGGCTGGTGTTCGCATTCGCTTCCGCGCTGATCTGCATCCGCTGGTTGATTCGTTATCTGTCGACGCATGACTTCACTGTCTTCGCGTGGTATCGCATCGCGTTTGGCGGCGTCATCCTGGTGACCGCTTATCTCGGCTGGGTCGATTGGGCACGCTGATGAACGACACAGAAAAGTGGCGCTCGATCGACATGGCGCTGGCGGCTATATCCGCGGTGATCGTTGCCTACGGTGTGCTCGTGCTCGGCTGGTCGGTATTCGTCGTGATCGCGCTGTTCTGGTTTGAGAACGTAGTGATCGGCGTGCTCAATGTCGCGAAGATGCTGCTCAGCGGCGCACGCATAGGTGGCGCCGGGGTGATCGCGGCGCTGGCGCTGGCGACGTTTTTCACCGTGCATTACGGCATGTTCACAGTGGGGCACGGAGTGTTCGTGGTCATGCTATTCGGCCAAGCCGAGCTCGGCGCATCGAGCGGCCCGCTGAGCGGTCTGTTTGCGCCGCTCGTTCGCATGCTCGACTACCTGTTGGCGGATCGCGACGGCTGGCTCGCGGCGGTCGGCATCACGTTGCTGCAGGGTGCCGCATTTTTTCGCTGGTGTGGCGCCACGCGCGCGCAACCGACACCGCTGCCGGAGCTGATGTTCGCGCCGTACGGCCGCATCTTCATTCTGCACATCACCGTAATCGTCAGCGGTATTCTGATCGCGATGTTGAAGCTTCCGGTTCTCGGAGCGCTGCTGCTGGTCGTGCTCAAACTGGTATTCGATATTTTGGCCGTTAACACAACAGCAACCCGCCGATCACCGATGCAGGCCGCCTGGAATCGATTTGACGTCTCCTCGGAAGACCATGTCCGACGCCCGTGACGAAGTCCAGGAGCTATGCGCGCTGCTGCGCTCGCGCTTTCCGATCATCCTGATCGAGTCGCACGAGGAGCCGCGCATCCTCGAGCTGCTCGCCAAGGCGGCGAACCTGGAAAGCCAGTTGCTGATGACGTGGAGCATCACGTGCGGCATTCGCCGGCACGGCCGCGAAGAAGCGATTTATCAGACCAACGACCTGCTTGACATGTTGAAGCACATCGACAAGACCGCGCAGAACGGCATCTACGTGCTGTGCGATGCGCATCCGGGCTTTAAGGATCCGATTTCGATGCGGCTGATTCGCGAGATCGCTCTGGCGCATTCGAAGACGGCGCGCACGCTGGTGTTCATCAGCCCGCGGCTCGACGAGCTGCCATCCGAAGTGCTGCGGCTTTCAGCGCACTTTCATCCGGTGCTGCCGGATCGCGATGCGATTCGCACGCTGGTGAACGAAGAAGCCAAGCGATACGAAAATCAAACCGGCGAGCGGCCGCGCGGGGACAAGCAGGCGCTCGAGATGCTGATCATGCATCTGCTCGGCATGGAACAGGACGACGTGCGGCGGCTGGTGCGCCAGGCGCTGCGCGACGATGGCGCGATCAGCGCGGACGATGTTCGCCGCGTGCTGGCGACCAAGTATGAAGCGCTCGGCGGCGCCGCCTCGCTCGCGTACGAAGAAAGCAAGGTGAAGTTTGACGACGTGGGCGGCCTGGCGCGGCTCAAGCACTGGATATCTTTGCGCCGCAAGCCGTTCCTCGATCCGAGTGCTGCGAACGTCGATCGGCCGAAAGGCATCGTACTGCTCGGCGTGCAGGGCGGCGGCAAAAGTCTGGCGGCGCGTGCGGTGGCGGGCGAATGGGGCGTGCCGCTGATGCGGCTCGACTTCGGTGCGCTTTACAACAAGTACTACGGCGAGACCGAGCGCAATCTGCGCAATGCTTTTGCGGCCGCCGAAGCAATGTCTCCGTGTGTGCTGTGGATTGACGAGATCGAGAAGGGAATTTCAGTCGACGGCGGTGATGGCGACGGCGGCGTGTCGCGCCGCGTGCTCGGTAGCCTGCTGACGTGGATGTCGGAGCGAACGCAGCCGGTGTTCATCGTGGCGACCTCGAACGACATCTCGCAGCTGCCACCCGAGCTGATCCGTAAGGGCCGCTTCGATGAAATTTTCTTTGTCGACTTTCCAAGTGCTGAAGCCCGCACTCAGATCGCAACGATTCACTTGAAGAAGCGCAAGTACGACCCGGCGCAGTTCGACGTGCCCGGTTTGGCCAGGTTGTCAGATGGATACTCGGGGGCCGAAATCGAGCAGGCCATCGTTTCGGCATCGTTCGAAGCGCGCGCTCGCAACGAGGCGCTGCGCCCGGCAGACATTCTTGCCGAGATCGAGCGGACGCGCCCGCTTTCGGTGGTCATGGCCGAGAAGATCGATGAACTGCGCGGGTGGGCAGCCGATCGTGCGGTGTTCGCCGACGACGAGACGCGGGTGAATGACGTTGAGGACTCGAACGCGGTTTCTCAGCCGCCTCGTTGATCGGCAACGTCCACCAGGCAATGCTTTAGTCGACTGCACTTCGCTATAACGCGAGCGGTCTTCGTACGAAAACCAAATCGCATGTCGCGTGACCGAGCCGCTCACCGCGAGCGTGAAACTTGGTGACCGGGCGGGTGCACAGCGGATTTTCCGGCGTCGGCGACTCGTGCGCGTGCAGATTGACCAGGAGTGATTCCCCCTGGAACACCTGCAGCGCGTGCTGCGCGTATTCCTGCCAATCGGTCGCAAAATGGAGGTACCCGTGCGGCGCGAGGCGGCTCGCGAGCAGACCTACGAACGGCTGCTTTAAAAGCCGGCGCTTGTGGTGTCTTTTCTTCGGCCACGGGTCGGGGAAGTAAACATGGATTCCCGCCAATGCGTCCGGCGCAATCATGTCGCGTACGACATCGACCGCGTCGTGGTGCACGATACGAACGTTTGAGAGTTGACGTTCTTCGATACCTTTGAGCAGCGCGCCGACCCCGGCAGTAAATACTTCGACGCCGAGAAAGTCGATGTCCGGCCGCGACTGCGCCATCTGCAGCGTGGCTTCGCCCATCCCGCACCCGATTTCAAGAACGGTTGGCGCATTGCGGCCGAACGCGCGCGCAAGATCCACCGGCGCTTCTGCATAGGGAATACCGAAAACTGGCAGCAGTTCGTCGAATGCCCGTCGCTGCGCGTGAGTGAAGCGCCCGCGACGCAAAGCGAAGCTGCGAATATGCAGCTGCGATCGATCGATCGGTTCCGCTTGCTCAACGAGTGCGGCGGGGAGGGCATCCGATAGCGCCGGATCTTTGCTGTCGGCCAACGAGGAAACGGGGTTCAAGCCGCCTTGATCGGTGCAATCACGCCGCCAACCGGCGAGCTGGGGCTCGCGCTGTAAAGCTTCTTCGGCATGCGCCCCGCCAGGAACGCCTCGCGGCCCGCTTCCACCGCCTTGCGCATTGCGCCAGCCATTCTGACCGGATCCTTCGCATGCGCGACCGCGGTATTCATTAACACGCC
>Ga0136614_10000097_pt1 | contig 32665 bp, 33 predicted proteins | sample AntDrymUQ2792106_2_FD_106643 | JGI IMG/M metagenome (GOLD analysis project Ga0136614, IMG submission 106643) | Polar desert sand microbial communities from Dry Valleys, Antarctica - metaG UQ279 (21.06) | ecosystem: Environmental > Terrestrial > Soil > Desert | place: Antarctica: Dry Valley... | reverse complement strand
TGGGCCACTTACCAGCCGAACTCAGAGCTGGTCACGGGTTGATGGGCCGAGCTTGTATCACTCGGAGGCAACCACCCGTACTCCTCGCCAGATGGCCACGTGCCCGCGAATGTGGTCGGCCGCTGGCTGGGGGTTGCCATAGACCTAGGCGGCTTGTGGGAACCGCTCCAATTCGACCGAACCTGTTCGTCCTGCTGACCGTGTGTGCTTTCAGAAAAACCGAGACGGCCTGAAACGATCAGGCCGTCTCGGTAGAGCAGTCTTTGGCTTCTATCTAACGCGACGGATCTCGATGGTTCCCACCGGATTGGTCCCGCCGTGGGTACCCGGATCCAGGTCTCCGACGCCGACGATTCCTGGGTGGTGGACGATCACGCCGTTCTCGAAGAGAGCGGGGTTGGAGACCGCCGTCCCACCCTGATCACCGAATCCGGTCAACTGGGCGCAAGGAGGCACCAAATCTGCCCACGCTTCGGTGTTGATCTCGGTTCCGGCGTCATAGGCAACCAGTTCGTGTACTTGCGATTGGTGCCCGCTGGGCAAGCGCATCGAGTCCACGCCGGTGAACCCGTCGTTGGTGCAAATCAGCATGGAGGCGAACGAAAAGACTGCTCCGTGCGGCGCCGTGATCTCAAAGGTGACCGAAGCGCCCGGTGCGAGTGGCGGTGGGCCCGTGGGCGAAGGGGCGACCTTCCAAGCGAAGACAAAGGGACTCGCTTCAAAGGCACCCACGGCCGAGTCAAGATTCCCGTTCTCTGCTATCTCCTTCGTAGCGACTGTTGCCGAATTGCCGACCGACCAGAGGTCGAATTTACTGCCGTGGGTGGCCGCCGCCGGCGGGGTCAGCCACTGGCCGGTGGTGAGGTTGGTGACTGTGATCTCATAGGTAGTGGCGGCCGGAACCGCTCCTGCCGCTGTAGCGAGTGTGGTAGCCGCCAGGGTCACGGCGGCCAGTGCCAAGAGAAGCTTTCGCATTCGGTCCTCCTTTGTGGTTGCCCGGATTTACCGGGATCACCCCATTCATCGCGCACGGATATGTCACAGCGCGAAAGTAGGTCGAAACATCCGAAAAACTCGAACCCGAATGGTGGCGCCGTTCGTCCTTACTGCCGAGAGCGTCTCTTGGTAGGTTTGGCCACTTTGACCAACACCCTCAGCCTGATTGCTTTTCTAAACCCGGTGCTGGAACGACCCTAACGAACTGCCTTTCTGCCTGTTTCCGGTTGGCTATCCGGCCGCAGACTGCGTGGTTCCGGACCTGAAACGCAGGGGGCTCGACAAAGTGCTTGTCATCCTCGATCAACCCACCGAGCAGCGTAAAGACCAGTCGTAGTTCATGAACACAACCTTGGGCTGAGCTCTCCCAGCCCAGTCGGCCAGCTCGGTGGGAAGCCATCGCAAAAGAGCCTCTCTTATCGCCGAGCGTGATGCCGGGAGTAGGGCTGGCATCCGTCGGGGCCGCACAAAATCGGCGCCATACCAGGCAAACACCCGAGACAGCAGAAGTTGGTCGTCGTCTGATCGGATCGCCGCCCCCGCGGTCAGGAAATGACGAATCTGATCGTCCAGCTGGGCGTCGACTCCGATACCGGTGTAAGGCTCTGCCCGCAGGGTTGGGCAGGACACCGATCCGCACACCAGCGCGGCATGGATTCGGGGGTCCTTGAATCGGCGCACCTTCCCATTCTCGATGGAGTGGAGTGACAATGGCCGTCCGGCCACATTGACAAATGGCTGCTGGAAGGCGCCCGGTACCCGGAGCACCGTGTGCTCTCCTGCCTTCTGGGCATCGGCCGCCAGACGCAAGGCCCCGGCGTTGTAGAGATTGATCCAGTAGACAAGCGCCTCAGACACGCCTAGCTGGTCGGGATCAACCGTGGCCAAACTGGCGACATACATCGCGAGGTCACCGTCGAGGTCGGGCAACCGCTGGTCGCCATCGGTTGCAAGCGATCGGAGGATGCCAGCCAGAGCCGAATGATCGACCGATCCTTCACCATGGGGTCGAGGCGGCGGGGTGGTGGCTATTGAACGGACCATCGACCATCCGGCCCGCAACAGCGATATGTGAGACAACTGAAGACGACAACAGCAGGAGACCGAGGCCTAATCCCAATACGGTCCTTATCTGGCCGAACTCCCGAAGCTCGCGGGCGACCTTGTTGGACGGAAACCGCACGATCAGCTTGTTAAGGGGTCCTCTCCTCGGCGCTGTGGACCAATAGCAATCGCCGCTAGACACTCCAACGTCGCCGGGCCGCGTCACCTTTCAGGCTGCCATCGGTAGGGATGTGCCCGCTCATGATGGCATCATCTCCCTGCTGCGACAGTCACCTTTCTCGTCAGCCACATTAAGAGCTGTACCAGCCTGAAGCGGTCGGTCATGCGATGGACTCACACCTAGTTACGTGAGCCAAGTTTCCGTAACTCGAGGACCCTCTTCGTCTGGACGCCTACCGAGAATTTCATGTGAACGATCTCTCTCGGCGGTTCTTCCTTGCGGACAATTCCGGTCAGCCAGGTCCGCATCGGCGCCCGACGGGAAGACAACTTCTGCTCATCGACGAACCATCCCATGGATCCCTCTTCATAGCCCCGAGGGTTCCTTGGCTCCAGACGCAACCCCTCCGTCTCCAATCCAAAACGAAGACGGGCCCGCTCTGTCACCCACTCCCGGGGCGGTGCCGGCAAACAGGGTTGCTTTGGTCGGCCGAAACCAACTCCTCGAGGCTGTCGATGTTCTTGGCCGACAGCCGATCGCACCAACGCAAGAAGAGGGATCTGATCTTGGCCGAGTGCTTGATCGCTTCTCAGGAGGCGAACCACTCTGACCAGCCGGGTCCTGCTCCCGCCCGGAAGCAGTGCGGGGAGTGAGATCCTTCGAGTGGGATTCGGTAGATAGTCGTGTTGCCGATGTTCTTTGCCCCAGACCGGCTGATGCGGATACGGTTGCTTCGTGCGGTGGACGATTGGTGTCTTGGCTATGTTGGCGGTGGCCGCGGCCGTTGTGTTCTCCTGGCCTCATGAAGAGGAGGAGCCCTTCCTGTTCTCCTCGGAAGCACCCAATGTTGGCACAGGATCGCCGCCACTGCTGCCCCTTGAAGAACCGCTGGAGGCGACACTGTTCTTGGCCCACGGTGCCGGGGCTGTCGGCGATCCCTATCGATTCTGCCTGCTGGCTGGCTCGGGCCAAGGTCGACCATCGTGTCTATTCGACGTGTCGCTGGTCGGCGCGGAGGGAGAGCTCGTTTCTGGAGATTGGTACCGAGTGACCGCTAGCTTCAACGGCGCTCCCGACGAGAGTGGGGCGATAGTTGGGGAACTTCTGTCTACCTCATCGCCTGATGGAGTCCGGTTGGTTGGACAGGCGCAGGTGCGCCAGTCCCGGTTCTTCGAACCTTCTGAGGCGTTGTCAAATTGGGCGGTGGCTCACAAGGTCAACGGTTACCTGCGAGCCGAAGGTGCCTATGTTTGGTACCTGAACGAAGAGGCCACCCAGGCAGCCAGGCGAGCGGGTCTAGGCCGGATCATCGCGGTCTGGGCTGATGATGGGTGAAGGTGGTCGTTCCTGAGCACGCCAGCATGTCGTAACTTGTTTCATTGCATGTCGCCTGCCGCGCACAAGTAACCCTGCTGCCGGGGCTCACGCTACACGCCGAGCCTGCCGCCCTCGACGCCATCGCCGACAACCTCCCACGATCTCGGCCCGAAACGCCTTTGCGCGCCATCGATGGGCGATCCCTTTGATGGAGTCGCGGGCAAGTCCAGGTCCGTTCAACCTGCGGCATCACGACGCGGTCATCGGATGTTTGCGGGAGGGCGGCTTCTCGATCAGCCAGGCCGTCGCCGCGTTCTCCACCCTTGACAGCTATGTCTATGGGTTCGCGCTGCAAAAGCAAACGTTGCCGTTCGAGTCTCCCGAGGAGCTTGCCGAGGTTGGCGAGAGCATGCTGGCCGATTTTCCGGTCCATGAGTATCCCCACCTCGCCGAGACCATCGTCGAGCTGACGAGGTCCGGCTTCAGGTTTGCCGATGTATTCGAGGTCGGGCTCGATCTGATCCTCGACGGCCTCGAAAGACTCCTTGACGCGACCTAACCGCTGAAGCGCTTTCGCGCATCAAACGCAGTCCTTGGCTCACGTTTGATGCGCGAGAGCTTGGACCTGGAAGACTGCCGGCTAGCTGAGGATCTCCAGCTCGATGGGAACGGCGCGCCTTACGGCGTCGGATACTGGGCAGTGATCGACCGCCCACTTCGCAAGATCGGTCAGAGTTATTGCGTCGGCGTTGTTGGCTGAGAGTCGAACACGGATTCGCATTGACAGCGGGCCGGCGGCGATCGAATCATCGAGTCCGAGGATTCCACGGTCGTCGGACTCGCCATCTACCTCGACCTCGCAGGTCAGATCCCCGATCCCGAGCTGCGCGGCACGCATCGCTGCCAGCGAACTCAAACAGGCGGCCAGAGAAGCCCGAAAGTACCAACCAGGGCTGGGGGCAAGCGCTCCTCCGCCGACTCCGGAAGGCATGTCCGTGGACAGCGACTCGCCATTGGTACCTTCGACACGAATGTTGAGACCATCAACGATTTTGGCTGTTGCAACCGAGTCGGTGTATTTGGCTTCCTCTGGATGTTCGCGCAGATAACTACTGGCCGCTTCAATCGCGTCCCGGATGCGGTCTGACAAGTCCGTCACTTTCTCGAGATGGCCCACGAGCCTAGGTGTCCAAGTAGCGGACCTCTCCCCAAACCTAAGGTTTGCGTGGTGGCTATGCCACCACGATTGCCTTCAGAATCAGCTCCAAACTCGAGGATTTGGCGTTGGACGGCCGAGGCGTCAAACCACGCGTTCTCGTAGCAGATCAGTCCATCACGCAGCTCGAAAATGTGAAGGATCCGGACCTCGACCGGTGCCCCACCACCCTGCATACCCGACCATTCCTCCTGTACGTGGCCTGTCAAGAGCGACTCGTCGACAACAAAACGGCCGTCCTCTCCGGTGAATCTCCGGACCGACTCCAAAACGACATCCGGTATGGCGTCGAGGATCGAGGAGTAAACCTTGCCCACTTCCTCTTTTCCGTGGAATGGGGCTTCAGGATGGGTGACGTCGTCCCACACGATGTCATCCGTATAGGTGGCCAGTGTTCCCTCGACGTCATGAGCGTTCTCGGCGGCGAAGTGCCGATCGATGATGTCCGTTTTTACCTCCTTCGGCGAAACTCAGGTTTTGGAACCAGCGTTCAACGTGGGTTGCGGCCCAGAGAATGGCACGATTTAGCCTCGGCGCATATGAAGGCAGATCTGATCGTCCGCGACGGAGTCGTTTTCACCGGCACCGATGATCCGAAACCGGGTGGGGTCGCCGTCCGTAACGGGCGCATCGTCGGGGTCGGTGATGTCAAGGGCTTCGACTCGCCGAGGACCGAGACGATCGACGCCGACGGGGGCCTGATCACGCCGGGCTTCATAGACGCCCATGTCCATCCGCTCAGCGGTGGGCTCAAGCTCGCGCACTGTTCGCTCTACGACGCCACCACTGCACAAGAAGCTCTCGAGCTCGTAGGTGCCTATGCAAAGGCGAGACAGGGCGCCGAGTGGATCTGGGGTGGGGGTTGGTCGATGGAATGGTTCCCACGAGGAACGCCAAGTGCCGAGGCTCTCGACCAGGTCACCGGTGATCGGCCGGCACTGCTCTACAACAAGGATGGCCACGGCGCTTGGGTAAACACCGCCGCCCTGCGGCGAGCCCACATCAGCGCCACCACCGGGGACCCCAACGACGGGAGGATTGAGCGGCTCGACGACGGACGCCCACAAGGCACCCTGCACGAGGGGGCGATGGACCTCGTTTCGGAACTCCTGCCGAAGTTCACTAGAACCGACTGGGAGGCCGCGCTCTTGGCCGGCCAGAAGTATCTCTTCTCGTGCGGCATCACCGGTTGGCAGGATGCCGATGTCCAACCTGCGCAAGAGGAGGCCTACATCGCCCTCGCCGGGCGCGGTGCGCTCAAAGCCTCTGTCGTTGGCGCCTTGTGGTGGAAACGGGACCAGGCACTAGAGCAGATCGACGCGCTCCTCGGCCGCCGGGCGCGATTCGCCCCCGGCTACCGGCCGACTTCGGTGAAGCTCATGCTCGACGGGATCGTCGAGAACTACACCGCCGCGTTGCTCGAGCCCTACCGAGACTACGAAGGAAACGAAACCGAGAACACCGGCATTGACTTCATCGACGGCACCCTCCTGAAAGAGATCGTGAGAATTCTCGACCGGCTCGGCTTCCAATGCCACTTTCACACCCTCGGCAGCCGAGCCGTCCGCCATGCTCTCGACGCTCTCGATGCGCTGCCCGCCCCGAGAAGGCGCAGTCATCATCTCGCCCACCTCCAAGTTGTCGATCGGGCCGATGTCCATCGCTTCGCCGAGGTCGGTGCAATTGCCAACTGTCAGGCGTTGTGGGCGTGCCGGGAGCCCCAAATGACCGACCTGACGCTTCCTTTCCTGGGCCCAACCTCGGCCGATAACCAATACCCCTTCGCCGGCCTCGCAAGAGCCGGCGCCACCCTGGCGATGGGCTCGGACTGGCCGGTTTCGACCGCCAACGTCTATGAGCAGATCGACGTCGCCGTCACCCGGACCCATCGTGAGTATCGCGAGCGGCCACCGCTCGATCTCGTCCAAAGCCTTACCCTCACTCAGGCCCTCAACGGCTTTTACCAACGGGTCGGCTCAGGTCAACCGGGTCGAACATGAAGTGGGCCGGATCAAGGTGGGGATGGAGGCCGACCTGGCCATCGCCGACCGCAACCCCTTCGTCGGCGGGTCGATCGCCGACACCAAGATCACCCACACCATCATCGGCGGAACGGTGGTGTTTTCGACTTCCTAGCATTCCGCTCGATGACCACCACTGCTACCGGCATCCGGCTCGTCACCTCCATCCCCGGTCCCAAGAGCCAGGCGATCGTCGCCCGACGCGAGGCCGCGATCCCGCAGGGCAATGCCCGGCTGACGCCGATCAGCATCGCTTCCGCCCACGGCAGCTTGGTGACCGATGTCGACGGCAACCAGCTCATCGATCTGGCCGGCGGCATTGGCGTTCTCGCCGTCGGGCATACGCCCAGCGCGGTCGTCGAAGCCTTGCAAAACCAGGCACAGGAGCTCATCCATATGTGTGCGATCGTTTCGACCTACGAGTCGTTCGTCGCGGTAGCGGAGAAGCTCAACGTCCTGGCCCCAGGCGACTTCCAAAAGAAGACGGTGCTGATGAACACCGGAGCCGAGGCAGTGGAAACCGCTGTCCACATCTGCCGCAACTATCAGAGGCGACAAGGGATCGTGGTCTTCGAAGGCGCCTATCACGGCCGCACCAACTTGACGATGTCGATGACCTCGAAGTTCAACCTGTTCAAGAAAGGGTTCGGCCCCTTCGCTCCCGAGGTCTATCGCTTTCCCTATCCCAACGTCTATCGCCGACCGGAAGGGATGAGCGAGGACGGTTTTGTCGATTGGCACCTGTCATTGCTCGACCAAGCCTTCATGGCCCAAGTCGACCCTTCGCACGTCGCCGCGATCGTGGTCGAGCCTGTCCAGGGCGAAGGCGGATTCGTCGTGGCTCCCTTCGCCTGGTTGCGCCGGCTCCGAGAGCTCGCCGATGAGCACGGGATACTCCTCGTCTCCGACGAGATCCAAGCGGGGATGGGCCGCACCGGGAAGCTCTGGGCAATCGACCATTCCGGGGTCGTCCCCGATCTGCTAACCACCGCTAAGTCGCTCGCGGCAGGGATGCCGCTCTCCGCCGTGGTCGGTCGGGCCGAAGTCATGGATGCCCCCCATCCCGGTGGGCTCGGAGGCACTTACTCGGGCAACCCGCTCTCCTGCGTCGCTGCTCTCGCCGCCCTCGACCAGATCAGCGCCCCCGAGTTCTTGCGCCGGTCGGCCGAGGTGGGCGAACGGCTCCGGTCGCGGCTCGAGACGATCAAGGACCAGCATCCGAATCTGATTGGCGACGTGCGCGGGCTCGGGTCGATGCTGGTGATGGAATTCGTGAAGGATCAAAAGGCGAAGACCCCGTGGATGGAAGCGACTGCTGCAGTCACGGCCGAGACCGTAAAGCGGGGGGTCATCACCATTCGGGCCGGTCTCTACTCCAACTGCGTTCGGTTTCTGCCGGCCCTCGACATCACCGATGGGCTGCTCGACGAAGCCCTCGACGTCGTCGACGAATCGGTGGCGCAGGTGGCCTCAGATCTAGGAGTGACAGCGTGAAGTACGGGCAATTCATCGCCGGCGAATGGCTGCCGGCACAGGCGGGCGGCGTGTGGGATCTGGTCAACCCAGCCACGGAGGATGTCGTCGAGCAGGTGCCGTTCGGCGACGTCGCCGACGCGCGCATCGCCCTCAACGCGGCCCACGAGGCGTTCGAGTCTTGGAGCCACACCAACCCTTACAAACGCGCCCGCTTTCTCGAGACCGCGGCCGCGATGCTGCGCGCGAAAGCAGAGGAGTTTGCCGACGTCACCACCGAAGAGTCCGGCAAACCGCATGAGCAGGCGAAGGCCGAGTGGCTGTCCTGCCCGAACTACTTCCAGTGGGCAGCCGAGGAAGCCAAGCGGATCTATGGACGTTCGATCCCCGCCCGCAGCGAAGGGAGGCGGATCGACGTCTTTTATCGCCCGGTGGGCGTTGTCGGGTTGATCACCGCCTGGAACTTCCCGGTCTACAACCAGGCCCGAGCGATCAGTTCGGCCCTCGCCGCCGGCTGCACCGTTGTCTCCCGACCAAGTGAGTACACGCCCCGCTCGGCGATGCTGATCGCCTCGTGTTTCGCCGAAGCCGGCCTCCCGGCCGGGGTCCTCAATCTCGTCAACGGCGAACCGGAAGGGATAGGACAGGAGTTCCTCAACGATCCCCGCTGTCGCAAGATCAGCTTCACGGGCTCGACCCGAGTAGGGAAGATCCTGATGGACGGCGCCTCGCGGACCGTAACCCGCCTCGCCTTGGAGATGGGCGGCAACGCTCCCGTGATCATCTTCCCCGACGCCGGCGATGCGACCGCGGTCGCACAAGCAGGGGTGACGACGAAGGTGCGGAACGCCGGTCAGGTCTGTGTGGCGCCCCAGCGCTTCTATGTGCACGAAGAAATGATCGACGAATTTACCTCGGCGGCAGTGACCGCGGCCGAGCAACAAGTGGTCGGGGACGGACGCGATCGGTCCACCACCATTGGTCCGCTGATCAACTCGATCCAGCGCGAACGAGTCGAGCGAATCGTCAACGAGTCAGTCGACGCCGGAGCCAAAGTGTTGACCGGTGGCGAGCGCCTTGATCGCAAGGGCTACTTCTTCCAGCCGACCGTCGTGGCCGACGTTGTGCCGGGCACACCGCTGCATGATGAAGAGGTGTTCGGTCCGGTCATGCCGATGATCCCGTTCAACTCTCTGGCTGAAGTCATCGAGATGGCGAACCAGACCGAGTACGGCTTGGCTGCGTTCGTTCACACCAACGACCTCAATACTGCCATTCGGCTCTCCGAGGAGCTCGATTACGGAATGGTGGCGATCAACGATTGGGCAGTGGCAACTCCCGAGGCACCCTTTGGCGGGGTTAAGCAATCTGGCCTTGGTCGCGAGTCGGGGATGGAAGGCCTCTACGAATACCTCGAACCACGCACTAGGTACATCGGCGGGATCCAATGAAGGGTCGCCCGATTCGCGTTCTCGAGGCCACCGGGCGTGGCGAGCATCGCGGAGCGGTGCACGGCGCTGCGTTCTACTCCGAGATCCGCCGCTACTCGGCCGAGCGCCTCCGTCTGGCCAGCAATGGGAGCTGGGCGGGAAGACCGGCGACGTCGGAGGATGCCTTGGACCTGGCATCGCAAATGCTCGACGCCCATCGCGCCTATGACGCCGACCTTTACGAGGAGATGACGGCGCTGGCGGCGGCAACCAACCTGACAATCGAAGAGGTGCTGATCGTCTCGGGCTTTACCGACTTCGTCGATTTCGTGCGGGCAAAGGGCAGCAATACCGTCCCGGAGGAAGACGACTGCACGGCGGTGATCGTCCCCGACGACCTCGCCGGCGGAGCGGGCTTTTTGGCCCAGACCTGGGACATGCACGACACCGCGACCGAACATGTCGTGCTGCTCCGAGTTGAGCCCGAGACGGATCCGGCGGCGCTCGTGTTCTCGACAGTTGGCTGTCTCGGCCAAATCGGGCTGAACGAAGCCGGTATCGCTCTCGGCATCAACAACCTCACAGCTTCCAACGGCAAGGCCGGAGTCACCTGGCCGTTCGTCGTTCGCAAGGCCCTCAAGCAGACAACGATCGGCGCTGCCCTCGGGTGCATCCTCGAAGCCGACTTGGCCGGCGCCCATAATTACCTTTTGTTCGATTCGGAAGGCAACGGCTTCAACGTCGAGGCAATGGTCGGTTATCGAGCCGTTTCCAAGCTTGAGGGAAGGCCCCTCATTCACACGAATCATGCCCTCGATGACAAGTCGCGATCGGTCGAGGCAGAGCGCCCCCCCGACTTGTTGGCTTCTTCGGAGGCGCGCCTCACCAGGGCCGAGAAGGTGCTTGCCGATCGCTCAGGCGGCGTCGACGCGGAACACCTCATGGCCCTGACCAGGGACTCGGAAGCGATCTGCCGGCGTTCCGAACCACCCCATCACACCGAATCCGCGGGGGCGGTGATCATGCGTCCTCAGTCGAAGCAATTGTGGGCCAGTTGGGGTTTGCCGTCTGAGAACGATTTCGAGGAGTTCCGGCTATGACCGAGCTTCGACTCGTCAACCTCCGAAAAGAGCTTGCTGCCCAATGCGCAGCCCTAGAGCTGGCAGCCTTTCCCCATGCCGATGCTTCCGAATTGCTGAGCGAGGACGACATCATCGCTTATAGCGAGACGTTTCCGGAGGGATTCGTTGTGGTGCTCGACGGCGAACGGGTGGTGGGCCAAGGGGCGGGAATCTTCCTCGATTTCGACTTCGACCATCCTCAACACACGATTGCTGGCATTACCGGGGAGCACCAGTGCGGGAACCATGATCCCGACGGCGAGTGGTACTACGGAACCGATATGGCCACGCAACCCGAGTATCGCCGGAGGGGAATCGGCCGCATGCTTTACGAAGCCCGCAAAGAGCTGGTCAAGCGACACAACAAACGCGGCATCATCGCCGGCGGCCACATGCCCGGATATGCCGCCCATCGTCAGGAGCTGACTACGGAGGAATACCTCGAAAAGGTGCGAGATCGTGAGCTCTACGACCCGACACTCACCTTTCAAATGGAGAACGGGTTTCGTATCGTGACGTTGCTCAAGGGCTATCTCCACGACGAGATGACTGGTGGCGATTCGGCCCTCATTGTCTGGGACAACCCCGAGTTCGGCTCCGACGCTGCTGCTAGCTAGGCGCTTATCATCGAACGCAAGCCCATCCCAAACGGGCCCCCGCTTGACGAGGAGAACTGAAATGGCACGCTCGACGACTTCGTCGTATCCAACTTCACGTCCGGCCGAATCCAAACCTATCCGCTTTACGTCTGGAGCGCGGCCCGGCGCGGGATCCCTCCCCAAGTCAACGTCTGGGGAACCATCATCTTTGTTCTCACCGTGACAGTCATGGTGCTCTTCCTCTGGTCACAGAAGCGGCGCCAAAGGAAAGTCGGCATCTAGCGCTCTGTTTCTCCCCTCGGAAAAAATGTCGCTCTACCTGGACCTGACTCGCCGCGAACTCCCCGCGTGCGCGTAATTCGTCCTGCGGCGAACTCCCTAAACCAAATCTGTCCTGTAGCGAACGGTACTCGTTCGCCACGAGACAAATTTCCCCAAAGCGTTCCTGTGACGACAAATAAACCGGAAGCCAGGCGTTCGGGTTTCTCCCCCCCGGGGGGAGAAACGTCTGGAACCGGCGGGAGCTTCGCTCCGTCCAAGCGGCATGAAACGAACAATGCTGGTGGTACTGGCATTGAGCGTCACGCTCATTGCCTGCGGCGGTTCAGATGCGGCGAGAACGACTGCGCCGGACGAGGCCCAGCTTGGAGACATGGCGGCTGCGACGACAACCGCCACTGCCTCCTCGCAGGGCAATGGTGACGGCGATTCGCTTGGGATCCCGCCGGTGATCGATCGGAAGGTCATTTACGAGGGGTCGATGACCCTGCAAGCGGCTGACACCCGCACCGCCTTCGATCAGATCCTTTTCATGGTGGAGACATCAGGCGGGTTCCTTGCCTCTTCCACGATCGAGGAGGCGGCCGAGGGCGAGCAGCCGTCGATCTTTTTCACCGTCCGGGTTCCGGCTGACAAGTTGACGGCGACCCTCGCCGAAATCAGAAACGTTTCCGACCGAGTGGTATCCGAGTCGCTCCAGAGCCAGGACGTCACGGACCAGTTCGTCGACATCGACGCCCAGCTCCGCAACCTCTACGCCTTGGAGGAAGAGCTTTTGGCTCTGCTGGCCGAGTTGCGCGACAACCCCGACGCCGACCCGGCCAAGTTGCTGGCCGTCTTCGAACAAATCCGGTACATCCGCGGCGAAATCGAACAGCTCGAAGGCCGCAAGCAGTTGCTAACGGACCTGGTCGCATTGGCGACGATCAACCTCACCGTGGATCCATCCCCGGCGGCAATCCCGATCGTCCCGGCCGATCCTGTGTGGGAACCAGCGACCGTGGCTAAGGAAGCCCTTCGCAACCTCGTCGAAGCGATGCAGGCGCTAGGTACGGTGGCGATCCGCTTCGTCCTCTACACCCTGCCCGTGCTCCTACTCGTGATTGGCCCGTTTGCGATCTTGGGTTGGTGGCTCTGGCGCCGCGCCCGCAGAGCAAAGCCGGTGCCAGTCACGGTGGGAGCGACCGAGTCTTAAACCCCTGATGAGCTCTTTTCGGCCAAGCCATTAAGAAGCTCGAGAACGATCCGGTTGGCGAGATAGGCCGTGATCTCGCCGGGGCCGTCGTAGCCGGGGGCGACCTCGACCACGTCGGCCCCGACGACCGGAAGTTCGCGGGCAAGCCTGCGCACGGTGTCCATCAGCTGGCGCGAGGTGAGGCCCCCGGGTTCGGGCGTGCCGGTGCCGGGGGCAAAGCCGGGATCGACGACATCGATGTCGATTGAGATGAACACCCCCTTGACGCCTCCGGCAATCGAGTACTCGACCGCTTCGTCGACCACAGTCTTGAGGCCTCGTTCCTCGATCTCGTTCATCAGGTAGCTCCGCATTCCCTGCTCTTTCATCCACGCCATCACCTCGGGCTCGGGCCAGTAGCCCCGGAGGCCGATCTGGACGAAACGCGGGCCAGGCACGGCGCCGGATTCGATCAGCCGACGCATCGGCGTGCCGTGCCCATAGAGCGTCCCGTTCTGGCTCACGCCGGTGTCGGCATGCGCATCGAAATGCACGACGGCGATCTCGCCGGCGCCGAGGACGTTGGTAACTCCGGTGGCGTTGGCGAAGGTAACGGTGTGGTCCCCCCCCAGAACGACCGGGATCTTGCCGGCGGCGGTGACCTTTTCAACGGTGGCGATGATCCGCTCGAGCGAGAGCTCGACCTGTCCCGGCACCACATAGACATCGCCAATGTCAACTACACCGAGGGTTCGCAGCGGGTCGATCCCAGTCGGCAGATGGGGGCGGTAGCCGTCCATAACTCCGTAATCGGCGTCGCGGATCGCTTGCGGTCCGAAGCGGGCACCCGGTCGATAGCTCGCCCCCCAATCGAAGGGCGCTCCGAGAATTACGACCTGACCGTCGCCCAGATCATCGAGTGTCTTCGCCGGCACACCGAGGAATGAGCTGCGGGAGGCAAAGGCGATGTATTCGGCCGAGGCGAACGGAATTTCCTTCGCCCGATCCTCATAGGGGACCGAGGCAAAATCGTGGGGCATCCGATCACGCTACCGAAGGCTTACTCCTGGCGCAGGTTGAAAACCACGGTTTGGAGATCGGTGAACTCTTCGATGCGTTGGCGCCCCCAGCCGGTATCGGTCCCGGCCGCGCCGCCAAAGGGTTGGAAGGTCTCCCAGAAATCGGTCGAGTCGTTGACGATGACTGTCCCGCTACGGATTCGATCGGCGTACCAAAAGGCTTTGGTGATGTCATTCGTGAACACGGCCGCCTGCAGACCCAGATTGGTCCGATTGGCGATGCCGATCGCGTCCTCGTCGTCCTTAGCCGAGAGGATTGGCACCACCGGGCCGAACGATTCCTCTCTCGATACCAGCGACTCCTCAGGTACCCGGTCGAGGACTGTGAACTGGTAATAGAGATCGGTGGGATGGCCGCTTGCCCGGCCGCCGCCTATCAAGACTTCCGCCCCACGTTGGCGGGCATCCTCGATGTGTCGATCCATCTTCGCCGCAGTGGGCTCGTTATTCAGCGGCCCCATGTTGGTGGCGTCATCCATGGGGTCGCCGAGACTTACGGCTTCGGCAGCTTTCAACGTGGCGTCGACAAATTGGTCGTGGAGGTCGTTGAGGACGATCACTCGCTCGGTGGCGGTGCAAACCTGTCCGGCGTTGTAGTAGGCCCCGTAAACCGCGGCGACCGCGGCGGCTTCCACATCGGCGTCACCGGCGACGATCAAAGGTCCGTTGCCGGACATCTCCATGATCGAACGCTTCAAACCCATTGAAGCCACGATGCGCTTGCCGGTTTCGGAAGAGCCGGTGAAGCTGATTCCTTGGATGCCGGGATGGGTCACGAGCCACTCGCCGACGTCTCCGTCACCAGGAATCACCGAGAGGGCGCCCTTTGGAAACCCGGCCTCTTCGATGACGCGCGCTGCCTCGAGCATGGCCCAACAAGTGTTCAGGGGCGGCTTGACGATCACCGCGTTGCCGGTCGCAAGTCCGGGCCCAACGGTTTCCATCGGAATCATCACCGGGAAGTTCCACGGCGTGATCGCCGCCCACACTCCGACCGGTCGCCGCACTGTGAACATACGCCGGTTCCGTTCAGTGGTGGGGATCAGGTCCCCCTTCATTCGTTTCACGTCCTCGGCGGCGATTTGGAGGTAGTCACCTGATTCGGCGATGTCGTCGATCGCCTCAGCCCGGAAAGGCTTGCCCTGTTCCATGGTCAGAATCCGGGCGATCTCGGTGATCCTCTCTTCCCAAAGTTCATAAGCGCGAAGACAGAGGTCGGCGCGCTCGAAGGCCGACCAATGGCGCATTTCCTCGGAGGCTGCATGAGCCGCTTGAACGGCTCGATCGACATCTGCCTGGGACGCGCGAGGAACGTCAGCCAGGTGCTCCCCAGTCCCCGGCGAGCGAAGCTCGTAGTGGCCTTCCCCGCTGCCCGCCGTCCACTCCCCGGCAATGAATAGTTCGAGTTGGGTAGCCACCTCCGAAACCTTAGGTTCTGGTGGTGGCATAGCCACCACCACAACCTAAGGTTTTGCTGGAACGGGTTAGATTTCTCCCCGATGAGCTCCCAGGGACCGCTGACCGCTGAATGGTTCCAACGCGCCAGCAACAATCTCGTCAACGGCGTGTCGAGCGGTTTTCGCTACCTCGGCGACGATGACACTCTGGTCATCGATCGTGGCGAGGGCGCCTATGTCTGGGACATGGATGGCAAGCGCTACATCGACTACCAATGCGCTTGGGGTCCGATCATCCTCGGGCACGCCGACCCTTACGTCACCGACGCCGTGATTGCGGCGGCCCGCGAAGGCACCACCTTCGCGATGACCCAGCGGCGCGAGGTCGAAGCCGCCGAGGCGATCCTCGATGCCATCAAATGGGCTGAACGGATGCGCTTTACCAATACCGGGACCGAGGCGACGATGCACGCCCTCCGTCTGGCTCGCGGCTGGGCCAATCGCGACCTGGTCGTCAAATTCGAAGGTGCCTATCACGGTGCTCACGATTACGTCCTTTTCACAACCGCTAGCGCCCCGCCTGCCCATCTCGGTTCGAGGTTGCGGCCGATCCCATACCAAGTCTCGAGCGGAATCCCAGACGGAATCCGCAGCTACATACGAACGCTGCCATTCAACGATGTCGATGCGCTGGTCGACTACTTCGACGATTACGGCCATCAAACGGCGGCGGTGATCGTCGAGCCTGCCGCCGGCAATGCCTTCGGAATCATGCCCGAGCCGGGATTCCTCGAGAAGCTCCGCGAGCTGTGCACGAGCAACAACACGGTGCTGATTTTCGATGAGGTCAAGACCGGCTTCCGATTCGCCCTCGGCGGCGCCGTCGAGACCTTTGGCGTCACGCCCGATATCGCGACTTATGCCAAGGCTCTGGGGAATGGGTTCCCGGTGGCCGCGGTGGCGCTCTCGGCGGAGATGGTCGACGGTTGGAAGCTGGGGGGAATCGCCCAGGCGGGAACGTTTGGCGGCAACGGCATTGCTAGCGCGGCCGCCAAGGCGACCATCGAGCAGCTCCGGACGACCGATGCCTTCGCCCAGATCGAGAAGGTGGGGAAGGCGTTGATGGAAGGTTTGGCGCGGGTGCTGGTCGAGTTCGGAGTCGAGGGCGACGTGATCGGACATCCATCGATGTTCTCGGTCTACATGGGGGAGGGCCGGCCCATCGAGTTCCGAGACATTGCCGCCCACGATGCTCGTCTTTACACGGCCACGATCGAAGGCATGATCCAGCGTGGGGTGATGCCGTGTATTGACGCCCGCGAGCCGTGGTTTCTTTCCGCGTCCCACACCATGGAGGACGTCGCGTTGACGCTCGAAGTTTTCAGCGACGCCCTCGTCGAAGCCCTGGCCCGGGCTGGCTCGCTGCCGTCGCATCTCGATGAGGGCGACTGAACCCGATCGAAAATCGTGGATTCATATCAGACCTTGAGCCTCTGGCATGACACCGCTGGGGAGGCACTGGTCCCGCGCTCGGCGCTGCCTAGCTCAACGGTGGCCGATGTCGTCATCGTCGGCGCTGGCTACACGGGGCTCTGGACCGCCTACTACCTGAAGAAGCTTGAGCCGGATCTCCGCGTCGTTGTGGTCGAGGCTGAGATCGCGGGCTATGGCGCGTCGGGACGCAACGGCGGATGGTGCGCGGGCGAGATCGCCGGCAATCGAGACCGGATGGCGATTCGGCATGGCCGGCAAGCGGTTCGTGAGCTGTGGCGCGCCATGTTTGCCACGGTCGATGAGGTGGGACGGGTCGCCGCCGAGGAGGGGATCGACTGCGATTTCCACAAAGGTGGGATTCTTACTTTTGCCACCAACCCGGCCCAGGTGACAAGCTTGCAGGAAGAGCTGGATCATGACCGCGGCTGGGGCTTTGGCGAGGCCGACTTTCGCTGGCTCGGGCGCAACGAGCTACCGGGACGAGTGCGCGATGCTCTCGGAGCGATCTACACCCCGCATGCCGCAGCCATCCATCCGCTTCGTCTAGTAAGAGGCCTGGCAAAGGCCGCGGAGCGACTTGGCGTGCAGATATACGAACAGACCCGTGTCGACGAGATCTCCCCCGGACAAGTCAAGAGCGACCATGGTTCAGTCAAAGCTGACGTCGTGTTGCGCGCCACCGAGGCTTTCACGATCAGTCTGATCGGACACGAGCGGGATTTTGTTCCGGCGTACTCACTGATGGTCGCCACCGAGCCGTTGCCGGCAGCGTTCTGGGACATGGTGGGCTTTGCGGAGCGAGAAGTGTTCAACGACGCCCGCCATCTCATCATCTATGGGCAGCGGACCGCCGACGGCCGTTTGGCTTTTGGGGGCCGAGGGGCTCGCTACCACTTTCGTTCCCAACTCCGGGCTGAGTACGACCGCCAACCCAGGGTTCACCATGCGGTCGAAGCCGTCTTGCGTAACCTTTTTCCCGACCTTGGCGCCGCCCGCATCACTCACCGCTGGGGTGGGGCTGTAGCGCTGGCGCGAGATTGGCGACCCTCGGTTTTCTTTGATCGCGCCTCCGGGGTCGGCGATGCCGGCGGATATGCCGGCGAAGGTGTAGCCGCCTCCAACCTGGCCGGTCGTACTCTGGCCGATCTGGTGCTGGGTCGAGATACGGATCTCACACGGTTGCCCTGGGTTGGACACCGCTCGCGCCGGTGGGAGCCGGAGCCGCTTCGCTGGGTGGGAGCCAACCTGGCAACGAGTCTCGCCCGCACCGCCGACCGGATCGAAACCCGCAGAGGCCGGCCGGCGCGCCTGGTGACTTCGGCGTTTCGGCTCCTTACCGGCCGATAGGAGAAGACCCGAAGACGGAATCTGAGAGAATCCGAGTCGATGTCAGCTCTTCCGTGGTCGTTGCTGCCGAACTCGGCGCGCGAGGCCGACGACGGTTCACTACTTATCGGGGGTTGCTCGGTCCTCGAGCTCGCCGCCGAGTACGGGACACCGCTCTTCATCTACGACGAGGACCATCTGCGGAATCGCTGCCAGGAGGCGGCCGCCAGCTTTGGCGACCAAGCCGTTTACGCAGGCAAGGCGTTTCTCTGTCTGGCGATGGCGCGCCTCGTCCATGAGGAAGGCCTTCGGATCGATGTCGCGAGCGGGGGAGAGCTATTCGTCGCCCTCGCCGCCGGGGTGCCCGGCGAACGGCTCGTCATGCATGGAAACAACAAGAGCCTCGCCGAGCTGCACGCCGCCGCGCGTGCCCGGGTCGGCCGTTTAGTCGTGGACAGTTTCGACGAGTTCGAACTCATCGAGAATGTCCACGAAGAGACCGGGTTCGTCTTCGACGTCCTAGTGCGGGTGACGCCTGGAATCGAGGCCCATACGCATCACTATCTGGCGACCGGCCAGGACGACTCTAAGTTCGGCTTCACCCTCTCTACGGGTCAGGCGGCGAAAGCAATTGCAACCGCGCGAAGCAGTCCTGCAGTACGGCTCCGAGGCGTTCACGTCCACATCGGGTCGCAGGTGTTTGAGGCCAAGTCCTTCGCGGCTGCATTGGCGGTGATGGCGCCGATTGTGGATGCACATCAGCTCGACGAACTCTCGATGGGGGGCGGTCTGGGGGTCGCATATGTCGAGGGTGAACAGGCGCCGACACTTAGCGAGTACGGCTCGATTCTGCGAGAAGCCGCGTTAGCCGCCGGGCTCACCGCCACCCTGGCCGTCGAGCCCGGGCGGTCGATCGTGGCCGGAGCGGCGATCACCGTCTACACGATCGGCACGATCAAAGAGATGACGGGATTTCGCACTTACGTGGCGGTCGACGGCGGGATGAGCGACAACCCCCGGCCGGTCCTCTACGGATCCGGATACGAGACGTTCCTCCCGCGAGCGGTAAGGGCGGATCGAAACCGGACGGTGCGGGTCGTCGGCAAGCACTGCGAAACCGGCGACGTCCTGGTTCGGGAAGGGAAGGTGCCCGAAGACCTCAGGGTCGGTGATCTGATCGCCACGCCGGTGACCGGCGCCTATGGCCACTCGATGGGTTCGAACTACAACAAGGTGCCCCGCCCTCCAGTGGTCTTTGCGCGCAACGGCGACGCTCGCCTCGTGGTGGCACGTGAGTCGTATGACGACTTGATCCGCAACGATCGGCTGTGACCCGGCTCGCCACCCCCACCGGTGAATTGGAAGTGGTTGGCCTCATTCGGGGGCTCAACGAGATCGAGGCCCTTGGAAAATTCGGTTCGTGGCGACACCGAACTTGCTAATTCGGTCGGTGACGAGCGAGTACGACATGCCACGAGCCGAATTAGCTGCAGACCGTTCGCCACGAACCAAATTAGGAAATGAAGGCTCTCAGCGCTTCTGCTTCCTGCAATAGGTCGGCTCTTGAGCGACGGTCGAGCTTTCCGTAAGGAGTCACTTGCAGGTCGTCGGGATTGAGCTTCCATGTTCCGGCCACCTTCCCATCGATCAGAAACGTCGGCACCGATTGCGGCATCTTGGTGTTGAAGATCAGTGGCCGGTACTCCTCGGGGAGGATGCCACTCCGGCGAGCGTGAACCAGCAGGTTGGCATCCCACGGAGGAAGGAAACGCGGCGGTGACGGAGTCTCGGGATCAAGGAGCAGGCCATCTTCGACATCGAATAGGTCGATGCCGTCCTCAGTCTGAAACTTCCGGTAGTCGTTGAGGAGAGACTTGATCCCGCTGAGATTCAGGGCGAGAAACGTGGCGATGCCTTTGGCGCTGGCCGGTCCGAACGCCCGCAAGTAGATCTCCACCATTCTTTTCTTGGCGAGTTCGGGGTCGACTTTGTCCGTCGAGAACAGTTCGTAAAGGTCGGCGCGACGGTTGTCCCAAGTACCGGACGGCGGTACCCGGGTCAAGTCGAGGAAAGCGGTCGCCCCATTCCAGGTCGCCGAATCGAAACCGAGCTCTTTCATGAGCTGCGATCGCTTCTGCGGGCCGCCTGCCAGGGCCTCAGCGACCTGCTTTGCCGCTCGCCGCATCGTTGCTTGATCATTGCGACGGTTGGCTCGAAACCACCACTCGAGTCGCTCATCGCGGACGGCGTCGTTGGAAAGACCGAAGAGCTCGGGCGTGACGAGGTGGATGGTTCCCCTCAATGTCGTCCCCTGCACGACCTCCCGTGTCTCGAGAGCCTTGGTGAGAGAGTCGCGTTCAAAATCAAAGAGGCGACTCCAGAGCCCGATGTAGCCATTGGGTGCGTATTGGTTCTGGATGCCGGCGATCTGATCGAGTGCTTCGGTCATCGGCAAGTTCGACCGTTCGAGAAGAAGCTGGCGAGCGAGCACGGCCCGGTTGAGCGCCTGTGTGCTCAGCACCTCGGTGGACATCGAGCAAGGCTAGGTTGAGCAGGTGGCGAAGCTTCACGGTGGTCAGCTTGTCGCCGGTGCTCTCAAAGCCGAAGGGGTCGACACCGTCTTCACCCTCTCGGGCGGGCACATCGTCGCCATCCTTGAAGGCTGCGTCCAGGAAGGGATTCGAATAGTCGACGTCCGCCATGAGCAGGCCGCCGCCCATGCCGCCGAGGCCTACACCCGACTGACCGGACGCCTTGGGGTCGCCGTCGTCACTGCCGGGCCGGGGGTGACGGACACGATCACCGCGGTTGCCAACGCCTGGTTTGCCGGCACGGCGATGCTCGTGATCGGAGGTCGCCACTTGCTTCGGCAAGAGCTCAAGGGCGGACTCCAGGAAATGGATCATCCCCAGCTCTTTGCCGGGATCACGGCGTGGGCTGGCACCGCCTGGCAAACCGGGCGGCTGCCCGACTACGTCGCCTTCGCCGCTCGTCATGCGTTCGCGGGCCGCGGCGCTCCGGTCTTTCTCGATATTCCGATGGACGTCCAGTTCGATGTCGTCGACGAAAGCGAGGTCACGTGGCCGCGGGCCTATCGCCCATCAACTCCTGCCGGCGCCGACCCGGAAGCGTTGACCCAGGTGGTGGAGGCGCTGAGCCGAGCCTCACGTCCCGTGATCTTCGCCGGTTCCGCCGAGAGTGAGTTGGCCGAACTTGCCGAGCGGCTCCACGCACCAACTTTTGTCAATGGCCGCGCCAGAGGAGCGTTGCCGTTCGGACATCCTTTGCTCGGAAACCATGCCCGCGGCCACGCCCTCGCTACCTGCGATTTCGTCCTCGCCTTCGGCGTTGATTGGGATTTCCGTACCAATTACGGCGAGCGGGTCAATCCCGAAGCAATCGTCGTCCATGTCGACCTTGATGCAACGAAAATTGGCTGGAACCGGCCAATTGACATCGGCATCGTTGCCAACCCGGTGAGCGTGATCGCCCAACTGGCTACTACCGACGCACTCCCAATCGCCGATCAGACGTGGGTAGACGAAGTCTTTGCCGCCGAAAAGCAACGACAGGACGAGCTCGAGCAGGAGGCGACGACGACTTTGCCCGGTTTGGTCAACCCGCAGCGCTTCGGGAAGGAGGTGGGGGAGTTCTTTGGGCGCGACTCGATCGTTGCGGTCGATGGGGGCGACATCGTCTCGACCACAGCGCGCTGGCTCCAGGTCTCAACTCCGGGCCACGTCCTCGATCCGGGCCCGTTCGGCACTCTCGGCACCGGGGCACCGTTTGCCCTCGCTGCTCAGGTCGTTTTTCCGGACAAACTTGTCGGTTTGGTTCTTGGCGACGGCGCCTTCGGCTTCAATGGGTTCGAGTTCGACACCTTCGTACGGCTGGGTCTGCCGGTCGTCGGGGTCATTGGCAACGATGGCGTCTGGGGGAACATCAAAACCTTCCATACGATGATGTATCCCGAGCGGGTGGTCGCGGCCGATCTAGGACGGCGGCCCTATCACGACGTGGTCAGCGCGCTAGGCGGCTACGGCGAGCTGGTCACCGACCCCGATGACGTCGCCCCCGCGCTCAAGCGAGCAAGGTCCTCGGGTTTGCCGAGTCTTGTCAACGTCCACATCGCCGAAACGATGCGATTGAGCTCCAACTACTCGCAGTAGCTTTAGAGGAGCACGAGCGCAAGGACCCCAACCACTAGGCAGTAAATCGCGTAAGCGATGAGGCCGGTCCGCGCCAGCATCCGGAGCAGCAATGAGATCGCGAGGTAGCCCGTAACCGCGGCGACCGCCACCCCTATCCAAGCTGGAGCAGTAACCCCTCCGCGGTCGAACAGGGTCCAAAGTTCGAGCAACCCGGCAGCAGTGATGGCCGGGATTCCAAGTAGGAACGAGAACCGCGCGGCCTCGACCTTGTTGAAACTTCGACCCATCGCTGTCGCGATCGTCATGCCGGAGCGCGAGATCCCCGGGAGGATGGCGAGCAACTGGGCAAAGCCGATCAGGACCGCATCGGCCGGACGGGCATCTTGCACCCGCCTCTCTCCAGGTCGGAGCCGATCGGCGACAAACAGCACCGCTCCGGTGATCAGGAGGAAGATCGCCGTTGCCGTAATCGACCGTTGCAGCTCCTCAACTTCGTCAACAAAGAAGATCGCCAGCGCGGCGGGCAGGCTGCCTATCACGAGGAGAACGAACAAGCGCCGAGCCTCGGGGTCCGATCGAGCCTTGGTCAGCGACCACAAGTCCTTCCGAAAATACGCGATGACCGCGGCGAGAGTTCCGAGGTGGAGGAAGGCAGTCGTGGCCAAGTCCGGCTGCTCAAGACCCAGAAAAGCCGGGACCAGCACCAGGTGGCCGTCCGATGAGATCGGGAGGAACTCGGTGACTCCCTGGATGAGTCCCCAGACGATCGCTTCCAGCACCGGGAAACGTTAGAGGGTCACCTGCCGCCAACGACGGTGCGCAGCGAACCGTCGGCGAGCGCGGCCGCCGCGGCGCCGACTTCGGATTCCGGCACCGCGACCAATGCGGTGAGCCCATCGAAGCTGTCCTCGCCGACGATGCGGATCACCAATCCGGCAATCACTCTCGGTTCCTGCCGCACATCGACGACCAACCGGACGTCCGTTCCAGCCGAGGTGCCCGCCGGGACCGGTACCTCGATTCCCCACCAGCCGTCGGGCATGGCGGGCTCGGCCGCCAACATCGAAGCGACTAGTGGTGTTCCGACCGAAAAGTCGGCGACGAATGTGCCACTCGGCTCAGCGAGCTCGGGCAGTACCCCGACCGGCACCTCGCGCCAATCGATTTGATCGCTAGTGACGCCAGCCCCGGCGTTTACCCCGACGGCGAGGAAGGGCCGCCGCTCCTGGGACACCGGCCTTATCTCCCACGCCAAAGCCGCCAGCAAAATCAAGACGGCGGCCGCTCTCCGCAGGTAGGGAGGCTTCGATAGCCAATACACCCGTCCAAGGTATTAGAAGGAAGCCGGGCTGGGAAGAGGTTCAGTCCGACTCGGAGCCGGTGGAGGTGACGGCCGCTTTGTCGGCGGCGATCGATGAAGGGCTTTTCTCGCTCGCCCCGTTGGCCTTCTCCTTAGCGGGTTTCTCGTCCGAGCTGCCGTTCTTCGAGCGGGAGTCGGTCACATAGAACCCCGAGCCCTTGAACACGACGCCGCGGGGATGGAAGACCTTCTCCAGCTTTCCTCCGCATTCAGGATGACGACGCAACGACTTGTCGGTGAACCTCTGGAACACGTCGAAGTTCTGGCTGCATCTATCGCACTGGTATTCGTATGTGGGCACGTCTCGAAGTTCCCTCAAGGAGTGGTGGACTGAGAATTCTAACCCCTGACCGCCTCGTCCCATTCCCGTAGACTCGCCGAGTGACGGCCACGACGGGGGCGTTGATCCTCGCTCTCTCCTACCTATTAGGCAGCGTCGACTTCGCCGTACTAGTCGGGCGGATGCATGGTGTCGACATCCATCAGGTCGGCAGCGGCAACCCGGGCACATCCAATGTGATGAGAACCCTCGGTCGCGGGCCGGCCGCCATGGTGTTCATCGGCGACACCCTCAAAGGCGTGATCGCGGCCGCCATCGGCGCGTTTCTGTCCGGGCAGGGACCGGAGTCGCCCTGGACCTACGCTGCCGGGCTCATGGCCGTGATTGGCCATTGCTACCCCGTCTTTCACCGGTTTCGCGGCGGGAAGGGAGTCGCCACCGGCGGCGGCGTCATCCTCTTCGCGGAGCCGATCGCCGGGCTGATCCTGACCGTGCTATGGGTCGCGATCGCCAAGGTCGGGAAGGTGGCGTCGGTGGCCTCGTTGGTTGTGGCGATTGGTTCGGTCCCGATCCTCATCTGGCAAGGCGTCACCCGTTGGGCCCTCTTCTGGTTCGGGGTTATGTTGGGCCTAGTCATATACCGGCATCGTGGGAACATATCTCGCATCATGAAACGCCGCGAAAACTCCGTAATCTCATGACCGCCCACGTCGCAGTCATTCCCGCCGCCGGCCGTGGCACGAGGATGCGCCCGGCCACCAAGGTTGTCCCCAAGGCGTTGATCACCGTGGTGGACCGTCCTGCAGTCCAGTATGTAGTCGAGGAAGCAGTCCGGGCCGGCGCCACCGAGGTGATCTTGGTGGTCGATCTTGACGCGGGGCACCTAGTCCACCAGCACTTCCTCAGCAATGGGCGCCTCCCCGGTCTCGAGCACGTCAAGATCCGGGTGGTGGTGCAGGAGGAGGCGCTCGGCCTCGGGCACGCGGTTTGGGAAACGGCCGAACAGGTTCGCGACCGTTCCTTCTTCTGCCTCCTAGCCGACAACATTGTGCGACCCGGTGCCGATGTTCTCCCGCAGCTCGCCGCGGCCGCCAAGGGAGATTCCGCGGTGTGCCTCCGCGAGCTGACTCGCGAATTCCTCTCCAAGTACGGTGTGATCGTTCCCGGTTCCGATCTTGTCGACGGATCCTTGGACATCGTCGGGGCCGTGGAGAAACCAGGACCGGTGCTCGCTCCTTCCAACCTCGGTTTGATTGGTCGTTACGTGTTCACCCCCGAGATCTTCGAGATTCTGGGAAAGCTCACCCCCGGCCACGGGGGCGAGATCCAACTAACCGACGCGATCAACATCCTTGCATCGACCGGCCGCTGCCGCGGATATGTCGCCGAGCAAGACCTGCTCGACGTCGGCACCCCCCAAGGTCTGGTCATGGCCACTTGGATCCTCGGTACGAGCCAGTTCCCCGAACTGATCTGAATGCGCCCCCTCCATTCGGCGCAGCATCAAGTGCTCGCCGCTCTCCCGGCGCTGCCCACGGTTGCGGTAGCGGTGGAGGAGGCCCTTGGCCTTGCCCTCCATAAGCCCGCGGTCGCCACCCACCCGGTGCCCCCTTTTTCCAACTCGGCGATGGACGGGTACGCAGTCAAAGCTGCCGACGTGTCTCAAGTTCCGGCGACCCTCACCGTGGTCGAGGACGTGCCGGCAGGCTCGGTGGCGACCCGCCAGGTCGAACGGGGTACAGCCATCAAAATCATGACCGGTGCACCGATGCCGGTCGGGGCTGACGCGGTGGTCCGCGTCGAGGACACCCAGCAAGACGGCCCCAGCGTGACGATCACGGTGGGGGTCACAGAAGGAACTTCAGTTCGCGCCGCCGGTGGGGATGTGGAAGCCGGTTCGATCGTGGTCGAACGCGGGGTGCGACTGACTGCAGCGCACATCGGGGTGCTGGCCAACATCGGGCAGGCCACGGTCGAGGTCGGAACCCGCCCGCGAGTGGCAGTTGCCTCGACCGGCGACGAGCTGGTCGCCGTCGACGGTCCCCGGCTCGGCCCGGGTCAGATCCGAGACTCCAACCGGCCGATGCTCCTCGCCTTGTTGCGCGAGCTCGGTGCGGAGGTCATTGATCTCGGGCGCATCCCGGATGACGCCAAGGTCCTCACCAAGACTCTGCAGCAAGGGGCAATGGATGCTGACGCGGTCATCACTTCGGGTGGGGTCTCGATGGGGGAGTACGACCTGGTGAAGGCGGTGCTCGGTGAGCTCGGCGACATCGACTTTTGGCAAGTTGCGATGCAACCGGCGAAGCCGTTCGCTTTCGGGCGGCTGGGGGAGACACCGTTCTTTGGCCTTCCGGGCAACCCGGTTTCGAGCTTCGTAGCCTTTGAGCAGTTCGTGCGGCCGGGCTTGCTGCACATGATGGGTTCGACCCGGATTGCCCGACCGCGCATCGAGGGCAGAACTGAGCTAGAACTCGATACCGACCCGGAGAAGACAGTCTTTGTACGAGTGAGCACCCACATGCAAGAGGCGATCCGTTGGTGCAGGCCAGCGGGAGGTCAGTCGTCGAACATGTTGTCGGCCGTCGCTGCCGGCGACGCGTTCGCGGTCGTCGAACAAGGGGTGGGGCGAGTGGTTGTCGGGGCCGCCGTCACCCTGGAGATGTATCGCTGGCCGGAGGAACGGACCGTCCATGAGCTCTGAGGTTCGCCTGCCCCACCTCACCCCGGCCGGCGAGGCCCATATGGTCGACGTGTCCGCCAAGGCAGTCAGCAATCGGGTGGCGGTCGCCGAAGGGCTCGTGACCATGAGCGAGTCGACACGCCAAGCCCTTTTCGGCGGCACTTTGCCAAAAGGCGACGCCTTGGCCGCCGTCCGCCTGGCGGCGATCATGGCTGCCAAGAAGACAGCCGAGCTGATTCCGTTGTGTCACCCGCTTCCTATCGACGCCGTCGAGATCATCGTGGAGGAAGTCGATGGGGGAGCGCGCATCGTGGCCGAGGTGGCGACCTCCGGCCGGACGGGGGTGGAGATGGAAGCGCTGACCGCGGTTTCGGTCGGCGCCCTGACCCTCTACGACATGGTGAAGGGCATCGAACGGGGGGTCGAGATCGGCCCGATTCGTCTGCTTAGAAAGAGCGGTGGCCGCAGCGGCACCTGGGAACGCTGACGGTAATTGTTTGCCACGGAGTGAAGGGCTACCCTGCCGAGCGAGCAGAGGGCCTTTCGAAGGGAACATGACGACACCGGTAATAGTGGCGGGCCTGTTGTTGGCAGCTGTGTGGGGTTTGTACCTCCTCCCAAGCGCCTTTGGCGACCGCCGCCGCACCCCTATCAATTCCACTGAAGAGTTCGACCACCTGACCAAGGTGATGGCCGACGCTCAACGCCGCAACTACGACGCCAAGCTCTCGTCGGCTCGTGACCAGGCGCGGATCCGACGCAAGCGGGTGCTGATCGTTTTGGTCCTGATCGCAATCGTCACCCTGGTCGTCACCTGGCGGCGCCAATCTCTCAACTGGCTCCTGTTACACATCGCCATCGATGCTTGTCTGGCCTGGTATGTCGCCATGCTGGCCCAGATTCGCCAGAAGCAGGCGCAGGAGTTGGCCAACCGTTACTTCGACGGCACTCGGGAGTGGGAAGAGTCGCCGGTCCGCGTCGTCTCCCAGCGCTAACCAATCCGTCGTTTTTATCACCAAATCGGCCCCAGAAAGGGGCCGATTCCGTCGCGAAAACGGCTGCAGTCGACGTCAAACTAAGATCGACCAACTCCGGGGGTGTAGCTCAGCCCGGCAGAGCGCCTCCCTCGCACGGAGGAAGCCAGGGGTTCAAATCCCCTCACCTCCACTCCCGAAGGTCGACGTGCCATCTCCTGGGCATTGCCTACCCGGCTTCTACTCAACAGGTGACGTGGAGGATGGCATTGGCGGAGCCCTTCTTGGCGGAACGGAGGAGCTGGCATGCTTCATCGGTGGGTAGCTCGATCAGCTCCACCCCGCGTGCAGCCGCTTCCTCGCGAACGGATTCCATAACGGGCAAGCGACCATCTGCGCCTGTGCCAATTACGAGCTTCGGTGCGGACCAGGGTATGTCCTCATCCGTCGACAGAGGAGTGTGTCCAGTGGAATGCCGATATCGCTTGGATGGACCCTTATCTCGGCGACGGGGCTTACCGTTCTCCAAAATGAGGTCGTGGTCAAAACTGTCACCGTCAAGTTTGATCTCACCGAATCGGACAAACTTGATGTTCATCACCCGCCACCTTACGCGGCGGAAAGTCCGATTTGGTCTGGCCGTCGCCTTGGCTTTCCTAACCCTCGCCTGTGGCCCAGGCGCGATTCCTGCTGACGCCGAGGTTTTGCGAGGCCGAACGGGAGTCCACAATCGGATCTCTCCGCCGAGCCCGAAGACTGGCTTCGCTACGGGACCTACCTGCGGTGGACTGACACCGATGGGTGCTTGGTACGAATTGACGTGATTTCTCACCACCACGGAGCAGCACATTGTGGTTGGCAAAGCGCCGAGTTCATCACCGTCGGGCGCCCGTTCGGGTCATCGATCGCCGATGGATTGTCGCCTGAATCCGCAAACCGATATGTCTGGGATCCTCGCGGGTGCGCCCCGACGGTCCATTCGGCACAAAGTTGCCCGAGCGGACCTGCCGGAGACTACGATCGACACTAGGTATCGCCGCGACAGCAAAGAGATCTGGCTCGACAACGCCGACGAAGCTGTCCTCTACCAAATCGAGGGGGAATCCGTTGAGAGATGGAATCGCAGCAGCGCCGGGTTATGCGCGTGACCGAGAGAAAACTGGCACCGGTTCAAAAACTCATTCCGCCGGCGATGATCACGCGTAGCCGAACATCACCAGCTCTTCAGCGAAGACGCTCCGGATGCGGTCCTGTTGGGCGGGCGTGAGCACTTCCTGATAAGGACGCCGGTCGGTTCGGGTGCCGGATTTCGATCTCGGGAGGGTCAAGGGTTCCGGCAGCTTCAGGCGCCCTGCAATGTCGACCAGCGCCTCCTCCAGGTCTTCGTATCGGTAGACCTGGTCAACGATCATTTTGCCGTCCTCCATATAAAGACCAGAGCCCCGTCCTTTGAGCGACTCAAGACCGCTCCCACGGGTGATGAACTGCTCAAGCGAGGCGGTGCCTTTCCCCTTTCCTTGCCACCAATAATATTGCGAGATCACGCGCTCGAAGGGGTTCCGCTCGAAGCAGAACGTGAAGTAGTTCTCCCACTTTTCTTTGCCGAGGACGCGTCGCGCTTCATGGGCCGACGTGTGGCTCCCGAACCGCTCGCGACGTTCTCCTCTCGTCACGAGGCGGGCGACGTCGGCGGGCCGGTACTCCCAAAACGGTGCCATGTTGTTCTGCGGCCCCCGGTATCCGAGCGACCGCCGAATCTCCTCGTCCTCGGGACGCATGGTGCTGATGACATCGCCCGGCCCCAAGAACTTCGAGAGCCCGATCTCAAGGCTCGTCCCGGCGGTTTTGCTTGTCTTGACGAATACGAACCCTAAGTCGTGGCCAACGATCACGTCGCCTCCAAAATTGGTCTAGCGGAGACGCTATCACAGAGTCTGTTCTTGCCTTCACGGTGCTCCGTAGACTCCGAAAATGAGGAAATCGGGTACGGCCCGCCGACCGCGCTTTATCGCTCTGCTCGCTTTGGTGGCAGCGTGCGCCGCCCCCCAAACCTCGACGAGCACGTCGGTGGCGACCACGGCCGCCACCGATGGAACTCAAGGGACTGTGACCACGGCGGCCGACGAGCGCTCGGCCGAGTTGATCAATCCCGGCAGGGTGGTCATCTGCATGACCTTTCCAGTGGCCCGGGTCTCGTTCTACGACGCGGCCGGCGAGCCCGCCGGCCAGAGCGTTGAGTTCGCCTTGGAGCTCGCCCGGCGTTTGGGTCTCGAACCCGAGATTCGGGACACGATCTTCGAGGAGATCATCGACGCGATCGAAGCCGGCGACTGCGACTTCAGCCTCGCTGGCCACTTCATCACCCCCGAGCGTCTCGAACGAATCGAAATGATTCCCTACCTCAAGGGACGCCAGCAGATGGTCGTGCAGTTCGGCAATCCCGAAGGCATAGACGACTCGGTCGACATCTGCGGGAGGCCGGTCTCCAGTCGGGCCGGGACCATTCAAGAGGACCTGATACTCGGCGTGGGCCTCTACGAGGGCTCCGGCCTCAACGACGCCTGCGCCGAGGCGGATCTGACGCCGATCGACCTCGTCACTTTTCCTGGTGAAGCGGAGGCAATAGACACCCTGCGCCAGGGAGAGGTGGTGGCCTTCCTCGGCGGAACTACGTGGGTTGCGGAGTTTCCGGACGAGCTCGCCATTGCCCCCAACGTTGAACTGCCCGAGTTCACCAACGGGATTGGTGTCAGCAAGGAGCACCCGCTCCTGACCAACGCCCTCCGCTCAGCGTTGGACGCGATGGTTGCCGACGGGACCTACCTCTCGATCCAGGATGAGTGGGCCAGTCCCAAACGGTGACAGCCTTGACTGGCTCTGGGCCATGGCGTTGAAACCCACGCCTGAGCTCCACACCGAGAGGCTGGTGCTGACCCCGCTTCGCGTTGCCGACGCGAACGAGATGGTTCGGGTGCTCGCAGATGCCGAGCTGTATATGTTCACGGGAGGCAATCCGCCGGGTCTCGACGACCTCGAAAAGCGATACCAGGCACAGGTCGAAGGTTTGTCGACGGATCGCGAGGTTTGGCACAACTGGATCATTCGGCTGCAGGAGCCTCCGACAGCGGTCGGATTCGTGCAGGCAACCATTGTCTCTGATACCGCCGATGTTGCCTGGGTCGTCGGAGCTGATTGGCAGCGAAAGGGGTTTGCGTCGGAGGCGGCGACAACGGTGCGCGAATGGCTAGAGACTCAGGGTGTCAGACAATTCAGCGCCCACATTCATCCCGGACATGAAGCATCTGGACGAGTTGCACTGGCCATCGGCCTGAACGCAACCAGCGAGATTGATGGCGATCGAGAGGTCGTGTGGAGATCAGGAAATCATTGAACTGAACAAAGCACGAGCCTCCGGCGTCGAATCGGGCAAAGGAGGAGCTACATGACGTTGCTCAAAGAAAGCACTAACCAAGTCCGGGGCCGTTCCCTGCTAGGGAAAGTCGCCTTTCTCGGTGGGGTGGCGGTAGGAGCAACCGTGTTGCTCGCGGTCACCGCGATCGTCTTCGGCGCTAACCATGAACTTCCCAACACGGCGATGTTCACCTTCGATGGAGACGGCACCGTGTCGCTCATCGATACGACGACCGGCGAGTGGATCTACCAGGCTCCCGATGCGGTGCTCGCCCCCGATCGAACGGTCCTCATCCAGGCAACCGAACAACGCGGCGAGACTGTCGTCAGGGCGCTGGATTCGGTCAGCGCCGTGGAACGCTGGTCACAGTCTCTGCCTGGCAGTCTCTCGGTCCGGGTGGTCTCACCAGGCGGGGACGCAATTGCCCTGATGCAAGCGACCGAGACGCCGGGTCTCTATGTGCCGGAGCCTGCCCAGGACACCACCATCTACATCGCTCGAACCGATGGCTCCGCGTGGCAACGCTACGACCTGGAGGGGAACTTTCTTCCTGAAGCATTCACGACCAGCGGCGAAACCCTCTTCCTGCTCAAGTTTCTCCCCGCCGAGGACCCGTATCACTACGAGGTCCATCGCCTCGACCTCGCGACCGGTGAGATGCTCGATGAATACACGCCTGAGGTCGAGTTGGAGCCGTCGATGCGGGGTCATGCCCGAGCGCAGGCGATGGCATCAGACGGAACCCAGCTCTTCACTCTCTATTCGCTCGACCCGGGCGAAGAAAAGATCACCAATCCGCTTGATCCGAATCGGCAACACAGCGCCTTCGTGCATGTCATCAGCCTGGAGGAGGAGAGTTCGTTCTGCATCTTTCTCGGACAGCCATTCGGGGCGAGACGTATCGACAACATGGACATGACGATCTCTCCGGACGGAACAAGTCTGGCCTTGATCGACATCGGCACCGGTACCTTGGCTGAGATCGATATCGCCACCCAGGACATCGACACCGACAACCTCGGCGGCTACGGACTCTTCAGCCAGGACCACCGAAAGGTGGAGTTGGCAATCGGCGCTGACAACACTCTTTATATGGCCTGGGAGCAAAGTGTCACCGCGTACGAGCCAAGCGCCCGCAACCCGATCGCGGGCTGGTCCGCGGGGGGTGAAATCCTCGGGATCGATGTCAGCCAGGACGGCCAATACCTCCGGGCTTTGATCCCCGGGCAGGTGCGCGTGATCGATCTTGTTCAGGGGGTAGAGGTTGCCTCGATACTGCTGCCTGCCGAAGCGCAGGAGGTAGTGATCGCTCCGCCGTCCGCCCAGTCGAGATTCGAAACTTTCACCTGTGCCTGCTGAGGCGACCGTGACAAGTCACGGGTGGGGCAATCCGACCCATTCGAAGTGGGCCGCATCCGGTACCAGCCAGTTGCCGCCCCAGGTGAAGCCCCACTTCTCCATGATCTCTACCAGCCGCGGATCTTGGACCGTTACCTGACCGGTCGGGTTTGCCTCGTAGTTCAGATCGATCGCTGCTCCCCAGGCATGGCGGGAAAGGAGCCGGCTCCCGGCGATGAAGCGAGGGTTGTAGCAGCCATCGAAACTTTCGATCAGAAACCCGAGGTTGGCTCGCTCAAGCTCGCTCAGCGCCCCGGCCA
>Ga0136614_10000096_pt1 | contig 32720 bp, 19 predicted proteins | sample AntDrymUQ2792106_2_FD_106643 | JGI IMG/M metagenome (GOLD analysis project Ga0136614, IMG submission 106643) | Polar desert sand microbial communities from Dry Valleys, Antarctica - metaG UQ279 (21.06) | ecosystem: Environmental > Terrestrial > Soil > Desert | place: Antarctica: Dry Valley... | reverse complement strand
CGATCGGGAACGATCGTGATCCTGGTCGGCCACGTGACCAAGGAAGGCGCCGTGGCCGGACCGAAGACGCTCGAGCACGTGGTCGACGTCGTTGTATCGCTTGAGGGTGAACGCTCAGGATCGCTGCGACTCCTGCGCGCATCGAAGAACAGATTCGGGTCATGTGAGGAAACCGGCGTCTTCGTAATGGAAGGAGGGGGACTCGAACCGGTTCCAGATCCCTCTGCGCTCTTTCTCGCGGATCGGCGGACAGGCGTGCCGGGGTCGGCGATCTTCCCCAGCCTCGAAGGGTCCCGACCTCTACTGGTCGAGCTCCAGGCGTTAGTGGCTAAGACGAACCAGGTCCAGCCAAGGCGCGTTGCGCTCAGTATCGAATCGCGTCGGTTGTCCATGCTCCTCGGCGTTCTCGACAAACGCGCCGAGTTGCCTCTGGGGTCGCATGACGTTTTCGTTTCGGCCGCCGGGGGATACGCGGTGCGTGAGACGGCGTCCGACCTCGCTTTGTGCCTTTCATTGTTCTCGGCTCATGCCGATCTCGCCCTTGATCCCACGATGGTGGCGATAGGCGAGGTGGGCCTCGGGGGTGAGATCCGTCGGGTGCCGGGGATCGAGCGCCGGCTGAACGAGGCACTCCGTCTTGGATTCCGGCGTGCGATCGTTCCGACCGGCGTCGATGTTTGCGTGCCTCAGCTCGAGCTCATCGAGGTCGCCGATCTGCGGTCGGCGACGGATCGAGTTCGAACGGTGCGCGCCCCCGCTTAGGCCTGGGCCGATGTTCGCAACGACCCGGCGTGCTACCCTTGTTCCAGTAAAAAGGAACCTTCATGGTCCTTCTTTTCCCGGCCGCATGCGCATCCAAGCGCCGGCGAGACACATACATGCAGGGAGGAACCGTTTCGTGCGTTTCGAAATAGGCGACAAGGTCGTGTATCCCCACCACGGGGCCGCGGTGATCGAGAAGGTCGAACAAAAAGAGCTGATGGGCGAGAGCCGCCAGTACTACATCCTGAAGCTGGCCTACGGCGAACTGACTCTGATGGTCCCGACGGATTCAACAGAAGAGGTCGGGCTTCGAGAGGTCACCCCCGCCAAAGAGGTGCCCAAGGTCTTTAAGGTGCTCAAGAAGAACGAGCCGACGACGAACACAACGAACTGGTCCCGCCGCTTCAAGGCGAACGTCGAGAAGCTCAAGTCGGGTGACATCTATCAGGTGGCCGACGTCGTTCGGAGCCTCCACCAGCGCGACAAGGAAAAAGGTCTCTCGGCCGGCGAGAAGCGGATGCTCACCAAGGCCCGGCAGATCCTCGTTTCGGAGTTGACCTTCTCGAAGGACTGCAACGAGGAAGAGGCCGAGAAGATGCTCGATGAGGTGCTCGGATAGCGGCAACTGCTCCCGCAGCGATGATCGCTGCGGGCGGGCGCGGCGAGCGCACCGGTGGCGAAACTCCGAAGCAGTTCCGGTTGTTGCGTGGTCGTCCCCTTCTGCGGTGGTCGATCGACATGCTCACCGAGGCCGGATGCGATCCGATCGTTGTGGTCGCTCCACTGCAAGACATGGAACAGACGCGCTCACTTCTGTTAGGCGAAGTCGATGCGGCCGTGGTTGAAGGGGGTTCGACGCGTCAGGAGTCGGTCTCCAATGGGTTGGCCCACGTCACATCTGAGTTGGTTCTGATACATGATGCGGCCCGTCCGTTCGCACCGGTCGACCTCGCCCGCGCCGTGCTGAAAGCCGCCGAAGCAGCGGAAGGCGCGGTCCCGGCGGTTCCCGTTGACGAGACGATCAAACGCGTGGAGGCTGATTCGGTGGTAGAGACCGTCGACCGTTCGACCCTGTGGCGCGTGCAAACCCCCCAGGCTTTCCGGACCGCCGCTCTGGCGGACGCTCACCGACGGTCTCGTACTGAGGGATTCGTGGCGACGGATGACGCTCAATTGATCGAGAACTATGGGGGTCGCGTTGTCGTCGTCCGCGGCACGCGGACCAACATCAAGCTCACCTATCCGGAGGACTTCGCTCTCGCAGAGGCGATCGCGGGAGGTTTGGAGTGAGCCGGGTCGGCCTGGGCTTCGATGCCCACGCTTTCGATGCGGACAGACCGCTGATCCTGGGCGGGGTGACGATCCCGGATGCTCCAGGGCTCGCCGGACATTCGGATGCCGACGTCGTGAGCCATGCGATCGCCGACGCTTTACTTGGTTCGGCGGGGCTGGGGGATCTCGGCCAACTGTTTCCCAGCGACGATCGGTGGAAAGACGCATCGAGCCTGGAGATCCTTCGGCTCACCGCGCAGAAGTTGACCGAAGCCGGATACACGATCGAGAACGTGGACGTGACGATCGTGGCCCAGAGACCCCGACTAGCCTCGTTTGGAAGCGCGATGGTCGAGAGGATCGCCGAGGCTCTCGGCGCATCGCTCCTCGATATCTCCGTGAAGGCCACGACGACCGACGGGATGGGTTCCATCGGTCGAGCCGAAGGCATCGCCGCGCTCGCCGTCGTGTTGGTTAAGAGGCTTTAGGGTCGGAACGATGCCTCTCCAGATCCACGACACCAGGACGCGCACTCTGGTTCCTCTCGAGACGCGGGAACCCGGCCGGGTCTCGATGTATGGCTGCGGGCCCACCGTCTACAACTACGTACACATCGGCAACGCCCGCACCACCCTTTGGTACGACCTGATCCGTCGATACCTTGGTTATCGCGGATACGACGTCACGTACGTCTTGAACTACACGGACGTCGACGACAAGATCATCGAACGCAGCAACGTCGAGGGATCTGATCCGCAGGAAGTGGCCGGGAAATACGCGCTGGCCTTCGAGCGGGACATGGCGGCGCTCGGCGTCGAGCCTCCGGATATCCTCGCCCTCGCCACGAAGCACATCGAGGACATGGTGACGGCGATCGAGGGGCTGATCGAACGAAACGTGGCCTACGAGGTCGATGGCGACGTCTTCTTCGCGGTCGAACGATTCGAAGGCTACGGCCGCCTGTCGGGTCGGTCTCTTGACGACATGCGGGCCGGCGAACGGATCGAGCCGCACGCCGGCAAGAAGTATCCGCTCGACTTCGCCCTATGGAAGGCGGCCCAGCCAGGCGAACCCTCGTGGCCGTCCCCCTGGGGTCGGGGCCGGCCGGGATGGCATATCGAGTGCTCGGTCATGTCGGTGAAGTATCTGGGCATGAGCTTCGACATCCACACGGGGGGAACCGATCTGATCTTTCCTCACCACGAGAACGAGGTGGCGCAAGCCGAAGCACTCGCCGGGGCCGAGCCCTTCGCTCGCCACTGGCTCCATACGGGCATGGTTCAGATGGGCGATACGAAGATGTCGAAGTCGTTGGGTAACGTTGCGCTTGCGTCCGATGTGCTCGCTCGCTACCCGGGCGAGGTGGTGCGTTATTGGGCGCTCGGTGGATCGTACCGATCTCAGGTCACGTTCTCTGACGGCGCCCTGGCGGACGCGCGGGGCGCTTACCAGCGGTGGCGGACGTTTCTCGAGGCGGCGCGCCATGCGCTTGGCGATCGGTTCCCGCGGCCACCCGATACTCCGCGTAGGAGAGTCGGATCGGATCGGTTCGACGGCGAAGGAGAGGCGTACGTCCAGCGCTTCGTCGAGGCGATGGATGATGACTTCAACTCCGCCCAGGCCCTGGCCGCGATCCACGATCTCGTCCGCGAGGCGAATGGGACTCTCGAGGGCGCGCAGAGTGGGGATGCCAAGGACGCGCAGTTGCTCGCAACACTCTCGGAGGCATTCCTTGAGATGACCGGAGTACTCGGTTTCGACCTTCCATCCGACGCGGTGGATTCGGAATTGCTTGGGGGGTTGATCGACTACCTGCTCGAGCTGAGGGAGCAAGCACGCTCCGACAAGTCGTTCGAACGAGCGGACGAGATCAGGGACAAGCTCTCTTCGCTGGGAGTTGCCATCGAAGACACGCCATCGGGGGCTCGCTGGCGGATCTCGGGCGGCAGCTGATCTCCGAACGAAACCGTGGCGGCCCGCCGTCCAAGGGTTCCGAGTCCGCGGCGGATAGGGTTCTCACCGGCCGGAGACCAATCATCGAACTCTTGCGCTCCGGCCAGCCTGCCGAGCAGGTGCTCATCGCGCAGGGACTCGCCCCATCCGGCGTGCTGGGCGATATCCGCAAGCGCGCAGAGCGAGCACAGATCCCGGTGCGCAACGTTCCTCGCGCCGAGATTGACCGGCTTGCCCAAGGCGCGAATCATCAGGGTGTCGTTGCGATCACCGCCACCTATCGGTACACGCCGATCGACGATCTACTGGGACGAGAAGGCAAGGCGTTGCTGTTTCTCGACGGCATCATGGACCCACACAATGTCGGTGCGCTCCTCAGAAGCGCAGACGTGGCCGGATTTCAGGGAGTGGTCCTTCCAACCCGCCGATCTGCCGGCGTGACGGCGGCAGTGCGTCGTGTTTCAGCGGGCGCCGCCGAGAGCGTGGCGGTCAGCCGGGTGGGGAATCTCGGTCAAGCCATCGGTCGCGCCCAGGAGAAGGGTTTCTGGGTGATCGGGCTAGACGAGAAGGCCGACGAGGACCTGTGGCATTCGAGCTTGATGGAGCCTCCGGTCGCGTTGGTTCTGGGTGCCGAAGATCGTGGCTTATCCAAGGCCGTGCGCGAACGTTGCGACGCTCTAGTCTCGATTCCTCGTGCAGGGCGGATCGGCTCACTTAATGTCGGCGTCGCCGGAGCGGTGGCGATGTTCGAGGTGGCACGCCGCCGAGCCGTGTCCGAGACGCCATGAACAAACGGATCCTGCGGCGAGGAGAGTAACCTGTGGAGCGTGCTGGAGTAGCTCAGTTGGTAGAGCAGCCGCCTTGTAAGCGGCAGGTCGCAGGTTCGAATCCTGTCTCCAGCTCCGCACGAAGCCGATCGAGAACGTCAACGGAGACGTCATGGGAAATGAAACGCCGGAAGACAAGGGCCATGCAGCCCTCGACTCTGCATGGGAGACCGCGCTCGCTCAGCTAGACGAAGCGGCCGAGTTAATGGGGCTTGCCCCCGGCGTTCACGAGATCCTCAGGGCCCCCAAGCGATCGCTATCGGTTTCGGTGCCATTCCGATTGGACGATGGCTCGACGAAGGTGTGCCAGGGATACCGGGTTCACCACAACGTGACCAGGGGCCCGGCGAAGGGCGGCATCCGCTACCACCAGAGTGTCGATCTCGATGAGGTAAAGGCTCTGGCGATGTGGATGACCTGGAAGAGCGCCATCGCGGGGATCCCGTTCGGGGGAGCCAAGGGCGGCGTTGCGGTGGATCCCAAGGTTCTTTCGCGCGGTGAGCTCGAACGGATGACGCGCCGTTACGCATCGGAGATCCTCCCCTTGATCGGCCCAGAGCGCGACATCCCGGCCCCGGACATGAACACCAACGAAGAGATCATGGCTTGGATCATGGACACCTATTCGATCAATCAGGGTTATTCGGTCCCAGGTGTGGTGACCGGTAAACCCGTTGCGATCGGCGGATCGAAGGGCCGCGGCGGCGCGACCTCCCGCGGCGTCATGTACATGATCTTCTCCACTCTCAAGGCGTTGGGTAAAGGCATCGACGAGGTCAGTGTCGCCATCCAGGGTTACGGGAAAGTCGGAGGATTCGCTGCGCAACTCCTACACGATGCCGGCTGCCGCGTGGTCGCGGTGTCGGATGTCGAAGGTGGTCTCTACCGGGAGCGCGGGTTGGATCCCGAGGCGATCAACCGGCACAAGCGCGAAGCCGGTGCCGTCGCGGGTTTCCCCGGAGCCGAACCGATCTCGAACTCGGATCTTCTGGAGGTCGATTGCGACGTGCTGGTGCCGGCGGCCATCGAGGGCGTGATCACGGTTAAGAACGCTGACAAGGTCAAGGCCGAGATCGTCTGCGAGGCCGCCAACGGTCCGGTGACATTCGAAGCCGACAAGATCCTCGGCGAGCGTGGCATCTTCGTCGTGCCGGACATCCTCGCCAATGCCGGCGGCGTCACGGTCTCGTACTTCGAGTGGGTGCAGGACATCCAGGCGTACTTCTGGTCCGAAGAGGAGGTCAACGATCGCCTCCGCCAGATCATGGAGCGATCCTTCCACGAGGTCTATTCGCTGGCTTCCGAGAAAGAGCTGACGATGCGCCAGGCCGCACACTGGATCGGAGTAGGCCGAGTGGCCGAGGCCCACCTGACCAGGGGACTGTTTCCGTAGTAAATCCGCCTATACGGGGAGTCTCGCCACTATCTTGAGGGCATGGACACACACGACGGCCTTGGGCAGCGAGAGATCGACATCCTCGATTTCGAGCGCTGCTGGTGGAAGCATGCGGGCATCAAGGAACGGGCGATCCGCGACAGGTTCGACATGTCGGCGACGAGCTATTACCAGGTGCTCAACGAGTTGGTCGAGAACCCTGCCGCGATGGAGCACGACCCGATCCTGATCAAGAGGCTCAAACGGTTGCGTACCTACAGGCAGCGCCAGAGGGTTGCGCGCTTGCTGGGCGCTCAGTACCAGCCGGCCAAGAGATAGGAGCGCGCCGTGGGGCGCCACTCCTCCGATCAGCAGTGGCACTTCTATCGTTCGGTCGCGGGTTGGCTCGTCCCCTGGTTGCTGGTCTCGGCGGTCGCCATAACCGCCGTCTCGATCGCAGTGGATGCGATCGGGGGGAATAGCGACGGTGGGCTGACGCCTGTGGCCCAGAGCACCCCCAGGGGATCCGAGCCACCAGCAGCGGCGAGTCCGGAGCCATCTCTCACCGTGAAGGCGAAGAAGCTCAAGAAGAGTCCCGCCCCCAGCGCAGAGGTTGAGCTCGTTACCGATGGCGTCTCGGTGCAGGTATTGAACGGAACGGGTTCACCCGACGCCGACACGCGGATGGCGGACCGCCTCGCCGGGCTCGGATTCGACGTGTACGCAGTTGATTCGGCTTCCGCCGCGTACGCCCAGACCACCGTCTTCTGGTCCTACGACGATGCCCGTCCCGCCGCCGAAGCTCTTGCGGAGAAGTTTGGCTGGGCGTCGAATGAAAAGCCGTCCAACCTCTCTACGAGCGTCGCGCTCCACATCGTCGTGGGCGCTGACGAGGCCTGACCTCAGATCCTTTCGAGGTGCAACTCGAGCACCTGGTGCAAACTTCCGGTCAATGGGCTGCCCTCATCGCTCGGAAGTGCCCGCACCTCGAAGTCCCCTTCGGTAGTAGTTGTCGACTCTCTGAGGAATCCCCCATCCAGATCTACGATCGCTTCGCCCGAGATGGACGCGGACCCCGCCATCTCTGCGTCCCCCTCGGGAAGCGTCGTGGTGCGGGTCAGCGGACTCTCGCCAGAATAGGAGATGGATGCCGTCCGGCCGTCCGCATCCCGATCCAGGCGGTCCAGCTCGACGAATGAAACGAGCTGCTGGAAGCCTTCCTCGGTGATGGGTGGCGGCGGCGCGGCCCATTCCTCGCGCAACCGGATCGAGTCCGTTGGAAGGGGAGGCCGGTAGGTCCCGATGAAAGCGACTTCCTCCGGGTCGAGGTCCTCGGCCGGCACGCCGTCGATCTCGATCACCTCCAGAACTCGGCCCTTGTCGTCGATCCGGATGCTGAACGTCTTGTCTCCGGAGCCGGGCGACAACAGACCCTCTTCTTCCACGTCGGTTGGCGCAAGCGTGACCTCGACAAGCGCGCCCTCGTCGTCGACTTCCTCCACGCGCTCGAAGACCTCGGCCACCCATCGATAAGAACCTTCCCCGGTCCCACCGATGTCCCATTCGGCATGGGCAGTGGCCTCCACCGAATAGGTGAGGGTCTGCCCCACCTCGTACTCGTAGGACAGCGTGACGGCGTCCGAGCGGCAACCGACCGCGACCAGCGCGACAACGAAGCATGCGATGACTACGCGTGCGACCGGCATCGGCCCAGTGTAGACAGGCCACGAGATAGCCTTGTCGAATGAAGGATGCCCGGCTATGCCCCTTCCTCGAGGCGCCGCACAGTGCCGGCTTGTTCTTCGATTTCGACGGCACTCTCTCCGAGATCGTCGACGTCCCTTCCGACGCTCGCCCGGTTGAGGGTGCCGTCGAGTTGCTCTCTCGCCTGTCCCAACGTTTTCGTTCGGTCGTGATCGTCTCGGGCCGCTCGGCGGTCGAGCTGGTGCGATGGCTGGGCGATGGCGTCGAGATCTGGGGAGCGCACGGCTCCCAACGAGCGGTGGATGGTCGTGTCGTGCTCACCGATCAGGCCGCCCCTTATGTCGATGTCATGAAGCAGGTGAAGGGCGAGGCCGAGGATCTCCTGAGCGGAGAGAACCTCGAGGGAGTCGTCCTCGAAGAGAAGGGGGTCCTCCTCAACGTCCACTACCGCAACGTTCCGGATCGCAACGCGGGACACCGGAGCGTCGAGGAGGTCACTGCCCGCCTTGCGGGACAACACGGGCTCGTGATCCACCCGGGCCGTATGTCGGTCGAGCTCCGACCACCGGTGGAGTTCTCGAAAGCATCGGTGGTGCGCGATGTGGCCGCTCGCGAGGCCCTGCGGGCCGCGGCTTTCTTCGGCGATGATCTGGTCGACCTGCCCGGGTTCGACGCATTGGACGAACTGACCGAGTCTGGGATCGCAACACTCCGGGTGGGGGTGGACTCAGACGAAACGCCGAGAGAGTTGCTCGAGCGATCGGATCTGACCGTGCATGGACCCTGTGGAGTATTGAAATTGCTCAGAGCTCTGATCTAACCCCAAGTGCAGGGAGAAGTCTTCGGCTCCCGTCCCTCCTGCACCTCGATCAGATCGTCGATCTGCGCTTCGATCCAGTCTCTAGGCGTCCGTGCCTCGACCAGCGTCCGCAGTTCCAACGCCCGGCGTTCGCGCTCCTCTTGCCCCATCCCGATGGCCCTTTCGAGCGCGTCTGAGATCGCGTCGACGTCGAGCGCATCTTCGATCGCCACCGAGGTCTCGCCGAGCTCCTCGAAGGAGCCGGCTTGACGAGACAACACGAGAACGCCGTGGCGCTCGTTGATCGTTGGGCCCTCTTTCGAGACGAGGTTCATGCCGTCCATGATCGGGTTCACGAGGAGGACGTCGTACTCGCGCAACGCGCCGAGCGTGCGGTCGTAGTCGTCCTCCAGGAAGAGCTGGATCGATCCGGGGTGGCGGTGATTCACCGAGGCAACGGAAGCTCTGATGTTCTCGATGTATCGCCGGTACTCGGGCATGCTCTGACGGGACTCGTAGAGGCAGGCGACGAAGCGGGCGGAGCTGAGGTCCTTTCGGCGATCGAGCAGTCGGCCGAACGCCTCGAATCCCCTCACGATGTTCTTGGATGGCTCCGTTCGATCTGCGCGCACGATCAATGGGCCGTCGGTAAGCTCGGCGAATCTCCGTGCCCAGGCACTCGCCTCGCCTCGGCCGCTGCGCTCACGCAGGTCGCGAGGATCGATCGGGATCGGGTACTCGCGCACCCAGGAACGACGACCGCCGTGCTCGACCGTGCCCGCGGCCCAATCGACCTGCGCTCCGATGCGCTCGCAGCAGTGCAAGAAGCCTTCGACCCAGGCTGCGACATGGAACCCGATCAGGTCGGCGCCCAGCATCCCCTCGATCACCCGACGTGGGATGGGGGCCGGCAGACGCTCCAACCCGTCGGGCCCGCAGAACGAGGAGTGGGTGAAGTGGAAGATCGTTTGGTCGGCCCGCGCCTCCCTCAGGAATCCGGGGGCGGTGGTCAAGTGGTAGTCCTGGATGAGCACCAGCGAGTCGCTCTCGGCGATCTCGAGCACCGCACGAGCGAAGCGTTCGTTAACGGGCTGGTAGGCATCGTTCCACGCGGCGATCTCCAGGTCGCCGAACTCTTTCACGCCCAGCTCATCCCATAGGCAGTGCACCGCGAACCAGAGCATCCGGTTCGACACGACGTCGTAGTATTTCGCGTACATCTCGGGCTCGAAATCCAGGAAGTAGACGGGATACCCGAGTTCGTCCTGCAGACCATCGGCGGCGCCGGCAGCTACGGCTTGTCGGTCCTCGTCGGAGGTAGCCGCTGCGATCCAGACGACCCGTCCGCCTAGGCGTCGAGCAACCGGGTCCAATGCTCCGGCGAGACCACCGGCGCCGCGCTTTAGCTCGAATCCACCATTCTCTTGCGCGAAAGAAACGGGCCCCCGGTTCGATACGAGCACCACACTGAGATCGTCTCTCACCGCTCGTATCCTAGTCGTGGTGCGCGTACTCGTAGCTCCCGACAAGTTCAAAGGGACCCTGGATGCTCATGGGGTGGCGAGCTCCATCGCGCGCGGCGTCGTCGCCCACCTCGCAGACGTCGATGTCATCGAGAGGCCGATGGCCGACGGGGGAGAAGGCACCGCCTCGATACTCGTCGACACGATCGGCGGCGTTCGTGACGAGGTCGAGGTCGACGGTCCGCACGGTACACCCGTGCGTGCTCCGATCGCGCGGCTGACGGATGGCCGATCGATCGTAGAGATGGCGGACGCTTCCGGCCTCCAGCTCGTATCCGAGAACGAGAGAGATGCCCTAACCGCATCGTCCCGGGGGACGGGCGAGTTGATCTCAGCCGCACGTACCCGCGGCTTCACGACGGTGGTCGCGTTGGGCGGGAGCGCCTCAACCGATGGAGGCGTGGGAGCCGCAACCGTTAACGGATGGCGGTTCGTGGACGCCAGGGGCCGGGACCTTCCTCCCGGCGGTGGCGCCCTCGAGGACCTCGCTCGGATCCACCCGCCAGGTTCGGAGGGATCGGCGGGTCCGGTAACCGGCTTGCGCGACGTGGACAATCCGCTGTTAGGAGCCCGAGGAGCGGCGCGGGCGTACGCCCGCCAGAAAGGAGCGAACGAGAGAGAAGTCGCCCAGCTGGAACGTGGGCTGGAGGTTCTGGCGGATCGCATCCGAGCCGATGTCGGTATCGCCGTGGATACAGTGCCGGGTGGTGGTGCAGCCGGCGGGATGGGGGCCGGACTCATGGCCTTCTTCGACGCAGAGTTGGTGCCGGGCTTCGAAGTCGTCGCCGCCGCTTGCGATCTGGCCCGCGCGATCCAGAGCGTGGATCTCGTCATCACCGGCGAGGGGGTGCTCGATGAAGGAAGCCTCGGAGGCAAGACTCCAGTCGGGGTAGCTGCGCTTGCGCGCGACGCACAAGTGCCGTGCCTGGCGCTGTGTGGGTCGATCGGCTTGTCGGACGAGCTCTTGGCCTCGGTTGGCTTCACCATGTGGGCGTCGCTGGAGACGGAGGTGGGTCGCCCGCACGGCCTCACCGACCCGAGCGGGTCGCTCGCGACCGCCGCTCGTCGCCTCGTGCGGCGCTATCTGTCCGCCTAGCAAGGGGGCCGGAAGGGCATACTGACCCCGTGGCTACTCCACTCCCGCCGCGACTGCCGGCGACCGAACGCCTCCGACGAGCCGGGATCGCAGCCTGGTCTCTCATCGGGATACTGGTCCTGCTCTACGCCGTTTTCCAGCTGCTCGTCCGCATCAGCATCATCTTTCCGCCGCTGGTGCTCGCGTTCCTCATCATCTACATGCTGAACCCGATCGTCACCGCTCTCGAGAAGAGGGGCGTTCGCCGCCTCTTCGGCGCGGTCGGCGCCTACGTGATCGTCCTCGGCGGTATCACCCTGGTGATAATCGCCTCCATCCCCTTCATCTCGACTCAGGTCGAGCAGTTGGCGGACAGCTGGCCGGAATACCGCGAGGAGCTGGTGACTTTCGTCGAGGACACCGCCCGATCCCTCGACGACTCCGTGGGCATCGCGCTGCCGGCCGACCGTATCGAGTGTCTTCTTGGAGCGGACCAGACCAACGTAGACGAGGCGCCCACCGCAGCGCGTTGCGACGAGGTCACCGAGAAACTCAGGGAGGCGGTCGTTGCCCAGACCGACAGGCTGACTCAGATCGGATCCTCCGTTCTGGAGGTCCTGCTGATCTTCGTGCTGGCTCCGTTGCTGGCCCTGTATCTACTCGTCGACCTGCCATACCTCCAACGGGATGCTCTGAACCTGGTGCCCGCCAGTCACCAGGACGAGTTCCGAGATCTCGCGGAAAAGGTGGGGCGCGCAGTTGGAGGATTCTTTCGCGGCCAGTTCCTCGTGGCCGTCACTGTCGGCCTCATGTCGGCGCTCGGCTTCGCGCTCATCGGGCTTCCGTTCTGGTTCTTGATCGGAGCGATCGCCGGGTTCTTCAACCTCATCCCGCTCGTCGGTCCCTACATCGGGGGCGCGCTGGGTTTCCTGGTGGGAACCGTGACCGGTGGGGTCGGGCTGGGGCTCAAGGCCGCGCTCGTCGAGTTGGTCGTGCAACAGATCGACAACCACATCATCAGTCCGAACGTGATGAAGAGGACCGTCCAGATCCACCCCGCGACGGTGATGCTTGCGATCCTCGCCGGAGGGGCGGTGGCTGGTTTCTGGGGTGTGTTGCTGGGAGTCCCCGCCGTGGCCGTCATCAAATTGCTTCTGGGTCATGTCTGGGCCACCCGCGTGCTCGGCGAGGAAGTCTCTCCCGTCGGACCGCGCGGGATCGCCCTGCGACCGGATAAGAAGGATCCGGAGGCGGCCGCCACGCCAGAGGAGAAGGCGGATGCCGCCCACGAGGATGTGACGACGCCGGATCCCGAGCCGCCGACTTAGCCTGCGCGCTTCCTGATCGAATCGAGAACCTCATCCGGGCTACCGGTCTCGGGGCTCATATACCGAGCCGAGCTGGCTTACCGCGCCGGGGGCGCGCCTAGCCTTCTCAAGAGGCGCGGTGGCTCCGCCGATGCAAGGGATGTATGCCCGCGGTCGAACGTCCGCGGTCTCTGGAGGTACCGGCATGGCGCGGATCTACATAGCCGAGGATGACTCGGATATCAGACAGATCCTCAGTTTCTGTTTCATACACGAGGGTCACGAGGTCAGCGCGCTCAAAGACGGCGAGGCGGCCTGGGAGCAACTGCTGTCGGTGCCGCCGGATCTGTTGATCCTCGACCTGATGATGCCCGGCATGGACGGCCTCGAGGTCTTGTCCTCGATGATCGGCTGGGGCATCCGGGGCTCGACCCGAGTCATCGTCGTCACCGCTCGAGCCTCGGACGCTGATTTCGATAAGGTCCGTGAGGCCGGCGCCGACCGGATGATCACCAAACCCTTCGACCCCGACAGGCTGATCGAGATGGCTCAGGAGGTCCTGGCCATCTCCCTGGAGGATCTCGCCATCGAGCGCGAAGCCCGTATGGAGAGCAAGGACCTCCTCTCGCAGCTAGAGACCCTGCTGGGCGACGCATAACGCCCAGCCTGTGAGCTGGGGGAGCGACGCCTGTAACCTTCGCGACAGTGAAGCGTCCTAACGACCATCGAGGCGCAACCTCGAAAGAGCTCGTATCTCCCGAACTCGTCGACCGTTGCAAGCGAGGTGACGAGGCGGCGTGGTCCGAACTCGTCGAGGCCACGCATCGTGAGGTGTTCACGGTCTGTCTTCGGATCCTCAGAGATCGCGACGACGCCGCCGAGGCAACGCAGGACGCGTTCCTCAAGGCGTGGCGAGGACTTTCGAGGTTCCGCGGCGATTCCATGTTCACCACCTGGCTGTATCGAGTAGCGGTGAATGCCGCTATCTCGAAGCAACGAAGTCGCGCACGGCGGAGGATGCATGAGACCGATACCGATGACGAGATGCTGTCGCAGGTCCCGTCGGCTGCGTCGGTCGAAGCCGCCGCTGGAGCTCGGATCGAGGTCGCTCAGCTCGAGAAGGCTCTGGGCCGCCTGCCGGAGCACTACCGCACCGCAGTCATGCTTCGCGATGTCTACGGCATGTCGATCGAAGAGATAGCACAAGAGACGGATATCTCGGCAACGGCCGCAAAGGTACGGGTCCACCGGGGCCGGAAACGCTTGAAGGAAATGATGTACCCGGACGAAGCCGGGTCGCAAAGGAGCAGCGAATGAAGTGCCCAGAGGTTCGAGAGGAGCTTCCCGCCTACGTAAGGGGGGAACAGCCCACTCTCGCGGTCCGCAGACACCTGTCGACCTGCGAAGGATGCAGGGAGGAGAGCGCGCGCTACGAATCGCTAGCGGGAGCCCTCGGCGCACTCCAGTCGATGACCGTGGAGCCTCCCTCCGGGCTGAAGCATGCGCTCGTTGCGATCCCCTCGAACCAGGGGCGTCTGGGCGCGGTGCGGACGCACGTGACGAGGCATCGGCGTCGCTACGTCGGTGGCGCTGCGGTGGCGGTCGCCGGGACCGCAGGAGCCCTTCTATTGCGCCGCAGGCTCGTAGCGGCCTAACCAAACTCTTCACCCCGTCCGCCCCCCGGCCGATGCTGCTCGTGGGGCCGGACTAGACTGGCCCCCATAGGGCGGTAGCTCAGTTGGTAGAGCCCTGGTCTCCAAAACCAGTGGTCGGGGGTTCGAGTCCCTCCCGCCCTGCGACTCTGACCTGCACTTTTGCACGAGGCTAGAGAGGGCTTGCCGTTGATCCGAACGACCTTCCATCTACCCGGCCGGAGAGCCTAGCCGTGTTACGCGGTGAGCGGGTCGTCCTTCGCCCAACAGAGCGTGCCGACCTACAGCAACTCTGGGCGTTGTTGGAGGACCTGGACGTCGTGGTCCGGGCGGATTCCGGGCCGCCCCTACCTAAATCCCTCGCCGCGTGCGAGGAACAGTTCGATCGTGGCGTTAAGGACCCCTCCAAGGACCAGATCTGGCTGACGATCGAGGTCGACGGGCAACTGGTCGGAGATGGCGGGCTGCTCGACATCGACTACTTCGATCAGCGATGCGAGCTCGGCATCGCCCTCGGCCGCGACCACTGGGGCAGGGGCTTCGGACAGGAAGCCGTTGGATTGCTGGTGGGCTATGCGTTCGCTTACCTGAAGATGAACCGTGTGGGCCTGAAGGTACTCGCCGACGACCCCCGAGCCGTCGGGGCGTACCGGAAAGCTGGATTCATCGAGGAAGGGCGGCTGAGGGAGCATCATTGGGTTGGAGGAGAGTTCCATGACCTGCTGGTCATGTCCATCATGCGCGCGGAGTGGACCGCGTCCTCTGATCCGGAGAGCACGTAGCCGGCCAAAACGAGTCCCGACGGAGGGGCGGAGAACATCCTGCCTCCCGAGGGTCGTCCCAAGGCCATGAGAGGGTATCGCCAAGCGCCGAAGATGCGTCTTCCCCCGGGCCTCCTCCTAGACTCCGCGTATGGATGACCTCGTTGCCCCTAAACGCTGGAAGCAAGAGCGCTAGTCGCGTTGGACCTCACCTCGATCGCGGTCTTCGCCATGGTCATCCTGCCCGGGATCGGAGCCACGCTGGTGGCGGTGCGGCCGGGGGATGTTCGGTTGCCGACGCAACTCGCGTGCGTGGTCGGGCTCGGCTACGCGCTCTCGGCCTTGTGGGCTTCGGTTCTCGTCCTTGCCCGTGTCTTCTCGCCCGGAGCGTTCTTCATCGGCCTGGCCGTGTTGACGGTCGTCGCATGGGTCGTCGGCTTGAGAAGGGATGGTTGGAGAGCGCGCGCTGCCGACATCGTCCGTGAGGTGAAGGCTGAGCCGTGGACGCTCGGACTGGGACTGCTGGTTGTTCTCGTGATCTGCGGCATCCTCTGGTCCACGTCGGCGGTAACGAACTTCGGGGTCGCGAACCCCTTTCGGTACTGGGCCGACGGGCTGGAGATCGCAGATACTGGACGCGTCCCCACGCGCACCCTGCACTGGGGAGGATCGTATGTCCCCACCGTTTCCAAGAACGTCCTGAACTCCTTCAATGCGGCCGCCGGCAGCCTGAATGGCGACGCGCTGAGCGTCATCGACCCTCTGATGAAGCTGGCGGTGTTGGGCGGCGCGCTGGGCGCCTGGGCCGTGGGACGCGAGCTGGGGCTCCGCCTGACGGCGCCCCTGATGGTGGTGCTCTCGGGGATCTTCGTGGGGCTGCTGTGGACGGCCGACGGATTCTTCGGACACAACTACGGGCGGATGGTCGGCCTGTGCGGTCTTGCTCTGGGCATCAGCGCACTTAACCGGCCACGCGTGAACGACGATGCGGGAGGGACGCAGCCAGTGAGACGCCTCCGCTGGAACGTAACCGTGGCGACGGGCATCTGTTTCGCGGCGGCCGCCGGGATACACCTGATCCCGGCTTTCGTCGCGCTGTCGGCCCTCTTCTGCTATGCGCTAGCGCGCGCGGTTTCAGATCGAGCGATCAAACAGATCGCCTCGGTCTGCTCGATCGTCGTTGCGATCACCGTGTTTGGAGCGGCGGCGAATCTGCTGCTGGCCGGAGGCGATCTCGGCTTCCAGGGGGCCGGCGACCCGGAGAGCCTCGAAGCGCGGGGAGGCACCTTCGACGCGACCAGGTTCATCGGCACCGGACAAGCGGACCAGCCGCCGGCGCTCCAGCCGGACGTCCGGCTGGAGCGCCGGCGGCTGGTCCGCTTGTCCGGTGCCGATGAACCTGGTCGCGTCGAAGGTGCCTCCCCGCGCTTCGAGGCTCTCCGGGTCGCCGGCCCCCTGGAAGCCGAGATCGCCTCCGGCCAGCAGCAGATTCGCCGCCGCTCCAAACACGGTGATCGCAACGACGATCGAGCAGACCGAGGCGATCTGTTTGATCGCTCGATCTGAAACCGCGCGCGCTAGCGCATAGCAGAAGAGGGCCGACAGCGCGACGAAAGCCGGGATCAGGTGTATCCCGGCGGCCGCCGCGAAACAGATGCCCGTCGCCACGGTTACGTTCCAGCGGAGGCGTCTCACTGGCTGCGTCCCTCCCGCATCGTCGTTCACGCGTGGCCGGTTAAGTGCGCTGATGCCCAGAGCAAGACCGCACAGGCCGACCATCCGCCCGTAGTTGTGTCCGAAGAATCCGTCGGCCGTCCACAGCAGCCCCACGAAGATCCCCGAGAGCACCACCATCAGGGGCGCCGTCAGGCGGAGCCCCAGCTCGCGTCCCACGGCCCAGGCGCCCAGCGCGCCGCCCAACACCGCCAGCTTCATCAGAGGGTCGATGACGCTCAGCGCGTCGCCATTCAGGCTGCCGGCGGCCGCATTGAAGGAGTTCAGGACGTTCTTGGAAACGGTGGGGACATACGATCCTCCCCAGTGCAGGGTGCGCGTGGGGACGCGTCCAGTATCTGCGATCTCCAGCCCGTCGGCCCAGTACCGAAAGGGGTTCGCGACCCCGAAGTTCGTTACCGCCGACGTGGACCAGAGGATGCCGCAGATCACGAGAACAACCAGCAGTCCCAGTCCGAGCGTCCACGGCTCAGCCTTCACCTCACGGACGATGTCGGCAGCGCGCGCTCTCCAACCATCCCTTCTCAAGCCGACGACCCATGCGACGACCGTCAACACGGCCAGGCCGATGAAGAACGCTCCGGGCGAGAAGACACGGGCAAGGACGAGAACCGAAGCCCACAAGGCCGAGAGCGCGTAGCCGAGCCCGACCACGCACGCGAGTTGCGTCGGCAACCGAACATCCCCCGGCCGCACCGCCACCAGCGTGGCTCCGATCCCGGGCAGGATGACCATGGCGAAGACCGCGATCGAGGTGAGGTCCAACGCGACTAGCGCTCTTGCTTCCAGCGTTTAGGGGCAACGAGGTCATCCATACGCGGAGTCTAGGAGGAGGCCCGGGGGAAGACGCATCTTCGGCGCTTGGCGATACCCTCTCATGGCCTTGGGACGACCCTCGGGAGGCAGGATGTTCTCCGCCCCTCCGTCGGGACTCGTTTTGGCCGGCTACGTGCTCTCCGGATCAGAGGACGCGGTCCACTCCGCGCGCATGATGGACATGACCAGCAGGTCATGGAACTCTCCTCCAACCCAATGATGCTCCCTCAGCCGCCCTTCCTCGATGAATCCAGCTTTCCGGTACGCCCCGACGGCTCGGGGGTCGTCGGCGAGTACCTTCAGGCCCACACGGTTCATCTTCAGGTAAGCGAACGCATAGCCCACCAGCAATCCAACGGCTTCCTGTCCGAAGCCCCTGCCCCAGTGGTCGCGGCCGAGGGCGATGCCGAGCTCGCATCGCTGATCGAAGTAGTCGATGTCGAGCAGCCCGCCATCTCCGACCAGTTGCCCGTCGACCTCGATCGTCAGCCAGATCTGGTCCTTGGAGGGGTCCTTAACGCCACGATCGAACTGTTCCTCGCACGCGGCGAGGGATTTAGGTAGGGGCGGCCCGGAATCCGCCCGGACCACGACGTCCAGGTCCTCCAACAACGCCCAGAGTTGCTGTAGGTCGGCACGCTCTGTTGGGCGAAGGACGACCCGCTCACCGCGTAACACGGCTAGGCTCTCCGGCCGGGTAGATGGAAGGTCGTTCGGATCAACGGCAAGCCCTCTCTAGCCTCGTGCAAAAGTGCAGGTCAGAGTCGCAGGGCGGGAGGGACTCGAACCCCCGACCACTGGTTTTGGAGACCAGGGCTCTACCAACTGAGCTACCGCCCTATGGGGGCCAGTCTAGTCCGGCCCCACGAGCAGCATCGGCCGGGGGGCGGACGGGGTGAAGAGTTTGGTTAGGCCGCTACGAGCCTGCGGCGCAATAGAAGGGCTCCTGCGGTCCCGGCGACCGCCACCGCAGCGCCACCGACGTAGCGACGCCGATGCCTCGTCACGTGCGTCCGCACCGCGCCCAGACGCCCCTGGTTCGAGGGGATCGCAACGAGCGCATGCTTCAGCCCGGAGGGAGGCTCCACGGTCATCGACTGGAGTGCGCCGAGGGCTCCCGCTAGCGATTCGTAGCGCGCGCTCTCCTCCCTGCATCCTTCGCAGGTCGACAGGTGTCTGCGGACCGCGAGAGTGGGCTGTTCCCCCCTTACGTAGGCGGGAAGCTCCTCTCGAACCTCTGGGCACTTCATTCGCTGCTCCTTTGCGACCCGGCTTCGTCCGGGTACATCATTTCCTTCAAGCGTTTCCGGCCCCGGTGGACCCGTACCTTTGCGGCCGTTGCCGAGATATCCGTCTCTTGTGCTATCTCTTCGATCGACATGCCGTAGACATCGCGAAGCATGACTGCGGTGCGGTAGTGCTCCGGCAGGCGGCCCAGAGCCTTCTCGAGCTGAGCGACCTCGATCCGAGCTCCAGCGGCGGCTTCGACCGACGCAGCCGACGGGACCTGCGACAGCATCTCGTCATCGGTATCGGTCTCATGCATCCTCCGCCGTGCGCGACTTCGTTGCTTCGAGATAGCGGCATTCACCGCTACTCGATACAGCCAGGTGGTGAACATGGAATCGCCGCGGAACCTCGAAAGTCCTCGCCACGCCTTGAGGAACGCGTCCTGCGTTGCCTCGGCGGCGTCGTCGCGATCTCTGAGGATCCGAAGACAGACCGTGAACACCTCACGATGCGTGGCCTCGACGAGTTCGGACCACGCCGCCTCGTCACCTCGCTTGCAACGGTCGACGAGTTCGGGAGATACGAGCTCTTTCGAGGTTGCGCCTCGATGGTCGTTAGGACGCTTCACTGTCGCGAAGGTTACAGGCGTCGCTCCCCCAGCTCACAGGCTGGGCGTTATGCGTCGCCCAGCAGGGTCTCTAGCTGCGAGAGGAGGTCCTTGCTCTCCATACGGGCTTCGCGCTCGATGGCGAGATCCTCCAGGGAGATGGCCAGGACCTCCTGAGCCATCTCGATCAGCCTGTCGGGGTCGAAGGGTTTGGTGATCATCCGGTCGGCGCCGGCCTCACGGACCTTATCGAAATCAGCGTCCGAGGCTCGAGCGGTGACGACGATGACTCGGGTCGAGCCCCGGATGCCCCAGCCGATCATCGAGGACAAGACCTCGAGGCCGTCCATGCCGGGCATCATCAGGTCGAGGATCAACAGATCCGGCGGCACCGACAGCAGTTGCTCCCAGGCCGCCTCGCCGTCTTTGAGCGCGCTGACCTCGTGACCCTCGTGTATGAAACAGAAACTGAGGATCTGTCTGATATCCGAGTCATCCTCGGCTATGTAGATCCGCGCCATGCCGGTACCTCCAGAGACCGCGGACGTTCGACCGCGGGCATACATCCCTTGCATCGGCGGAGCCACCGCGCCTCTTGAGAAGGCTAGGCGCGCCCCCGGCGCGGTAAGCCAGCTCGGCTCGGTATATGAGCCCCGAGACCGGTAGCCCGGATGAGGTTCTCGATTCGATCAGGAAGCGCGCAGGCTAAGTCGGCGGCTCGGGATCCGGCGTCGTCACATCCTCGTGGGCGGCATCCGCCTTCTCCTCTGGCGTGGCGGCCGCCTCCGGATCCTTCTTATCCGGTCGCAGGGCGATCCCGCGCGGTCCGACGGGAGAGACTTCCTCGCCGAGCACGCGGGTGGCCCAGACATGACCCAGAAGCAATTTGATGACGGCCACGGCGGGGACTCCCAGCAACACACCCCAGAAACCAGCCACCGCCCCTCCGGCGAGGATCGCAAGCATCACCGTCGCGGGGTGGATCTGGACGGTCCTCTTCATCACGTTCGGACTGATGATGTGGTTGTCGATCTGTTGCACGACCAACTCGACGAGCGCGGCCTTGAGCCCCAGCCCGACCCCACCGGTCACGGTTCCCACCAGGAAACCCAGCGCGCCCCCGATGTAGGGACCGACGAGCGGGATGAGGTTGAAGAACCCGGCGATCGCTCCGATCAAGAACCAGAACGGAAGCCCGATGAGCGCGAAGCCGAGCGCCGACATGAGGCCGACAGTGACGGCCACGAGGAACTGGCCGCGAAAGAATCCTCCAACTGCGCGCCCCACCTTTTCCGCGAGATCTCGGAACTCGTCCTGGTGACTGGCGGGCACCAGGTTCAGAGCATCCCGTTGGAGGTATGGCAGGTCGACGAGTAGATACAGGGCCAGCAACGGAGCCAGCACGAAGATCAGCAGGACCTCCAGAACGGAGGATCCGATCTGAGTCAGCCTGTCGGTCTGGGCAACGACCGCCTCCCTGAGTTTCTCGGTGACCTCGTCGCAACGCGCTGCGGTGGGCGCCTCGTCTACGTTGGTCTGGTCCGCTCCAAGAAGACACTCGATACGGTCGGCCGGCAGCGCGATGCCCACGGAGTCGTCGAGGGATCGGGCGGTGTCCTCGACGAAAGTCACCAGCTCCTCGCGGTATTCCGGCCAGCTGTCCGCCAACTGCTCGACCTGAGTCGAGATGAAGGGGATGGAGGCGATTATCACCAGGGTGATACCGCCGAGGACGATCACGTAGGCGCCGACCGCGCCGAAGAGGCGGCGAACGCCCCTCTTCTCGAGAGCGGTGACGATCGGGTTCAGCATGTAGATGATGAGGAACGCGAGCACCAGCGGCGGAAAGATGATGCTGATGCGGACGAGCAGCTGGAAAACGGCGTAGAGCAGGACCAGTATCCCGATGAGAGACCAGGCTGCGATCCCGGCTCGTCGGAGGCGTTCGGTCGCCGGCAGTCGCGGCGGGAGTGGAGTAGCCACGGGGTCAGTATGCCCTTCCGGCCCCCTTGCTAGGCGGACAGATAGCGCCGCACGAGGCGACGAGCGGCGGTCGCGAGCGACCCGCTCGGGTCGGTGAGGCCGTGCGGGCGACCCACCTCCGTCTCCAGCGACGCCCACATGGTGAAGCCAACCGAGGCCAAGAGCTCGTCCGACAAGCCGATCGACCCACACAGCGCCAGGCACGGCACTTGTGCGTCGCGCGCAAGCGCAGCTACCCCGACTGGAGTCTTGCCTCCGAGGCTTCCTTCATCGAGCACCCCCTCGCCGGTGATGACGAGATCCACGCTCTGGATCGCGCGGGCCAGATCGCAAGCGGCGGCGACGACTTCGAAGCCCGGCACCAACTCTGCGTCGAAGAAGGCCATGAGTCCGGCCCCCATCCCGCCGGCTGCACCACCACCCGGCACTGTATCCACGGCGATACCGACATCGGCTCGGATGCGATCCGCCAGAACCTCCAGCCCACGTTCCAGCTGGGCGACTTCTCTCTCGTTCGCTCCTTTCTGGCGGGCGTACGCCCGCGCCGCTCCTCGGGCTCCTAACAGCGGATTGTCCACGTCGCGCAAGCCGGTTACCGGACCCGCCGATCCCTCCGAACCTGGCGGGTGGATCCGAGCGAGGTCCTCGAGGGCGCCACCGCCGGGAGGAAGGTCCCGGCCCCTGGCGTCCACGAACCGCCATCCGTTAACGGTTGCGGCTCCCACGCCTCCATCGGTTGAGGCGCTCCCGCCCAACGCGACCACCGTCGTGAAGCCGCGGGTACGTGCGGCTGAGATCAACTCGCCCGTCCCCCGGGACGATGCGGTTAGGGCATCTCTCTCGTTCTCGGATACGAGCTGGAGGCCGGAAGCGTCCGCCATCTCTACGATCGATCGGCCATCCGTCAGCCGCGCGATCGGAGCACGCACGGGTGTACCGTGCGGACCGTCGACCTCGACCTCGTCACGAACGCCGCCGATCGTGTCGACGAGTATCGAGGCGGTGCCTTCTCCCCCGTCGGCCATCGGCCTCTCGATGACATCGACGTCTGCGAGGTGGGCGACGACGCCGCGCGCGATGGAGCTCGCCACCCCATGAGCATCCAGGGTCCCTTTGAACTTGTCGGGAGCTACGAGTACGCGCACCACGACTAGGATACGAGCGGTGAGAGACGATCTCAGTGTGGTGCTCGTATCGAACCGGGGGCCCGTTTCTTTCGCGCAAGAGAATGGTGGATTCGAGCTAAAGCGCGGCGCCGGTGGTCTCGCCGGAGCATTGGACCCGGTTGCTCGACGCCTAGGCGGACGGGTCGTCTGGATCGCAGCGGCTACCTCCGACGAGGACCGACAAGCCGTAGCTGCCGGCGCCGCCGATGGTCTGCAGGACGAACTCGGGTATCCCGTCTACTTCCTGGATTTCGAGCCCGAGATGTACGCGAAATACTACGACGTCGTGTCGAACCGGATGCTCTGGTTCGCGGTGCACTGCCTATGGGATGAGCTGGGCGTGAAAGAGTTCGGCGACCTGGAGATCGCCGCGTGGAACGATGCCTACCAGCCCGTTAACGAACGCTTCGCTCGTGCGGTGCTCGAGATCGCCGAGAGCGACTCGCTGGTGCTCATCCAGGACTACCACTTGACCACCGCCCCCGGATTCCTGAGGGAGGCGCGGGCCGACCAAACGATCTTCCACTTCACCCACTCCTCGTTCTGCGGGCCCGACGGGTTGGAGCGTCTGCCGGCCCCCATCCCACGTCGGGTGATCGAGGGGATGCTGGGCGCCGACCTGATCGGGTTCCATGTCGCAGCCTGGGTCGAAGGCTTCTTGCACTGCTGCGAGCGCATCGGAGCGCAGGTCGATTGGGCCGCGGGCACGGTCGAGCACGGCGGTCGTCGTTCCTGGGTGCGCGAGTACCCGATCCCGATCGATCCTCGCGACCTGCGTGAGCGCAGCGGCCGAGGCGAGGCGAGTGCCTGGGCACGGAGATTCGCCGAGCTTACCGACGGCCCATTGATCGTGCGCGCAGATCGAACGGAGCCATCCAAGAACATCGTGAGGGGATTCGAGGCGTTCGGCCGACTGCTCGATCGCCGAAAGGACCTCAGCTCCGCCCGCTTCGTCGCCTGCCTCTACGAGTCCCGTCAGAGCATGCCCGAGTACCGGCGATACATCGAGAACATCAGAGCTTCCGTTGCCTCGGTGAATCACCGCCACCCCGGATCGATCCAGCTCTTCCTGGAGGACGACTACGACCGCACGCTCGGCGCGTTGCGCGAGTACGACGTCCTCCTCGTGAACCCGATCATGGACGGCATGAACCTCGTCTCGAAAGAGGGCCCAACGATCAACGAGCGCCACGGCGTTCTCGTGTTGTCTCGTCAAGCCGGCTCCTTCGAGGAGCTCGGCGAGACCTCGGTGGCGATCGAAGATGCGCTCGACGTCGACGCGATCTCAGACGCGCTCGAAAGGGCCATCGGGATGGGGCAAGAGGAGCGCGAACGCCGGGCGTTGGAACTGCGGACGCTGGTCGAGGCACGGACGCCTAGAGACTGGATCGAAGCGCAGATCGACGATCTGATCGAGGTGCAGGAGGGACGGGAGCCGAAGACTTCTCCCTGCACTTGGGGTTAGATCAGAGCTCTGAGCAATTTCAATACTCCACAGGGTCCATGCACGGTCAGATCCGATCGCTCGAGCAACTCTCTCGGCGTTTCGTCTGAGTCCACCCCCACCCGGAGTGTTGCGATCCCAGACTCGGTCAGTTCGTCCAATGCGTCGAACCCGGGCAGGTCGACCAGATCATCGCCGAAGAAAGCCGCGGCCCGCAGGGCCTCGCGAGCGGCCACATCGCGCACCACCGATGCTTTCGAGAACTCCACCGGTGGTCGGAGCTCGACCGACATACGGCCCGGGTGGATCACGAGCCCGTGTTGTCCCGCAAGGCGGGCAGTGACCTCCTCGACGCTCCGGTGTCCCGCGTTGCGATCCGGAACGTTGCGGTAGTGGACGTTGAGGAGGACCCCCTTCTCTTCGAGGACGACTCCCTCGAGGTTCTCTCCGCTCAGGAGATCCTCGGCCTCGCCCTTCACCTGCTTCATGACATCGACATAAGGGGCGGCCTGATCGGTGAGCACGACACGACCATCCACCGCTCGTTGGGAGCCGTGCGCTCCCCAGATCTCGACGCCATCGCCCAGCCATCGCACCAGCTCGACCGCCGAGCGGCCCGAGACGATCACGACCGAACGAAAACGTTGGGACAGGCGAGAGAGCAACTCGACGGCACCCTCAACCGGGCGAGCGTCGGAAGGGACGTCGACGATCTCGGAGAGAGTGCCGTCGAAATCGAAGAACAAGCCGGCACTGTGCGGCGCCTCGAGGAAGGGGCATAGCCGGGCATCCTTCATTCGACAAGGCTATCTCGTGGCCTGTCTACACTGGGCCGATGCCGGTCGCACGCGTAGTCATCGCATGCTTCGTTGTCGCGCTGGTCGCGGTCGGTTGCCGCTCGGACGCCGTCACGCTGTCCTACGAGTACGAGGTGGGGCAGACCCTCACCTATTCGGTGGAGGCCACTGCCCATGCCGAATGGGACATCGGTGGGACCGGGGAAGGTTCTTATCGATGGGTGGCCGAGGTCTTCGAGCGCGTGGAGGAAGTCGACGACGAGGGCGCGCTTGTCGAGGTCACGCTTGCGCCAACCGACGTGGAAGAAGAGGGTCTGTTGTCGCCCGGCTCCGGAGACAAGACGTTCAGCATCCGGATCGACGACAAGGGCCGAGTTCTGGAGGTGATCGAGATCGACGGCGTGCCGGCCGAGGACCTCGACCCGGAGGAAGTCGCTTTCATCGGGACCTACCGGCCTCCCCTTCCAACGGACTCGATCCGGTTGCGCGAGGAATGGGCCGCGCCGCCGCCACCCATCACCGAGGAAGGCTTCCAGCAGCTCGTTTCATTCGTCGAGCTGGACCGCCTGGATCGGGATGCGGACGGCCGGACGGCATCCATCTCCTATTCTGGCGAGAGTCCGCTGACCCGCACCACGACGCTTCCCGAGGGGGACGCAGAGATGGCGGGGTCCGCGTCCATCTCGGGCGAAGCGATCGTAGATCTGGATGGGGGATTCCTCAGAGAGTCGACAACTACTACCGAAGGGGACTTCGAGGTGCGGGCACTTCCGAGCGATGAGGGCAGCCCATTGACCGGAAGTTTGCACCAGGTGCTCGAGTTGCACCTCGAAAGGATCTGAGGTCAGGCCTCGTCAGCGCCCACGACGATGTGGAGCGCGACGCTCGTAGAGAGGTTGGACGGCTTTTCATTCGACGCCCAGCCAAACTTCTCCGCAAGAGCTTCGGCGGCGGGACGGGCATCGTCGTAGGACCAGAAGACGGTGGTCTGGGCGTACGCGGCGGAAGCCGAATCAACTGCGTACACGTCGAATCCGAGCCCGGCGAGGCGGTCCGCCATCCGCGTGTCGGCGTCGGGTGAACCCGTTCCGTTCAATACCTGCACCGAGACGCCATCGGTAACGAGCTCAACCTCTGCGCTGGGGGCGGGACTCTTCTTGAGCTTCTTCGCCTTCACGGTGAGAGATGGCTCCGGACTCGCCGCTGCTGGTGGCTCGGATCCCCTGGGGGTGCTCTGGGCCACAGGCGTCAGCCCACCGTCGCTATTCCCCCCGATCGCATCCACTGCGATCGAGACGGCGGTTATGGCGACCGCCGAGACCAGCAACCAGGGGACGAGCCAACCCGCGACCGAACGATAGAAGTGCCACTGCTGATCGGAGGAGTGGCGCCCCACGGCGCGCTCCTATCTCTTGGCCGGCTGGTACTGAGCGCCCAGCAAGCGCGCAACCCTCTGGCGCTGCCTGTAGGTACGCAACCGTTTGAGCCTCTTGATCAGGATCGGGTCGTGCTCCATCGCGGCAGGGTTCTCGACCAACTCGTTGAGCACCTGGTAATAGCTCGTCGCCGACATGTCGAACCTGTCGCGGATCGCCCGTTCCTTGATGCCCGCATGCTTCCACCAGCAGCGCTCGAAATCGAGGATGTCGATCTCTCGCTGCCCAAGGCCGTCGTGTGTGTCCATGCCCTCAAGATAGTGGCGAGACTCCCCGTATAGGCGGATTTACTACGGAAACAGTCCCCTGGTCAGGTGGGCCTCGGCCACTCGGCCTACTCCGATCCAGTGTGCGGCCTGGCGCATCGTCAGCTCTTTCTCGGAAGCCAGCGAATAGACCTCGTGGAAGGATCGCTCCATGATCTGGCGGAGGCGATCGTTGACCTCCTCTTCGGACCAGAAGTACGCCTGGATGTCCTGCACCCACTCGAAGTACGAGACCGTGACGCCGCCGGCATTGGCGAGGATGTCCGGCACGACGAAGATGCCACGCTCGCCGAGGATCTTGTCGGCTTCGAATGTCACCGGACCGTTGGCGGCCTCGCAGACGATCTCGGCCTTGACCTTGTCAGCGTTCTTAACCGTGATCACGCCCTCGATGGCCGCCGGCACCAGCACGTCGCAATCGACCTCCAGAAGATCCGAGTTCGAGATCGGTTCGGCTCCGGGGAAACCCGCGACGGCACCGGCTTCGCGCTTGTGCCGGTTGATCGCCTCGGGATCCAACCCGCGCTCCCGGTAGAGACCACCTTCGACATCCGACACCGCGACCACGCGGCAGCCGGCATCGTGTAGGAGTTGCGCAGCGAATCCTCCGACTTTCCCGTAACCCTGGATGGCGACACTGACCTCGTCGATGCCTTTACCCAACGCCTTGAGAGTGGAGAAGATCATGTACATGACGCCGCGGGAGGTCGCGCCGCCGCGGCCCTTCGATCCGCCGATCGCAACGGGTTTACCGGTCACCACACCTGGGACCGAATAACCCTGATTGATCGAATAGGTGTCCATGATCCAAGCCATGATCTCTTCGTTGGTGTTCATGTCCGGGGCCGGGATGTCGCGCTCTGGGCCGATCAAGGGGAGGATCTCCGATGCGTAACGGCGCGTCATCCGTTCGAGCTCACCGCGCGAAAGAACCTTGGGATCCACCGCAACGCCGCCCTTGGCTCCCCCGAACGGGATCCCCGCGATGGCGCTCTTCCAGGTCATCCACATCGCCAGAGCCTTTACCTCATCGAGATCGACACTCTGGTGGTAGCGGATGCCGCCCTTCGCCGGGCCCCTGGTCACGTTGTGGTGAACCCGGTATCCCTGGCACACCTTCGTCGAGCCATCGTCCAATCGGAATGGCACCGAAACCGATAGCGATCGCTTGGGGGCCCTGAGGATCTCGTGAACGCCGGGGGCAAGCCCCATTAACTCGGCCGCTTCGTCTAGCTGAGCGAGCGCGGTCTCCCATGCAGAGTCGAGGGCTGCATGGCCCTTGTCTTCCGGCGTTTCATTTCCCATGACGTCTCCGTTGACGTTCTCGATCGGCTTCGTGCGGAGCTGGAGACAGGATTCGAACCTGCGACCTGCCGCTTACAAGGCGGCTGCTCTACCAACTGAGCTACTCCAGCACGCTCCACAGGTTACTCTCCTCGCCGCAGGATCCGTTTGTTCATGGCGTCTCGGACACGGCTCGGCGGCGTGCCACCTCGAACATCGCCACCGCTCCGGCGACGCCGACATTAAGTGAGCCGATCCGCCCTGCACGAGGAATCGAGACTAGAGCGTCGCAACGTTCGCGCACGGCCTTGGATAAGCCACGATCTTCGGCACCCAGAACCAACGCGACCGGAGGCTCCATCAAGCTCGAATGCCACAGGTCCTCGTCGGCCTTCTCGTCTAGCCCGATCACCCAGAAACCCTTCTCCTGGGCGCGACCGATGGCTTGACCGAGATTCCCCACCCGGCTGACCGCCACGCTCTCGGCGGCGCCCGCTGAAACACGACGCACTGCCGCCGTCACGCCGGCAGATCGGCGGGTTGGAAGGACCACTCCCTGAAATCCGGCCACGTCTGCGCTTCTGAGGAGCGCACCGACATTGTGTGGGTCCATGATGCCGTCGAGAAACAGCAACGCCTTGCCTTCTCGTCCCAGTAGATCGTCGATCGGCGTGTACCGATAGGTGGCGGTGATCGCAACGACACCCTGATGATTCGCGCCTTGGGCAAGCCGGTCAATCTCGGCGCGAGGAACGTTGCGCACCGGGATCTGTGCTCGCTCTGCGCGCTTGCGGATATCGCCCAGCACGCCGGATGGGGCGAGTCCCTGCGCGATGAGCACCTGCTCGGCAGGCTGGCCGGAGCGCAAGAGTTCGATGATTGGTCTCCGGCCGGTGAGAACCCTATCCGCCGCGGACTCGGAACCCTTGGACGGCGGGCCGCCACGGTTTCGTTCGGAGATCAGCTGCCGCCCGAGATCCGCCAGCGAGCCCCCGATGGCGTGTCTTCGATGGCAACTCCCAGCGAAGAGAGCTTGTCCCTGATCTCGTCCGCTCGTTCGAACGACTTGTCGGAGCGTGCTTGCTCCCTCAGCTCGAGCAGGTAGTCGATCAACCCCCCAAGCAATTCCGAATCCACCGCGTCGGATGGAAGGTCGAAACCGAGTACTCCGGTCATCTCAAGGAATGCCTCCGAGAGTGTTGCGAGCAACTGCGCGTCCTTGGCATCCCCACTCTGCGCGCCCTCGAGAGTCCCATTCGCCTCGCGGACGAGATCGTGGATCGCGGCCAGGGCCTGGGCGGAGTTGAAGTCATCATCCATCGCCTCGACGAAGCGCTGGACGTACGCCTCTCCTTCGCCGTCGAACCGATCCGATCCGACTCTCCTACGCGGAGTATCGGGTGGCCGCGGGAACCGATCGCCAAGCGCATGGCGCGCCGCCTCGAGAAACGTCCGCCACCGCTGGTAAGCGCCCCGCGCGTCCGCCAGGGCGCCGTCAGAGAACGTGACCTGAGATCGGTACGATCCACCGAGCGCCCAATAACGCACCACCTCGCCCGGGTAGCGAGCGAGCACATCGGACGCAAGCGCAACGTTACCCAACGACTTCGACATCTTCGTATCGCCCATCTGAACCATGCCCGTATGGAGCCAGTGGCGAGCGAAGGGCTCGGCCCCGGCGAGTGCTTCGGCTTGCGCCACCTCGTTCTCGTGGTGAGGAAAGATCAGATCGGTTCCCCCCGTGTGGATGTCGAAGCTCATGCCCAGATACTTCACCGACATGACCGAGCACTCGATATGCCATCCCGGCCGGCCCCGACCCCAGGGGGACGGCCACGAGGGTTCGCCTGGCTGGGCCGCCTTCCATAGGGCGAAGTCGAGCGGATACTTCTTGCCGGCGTGCGGCTCGATCCGTTCGCCGGCCCGCATGTCGTCAAGAGACCGACCCGACAGGCGGCCGTAGCCTTCGAATCGTTCGACCGCGAAGAAGACGTCGCCATCGACCTCGTAGGCCACGTTTCGTTCGATCAGCCCCTCGATCGCCGTCACCATGTCCTCGATGTGCTTCGTGGCGAGGGCGAGGATATCCGGAGGCTCGACGCCGAGCGCCGCCATGTCCCGCTCGAAGGCCAGCGCGTATTTCCCGGCCACTTCCTGCGGATCAGATCCCTCGACGTTGCTGCGTTCGATGATCTTGTCGTCGACGTCCGTGTAGTTCAAGACGTACGTGACGTCGTATCCGCGATAACCAAGGTATCGACGGATCAGGTCGTACCAAAGGGTGGTGCGGGCGTTGCCGATGTGTACGTAGTTGTAGACGGTGGGCCCGCAGCCATACATCGAGACCCGGCCGGGTTCCCGCGTCTCGAGAGGAACCAGAGTGCGCGTCCTGGTGTCGTGGATCTGGAGAGGCATCGTTCCGACCCTAAAGCCTCTTAACCAACACGACGGCGAGCGCGGCGATGCCTTCGGCTCGACCGATGGAACCCATCCCGTCGGTCGTCGTGGCCTTCACGGAGATATCGAGGAGCGATGCGCCGAGAGCCTCGGCGATCCTCTCGACCATCGCGCTTCCAAACGAGGCTAGTCGGGGTCTCTGGGCCACGATCGTCACGTCCACGTTCTCGATCGTGTATCCGGCTTCGGTCAACTTCTGCGCGGTGAGCCGAAGGATCTCCAGGCTCGATGCGTCTTTCCACCGATCGTCGCTGGGAAACAGTTGGCCGAGATCCCCCAGCCCCGCCGAACCAAGTAAAGCGTCGGCGATCGCATGGCTCACGACGTCGGCATCCGAATGTCCGGCGAGCCCTGGAGCATCCGGGATCGTCACCCCGCCCAGGATCAGCGGTCTGTCCGCATCGAAAGCGTGGGCATCGAAGCCCAGGCCGACCCGGCTCACTCCAAACCTCCCGCGATCGCCTCTGCGAGAGCGAAGTCCTCCGGATAGGTGAGCTTGATGTTGGTCCGCGTGCCGCGGACGACGACAACGCGACCCCCATAGTTCTCGATCAATTGAGCGTCATCCGTCGCCACGAATCCCTCAGTACGAGACCGTCGGTGAGCGTCCGCCAGAGCGGCGGTCCGGAAAGCCTGGGGGGTTTGCACGCGCCACAGGGTCGAACGGTCGACGGTCTCTACCACCGAATCAGCCTCCACGCGTTTGATCGTCTCGTCAACGGGAACCGCCGGGACCGCGCCTTCCGCTGCTTCGGCGGCTTTCAGCACGGCGCGGGCGAGGTCGACCGGTGCGAACGGACGGGCCGCATCATGTATCAGAACCAACTCAGATGTGACGTGGGCCAACCCATTGGAGACCGACTCCTGACGCGTCGAACCCCCTTCAACCACGGCCGCATCGACTTCGCCTAACAGAAGTGAGCGCGTCTGTTCCATGTCTTGCAGTGGAGCGACCACAACGATCGGATCGCATCCGGCCTCGGTGAGCATGTCGATCGACCACCGCAGAAGGGGACGACCACGCAACAACCGGAACTGCTTCGGAGTTTCGCCACCGGTGCGCTCGCCGCGCCCGCCCGCAGCGATCATCGCTGCGGGAGCAGTTGCCGCTATCCGAGCACCTCATCGAGCATCTTCTCGGCCTCTTCCTCGTTGCAGTCCTTCGAGAAGGTCAACTCCGAAACGAGGATCTGCCGGGCCTTGGTGAGCATCCGCTTCTCGCCGGCCGAGAGACCTTTTTCCTTGTCGCGCTGGTGGAGGCTCCGAACGACGTCGGCCACCTGATAGATGTCACCCGACTTGAGCTTCTCGACGTTCGCCTTGAAGCGGCGGGACCAGTTCGTTGTGTTCGTCGTCGGCTCGTTCTTCTTGAGCACCTTAAAGACCTTGGGCACCTCTTTGGCGGGGGTGACCTCTCGAAGCCCGACCTCTTCTGTTGAATCCGTCGGGACCATCAGAGTCAGTTCGCCGTAGGCCAGCTTCAGGATGTAGTACTGGCGGCTCTCGCCCATCAGCTCTTTTTGTTCGACCTTCTCGATCACCGCGGCCCCGTGGTGGGGATACACGACCTTGTCGCCTATTTCGAAACGCACGAAACGGTTCCTCCCTGCATGTATGTGTCTCGCCGGCGCTTGGATGCGCATGCGGCCGGGAAAAGAAGGACCATGAAGGTTCCTTTTTACTGGAACAAGGGTAGCACGCCGGGTCGTTGCGAACATCGGCCCAGGCCTAAGCGGGGGCGCGCACCGTTCGAACTCGATCCGTCGCCGACCGCAGATCGGCGACCTCGATGAGCTCGAGCTGAGGCACGCAAACATCGACGCCGGTCGGAACGATCGCACGCCGGAATCCAAGACGGAGTGCCTCGTTCAGCCGGCGCTCGATCCCCGGCACCCGACGGATCTCACCCCCGAGGCCCACCTCGCCTATCGCCACCATCGTGGGATCAAGGGCGAGATCGGCATGAGCCGAGAACAATGAAAGGCACAAAGCGAGGTCGGACGCCGTCTCACGCACCGCGTATCCCCCGGCGGCCGAAACGAAAACGTCATGCGACCCCAGAGGCAACTCGGCGCGTTTGTCGAGAACGCCGAGGAGCATGGACAACCGACGCGATTCGATACTGAGCGCAACGCGCCTTGGCTGGACCTGGTTCGTCTTAGCCACTAACGCCTGGAGCTCGACCAGTAGAGGTCGGGACCCTTCGAGGCTGGGGAAGATCGCCGACCCCGGCACGCCTGTCCGCCGATCCGCGAGAAAGAGCGCAGAGGGATCTGGAACCGGTTCGAGTCCCCCTCCTTCCATTACGAAGACGCCGGTTTCCTCACATGACCCGAATCTGTTCTTCGATGCGCGCAGGAGTCGCAGCGATCCTGAGCGTTCACCCTCAAGCGATACAACGACGTCGACCACGTGCTCGAGCGTCTTCGGTCCGGCCACGGCGCCTTCCTTGGTCACGTGGCCGACCAGGATCACGATCGTTCCCGATCG
>Ga0136614_10000095_pt1 | contig 32730 bp, 36 predicted proteins | sample AntDrymUQ2792106_2_FD_106643 | JGI IMG/M metagenome (GOLD analysis project Ga0136614, IMG submission 106643) | Polar desert sand microbial communities from Dry Valleys, Antarctica - metaG UQ279 (21.06) | ecosystem: Environmental > Terrestrial > Soil > Desert | place: Antarctica: Dry Valley... | reverse complement strand
TCGGGTTCGCCATCATGGGCGCCATCATCGGGGCGATGCAGTCGCAAACGTTGGCTAATGCAGCGACCTCACTGCGATGCATGCGGGGGATGGCTAGTGTGCGCTGAGCTCTTTGTGCATGCGCCGGGCGGCAAGTCTTAGCTCGAGCTCGTCCACGACGATCTTCGATAGTTCTTGGAGGATCGATAGCTCGTCTTCGGACAGCTCACGTGGCTGCTGGTCGATGATGTTCAGCATCCCGAGCTTGTACCCGTCGCCGGTTACGAGCGGAACGCCGGCGTAGAAGCGCAGTCCGAGGTCACCAAGTACCAGAGGGTTCTCCAGTGTTCTCGGGTCCATCTTCGCATCCTCGACGACCCATGGCTCGTCGACCAGGATCGCCGACGCACAAAGTCCAGGATCCCGATCGATCTGCTCCGCCTCGAGCCCCTGGGCCGACTTGAACCAGATCCGATCGCTGTCGACGATCGTCACGGTGGAGATGGGAACGTTGAAGATCTTCGACGCAAGGAACGTGATCCGATCGAAGGCCCCATCACGCGGGGTGTCCAGGATCTCGTAACGCTTGACGGCCTCGAGGCGCAAGGATTCGTTGTCCGGGATGAGGCTCGGGTCGATGGATGTGGAGACGGTCACGGGATCGGCGTTCTCGGCGACCGCTACCCCTGTCTTAAGGAGCGGTGAATCGCACACCGGGCAAGACTCGTTGCCACCGGCGTACACGGTGCGCAGGCAGGTTGCGCAGAAGGACTCACTAACCATTTATTCACGCCTTTCGGGCTCCGAACGAGGGCGTAGCCTAGCTGGAGATTGCACAAGAACACCCATAGGGTCAAACCCCTTCAAGTTGCCCGTTATTCCCCGCACCAGAGCCAGGTTCCTTGCGTCTAGGGTTCTGAGGTGGCTCGGGCAGTGACTCTGACTCAGGCGGCGACCGACGAGCTGACCGCGATCCTCGGGGCTCGATTCGTCACCTCGGGCGCGGGCGTTGCCCAACATGGGCGCGACGAGTCGCCGCTCGATGACGCAGCGCCGGAGGGGGTCGCCTACCCAGATTCCACCCGGGAAGTGGCCGCGACCGTAAGGGCGTGCGCGCGGCACCGTGTCCCGGTCATCCCATTCGGGGCAGGCACGTCGCTCGAGGGGCACGTCCTCGCAACGTCCGGAGGAGTGAGCCTGGATACAACGCGCATGGACTCGACCCTGGCGATCCGTGCAAGCGATATGGATGCAACCGTGCAGGCTGGGGTGACACGCGATGTGCTGAACGATCGGCTAGCGCGAGAAGGTCTCTTCTTCCCCGTGGACCCAGGCGCTGACGCGACGATCGGGGGTATGGCTGCCACCGGAGCATCGGGAACGACCACCGTCAAGTACGGCGCGATGCGTGAGAACGTCCTCAACCTACGTGTCGTCTTAGCAGACGGGTTGGTTGTGGATACGGCGCAACGGGCGCGCAAGTCTTCGGCAGGCTACGACCTGACGAGGTTGTTCATCGGGTCCGAGGGGACGCTCGGGGTGATCACGGAGGTGACCGTGCGCCTCTACGGCATTCCGGAAGCGATATCGAGTGCGACGTGCCGCTTCCCGGACGTGGAGCGGGCCGTCGATGCTGCTACCGCCGTCATGCAGGTGGGCATTGACATCGCACGCATCGAGTTCCTCGACGAGCTCTCGATCGAAGCGATCAATGCGTTCTCAGGGTCGGCCCACCAAGTGGCTCCAACGCTCTTCCTCGAGTTTCATGGTTCCCCGGACGGAGTGCTCGAACGATCGAAGGCCGTGGAGAACGTGATTCTAGGCTTCGGCGCGATCGACTATCGAGCTGCGAGCCGGCAAGAAGGGGCCGACCTGTGGCGGGCACGACATGATCACTTCTATGCCACGCGCGCTCTGCGCCCCGGCGCACGCGCGGTCACGACCGACGTGTGCGTTCCCATCTCACGACTGGCGGAATGCATCGTTGCCGCCCGCGCCGAGATCCTCGCGTCATCGCTCACTGCAACCATCGCCGGACACGTCGGCGATGGGAACTTCCATGTCGTGATCCTTGTGGATCCAGACGACGAGAACGAGATGACGAGGGTCGAGGATCTGAACCATCGCCTGGTGGATCGCGCCCTGGAGGCGGAGGGCACCTGCACCGGTGAGCACGGGATCGGATTGCGGAAGACGAGTTTCTTGGAGCGGGAGTTGCCGGAGGGTGTCGAGGTCATGCGTTCGATCAAGCGGGCGCTCGACCCGCAGAACCTCATGAACCCCGGCAAGGTCCTGAGGACCTCATAGACGGTCTGCCAAGCCTGGCCACCCTCCCAGTAGAGCGAGCCGATCCGTGTGAAGTCTCGCGCGTGAGAAGCTACGCGCTGCCAATAATTGAGAGGGGAACGATGAAAGCTCGGTTTGCCATTGTCACCTTGCTCTGCTGCGCGTTGCTGCTCGCAGCCTGTGGCGGTAACGATGAGTCGGATGGAGGTGGCGCAGGATCGACGGCGGACGAAAACGTCGTCGAGGTCGGCCTCATGGAGTATTCGTTCGATATGCCGGAGGAGCTCGAGGGCGGAACCGTTACTTTCGCAGCCACGAACGAGGGCGAGCTGCCTCACGAGATCGCATTCGGTCAGATCGAAGGCGAGCGGACGATGGACGACGTGATGAAGGCCCTCGAGGGAGGGCGCCCGCCGAGCTGGTTCAAGGACATCGCCGGGATCCCGGTGCTCAGCCCCGGAGTCAGGGCATCGATGACTCGGGACCTCGATGAAGGCCAGTACATCTTCCTCTGCTTTCTTCCAACGCCCGAGGGCACGCCCCACGTCGAGGAGGGGATGGTCAGGCTATTCAGCCTCACCGGCACGTCCGACGCCGAGCCACCCAGCGCGGATCTGACCATCACGGCCACCGAGGACGGTTTCGACGTGCCCGAGATCTCGGCAGGGACCCACACCATCGAATTGGTGAACGATGGGACCAAGCCGCACGAGTTCGCGTTCGTTTCGTACGAGGAAGGTATGACCGAGAAGGACCTCGGCAAGTGGTTCGGGAGCGGGTTCAAGACCGAAGCACCGGCCCAGTTCCCGGGCGGCATGCAGACCATCAAGCCCGGAACCTCGGTGGTGGTCGAGATGACCTTCGAGTCGGGCCGGACCTACAACCTCGAAGATTTCGAGGCGAAGCTCACCAGCGAGATAGAGGTCGAGTAGCAGCAGCGAAGCTATCGCACCTGGTGTGAGGCCAATCAAGGTCTCGCACGAGGTGCCGCTCCGTTCGTCGGCGGACCCATCTGGGAGAATCGTTTGTGTGCCAGATGAACATTCGCGCCGTATCGGATGAACCTCGCGTATGGCCTACGCAATTTGCGCAGACCGGCGCAGGGCACCCTCCGGAGTCCTTAGCCTGGGGAGTAATCAGTAAGCGGGTCAAAGGGACGAGTTTCGAGGGAGGCACGGATGCTTAATCGTCTGGCGCGATGGAGCTACAGACGTCGATGGATCATGTTGGGGCTTTGGATCGTGGCACTCGTCGGGTTCGGATTCCTGAGCTCGACCATTGGGGGCGAGTACTCGCAGAACTTCTCGCTGCCCGGATCTGATTCCCAGGAGGCCTACGACCTCTTGAAGGAACGTTTTCCGCAGCAAGCGGGAGAGACGGCCGACATCGTCTTCCAGGCAGAAGGCGGCGTTACGGAGCCCGCGGTGAGATCGTCTATGGAAGGCCTCTTCGCCCAGCTCTCCGAGGTGCAGCACGTCATCGGCATCGACTCGCCGTATGCCAAGGGAGCGCAACAGATATCGTCCGACGGCTCGATCGCATTCGCAACCGTGCACTTCGAGAACCTGGATGGCGAGCCCGTTCCGGTGCCGATCGCCGAGGAGATCAAGGAGATCACTGCCGACGCCGAGACCGAGGGTCTGACGATCGAGGCCGGCGGATCGGTGATCGCGTTCTCTGAGTTCGAAGAGCCGGGGGGCGCCGAGGGTATCGGTTTGCTGGCCGCGATGATCATCCTGCTCATCACCTTCGGTTCGGTGCTGGCGATGGGTCTTCCGATCCTCATGGCTTTGTTCGGCATCAGCATCGGGCTCTCCCTGGTCTTCCTATTCGCTAACTTCCTGGACGTTCCCGACTTCGCGCCGCAGCTCACCATGATGATCGGTATCGGAGTCGGGATCGACTACGCACTGTTCATCGTCACGCGCTATCGGCAACAGCTCGAGCATGGTCTCGATCCCGAATCAGCGACGGTCGTCGCGGTGGCGACGGCAGGTAAGGCCGTCCTGTTCGCCGGCACCACGGTGGTTATCTCGCTGCTTGGGATGCTGCTGATGGGCTTCGCTTTCGTCGAGGGCGTCGCCGTCGGCGGAGCTGCAGCGGTTGCGGTCACGATGCTCGCATCCGTGACGTTGCTGCCCGCGACCCTCGGCTTCGTACGCCACCGCATCGACAAGTGGCGCCTTCCCTGGTTCAAGGGCGAGAAGAAGGCTTTCGAGAGCACCATGTCCTATCGCTGGAGTAGAACGATCCAGCGACGTCCAGTTCTGATGACGAGTGTTGGGTTGGCGATCCTGATCGCCCTTGCGATCCCCGTCTTCCAGATAGACCTTGGCTTCGCCGACGCGGGCACAGGATCGACCGAGAGGAGCAGCCGTCGCGCCTACGACCTTTTGGCTGAGGGCTTCGGACCCGGCTTCAATGGTCCGTTGCTTCTCGCGGCTGAGCTCGAGAGTTCGGAAGGCCTCGCCGCCATGGAGGAGGTCGGACAGGCGCTTAGCTCGACCGATGGCATCGCTGCGGTAACTCCGCCCATCCCAAATGAGGCGGGCGACGCAGTCGTGATGACAGCGTTCCCGACCACCTCGCCACAGAACGACGAAACGACTGCTCTCGTGAATGAACTCCGCACGGAGGTCATACCCGGGGCGCTCGAGGGCTCAGAAGTAGATGTGAACGTTGGCGGGCTTACCGCTTCGATCGTCGATTTCTCCGACGCGAACAGCGAGCGTCTACCGGTGCTGATCGCGGTTGTCCTCGCCCTCTCGTTCCTGCTGCTGGTGGCGGTATTCCGTTCACTGGTGGTTCCGGTCAAGGCAGTGGTGATGAACCTGTTGTCGATCGCAGCAGCCTATGGGGTCGTAGTCGCGATCTTCCAGTGGGGCTGGGGCCGAAGCCTTATCGGTGTCGAGAGCACCGCGCCCATCGAAGCGTGGGTCCCAATGATGCTGTTCACCATCCTCTTCGGGCTTTCGATGGACTACGAGATCTTCCTGTTGTCGCGGATCCGTGAGGAGTATCTGAAGTCTGGGGACAACGCCACGGCCGTCGCGAATGGCCTGGCGCACACGGCGCGCGTCATCACGGCCGCAGCAGCGATCATGGTGACGTTGTTCCTTTCCTTCGTTTTCGCTTTCGACGAACGAGCGATAAAGCTGTTCGGGATGGGTCTGGCCGTCGCCATCTTCGTCGATGCCACTCTGGTGCGGATGGTCTTGGTGCCGGCGACCATGGAACTCCTCGGCGACGCCAACTGGTGGCTTCCGAAGTGGTTACAGAGGATCCTGCCGAACATCCACATCGAGGGCGAGGAAGAGGTCGTCGACGAGGTGGTCCTGGACGATAGTCCCGTGGAGCGCAAGGCGCCGAGCCTCACCTAGACCTTCGCATACGCCGCCAGGGCTCGGATACGACGCGATAAAGATCGGATACGACGCAATAAAGAAAGGAGCGGCTCGATCGAGCCGCTCCTTTGTTATCTGTAGTTAGATCGCCGTGGGCTAGTTGCCCTTGAACGCGTCCTTCACCTTCTCGCCGGCCTGCTTCAGGTTGCCCTTGGACTGATCGGCCTGGCCCTCAGCCTCGAGGTCCTTGTCGCCGCTGGCCCGTCCGGCACCCTCTTTCACGTTGCCCTTGAACTCCTCGCCCTTGTTCTTGAGCTTGTCGACCTCACTCATCGCGACCTCCTCGCGTAAAGGTGGTTGTCACTCCCGTTTCCTACCCTCAAGAATCCCTCGGGAAACGGGCGATCGACGTCCCCGTCCCGGATTAGACAGCTCAGCTCGGGGGAGAACGAAGACAAGCCATCCGGAGGAAGAGGAGATCTGATGCCGAACGCGATCGAGCTGCTGAAGGAAGACCATCGCAAAGTGAAGAAGTTGCTGGAACAAGGCGACGACACAACCGAGAACGCGGTCAAGACGCGTACCGAGGTGCTCGAGAAGATCAAGAGCGAGATGCAGATCCACGAGACGATCGAGGAAGAGATCTTCTATCCAGCGCTCCAGCAGCACGAGAAGGCCAAGGAGGTCGTGCTCGAGGTTACGAGGAGCACCATGTAGTCAACCAGATCCTCGGCGAGCTGAACGACGTGTCGGTCGAGGACGAGAGGTGGGCCGCGAAGTTCTCGGTCATGAAGGAGAACATCGAGCACCACATCGGAGAAGAGGAAGACGACATGTTCAAGAAGGCTAAGCAGATCTTCTCGGACGACGAACTGGACGAGCTAGGCGACCGGATGGAGGCGAAGAAGCAACAGTCCAGGGGTAGCGGGAAGCGTGGATCCTAGACGGCCAGCTTGTTACGGGCCTTCCTTCTATTGACCAGCCGCAATGCAAGGATCGACCCTTCGTACATCAGGTAGAGGGGGACGGCCAGCGCCAAGAGCGTGAACGGGTCCTGGCTCGGCGTGACCACGGCCGAGAGAGCCACGATCGCAATGAGTGCGACCTTGCGGTTTCGGCGGAGCTGTTCGACAGACAGGACGCCTACGAGACCGAGGAAGAACAAGAAGATAGGTAGCTCGAACATCACTCCAAAGCCGAGCATCATCAGGCCAACGAACGAGAGATACCGGTCTGCTTCCAGAAAGGCAACCAGGCCTTCGCCACCGATGGTCATCAGCAGGCGCAAGCCGGTGGGGAGCGTCAGATAGGCAACGACGCCGCCCACGATGAACAGGATCACTGCTGAGAGAAGGAACGGCAGTGCGTACTTCTTCTCCTTGGACTTGAGGCCCGGGGTGATGAAGGCCCAGATCTGATACAGCCAGACCGGCGATGACAGGAAGATCCCCGCGAGGCTGGTGACCTTCAGGCGGAAGGCGAAGGCTCCCGACACGCGCGTGAATACCAGCTGGCACCCCTGGGGGCCGAGGAAGCGCTCGTCAAGAGAACAGAGCGGCCCCCTGAGGAGCTCGAGGATCGGCTCGTACAAGAAGAACGCGCCGATCGACACTACGAGGAACGCAACGGCGGCATAGGTGATCCGTTTTCTGAGCTCGCGCAGGTGCTCGATCACGCTCATGGATGGAGCTACCGAAGAGCTTCGGCCCCACGGGCGCCAGCGCGCCCTGCGCACATCCGCGGCGGTGCTCATGGCCTGCCTGCCGGTACGGAATGCTGCTCGATCGTCTCGACCGCGTCGGGGTTGACCACGGCAGTGTCGCCCACTTCTATGGTGGTCAGGGTGCTATCGGGCGCAACTGAGATGTCCGCGCCCGTAACCGTCGTGGTACCGGATGCCACTGGTTCCGAGTCCGAGTTGGGCTTTTCGTCGTCCGTGGTGGCGTCGTCGAATTGAGACTTGGCGTCGGCCGCCATACGTTTGAACTGGTGAAAAGTCTTGCCGACCGTTCGCGCCATCTCCGGAAGCTTGTCGGGGCCGAATACGAGCAGCGCCAGGACACCCACGACGAGGATCTCCATCGGACCTATCTGTGGCATGGGATCTGACCTTCTAAGACTTGATCTCGGAAGCTGCGAGTGCGCGCGCCTGGACGACTTCATCGGCGCTCTTGGCGCAACCGGGACAGAACTGCGACTCGACCGGGATCTCGGTCTTGCAGAAAGGACAGGGACCCTCTATTGTGGCTTGAACTTCGCCCTCTTTGAGACCGGACTTGAACTCCTTGCCGGCGCGGCCCATCGATCGGGCGAGCTCCGGGACCTTCTTCGCTCCGAACAGGAGCATCACGACTGCTAACACGAGCAACAGCTCGGTACCACCTGGAAAACTCATCTTGCCTCCTAATATCGTCGAGCGCATGGCTCGGATGGAAGACCGGACCGGGAGAAAACGGCAGCCGCTCCCGGTCCGGTCAGGTCCTAACGCGTTACTGCTGCTCCACCACTCATCGAGCTGGAGCCGGCGAGGAAGGGTTGAACCGCGCCGAGGACTTGGTTCATGTCCTGAGGCGTTTCGGTCGCTCCCATGTACACGCCATCCTCGGGAGAAAGACCGAGGATGCTTCCTACGACTGCGGCGTGACGTGCTTCCACCCCGAAGATCCCTGCGGCAGCTTGAAGGATGTCCTTGTTCTTGATGAATCCTGCTGCTCCGAGATACGCACCAACGCCCGTGTTCTCGAACACGTGCGCGGTCTTCAGGTAGCTCTCCCTGCTGGCGAACGACTTGCCGAAGTCGACTGCGGGAGCTTTGACCGGCGTGCCGCCGATCTTCATGATGGTGTCGGTGAGGGCCGCTACGTGCGCGTCCTCATCGGCTCCGATGGTCTGAACGTACTCGGCCTCTTTGCCAGAGAGCAGGCCGGCGTCGTTTCCCTGACGGTAGAACTCTGACTCGAGGAACTCGAGCGTCAGGGCGTAGTTCAGCACATCCTCATCGCTCCCGAAATCGGAGCTTTGCGCCCAAGCGAAACGCGTCGTCAGCATCTGCAGACCGACGGTCGCCGGGACCACAGTGGCGGTGCCTTTCAAGAAACTTCGTCTATCCATGAATATCGCCTCCCTTAGGCCTTGATGAAGGGTTTGGCTGCCGCGAGGACCTGCTTCATGCTTGCAGTCTTCTCGACGGGCGCCGGGAATGGGTTGCCGCCTGTGAGGTCGGCCAGTACAGCTGCGTGACGCGACTCGACTCCTGCGATGGCGGCTGCTGCTGCGAGGATGTCGACGCTCTTGATGAGGGTGACCTGCCCGTGATAGGCGGTCACTCCCAACTCCTCGAACGTAGACGCTGTCTTGAGGAACGTGGCCTTGTCGTTGAAGGTACCGTTCGGGTACTTGGTCTTCGGCGCCTTCACTGGTTTTCCGCCGAGCTCCTGGATGGTCGCGGTGAGCGCTTCGACGTGGGCGTTCTCGTGATCGCGGATCGGCTGGATCAATGCCAGCTCTCTGCCGGACACGACTCCACTGTCGACGCCCTGGGTGTAGAAGTCCGCCTCCAGGTACTCCAGTGTTAGTGCGTAGTTCAGGATCTCGAGATCGCTGTCCTCGGCCTGAGCCGATGCGAAGACGCTGCTGAAACCTCCGACTGCCAGCGTGCTTCCGACACCCACGAGTCCTGCCCACTTGAGGAAGTTGCGACGGTCCTGATCTCGATCGAACGAGAGGACCGGTTCCCCATTAAAGATCTCTTCACTGCTCATTGTGTTGCACACCTCCTAGTAGAGAAATAGGTTGCCTTACTTCAACTGCTGGAATTGTTCTCGCCGCCTCCCCTCTCTCGTCCTTCCGAGTTGGTGTTGGATGGAGTGGCTTTGGCTTGTACGACGATCCGGTGCGTGCGTGAACCCTTCGGCGTGCACGCGAACAGCGTGATCGTCCGAGCGCCCTTCCTTTGGGGCTGCCTCAAGACGAATCGCACATACCTCTCCTCGGGCACCACCGTCGTCTTGAAGACGCGATATACGGTGGGGCGCGTGTTGGGCATGTCTGTTCTGACCCGGTCCCCGCGCGCTAGAAGGTCCAGATCCTCGAAGGGGTGTGTGAAGGTCGTTCGATGCCCGGCGAAGACGGCATTCCCGGGCTGCCCCGGCCCGGGTGTCCCGGGCCAATGGCCTGGTCCCTTCTCGACGGCTTCATCGGTGACGCCGTCGAAGAATCTCGTGCGCAGATCGATCGCGGGGATCTCGATCGTCCCGAGCGCTGCGCGGCTGCCGCGTTTGAAGACGATGGAGACTCGTTTGCCCGCCGCCTCGGCGCCCGCTGCTGGCGAATCGCCCTGGTCCGAGGTCGAGCCTTCATCACTCGCCCGGTCGGAGCTCAGGATCTGAGAGACCCGTGGGGTTTGGGGTTCAGGGCGGCTCAGGTATACGGCGATGAGCGCTGGTATGAAGATGACGGCTGCGGCTGCGGCGATCCGCCAAGGGGACCGCTCTCTGGTTTCTTCCATGCAACTGGTTCGGGATGCGCATTCCGAACGTATTGCGTTGTTTGCGGTTTATTACCCAGAGAGATGGGAAAGGGCACACATCTGTATGCTGAGTCGATGACTGTCGCCGGCGAGGTGATTGGCGGCGCACCGTCCAAGCGATGCCTATCCTGCGGGGTCGCACGCGTTTCCGGCCGGGTCCATTGCGCCTCGTGTGGCGAGCCTTACGAAACCGAGCGGACCGGCCGAACCGAGAACGAGGTCGACGAAGCCTCTATGGAGTCATTTCCCGCAAGCGATCCCCCCGGCTGGTAGCACCGTGGCACGGAGCTCAGAGCGTGCAGTCGCCCTTCTCGAAAAGCAGGTTCATCGAGGCGGCTCGGAGCTCGACCTGATCACCGGTGGGTGACCGCCACTGCAGCTCGAAAACATGATCGTCCAGGCCCTCGAAGGTGCCTGTGTTTCCGACGAAGTTGTAGGCGAAGCTCGATGTGGTTCCATCCGGATCGAACCGAGCCCTGCCCGGCTCGAGCGTGGGGCCTGAGTCCTGGAGGATCCTGAACTGGACGGGTGCGCCCTTGACGTCCAGCGAGACCGCGACACTTACCTCGTGGATGCTGCAGACTAGCCGGCGCATCCCGCGGACCGTTCGCCAGTCCTGGTTGGACGTCGCGACGGCGCCGGAGCGAGCGACTGCCCTTTGACGCTCGAGCCGAGACCTGAACTGCGTGGTTGCCGCGATAACCCCCAGCGGCACTGCGATCACCAGACATATGACGATCGTCGTTACGAGCCATTTGCGCATGTGGGCCTCCTTCGGACGCTTTGGATCCACTCAATCACGCGCACGGTCGGCCCGCTAGGGGATCCTGGTTGGTTGACCCTCGTCGGGCGCGCCACGGGTGGGGAGGAGCAGGCAGCTGTCGCCGAACTCGTGCCACAGGTAGCCGGTGCGGAGCGCCGCGGCGTAAGCCCGGTCGACCAGGTCTCCGCCAGCCACGGCCTCGAGGAGAAGCTGGTGGGATGCATCCGACGTGTGCCACCCGGTGATCAGTCCGTCCACTGCCCTCGCCCGACGAGCGGGCGAGAGCACTAGATCGGTCCACCCCTCACCCGGCCTGACCGATCCGTCTTCATCCGTCACCGTTTCGAGGGCCCTTGTCACCGTCGTGCCAACAGCTATCACCGAACCTCCGGCCCTGCGCGTTTCGTTGACGAGCCTGGCTGTCTCCGCCGCCACGCGGTAGCGCTCGGGAAGGGGGCTCTCACCGCGTTCTAACGAAGACACTCCCGCGTGCAGCAGGATGGGAGCGAAGACGATGCCCTGAGTCACCATCCGCGTGACGAGGTCGGTGGTGAAAGGCCGTCCCGCGCTGGGCATCTCTGCGCTTCCGGGGTCGCGCGCGAAAACCGTCTGGTACATCGAAAGCGGGTGCCGCCCCTTCGAGTACGTATACGCGATGGGGCGTCCGAACGCTTCGAGATACTCCTCGACGCAGTCCGTGGTCGTTGTGACGCGGACTAGACGACTTCTTCCTTCGGGACCGGAATGAGCAGACAGGATCTCGAGCTGGGCGCCGCCCTCGAGCCGTATTCGTTCCCCTGAGGTCCCGTCGAGAAGGGGTCCGGATGCATCCGGGGACCGCAGCTCGACCGTCCAGGTGCCATCGTCGAGCAGGTTGGAGAAATGGACTGCTACGCGACGTCCCGCTCGACGCTCCCCCTCGATCGCAGCGGGCAGCGTCGCCGAGGTGTTCACGACGACGAGGTCGCCGCGTCGCAGGTAGCGTGAGATTTCCTTGAAGGTGGTGTGGCTCGTTCCGGACTGACCGGCCACGAGGAGACGAACCCCATCGCGTTCCAGCCCTCGCATCTCGGGCGGCTCGGCAGCGGCGCGGTCGTCGGGGATCTCGAACGACGCTCGGACGAGCGAGGAATGGTGGGTCATGACGCGGCCTTGGTTGCGGTGATGAGCAGATCGCTCGCCCGGTAGCGACCGCTCGGCGGGGCTTCCTCCAAGAGGCGCAGGAGCGCAGGCACCACCGTTTCGGGTTCGGGGCGGTCGGAGATGTCTTCGCCCGGGAATGCGGCCTGGTGCATCGCCGTCCGCATGTCGCCGGGATCGAACGCGTAGACACGGATGGAACCCTGCTCGACGCCGAGGATCGCCGAAAGTTGGTCGAGCGCGGCCTTCGATGACCCGTAGCCGCCCCATCCTTCGTAGGGTTCGACCGCTGCATCGGAGGTGATGTTGACGATCGTCCCGGAGGCGGCGCGGACCGTCTCCAGTAGAAGCTGCGTCAGCGCAAGCGGCGCAACGGTGTTGATTCGATGGACCCGCTCCAGCTCCTCGATGGGGTAGCGGTCGAGACCGGGGAGTGGACTGGGCCCGAGGACGCTGGCGTTGTTGACGAGCAAGTCGAGGGGACCCAGGCGACCCACCGCCCGCGCGAGCTCCTCGCGATGCTCGGGATCTGCGACGTCGCCTGGTATCGCCGTGACGGCGGACCCCAGTGAAGAGGCGGACGCCTGGAGTTCTGCGTCCCCCCGGGCGTCGATGATCAGCTGCCAGTCCCGTCGGGCCAGCTCCTGGGCGAGGGCGCGGCCGAAACCCCGCGAAGCGCCCGTGATGAGTGCAGATGACATTCCAGACCTCCTTGTTGGTGTGGCTTCAGACTAAGAGTTGAAGTAAGCTTTAAGTCAAGTGGAGGAGATGACGATGGAGAACGAGATGCTGTTGGTCGGGGAGGTCGCCCGGCGGAGCGGCTACGCACCATCGGCCTTGAGGTATTACGAGCGTGAGGGGCTCATCAGCGCGGGCCGCAGCGAGGGGGGCCAGCGCCGCTTCGAACGCGGCGTTCTACGAAGGCTTGCGTTCATCAGCGCCGCCCGACACGTTGGCCTGAGCCTCGAAGAGGTCAGGCAAGCCTTGGCGCAACTCCCTCGTTCCAGGAATCCGACGGCTGCCGATTGGAAGAACATCTCCAAGCATTGGCGATCGCGGCTCAACGACGAGATCGATGCCCTCGTCGCGCTCCGCGACGGGCTGGACTCCTGCATCGGTTGTGGGTGTCTCTCGCTCAAGAGGTGCGCCATCTCGAACCCCCGCGATGTCGTTGCAAGCAGAGGCCCGGGAGCCCAGTATCTGCCGAGACAGCTTCGCCAGCCTCCCCCGGCCGAGGCCGTCTCTCGAGGCTGATCTACCCCCTTGCCTGATCGTGGTCGGGTGCGGTTGTACGAGCGTCGACCAGTTCGAATTCGAGGCGCGATGCTTCAGCTTCCGCCTCTTTCACACGCACCCGCACCCGGGTACCGAGGTCCAGGTTCGTACACTTGCAGTGGCCCACCACTGCCAGGTCTACGAGTTGTACCGAACCACTCTTCTCTCCGGCCTCTACGACGACGCCTTCGAATTCGCGTCCGACTTGGGGCTCGAGGATGGCGGCTTCGACGAGGTCGACGACGCGTCGCTCGAGCTCGCCGTTCCTTCGGTGCGAGTCCTTCATGATCTCGGGCATCTCCGGGAGTGCCTCGTTTACCCACGAAGGGGGGGCATCGCCCCGACAGAGCGACAGCGCGACCTCGTTCGCGAAGCGGTCGGCCAGCCGTCGAAGCGGCGCGGTCACATGCGCGTACGGAGCTGCGATCCCCGAATGCGTCGTCTCTTTCGGGGGATGTCCATCGAGCACGACGTACCCCGCTCCTCGAAACAGTCGCATCGCGATGTTCATGACTGCAGCGTGACGCGAGTCGGATGGATCGAGGCGATGAAGGAACTCCCCATGGGTGATCGCGTCCGGCCACTCGAGTCTCAAGGTTGTTGCCGCCCGGCGAAGAGCGACAAGGCTGTCCTCTTCGGGCGGGGGCATGGTGCGTAGTAGACCTGCGCCCCCGTCGAGCATCAGACGCGCCGCAGCCATTCCCGTCAGCAGTGAGATCTGCGCGTTCCATTCCTCGACCGGTAGAGGCCCCCTGAACGAGAGGGCGTAGTTGCCGGCCGGACCGCTTACCTCTTGTTCGGGGAGCTCGATGTGGATGCCGCCTCGCTCGAGCTCTCGTTCTTGCCGCAAGCGTCCGATGACCGACAAGAGTTCGAGCGAGGTCCGCGGGGAGGCGGAATCGATCTCCCGCTGGGCATCCTCGTAAGTCATCTGCTCGCGGCTGGTGACAAGAGTCCGGCTCACGTTGGTCGTCCGCAGCTCCCCTCCGTCGTCCAGGGTCATTTCCCACAACATCGCGGGGCGCACCCGACCCTCGAGGAGGCTGGCCACTCCCTCGCTTAGAACCGGAGGGTAGAGGCGGATCCGAGCGTCGGGCGCGTAGAGCGTCTGCCCCCGCCGCCGAGAATCCAGATCGATCGGATCCCCCGGTGAGATGAACCAGCCCGGGTCGGCGATCGCGTAATGAATCAGAAAGCCTTGACCGTCCCGTTCGGCGTGGAAAGCCTGGTCGAGATCCTTGCTTCCAGGCGGATCGATGGTGACGAACTCGATCTCGGGTCGAGGCTCGTGTTCATCACGGTCTTGGGGGTCCCGTGTGGCCGCCTCCTCGGCGGCGTCCACAACCTCTTGAGGGAATCCGGCCGGCAACTCCATCGCCGCACGTATGCGTTCGAAACCGCGAACGAGATCTTCGGCGGTGGGCGCGAGCTTGAGCCTGGATGCGGGCATGAAACACCTTCCTACCCCATGGTGCGACGGGTGCGCTTAGCTAGGAGATCAGGCGTCTCCTCATGAGTCGGATCGCCAGAGCGCTCGCAAGGACGAACATCACGACGAGGTAGACGACATGCCAGAGCGTCGCCCATCCAACCGCACCGGTGGTCAGGGCTCGCAGTAGCGACGCCGAGTGGTACAGCGGAGTTGCTTGAACGATCGGTCGGAGGTAGCCGGGATAGAGCGACACCGGGAAGAAGGTCCCCGAGAACAGGAACAACGGGAACACCACCAACGTCATGACCTTCTCGAGAGAGGAGATCTGTTTCGTGATACCCGTGAGGATCATGGCCCCGGCCGAGAGAGCACCACTAGAGAGCATCACCGCCGGCAACGCCAGCAACGCCCAGGGTGAATGGATCAGCCCGAAAACCAGCATGACGATCAGGAAGCCTGCTCCGTAGATCGTGCCCCGGATCAGGGCCCAGGCGACTTCGCCGACTGCTATATCCGAGATGTTCACCGGCGTCGTGATGATCCCGTCGTAGGTCCTCATCCAGTTGAGCTTGAAGAACGGACTGAAGAATCCGTCGAAGAGAGCCCCATTGAGCGTTGATGCGGCGAGCATCCCGGGGGCGAGGAACGAGGCGTAGTCGAGCTGGCCACCACCGAAAGGGAGCCCCCCGACGAACTGTCCGACCCCGAAGCCCACCGCAACCAGATAGAAGACGGGTTCGAAGAAACCGCTGATGAACGCGATCCAATAGTGCTTGTAGGCGAGGGCGTTCCGGTACACGAGTTGACTCGCGCGGTGGAGTGACGGTCGGGGGTATGCCTTGGTCCGCTCGGCAATGGCCATCAGGGCAGCAGCCTTCTCTCGAAGTTCCGGATCCCGACGACCACCCCGACGCCGAGCAATGCCACGAGATACCCGAGATGCCAGATGGCCGATGGGTCCAGATCGTAGATCGTCAACTGTCGCACGAGCTCGACCCCGTGGAAGAGCGGGGTGAGGTGAGCGACCACCCGACCCCATGCCGGCAGCTGGTCGATAGGAAAGAAGGTGCCCGACAGCAGGAACAGGGGAGTGACGACGAACCTGAACAGCCACGTGTAAGCCTCGTCGGTGTGGAGGGTCGCCGTGTACGCCATGATGACGGCCGCGCAGCTAGTTCCCACAAGGACGGCTACAGGGATGGCAAGGATCGCCAGCGGCGAGTCAAAGATCCCCGCAAAGGCCATGATCATGAAAAAGGGCGTTGCGAGTTGCGTCAACATCACGGCGGACCACGACACCTCCCCAAGGAAGATGTCACGCACGTTGAGGGGCGAGGCGAGCACCGCGTCATAGTTCTTCTGCCAGACGATCTTGTTCATGACTGGATAGGTTCCGCTGAACGCGCCCGCTTGCATGCAGCTGGCCGCGAGCATGCCGGTAGCGAAGAAGGCGAGGTAATCGACGCCGCCAAACGCTTGTTCCTCTTCGACCAGGGACCCGAGCCCGAGGCCCATAGCCGAGAGGAACATGACGGGGGACAACACGGATAGGAAGAACGAGCTTCGCCAGGCCCGCCAGTGGACCAAGGAGTTACGTCTGACGATCTTCGTCGCGTTCACTCGATCAAGGACCGCCCGGTGATCGTGAGGAAAACGTCCTCTAGCGTTGCCCTGCGCACGAGCGCGCTGTAAGTCTGGATCCCCGATTCGTGGATAGCCGCCAGGGTCGCGTCGCCGGTCTCCGTATAGAGCAAGACGCGGTCGGGTAGCCACTCGACGCGGTCGGCCAGATCGTCTGCGGACGTGGCAAGCTTCTCGCGTGCGTCGTCTGAAAGGCGTAGCTCGAGGACCTCGCGCGTGCTGTACCGGGCGATCAGGTCCGGTGGCGAGCCCTCGGTCACGATCTTCGCTTTGTCCATGACGACTAGGCGGTCGCACAGCTGTTCCGCCTCGTCCATGTAGTGCGTTGTGATGACGAGCGTGACTCCCCGTTGCTTGAGGCGATAGAGACGGTCCCAGACGAGATGTCGCGCCTGCGGATCCAGTCCCGTTGTGGGCTCGTCGAGCAACAACAGATCCGGATCGTTGATGAGGGCCCTAGCGATGGTCAGCCGGCGCTTCATCCCTCCCGACAGCGGCTCGACCTTGCTATCGACCTTCTCCTGGAGCTGGACGAAATCGATCAACTCGTCGATGCGGGGGTTCGCGACATCCCGAGGGATGTCGAAATAGCGGGCGTACATCTCGAGGTTCTCGCGAACGGTTAGCTCGATATCGAGGTTGTCCATCTGCGGCACGACGCCGATCCGGGCCTTGATCTCGGATGCTTGAGAGACCGGATCCATGCCGATGACGCGGAGCGTCCCCCCGGATGGCGGTGAGGTGCAGCCGATCATCCGCATCGTCGAGGTCTTCCCGGCCCCGTTGGGACCGAGGAACCCGAAGGCCTCACCCTTGCGAACTTCGAAATCGACCGCGTCGACGGCAACCAGCTCACCGAAGAGCTTGTTAAGGCCCTCGGCCTGGATCAGCGCCTCAGGTTCGGAGGAAGCGGACGTAGCCATCGGCGCATCCTAATGACGCCGGGTTCCCTTCGGGTCGCGTAGCGTGCTCGTCGCCGATCCCCTCTAAGGACGAACCCGGCTCGCCACGCATAGAGCTTTCACCGAGCTTGTTCACGGTGGGCTCCACGCGGGGGCCGAGTCGTCCGCTTCGATGCGGGTCAATCGTCTCTGACCGGTACCGTCGGCGTTCATCACGAACAGATCTCGTTGGCCCTCGTCGGCCGAGCAACCGGCTTCCGTGTCATCCCCCGGCACGCGGCGATCGCTACCGAAGACGATCTTGTTCCCGCTGGGGGACCAGCTCGAGTGACGATCGTCGTCGGAGTGAGCGGTCAGGTTCTCGGTCCCCGTCCCCTCGGGGGTAATGGTCCAGATGTCGAAGTCCTCACCCTGTCGCAGTGACTCGAAGGAGATAAGGCTCCCGTCCGGGGACCATTGCGGATCGAATTCGTCCGAGGGGGCTCCTCCGAACAGATCGCCCGTAACGTTTCGGCGGCCCGTGCCGTCGGCGTTCATCACGAAGATGTCGGAGTCGTCGTCGATGTCGCTGGCGTATGCGATCGACCGGCCATCGGGAGACCAGTCAGGCGCCACGTTGTGAACCCCGTCGTCGGTTATCTGAACCGCTTCCTTTCCGGCGGCATCGTCGAGCACCCAGATCTCGGAGTCACCCTCGAGGATGCTCGAGAAAGCGATCCGGCGCCCATCAGGCGACCAGTCGGGACCCCGCTCGATGCCGGGGTGATTCAGGAGTTCATCCTCCTTGTTGTTGGCCACATCGAACGTAAAGATCGCCGAGTCTCCATCTCGATCGCTGACGTAGGCGAGCTGACTGCCGTCCGGTGACCAATCGGGCCGCAGGTTCGCGGCACCCGAGTCCGTCAACTGTGCCTCGCCCGACCCGTCGGGCTCGATGACGTGGATCTCGCAGCTTCCCGAGGTATCGCTCACGAACGCGATCACTCCTTCCTCGGCGATCACGGCACCTCCGGCAGCAGCGGGCCTGCCCTCCTCGTCATCTCCGGAACGAAGGGTGAAGGCCACCACGCCGATCACCGCAGCCACCAGGACAATCGCGATCAAGGCCATCGGGACGCGGCGTAGGCCGGCGGGCGAGCGCTGCTTTCCCGTCGTCGCACCTGAGGTCCCCTGGGTGATTCCTTCCCGAGACGCGCCGTCTCCGGGGGATCGGCCCAACGATTCCTCGATGGCTTTGGTCAAGCGCCCCACGTCGTATTGCCAGCGCACATCGCTCAACTCGATGGCGTGTCGTCTCGTCAGTGCTGTCAGGTCCGCCGGAAGCTCATCCGGGCCCGGCATCGTCGCTCCCTGGACCAGAACCGGTATGACGCGGATACCGGTCTCCAGCGAGCGGGCCACCTCCATCCGGACGAAGTCCTGGGGATTTTCGAGCCGCTTCCTCCCTGCGCCGTCGGTCGCGGTTGTCCACCGTCGTCCGATGAGCGCGATCACCACCTTCGAGGAGGCGAGAGCCCGATCGATGACCTCTGTGAAATCGTGACCCGGATCGATCGTGTCGATGTCCATGAAGATCTGGTCCGCGCCGAAGCCTTCACTCAACTTGTCGTAGAGACGACCCGCGTGTCCTGCGCTGTCGTCCCGGCGGTAGCTGATGAAGATCCCGGATGTAGTCATCCGATGAGTGCCCTTCTCCGCGGCCCGGCGCCATGAGCCTTCGAGGTATCAGGCATCGTCTTCCGCAGCTACTTCCTCCTGAGTGGACACCCACTTCGCATGTTCCTGCGAAACCATCCCCTCGATGCGTTCGGCGAGGATGGATCGGCGTTTCGCGCCGTTCTTGTAGGGGCCGGCGTGTGCGAGGAACAGGTACTTCTCGTGGCGCAGAGCTTCACACGTCGAGCGGTAGTTCACCCAACTTTGTTGGTACTGGTTCAGTTGTTGCAGGCCCTCCAGCGAAACGATGACGACCCCGAGCGAACCGGTGAGTGGAGTTGGGGCTCCGAAGCCGGCGAATAGCGGAACCAGCGCGCCAGAAACGATCTGGACCGTCTTGATGGTCTTGAACACCCGCTGGTTGTAGATGCTCTTTCTGTCGTACCAGTCGATCTGCTCTTCGAGACGCTGCTGCGTTGGGTCCGATGTTGTGTCGTTCAATCTCCTCCTCCACCGGTCGCGAACATATGAGCATCATCGTGCGAACCACACGGCGCTTCAAGAGCGATCGACAACCAAGGATTTCCATCTGTCGGAATCACCGTGCAACCAAAAAATGGATGCCGCAGAATCTCAGGCGGGAACTCCCTTGGCCGAGCTTCCGCTCGGGTCTATGTTGTTAGCGATGTCTATCTTTCATCGCTTGTGGACGACCTCGGCGAGAGCGCTCGATCGCAGATTCGGGTGGGATCGGTTGCCTCGTCCGTTGAGCATCTACACCCTTGCAGGCGTGCGAAGCCTGTACCGGGAACGCAACCTTTACGACACTAGGACGACCGAGACAACCAAGGAAACGGTCGCGAAGGAGGGACGCCCCGAGAATCTGCAGGCGCGCACGCTTGAGGGCAGCTACAACGACCTTGACGACCCCGCCATGGGAAGCATCGGCAGCCGTTTCGGACGCAACGTTCCGATCGCGAAGACATATCCGGAGAAGGAACCGAACATCCTCGAACCGAATCCGCGCACAATCAGTCGCGAACTGCTTACGCGCGATGAGTTCATACCCGCGACGACTTTAAATGTCCTGGCGGCTGCGTGGCTGCAGTTCGAGGTGCACGATTGGTTCAGCCACGGAAAGAACTCTGAAGAGAACCCTTGGATCGTCGAGCTCGAGGACGATGATTCCTGGCCGGACAACCCGATGAAGATCCAGCGCACTCGTCGTGATCCGACCTCGGAATTGGGGCCGGACCTTCCTCCCACGTACACCACCGATGACAGCCACTGGTGGGACGGCTCACAGATCTATGGAGGCAGCCAGGAGCTCGCTGCGAAGCTCCGGGCCAAAGAGGGGGGCAAGCTCCGGATCGATCCGGACGGTCTCCTTCCGGTGGACCTCGAGGAGACTCTGGATCTAACCGGCGTGGCGGGCAACTTCTGGGTTGGGCTGGGGCTCCTGCACACGCTGTTCTCGCTGGAGCACAACGCCATCTGCGATCGCCTTGCCCAGGAGTATCCGGATTGGTCCGACCAGAAGCTTTACGATCACGGGCGCCTCATCAATGCGGCTTTGATGGCGAAGATCCACACCGTCGAGTGGACTCCAGCTGTTATCGCCCATCCAACGACGAAGCTGGCCATGAATGCCAATTGGTGGGGGCTGGTAGGCGAGCGGCTCACGAAGCGTTTCGGTCGCCTCAGCTCGAGCGAGATGCTCAGCGGGATCCCTGGATCGCCGGCGGACCACCATCACGTGCCGTACTCGCTAACTGAAGAATTCGTTGCGGTGTATCGGATGCACCCTCTCCTTCCGGACGACTTCACGTTTCGCTCGGTGGATGACGACGGGGTTCTCGACGAGCGAACCTTCCGGGAACTTGGCGCTCTGCAAACGCGCTCGGCATTGCAAGAGTTTGGCATGCCGAACTCGTTCTATTCGTTCGGGGTTGCGCACCCGGGAGCGATCACGTTGCACAATTACCCAAGATTCCTGCAGACGCTCGAGCGCCCGGACGGAACGACCATGGATCTCGCTGCGATCGACATCATGCGTGTAAGAGAGCGCGGGGTGCCTCGCTACAACGAGTTTCGGAGACTGTGGCATCTTGAGCCTGCAAAATCGTTCGAGGATCTAACAGGGGACAAGGTAAAAGCCCAGCAGCTGAGTCGCGTTTACGACGGCGACATCGAGCGTGTGGACCTCATGGTCGGGCTCTACTCGGAGCCACTTCCCACCGGATTCGGGTTCAGCGACACGGCATTCCGCGTGTTCATCCTTATGGCATCGCGTAGGTTGAAAAGCGATCGGTTCTTCACCGATGACTACAGGCCGGAGGTGTACACGAAGACAGGCATCGACTGGGTCAGCAACACGACCATGTCGGACGTTCTGCTGAGGCACTACCCCGAACTCGCCCCCGCGCTGAGGGGGACAACGAACGCGTTCGCGCCATGGAATCGGGTTGTGGGAGCAGGCTAGGACGTCATGCGCTCTCCGAGAGCGATCATGTTGCCCTCCGAATCCCTGAACCACGCGGCCCGTTCGTCGTCGAGTTCGGCGATGCCATCGACGGTCTTCAACCCCGGCAAGTCGTACTCTTCGAACACCACTCCGTTATCACGGAGCGCCTTTACCGCCGCTCCGAGGTCGTCCACGTTCAGAGCCAACTGCGTGTGATCGCCTGAAGGGGCTCCGAAGGAGGGGAACACCGAGAACGTCGAGTCACCCACGGCATAGACGGCTTCCTGTTCGCTCTCGTCCGTGGGTTTCAGCCCGAGCTTATCGGCGTAGAACGCCTTGGCCCGATCGAAATCCTGCGCCGGCAGTGTCGCCACGGCCGCAGTCGGTTTGAACATGGCACCTCCCTATAGGTGGCCGCCCCCACGAGCATGCAGCAGGGGCGGGGTCCCCGCAAGGGGGTGTGAGGTAAGTGGTCAATTGTCCGGATGCGCTCCTTTGGTTAGGTCATCGAGCGAGATGAAGGACGATGGACCGATGGCTCCCAGAACCGTGGTGATCACCGGCGCTTCCACCGGCATCGGACGAGCTTGCGCCCTGCATCTTGATGACCGGGGCTGGGACGTCGTGGCCGGGGTTCGCAAGCAGGAGGACGCGAGCGCACTCGAGGGTGACGCATCCGACCGTCTGAAGACGGTGATGCTTGATGTCGCCGACCAGGAGTCGGTGGATGAGGCCGCCCGGACGGTCGGTGAGGCTCTCGGGGGCCGACCGCTGTCGGGCCTGGTCAACAACGCCGGGATCACGATCCAGGGTCCGCTCGAGTTCCTGCCGGTCGACGAGCTCCGCCGTCAGCTCGAAGTAAATGTAGTCGGCCAACTTGCCGTAACCCAGGCGTTCATGCCGGCGATCCACCGCGGCCGGGGTCGCATCGTGTTCATGGGTTCCGTCGGCGGGCGAACGCCATCGCTTCCATTCCTGGGACCGTATGTCGCGTCGAAGTACGCGATCGAGGCCATCGCCGAGTCCCTCAGGCTCGAACTCTTGTCCTCGGGCGTGAAGGTCTCGATCGTCGAGCCGGGAACGATCAAGACCCCTCTGTGGGATAAGGGTTACGAGCACTTCGACGAGATCATGGGATGGGTTCCCCCGGAGGCGCGCGATCGCTACGAGGGACCGATGAAGAGGTCCATGGAGTTCGCACGCAAGACCGAGGAGCGCGGCATCGAGCCGCAGAAGGTGGCGGAGCGGGTCGAGCACGCGCTCACGGCCAAGCGGCCACGGATCCATTACCTGGTGGGGGCCGATGCACGCCTGCGGACGGCGCTAGAACCGTATCTACCGAAGCCCCTTCGGGACCGTCTGCTGAATCGTCTGCTCCTTCGCCCCTAACGATCTCGCCATCAGCTCTGAGATTTCAGGTCGATGTGAAGAGTCTTCTCCATGGGGACTTCTACCTTGGCGCTGACCGGCGCAAAACCCTCGGCGACGCACGCCACGGTGTAGGCGCCTTCCGCGGGAACGGATAAAGAAAAGCGGCCTTGCGAGTCGCTGAGTATTGCGATGTCGGAGAACGGAACCGGACCGTCGGCGATGAAGATGCGAGCATCCGGGACGGCGCCTCCCGCGGCCGACCTGACCTCACCCGATATGACCTTCGGGCCGGATTGAGTCACCGGGTCACTTTCGGGACAGAGTCATCTAACCGCCGACGCGAACCAGATCAACAACTCGTTCTCCCGAAGGTGAGTCATCGAGCCGTTGGTACGGTACGTGCGAGGACGCGCAGCGCTTAGACCTTCCAGGCAACCATGTTGTTGGCCACCGCCGAGATGACTCTCGTGCCTGAGTTCGTGGTCGCCCCTCCGTATGCGTGAACCGCCACTCCGTATCTCTGCCCGCCTGCGATCCTGTAGACGGAGCTCCCACTCTGTCCGCCCACGGTGTCGATGTCGTAATACACCTTTCGAGTATTGACTGAAGCTGTTCTGTTCCAGTGGTACCAGAGGGTGCCGGGCGGTTTGTCTCCTGGGTAGCCGACGACGTTGAGGGTGCTGGCGAGCAGGTCGGCGTCGGTTAGGACAGAGAATCCGAACCATCCGGTCGAGGAACCGAGGTCGGACGGAAGAATGATCGCGCCGTAGTCGTAATTCTGATCACCCCACGAAGTCCAACCGGTGACCGACCGAAAGTTTGAGCTTGCGACGGATCCATACGGAAGCGATGCGGCGTTGCGTCCGGGCATCACATCGATGCGCCGAACCCAGCCGTCACGGCCCGGCACCCCGCTGTTCTTGATGTAGACGCAATGCCCTGCTGTGATCGCGGTGTGGGGGCCGATGAACCAACCCGTGCCGATCCATCGCGACCCGTCGGCGGCGGTGATCAACAGAGACGAATGTACGCGCCAGGGGTAAACGTTGGTCGTCGTGATCTGGATGCGATCGTCTGGACCGTGCACGGCTTCGGCCATCGGGGGAGGAGGGCCGAACGAAGCTTCGCCGATGTCCGGGAGCTGAACGCTCGGAGGCGTGATCAGGTCCTCGTCGGCTGCGACGGCGGCCTCTATCCGTTCGTACCCTTGGACTTCCTCGGTCCCCTCGTCCGTGACGCCGGTGGAGTTGGGGTCGATTCCCTCGTCCGGCGGCTCCGTGAACTCGACCCCAACGGGTATCTCCTCGCTCGGTTGATTCGATACCGGTACGTGACCCAGTACCGGGTTGTCTCCCGAGACGGCGCCGTCCGTCATGGAGGTCCCCTTTCCTGAGTGATTCACGGAGTGCCGGTCGGGACATCCGCCGACAAGACGTCACCGAATTATCGAACGCGCGCAACGAAAGAGCCAGGGAAAAGCTGTCAGCGGGCCGCTCCATCAGGAGGATCCATTAGAACGTGAAGTCAGGTCACGCGCCTGAGGACGACGGTTTGAGTGAGATGAGTGAATTGCACGAGTCTCAACCGGGGGTGGCGGGTGCTCCGTTGGTATCCCCGCCGTCGGCCGCAATCTCGTAATGGCTCACGGTAGTCTCGCGATCGATCAGGAAGCGGTCGTCCTCCGGGTAGAAAACCGCCTCATGTACGTCCTCGCCTGCGAAGGCCTTGATCGACTCGAGATCGTCCCAGTACGACAAGGTCACGAACTCGGTGCGATCTCCGTCGGCGCGCCGAAGGATGAGGGCGGACCGGTTGCCCGGCGTCGCACGATAGCTCTTGATACCGGTTTCTTGGAGGTAGTCGACGTAAGCATCCGCGTCCGTCGAACTCGTCCAACCGCGCCACATCCTCGCGATCATTCGTCGTGGTCCTGTTCTATCGGGCGCGGGCAGCTCGTAACAGCTCCCCGCGGCGGCGGCCTTCGGCATAGAGTCCGATCAGTTGGCGGCGAGAACTATTGCCCCAGCGACCCCCACACGGTGCGCGGATCGGAGACGGCTTCGTTCCGGTCGGTCTTGAGATTCGTTCCCGCGGCCTGCACGCGCGGACGGATCGCGTACTCGCCCTGCCGCAACAACTGATGTCCGCGCCGCTCCAGCTCGGCCTGGTCTGCTGGGGATACCCGGACGTCCTCGATCTCCATCGGGAGGCCCCGCACGGCATCCATCCGTTCCGCATCGACGGCATGAGCGATGTCCATCTTGAAGTCGATCGTGTTGAGGACGGCGTGAACCACGCCCATGATGATCCGCACCCCCCCGGCCGCTCCCGTGACGAGTATCGGCTTCTTCTGGTGCACGACGATCGTCGGGCTCATCGATGAGCGCGGCCGTTTGCCGGGTTCCGCCTCGTTGGCGGTTCCCGGGGGGTCGAAGTCGGTCATCTCGTTGTTCAGTAAGAAGCCGGTTCCTGGGGCAACCACCGCGCTTCCGAACTCCTGCTCGATCGTGCATGTCAGGGCGACTGCGTTCCCTTGCCGATCTATCACTGAGATGTGCGTCGTCGATCCCTTGTGGTCGGCTTCGCTGCGCGCAGACACGCTCGGAGACCCTGTGTTGAACTGGCCGGGAGCATACGTCTTGGCCCTGAAGCGCTCGATCTCCTGACGTCGTTCGTCGGCGTAGGCCTTGCTGATCAGCTGCTGTGTGGGAACGTTCTCGTAGTCGGGGTCGGCCACGTATCGCCCGCGATCGGCGAAGGCGATCTTCTGCGCCTCCGCGACGTGATGGAAGTGATCGGCGCTCGAATGGCCCCACGAACGAACGTCGTAGCCCTCCAGGATGTTCAACATCTCTATCAATGCGATGCCACCCGATGTCGGCGGGGGCATAGCGACGATGCGTCGACCCCGATACTTGCCGGACAGCGGTGTGCGCCACTTCGCCTCGTAGCCGGCGAGGTCCTCCTGGACCATCAGGCCCTCGTCGCCGGGAGCGACCGGGTTGCGCCGGCTCTCTTCCATGTCGTCCGCGATGAGCTCTGCGATCTCGCCCTCGTAGAAGGCCTTGGGTCCCTGTTCCAGGATGAGCCTGAGCGAATCGGCCTGGTCCTCCTGGACGAGCACGGACCCCGGCGGGTACGGGCTTTCGCCCCCCACCAGATAGATCTCCCGGGTTGCAGGGAACAACCTGATGCGGTTTCGGTTCTGGGTCATCGAGGCAGACAACGCCTCGTCGACGATGATGCCGTTGCGCGCCAGCGACTCCGCCGACTCGATCGCGCGCTCCCACGAGATCGTTCCGAAGCGATTCAGCGCTTCGAACATCCCGGCGACGGTCCCAGGCACGCCGACGGTCTTGTGGCCGGTGAACTGGCGGTTGATGCCGGCGTCCGAGAGTGACGTAGGTGTCATGGCCGCTGGTGCGGTCTCGCGGAAGTCGAGCGCTGCCGTGGTGCCGCCCGCGCTGCGATAGACCATGAAGCCCCCGCCGCCGATCCCACAGGATTGAGGGCGAGTGACGCTCATCGCGAACACTGTCGCAACGGCGGCGTCGACCGCGTTGCCACCTTCGTTCAGGACGTCCCGTCCTACGCGCGCGGCCTGGATCGACTCGGTTGCGAGGACGCCACCGGTACTGGTGATGGCCGGCCTGAACCGAGTTCCTTGATCGGCGGTTGCAACCGATAGAGAACCCACGAGCAACCCGACCACGATGAAGATCACGAAGATCCGCCGCATGTCCCACCCCCCAAGCTCGAGTCCTGAACGACCACGATACCCACTCCGACCTCTGCCCCGCGCCGAGCGGAGCTCGAGGGGTGGAGCTCGATCCGCTTGTCCGCCGGCGTGTCACCATGGATCGTCCGTAGCTCTGGGCTGACCCCGAAAGTCGGCTGCCTGAGTTTGGTTACAGCCTGTCCCGATCGACGAGGAAGGATGAGCGTGTCTTACATGGGGAGCAGCGGCGAGGCCAGCGCGGTGTTTCGCTCAGCCGGTGACGTCGATTCTCTTCAGATCGGCTCCGCCACCATGGCGAGATTCGTGGCCTCAGGCTCATCGACCGATGGCCGCTTCGGTCTCTTTCGGTGGGATATGACCGGGGGGGCCGGCGGCGCGAGCACCCATTTCCACCGGACCTTCTCCGAGTCGTTCTATGTGCTCGACGGGACGGTGCGCTTGTACGACGGACGGGATTGGGTCGACGCGGGTGCCAGGGACTTCCTTCACGTGCCTGAGGGCGGGGTCCACGGGTTCCACAACGAAGGCGACGCGGCGGCTTCGATGCTGATCCTGTTCGCGCCCGCGCCGCCGCGCGAGCGCTACTTCCAGGAGCTGGCGGAGATCATCTCCTCGGGTCGCGAGATGACCGATGAAGAATGGACCGACTTCTTCGCCCGGCACGACCAGTACATGGTCCAGACGTAGACGGTGATACACATGTTTCGTGGCCACCTACTCCTTCGTCAGCGCGTGGAAGATCTCGGCCTCACCTGAGACCGTCTGGGAATACATCGGGGACCCGCTCAGGTGGCAGCTCTTCTGGCCGGGTCTCGAGGACGTGAAGCTTCTAGGTGACGCGAGCTCTTCGGGAGCCGTGGCCTACGAGTTCGTTTTCAAGAGCTTTCTGCCCTTCAGGGTGGCGCTAGAAGGTCGCGTGACGTCGAAGCAGGCGCCCCGACGACTGGTCATGAAGACGCGAGGCCAGCTCGAGGGAACGGGGACGGTCGATCTGCAGGATTCGGGGGATGGGTTCACTCACTCACAGATGACCTGGGATACTCGATCGACGCTCCTCTGGATGAATCTGAGCGCACCGCTTTTGCGCGGGCTGTTCGAATGGAATCACGACCTCTTGATGAAGAGGGCGGGCGAGGGCCTCGCTCGCCGCCTGGATGCCCCGGTGGTCGAAGCCGGGCCAGGGAGGGCATCCCTTGCGCGGGCCCTCGTGCCCTTAGGGGCTCTCGGTGCTGGCTTCTGGGCGGTGGCTCGCCTGCGGCGCTGAGCGAAAGCCCTTGATTTCTTCACAGGTACTGAAGCATAGTTGCGTATGGCTGAAGTTGGATTGCGGGGCGCTGCGGGGGAACTGGGCCTCGATTCCGTCTCGCGGACCTTCGGCGAGGTTCACGCGGTCGACGGCGTCTCGCTCGAGGTAGCCCCCGGAGAGTTCTTCTCCCTTCTGGGGCCCTCTGGTTGCGGCAAGACGACCACGCTACGGCTGATCGCGGGTTTCGAGCTGCCGGACTCGGGACGCATCTCGCTGTCCGGCTCTGACATCACGGACCAACCACCGAATCGACGTCGGGTCAACACAGTGTTTCAGCACTACGCGCTCTTTCCGCACATGACGGTCGAGAACAACGTCGCCTATGGGCTCAAGTACGAGTCACTCGACAAGGAAGAGAAGCAGACCCGGCTCGAGCGGGGGCTCTCCACCGTGCGACTTCAAGAGCTTAGGGCCCGCTTTCCCAGGGAGTTGTCCGGTGGACAACAACAACGCGTTGCCCTTGCTCGGGCTCTGGTGAAAGAGCCGGCGGTGCTTCTGCTCGACGAGCCTCTCGCCGCTCTCGATCTGAAGTTGAGGAAGGCGATGCAAGTCGAGCTCAAGAAACTGCAGGAACGAGTGGGCATCACGTTCGTCTACGTGACACACGACCAGGAGGAGGCTCTCACCCTGTCCGACCGGGTGGCCGTGATGAATGAGGGCCGCGTCCTTCAGGTGGGCACCCCGAGCGCGATCTACGAACGACCGGCTTCCCGGTTCGTTGCGGACTTCATCGGCGACACCAATTTCTTCGAAGGAGTGGTGGAAGGGGCGGGACCTCCGATCATCGTTCGGGAGAAACGCGGCTTCCTCCTGCATTGCGTAGCTAACGCGAAGGTGGAAGCCGGCAGCCGAGTGACGGTCGCTGTGCGCCCGGAGCAACTGACGGTGGCATCCACGCCGGGCGGAACAGAAGAGAACGTCATAGACGGAGTCATCTCGAGACGCACCTACCTCGGAGATCTCATCCAGTACCACGTAGCGGTCGCAGACGATCTCGAGATACGCGCGCAGCAGCAGAACAGGTTCGAACGAGACGCATTGGAAACGGGGGAACGAGTTCGATTGGAGTGGTCACGGCACGTATCCCTCGTGATCGCGGATGAGCAGAGGTCGGTCGCCGACGAAGAAGCCCGTCGGCTTGTCGAGGTGGAGGGTCTCGGTGTCTAGGGCGCCGGGGGAAGGAGTAGCGATGTCACAGGACCGTTTGTCGGAGCATCTCCGCACGAGACGCATCTCGAGACGGACCGCCTTGAGCGGGGCCGCCGCAGCGGCTTTTCTGGCCGCGTGTTCGAAAGAGGTGGGGACCCGTTCGAGCGGCGGCGGTGAGGATTCGGAGGTTCCCGATGAGCTCGAGAGCAGCTTGAACATCTTCAACTGGGCCGACTACGTGAACCCGAAGACGTACCCGCAGTTCGAGAGAGAGATGGACGTGAAGATTACCGAGGACAACTACGCGTCCAACGAGGATGCGCTGGCCAAGTTGCAGGCTGGGGCGGCCGGCTACGACATCGTCGTTCCGACCGGTTACATGATCGAGATCATGCGTCAAGAGGGGGTCCTGTTCGAGCTCGATCATTCGAAGATCCCCAACCTCGAGCTCGTCGACTCTCGTTTCCTGGACCTGGCTTTCGACCCGGGTAACCGCTACAGCGTGCCGAAGGACTACGGGACGACGGGCTTCGGCTACCGAAGCAAGTTCGTCAAGGACGAGATGACGTCGTGGGAGGATTTCTACAGGCTGGCGTCCAAGTACTCGGGTCGCTACACGGTGCTGGACTCGCCGCCCGAGGTCGTTGGGTCCGCGCTCAAGATGCTCGGCTATTCGTACAACTCCACGGATCCGAACGAGATCTCCGAGGCCACGGACGAGATCATCAAGCTGAAGCCGCATGTCCGCAAGATCACATCATCGATGCGCGAGATCATGATCAGCGGCGAGGCGTACATCTCCCTGACCTGGAACGGCGAGATCGGTTACGTCGCGCTCGACGCGGCCGATGCCACCTACGTTGTCCCGGCGGAAGGCACCGAGGTGTGGACGGACAACTGGGCGATCCCCGCGGATCCTCCACATCCCGCTGCTGCTCACGCATTCATCAACTGGCAACTTCAACCGAAGGTGCAAGCACAGGACACCGAGTACCACTACTACGGAGCCGTCGTCGATGGGGAGGAGGAGTTCCTCGACCCGGCGATCTTCAACGACCCCGCCGTTTACCCGTCGGATGAAACGCTCGACAAGCTGGAGGTAGCCGAGGCCAGCCCCGAGTGGACCGCGCTTCGAAACGAGGCGTGGACGAAGTTCAAGGCCGCGTGAGCAAGAGGACTGGAGCCGCACGCTCACCGGTTTCGGAGGCGCGCTGGTTGATCGCGCCCGCGTGGGCCTGGTTCGTGGTCTTCTTCGTCGTACCGCTGGGCTTCATGGCGGTGTACGCGTTCGGCATCAACGACCCCGAACGGTTCTTTACGGTCCAATTCGGTCTCTATCTCGAGCAGTTCCAGAGACTGATCGAGCCGATCTACCTACGCATCTTCGCGGACACGTTCTTCTTGGCCTTCGTGGGGACGGCGATCACACTGGTCATCGGGTACCCGTTCGCGTACTTCCTCGCCACCCGGGCTTCGAAGTACAAGACGCTCCTGTTCCTGCTGGTGATCGTGCCTTTCTGGACCAGCCTTCTGATCAGAACGTATTCATGGGTGTTGATCCTCAACGAGCAAGGATTCTTGTCCGATTTCCTCCAGGGCATCGGACTGATCTCGTCTCCCCTCAACATCCTCTACACACGCGATGCTGTTCTCATAGGGGTCGTTTACGACTACCTGCCGTTGATGGTGTTCCCGTTGTATGTGGCGCTCGAGCGCATGGACAGGTCGCTCGTACAAGCAAGCCGGGATCTGGGCGCCTCGAGCTGGGAGAGCTTTCGACGTGTCACGTTGCCGCTCACCATGCCCGGCATCATCACGGGCTGCCTGCTCACGTTCATCCCGATGATGGGGGAGTACGTGGTGCCGACGATCCTCGGGGGGGCCAAGTCATTCTTAGTCGGCAGCCTGATAGCCAACGAGATCCTGACCGCGGTGAACTGGCCCTTCGGGGCTGCCATCTCGATGGGACTGATCGTCGTGATGCTGGTGCTGATCTCCATCTACCTCCGGGTCCTCGGGAAACGGGCCGAGGAAGGATTGGGGGCGGCTTTCTGAAGGCAGCCTCGAATCAGGTGCGGACCGTCGCCTCACTCGATGACCGGGTGATCGGAGGGACCTTGCGGCTGCATGCCGTTGCGATCTACGCCTTCCTGTACCTGCCGATCATCGTGGTGGTGGCCTTCGCTTTCAATGAGTCCCGGCTGGTGCAGGTGTGGCAGGGATTCTCTCTGAAGTGGTTTGGGGAGGCATGGCGCGACGAAACCCTGCGACGCGCGTTCTTGATCTCGTTAGGAACGGCGTCGGTCAATTCACTACTGGCAACGATTCTGGGCACGGCAGCCGCGATCGGACTTCGCAACGTCAAGCGCCGAACGCATACCTTGTTCGACGGCTTCCTCTACATGACCTTGATAACGCCGGAGCTAGTGGCGGCGATCGCGTCTCTTATGTTCTTCGTGACGATCGGCTTGCCACTGGGCCCCGTTGCGATCGTCATCACCCATTCCATCTTCAACACTTCGGTAGTCGCGCTGATCGTGAGGGCTCGGCTGGCGGGGATGGATCGAGCGCTCGAGGAGGGAGCCACCGATCTGGGGGCCTCGCGCTGGTCGGCCTTCAAGGACATCACGCTGCCGCAGTTATTCCCGGCGATCCTGGCGGGCGCCTTGCTCGCGTTCACGTTCTCGTTCGATGACGTGGTTCTGTCGTCGTTCGTGTCCGGACCCGGATCGACCACGTTGCCGGTCGAGATCTTCTCTCAGCTGAGGTTCGGGCTGTCTCCCAAGATCAACGTCGTGGCCGTTGTGACGCTGGCGATCACCTTGTCATTCATCATCGCTGCTCAGATCCTCCTGCGACGAGGGACCAGGAGCGGCGGAAGCGGAGCGGGGGTCGCGCGATGAAGCAGGCGCTTCCCGAGCTTGCTCTCGGGCGGAGACTTCGGACCCTTCGGACCGCCCGCGGTCTGTCCATGCGCGACCTGGCCTCGAGTGCGGGCGTTTCGGAGAGCTTCGTTTCCCAGGTCGAGAGAGGGGTCGCTAACCCCTCGGTTGCCTCCCTTCAGCGCCTGGCCCATGCCCTTGATACATCTATCGCGGCCCTCTTCGAGGAGTCCGATGCGCGCGGGCGGGTCGTCAGGGCGTCGCAGCGACCACGCCTCGTTCATCCACAACGGAAGTGGGAGGATTTTCTGCTCACACCCCGTGAGTCGAAGTTCCTTCAAGTGATCATCTCGGTGATCGAACCGGGCTCGGGGGCCGGAGCTCCCTACGCACACGACTCCGACGAGGAGTGCGTGATCGTCCTCAAGGGTTCGCTCGAGTTCCGGGTCGGGGACGAGAGCTACCTGCTCGAGGAGGGGGACAGCCTCGTGTTCGAAAGCCGGCTCGAGCATTGGAATAAGAACCCTGGGACCTCCAAAGCCGAGGTCCTGTGGATCTGCACTCCGCCGTCGTACTAGAGCCGTCCGATCCCGGCGTGTTGCGCCCACGTTCTAGGGTGCGCACGCGGCCCCTACTAGCCTCGGGACGCCGGTAGGTTCTCCCTTACCGGCAACGAGCGCCGGCGCTTCCTGTGGATGCGGGAGCGAGAACTGCATCACCGGTGAGCGATAGGAGGAGATGCTCGGTGGGCGATGACTACGACGTGATCGTCGTCGGAGGCGGGCCAGGAGGCGAGGTCGCGGCGGAGCGATGTGTCCACGCGGGGCTGTCTGCTGTGGTGATCGAGCGAGAGCTCGTCGGCGGCGAGTGCTC
>Ga0136614_10000094_pt1 | contig 32734 bp, 32 predicted proteins | sample AntDrymUQ2792106_2_FD_106643 | JGI IMG/M metagenome (GOLD analysis project Ga0136614, IMG submission 106643) | Polar desert sand microbial communities from Dry Valleys, Antarctica - metaG UQ279 (21.06) | ecosystem: Environmental > Terrestrial > Soil > Desert | place: Antarctica: Dry Valley... | reverse complement strand
GTTCAGCCCGGCGACACCGTGAGCTGGGTGAACAACGGCCCCTCCGGGCACTCGGCGACCGCCGAGGACGACAGCTTCGACACGGGCGTCATGGACGAGGGCGAAAGCGGCTCGCATCGCTTCGAGAACGCCGGCTCGTTCGACTACATCTGCACCCCGCACCCGAACATGAAGGCGAAGGTCATCGTCAGCTCCGCCGGCTCGACGGGCTCCGGTGGCTCGGGCGCGGGCACGACGGGCAGCGGCTCGGACGACCTCACCGCCGGCGGCTCCGAGCTCGCCGACACGGGTCTCGACGCGATCCTGCTCGCGGCCGCGGGCGCGGCGATGATCACGCTGGGCTATGCGCTGCGCCGCCGCTTGCGCGACGCGAGCTGAACCCGCTCAGCGCAGGAAGCAGCGCTCGACGTTCTTGGCTTCCGTCTGCGTCCGCGCACAGGGCCCGATGTAGCGCAGATAGATCTGGTGCAGCCACGGGATCGTCCCGTCGGGGGCGGGCACCGCGGCCGGCGAGTCGGGGTCGATCAGCGGCGGCACCAGCCGGCGGTCGAAGTCCTTCGCGAAGCGGGTCTCGACCGACTCCCTGTCGATCATCGGCTCGACCGACTCGAACGCGACGTAGTTCCCGTGCAGTCCCATTGACGGGTTCTGCGACCCGGCCTTGACGTACTTGTTGTCGTAGTCGCGCGACTCGAGCGTGCTGCGGCGGCTCTTGACGTACCACTGGAACACGTCGCGCTGCTTGTTCTGGTCCGTCTTGTGGCCGCGCGGGCGCAGGTTGGTCGCTTCGGAGTCGTAGACCACGACCCAGCCGATCGCCGACATCGCGGGCCGCTGCGAGTCGCTGTTGCCGATTCCGTAGTCGGAGCGCGAGATGATCCGCTGGACCGGCGGGTCGAACTTCAGATCCGCGCGCACGACGTCGGAGGTGCCGTTGTCGTCGAGGTGGCGCAGGCTGTCGGCGCGGGTCGTGTAGGCGACGTAGCGGCCGTCGGTCGTCACGACGGGGTCCGTCGAGGGCCCGTTGCCGGCTTGGCCGTCCGACGCCATCGAAACGAGCCGCGTGCGCAGGCGCGGGACGAGCTGCGCAGGCCGCTCCTTGGTCGCCGGCAGCTGGTGGCGCTCGATCGTGCGGCGGTAGACGTCGGAACCGTTGTTCGGGTCACCAACGGCGAGGTTGTTCGCCTGCGAGCTGAACACCAGCGAGCGCCCGTCGCGCGCGAGCTCGGGATCGAAGGAGTGGCTGTTGCCGGCGCGCCCCTTGTTGTTCGCCGAGGCGAGGAAGGTGAAGCCACTCAGGTAGCCGTAGTTGCCGTGCGCGCGGCGAAAGCGGACGTAGACCTGGGCCGTCCCCGGCAGCGGTCGGTTGGTCTTGATGCCCTTGAAGCTCTCGCCCTTGTTGCGCAGGAAGGCCGCGTTCGAGGCGGAGGACGTGAACGCGACGCGGTCACACTTGCCGTCGACCGAGACGTCGACCGTCGGCCCGTCGAGCTGTTGGCCGAGGAAGTTGAGCGAGACCCGCTTCATCTTGTCGGTGCGCAGGTCGAGCACGAACGCGTCGGCGACGCCGTTCGTATCGCCTGGGACGAGGTTCGTCGCCTCCGAGATGAACGCGACGCAGCTGGCCTTGCTCATTCGGTCGCCGTCGGTCGCGGGCTTGTAGGAGCGCCCGTCGGCGGGCGCGCCGCCGATGCCGCGCGAGACGAGCTTGGTGTGCCGGTAGAGCCACTCGGAGCCGTTGACCGACCATGGCTTGCGCCGCAGGGCCATGAAGACGTCGGTCAGGCCGTTGGTGTCGCCGCCGACGATGTTGGTCGCGTCGGACTCGTAGGCGATCACGCGCGCTATCCGCCCGTCGCTCGACACCGACGCGTTGCGCGACGGGCCGTTGGGGAAGCCTCCGTCCGCCCCGCGCGAGAGCAGGAACGTCGTGCGCAGCGACTTCGGGTGCCGCGGCTCCGGCTGCTGCTTCTCCGGCTGCTGTGGCTGAGCCGTGCCCGGCGGTTGCAGGACTCCGGGCTCCTCGGGCTCGGGACTGCCCTGCGCGAGCGCAAGCGCGGGCAGCGCGAGCGCCGCGGCGAGCGCGGCGAGGATCGGTCGCAGGAGGCTCATCGAGAAGTCCAACAGCGTAGCGACGGATGCGTTGCGGTCTCGTCTGGAAGATCCTGATTTCCAGAGGTTATGTCTCCCCCCCCGGCCGTCTGGGCCAGGTTCCGGAGCGGCGCGCGTCGCGAACGGCGACGCGGTGGTGGGCTACCAGCCGCCCTCGGTCGTTTCGCGGGGAGCGTTCTCGGGGCTGTTGCGCGTGATGGTCATGTTTTCTGCCTATGTCCTGGTTCGACAACGCCCGCGAAACCCTTTAGTTACGGCGAGGGCGGTGGAGCGCAACATGAGCTCAACAAGCGGGCGCGGCCGACCGGCCGACGTCGAGCCTCCCTGCTCGACGCCCGCCGGCCGCACAGCAGCATGCCCTGGGGTCAGCTCTCGACCGAGCGGAAGACGCGCTCGCAATCGCCGGCGAGGACGTCCTCCTCGTCCGCGCGCACCACATCGACGCCCGCTCCGCAGGTGACGTTGTCGCGACGACCGTCGAAGACGGCGATGTTGTCGTCACCGGGGCCGGCGTCGACCGTGTCCTGGCCGAGCCCGCCGTCGATGGCGTCGATGCCGTCGCCGCCGTTGATCTGATCGTTGCCCGTCCCACCGGCCAGAGCGTCGTCGCCGGCGTTACCGACGATCACGTCGGCGTCGAAGCCGCCGTCGATCGAGTCAGGCCCCGGCCCGCCCGTGAGCGAGTCGTTGCCCTGGACGCCCGACTGGATAGCCCTGTCGGGATCGGTGATGGTGTCGGGGCCGTTGCCACCGGAGAGGAAGTCCTGCTCGGTGCCGCCGTCGAGGCGATCGCTTCCGTTCCCGCCGCTGAGAGCGTCGACGCCCGCGCCACCGTTCAGGGTGTCGTCGCGAGCGGCGCCGTCGAGCTGGTCGCCCCCGCCGAGACCGTTGATCGTGTTCGCGGCGGTTCCGCCGCTGATGATGTCGGGATCGGGGGTGCCGTTCGTGGTCGCTGCGTTGGTGTTGATCACGGCCGCTACGGCCAGGCCGCTCGTCACGACGAGCGCCGGCACTACGGCCGCGATCAGGATCTTGGTCTTGCGCATTGCATCTCCTGCCTATCGGGTGCACGATGTTTGCGAGCGGCCAGCTCTCTGGCCACGAACACGCGTGCCCACCTCGAGGTTGCGGTAAACAGTGAGATCTAGCCCCAAGCTGTGGACTAGGCTTGCCCCGTGGGGAGCGCGCGAGAGCGGAGCGAGCGATGTTGCCGCTGATCGAGGATCACACGATCGGCATGATCACGATCCCGATCTTCTCGGGCGTGATCGGCTACGTGACCAACTGGAGCGGCGTCTGGATGCTGTTCAACCCGGTCCACTTCAAGGGCTTCCGGCTTCCAGGCCTCACCTACCTGGCCAACCTCATGCCGCGCAAGGTTCAGCAGATCCCCGGGGTGATGCAGGGCGGCGTCGGCTGGCAGGGGATCATCCCCTCGCGCGCGGCCAAGATGGGCAGCATCGCGGTCGACAAGGGGATCGCGAAGCTCGGCAGCCCGGCCGAGTTCTACCAGCGGCTCGAGCCCGACAAGATCGCCGAGCACATCCTCGCCAGTTCCCAGGGCGACATGCGCGAGCTCGTCGAGCGGATCATGGAGCGCGAGCATCCGCAGCTCTGGCACGACCTACCGCCGCGAGTGAAGGAGACCGTCCACGCGCGCGTGCAACAACAGTTGCCGGAGATCGTGCGTCAGGTGACCGACCAGATCGGCAACCACGTCGACCAGCTGCTCGACGTCAAGCTGATGGTGATCCGCAAGGTCGAGGAGCAGCCCGAGCTGATGAACCGGATCTTTCTCGACATGGGACGCAAGGAGCTGCGCTTCATGATCAACTTCGGCTTCTTCTTCGGCTTCCTGCTCGGCATCCCAACGATCCTCCTGGTCGAGGTGGCGCCCTACTGGTGGGTGCTGCCGATCGCCGGCACGTTCGTCGGTTACGTCACGAACCTGCTCGGCATCCGGATGATCTTCGAGCCGGCCTCGCCGCGAAAGCTCGGCCCGTTCAAGCTGCATGGCCTGTTCATGCGCCGCCAAGACGAGGTCGCCGACGTCTACGCGAAGATCATCGCCGACGACATCGTCACGCTCGGCAACATCGGTGAGGAGTTGCTCCACGGTCCGCGCTCCGACCGCACGCGCCAGATGATCGAGACGGCGCTGCGACCGGCCGTCGATCGTGCCACCCCCGCCAGCGCGGCCGTGCGTGTCGCGGTCGGTGCGCGCGAGTACGACGCGATCCGCGACTCGGTCGCGAGCGAGGCGGTCGAGTACACGATGAAGCCGATGACCGATCCCGAGTTCAACCGCCGTCAGAGCGAAGCGATCCGCAAGCTGATCTCGGCGCGGATGCGCGAGATGGAGCCGGACGACTTCGCCGAGATGCTGCGCACCGCGATCAAGCAGGACGAGTGGCTGCTGTTCCTGCACGGCGCCGTGCTCGGCTTCGGCGCAGGCCTCGTGCACCTCGCGATCTTCGGCGTCTAGGCGCCCCTCATCCAACTCTCATCTCGCCGGGGATGATGTGTGGATGAGAGTGTTGGTGGTAGAGGACGACGTGCCGATGGCTGCGGCGATCCGGCGCGGGCTGCGCGCCGACGGCGCGGTGGCCGACGTCGCCATCAACGGCGAGGACGCTCTCTGGATGGCCGCCGCGACGGAGTTCGACGCGATCGTGCTCGACGTGAAGCTGCCGGGGATCGACGGGTTCGAGACCTGCCGCCGGCTGCGCGAGCAGGGCGTCTGGACCCCGATCGTGATGCTGACTGCCCGGGACGCGGTCGAGGACCGTATCCACGGGCTCGACCAGGGCGCCGACGACTACCTGACCAAGCCGTTCTCGCTCGCCGAGCTGATGGCACGCCTGCGCGCGCTCGCCCGGCGCGGTCCGGTCGAGCGCCCGCCCGAGCTCGAGGTCGGCGACTTGCGCCTCAACCCCGCCACTCGCCAGGTCTGGCGCGGTGAGACGGAGATCGCGCTCTCGGCCAAAGAGTTCGCGCTGCTCGAGACCTTCATGCGCCGGCCGGGCGAGGTCCTGAGCGCGTTCGCGCTGCTCGAGCACGCGTGGGACTACGACTACGAGAACCGCTCGAACGTGGTCCAGGTCTACGTGCGCTACCTGCGTGAGAAGGTCGACCGGCCGTTCGGCGTCGAGTCGATCGAGACGGTGCGCGGGGCGGGCTATCGCCTGCGCGAGGAGACCCGATCCTGAGCCGACTGCCGATCCGCGCGCGCCTGACAGCCGCCTTCGCGGTCGCGATGGTCGTGGTGATCGCGGGGGCCGGGCTGTTCGTTTACGTGCGCCTGCGCGCGGACCTCGACGAGACGATCGACACCGGCCTGCGGGCGCGCTCGGAGGCCGCCGTCGGGTTGGCGCAGCGCCCAGGAGAAGGCCTCCCCGGCCCGGCCGCGGGCCAGCCGGCCGAAGCCGAGGAGAGCTTCGCCGAGGTCATCGCTCCCGACGGGCGCGTGCTCGAGCAGGTCGGCGGCGCTCGCGGTCCGGTGCTCTCCCCCGCGGAAGCCGAGCGGGCCGCCCGGGAGGAGACCGTGTTCGAACGCGAGGTCGCCGGGATCGAGGGCGAGGCGCGCGTGCTCGCGCGCCCGGTCGCGATCGACGGACGCCGGCGGGCCGCCGTCGTGGGCGTTTCACTGCTCGATCGCGACGAGACGCTCTCGAGCCTGGTGGCCTCGTTCGCGATCGGCGGCCCGGTCGCTGTGCTGGTGGCTTCACTGCTCGGTTACCTGCTCGCGTCGGCCGGACTCGGACCGGTCGAGGCCATGCGCCGCCGCGCCGCCGGCGTCTCGCTGTCGAGCCCCGGCGAGCGGTTGCCCCTACCCGCCTCCAACGACGAGATCCGGCGCCTCGGCGAGACCCTCAACGAGATGCTCGCGCGGCTCGAGGACTCGTTCGAGCGCGAACGGCGGTTCGTAGCCGACGCGAGTCACGAGATCCGCACGCCGCTGGCAGTGCTGAAGGCCGAGCTCGAGGCGACGCTCGCGCGCGGGGACGGCGACGAGCAGACGCGCGAGTCGCTCTCCGCGGCGGTCGAAGAGGCCGACCACCTCACGCAGCTCGCCGAGGATCTGCTGCTGGTCGCGCGCGCGGCCGAAGGCAAGCTGCCGCTCCGGCCGGAGCCGCTCGAGCTGAAGCCGCTGCTGGCCCAGACGCGCGAGCGCTTCGTGGAGCGCGCGCGACGCCAGGATCGCGAGATCGTCGTCGATGCTCCCGGCGAGCTGAGCTGGCCGCTCGATCCGCTTCGCCTGCGGCAGGCGCTCGGCAACCTCGTCGACAACGCGCTCCGGCACGGAGGCGGCGAGATCGCGCTCGGCGCGCGGGAGCATGAGGGCGAGCTCGAGATCGAGGTCGCCGACGAGGGGGCGGGCTTTCCCGCCGACGTGGCGCCGCGGGCGTTCGAGCGCTTCGCCCGCGACGAGCGAACGAGCACGCGCGGCGGCGCGGGCCTCGGCCTGGCGATCGTGCGCGCAATCGCCGAGGCGCACGGCGGCAGCGTCGCGATCGCGGTGGGCGACCGGCGCGGAGCCGCGGTTCGCCTCCGGTTCCCCAGGCAGAGCTGAGGCGCGAGAGCCAAGCGTTGGCCAGGGGTCAAGCGCGACGTGTGCCTGTGCCCAGAACTGGGTGCAACGCACGCGAGCGCGCTGTCGGTCATGGCGGCGGATAGGCTGCGCGAGGATGGCGGGCGGTCAAGCAGTCGACTCCTACGAGCGGGCGTGCGCCGAACACGAGTGGCGGGTGCCCGAGCGCTACAACATCGCCGCCGACGTCTGCGACAAGCATCCGCGCGACAAGCTCGCGATGATCCACGAGCACTTCGCCGGCGAGCAGCGCCGAGTCGACTGGGGCGAGCTCCAGGACCTCTCGAATCAGGCCGCCAACGTCCTCGCCGGGCTCGGCGTCGGGCGTGGCGACCGGGTGGCGATCGTGCTGCCGCCGACGCCCGAGACGGCGGCGTTCTTCTTCGCGACCTGGAAGCTCGGCGCGATCCTGCTCTCGATGTCGGTCCTCTACGGCGACGACGGCATCCGTCACCGCCTGACCGACTCGCAGGCGAAGCTGCTCGTCACCGACGCCGAGAACGCGCCGCGCTTCTCCACCGACTGGGTCGAGCGGATCCTCGTCCTCGACGCAGGCACCCTGGACGGCGCCTCGACCGAGTTCGAGACGCTCGACACCGCGGCCGACGATCCTGCCCAGCTCTACTACACCTCGGGCACGACCGGCCTGGCGAAGGGCATCGTCCACGCGCATCGCTACGTGCTCGCGCACGAGGAGTTCGTCTACTGCCACGAGATCGAGGACGGCGAGCTGTTCCACGGCATGGGCGAGTGGGCGTGGGCCGCCGGCATCTCGCCGCTGCTCGGTCCCTGGCGCCTCGGCGCCGTGCAGGCGGTCTACCAGCGCGAGGGCGGATTCGACCCGCACGACCAGCTCGACTTCCTCAGCCGCCACGAGGTCACGAACGTCTTCACGACGCCGACGGCGATGCGCTCGATGATGGCGATCGAGAACGCCGCGACCCGCTACCCGCAGCGCTTCCGGCGCGTCTGCTCGGCCGGTGAGCCGCTCAACCCGGAGGCGATCCGCTGGTTCCGCGACCAGTACGGGCTGACGGTGCTCGACTTCTACGGGCTGACCGAGTCCTACCCCCTGGTCGCGAACTTCCCCTGGATGGACGTGCGCGAGGGATCGATGGGAAGGCCGATGCCCGGCTGGGACGTCCAGCTGCTCGACGAGGACGAGTGTCCCGTCGCTCAGGGCGAGCGCGGCGAGATCTGCCTGCGCGCGCGCTCGAACCCGCACTACCCGCTCGGCTACTGGAACAACGAGGAAGCCGGCGCGGCGACCTTCGGGGGCGACTGGTTCCACACGAAAGACGCCGCGATGCAGGACGAGGACGGCTACGTCTGGTACGCCGGCCGCGCCGACGACGTGATCATCGCCGCCGGCTACCGGATCGGCCCGTTCGAGGTCGAGTCGGCGTGCCTCGAGCACCCGGCGGTGCAGGAGGCGGCGGCGGTCGCCTCGCCCGACGAGCGCCGCGGCAACGTCGTCAAGGGCTTCATCGTGCTCGCCGAGGGCCACGCTGCGAGCGACGAGTTGGCAGCCGAGATCCAGGCGTTCGTGCGCGAGCGCCTATCCGCCTATGCCTATCCGCGGCTGGTCGAGTTCGTCGACGAGCTGCCGAAGACCCTGACCGGGAAGATCCGCCGTATCGAGCTGCGTGAGCGCGAGGTCGAGCGTGCCGAGATGTGAGAGGGTCCCAGCCCACATCCGATCCGAAAGGTCGCCATGACACGCATCGCCCCACTGACAGGAGTTGCCTTCTTCGTACTGACGCTGATCAGCTTCGCGGTCGCGGGCGATCCGCCCGACCTCGACGCGTCCGGTGCCGAAGTGATCGAGTTCTACGAGGACGAGGAAGGCAAGCAGATCTTCTCTGCGGTTCTCGCTGGTTGGGCGGCCGTCTTCTTCGTCTTCTTCGCCGGCACGCTGCGACGCGTTCTCAGGCGAGCCGAGGGAACTGACGGCGGAGGGCTGTCGGCGACCGCCTTCGCCGGTGGCATCATCTTCGCCGTCGGCATAGCGATCTTCGCGGCGATCCAGTTCACGCTCGCGGACGCCGCCGGCGACATCGGACCGGAGACGGCAGCTACGTTCCACGTCATGAACGAGAACTTCTTCTTCCCGGCCGCGATCGGGACCTCTGTGTTCATGCTCGCGGCCGGCATCGCGGTCGTAAAGACGCAGGCGCTGCCGGCCTGGCTCGGCTGGGTGGCCGTGCTCCTCGGCGTAATCGCCGTGACCCCGATCGGGTTCGCCGGCTTCATCGGCCTGGGGATCTGGACGCTCGTGGTCAGCATCCTGCTCACCATGCGCGCAGACGAGCCGGCAGGCGCCCCTCCGAGCGGCTAGAAGCTCAGCGCAGCTTCGCCTCGGCCCCGACGACGTTGCCGAGGCGGTCGCGGGCCTGGCCGGCATCGACGCTCACCGGCACCCCGGCCGGTGCGCGCACGCTGAACACGTGGTCCTTGCGCTGCGAGACGCGGACTACCCGACCCCCGACGCGGAAGCGCACGACGCCGCCGGCTGCGACCTGCGGACGCGAGGTCAGGTCGACATCGCGCCGCGGCTGCGGATAGGCGAGTGAGACGGCCAGTCTGCCCGCGGGCGCCTGAACGCTCGTCACGCGCAGGGCGCTGGTCGGCTCGACCGCGAACGGGCGCGACTCGAGCCGGTAGCGCTTGGCATCGATCACCAGCCGGTAGCGCCCGGCGGGCATCGCGAGCGGGATCTCCCACTGCGCGGAGTGGCGACCGGCCGCATCGACCTGCCACAGCATTGCGAGACCGAGGTCGTCGTCGGCGCGTAACCACTTGCCGCGCTTGTCCTGGCGCTCGGCGATCACGAACGCACGATCGAGCGGGCGGTCGAGGCCGCGCGGGCCGCCCTGCCAGCGCACGCTCGCGCGCTCGAGGCGCGCATAGCGCTCGTCGGGCTGCTCGAGCAGCGACCCATCCGCGGCCCCGTCCGGATAGGCCGGGCCGTCCAGCGTCACGCCGTTGGTCGGGTCGAACGGCGCGGGCGGCGGGGCGGGCTCGCCGCGCACGAGCGTGCCCGCCAGGCGCGCGAGCTCGTCGCGGATCAGCACCGACGACAGCCGCCCGAACTGCGTGCTGCCACCCTCGTAGTGTTGGCGGTCGTACTCCTCGGGCGTCGTGAAGTAGTGCACGAACTCATTCGCCAACCCGGAGACGACGATGCCCTCGATCCCCGACCCCGCGATCGCGGAGCCGACCGCCGCCCGGATGCGCGCGCCGACCTCCTTCGTGCCCTCGCCGGGCACCGAGACGATCAGGCGCGGCCCGATCCGGATCGCCAGCAGCGGCACGACGTTCGGTAGCTCGCCGACCCCGGGCGCGGAGGCCTTGACGCCGTGGGGCATGCCGCGGTCGGGACCGCGCGTTTCCTCGAAAGTGTGCTGGGTGAGGTCGAACAGCGGCCCGCGCTCCTCCTCCGAACCGGTCAGGAACGGCAGACCGACCTCCGAGGCGTCCGCGACCTCGCCGCCCTCGACCGTCTGTCCGCAGAAGCAGACGCGCGTCCAGCGCGAGTCGAGCGCGGGCGTGCGCGAGAGCTTCTTGCCGGCCTTGCGCCAGGCCCGCAGCATCGCCGCCGCCTCGACGCGTCCGACGTAGTCCGAGGCAGCGGGGCCGTCGCGGTCGAGCCCCGCTGACATGTCCCCCTCGTTCGAGTTGCCGTAGACGTTCACGATCTCCTGCTTGGGTCCGGCCTTGCCGGCCTGGCGGAGCTCGGCCTCGAACACGCGCATCGCGGAGGCGTGGTGGTCGGCGTTGTAGAACTGGAACGACGACTTCGTCACCGTGCCGTGGTCGGCGAACGTGGACCACGCACCGATCGGAACCGGCGTGCGCCGGCGCTTGCCGCGGCGCTTGACGAGCTTGTCCACGCGCAGCACGTTCACGGCCGGATCGATCGTGTGCTCGTAGCCGCCCTCCGGGTCCTCGGACTCCTTGCCCTCCCCACGTGCACGCACGATGCCATGGTTGTTGAGGTGGGCCTCGAGGCTGCGGTTGCGCGTCAGGCCGACGATCTGCGAGGAGCCCCACGCGGCCGACGCGAGGTCGCGATCGTCGTCGGCGCGTGCGATCGCCGTCGTGATCTGCTCGGTCAGGAAGCGATAGAGCTGGCGGTCGGCGGGGTCGGGAGCGAGCAGCCGGATGAAGCTTGCCGGGTCGGTGATCGTCTCCATGCTCGGCGCCGCCGTGTTCAACGACGGGTAGTTCGCATAGCCGCCCGGACCCGAATGGGTGTGCGAGGCGGAGATCAGGATGTTCTGCTCCGAGAAGCCGCGCTCGCGCAGCCGTTCGCCGATGTGCCGGACCATCCCGGCGGGGATCATGAACAGGTCGATCGAGACGAGCGCGACCTTGCGTCCGCCGCGCTCGAGCACGAGCGCGCGCGACTGCAACCGGGTGTGCTGGCCGCGCGACACGCGGTCGGCGCGCGTCCATCCGCCGAGGTAATAGCCGGTCGCCGGCGTGATGTCGGCCTTGCCCGCCCCGGCACGCAGCGCGCCCTCGGCGCCCGCGGGCAAAGCGAGCAGCGAGGCCGCGACGATGCCGAGCACTACGAGTCTGGCCCCGCTCATCGGCCCATTCTGCCGTGCGCGGAGTCGTGCTGCGTCGTTAGCGGGACCTCGTAACGGATCCGCACGTCCTCCAGCCCGCTCCGATGTGGGTGCTGCCCGTATAGTTGACGTTCGACATGAGCGCCGCAACCGCGTCCTGGCATGAGCAAATGGCTCCCTACGCGCGGCCCCACACGGGCCGCAGCCTGCTCGATCTCGCAACTTCGATTGTGCCCTACCTCGCGCTGTGGGTGCTCATGTACCTGGCCCTCGAGGTCTCGTACCTGCTCGTGCTCGCGCTTGCGCTCCCAGCCGCGGGCTTCCTGCTGCGCACCTACATCCTCTTCCATGACTGCACCCACGGGTCGTTCCTGCCCTCGAAGCGCGCGAACGCCTGGCTCGGGGTGACGCTCGGGTTCGTCTGCTTCTCGGACTTCGCGAACTGGCGCCATAGCCATGCGGTCCACCACGCCACGGCCGGCGACCTCGAGCGCCGGGGCCAGGGCGACGTGACGACGATGACCCTCAGTGAGTACTACGCGAGCCCGTGGCGCAAGCGGCTCGCCTACCGCCTCTTCCGCAACCCGCTCGTGATGTTCGGGATCGGCCCGATCTACGCCCTCGTAGTACAGCCGCGGCGGGTCGCGCGCGACGCACGAGTCCGGCTGCGGCGCAGCGTCTACCTCACGAACGTCGCGCTGGTGGCCGTCGTCGCCGCCCTCTGCCTCTTGATCGGCTGGAAGGAGTTCCTGCTCATCCAGCTGCCGGTCGCGATGCTCGCGGGCGCCGCCGGCGTGTGGCTGTTCTACGTCCAGCACCAGTTCGAGGACACTTACTGGGAGGACTCCGAGGACTGGGACTACGCCGACGCGGCGCTACGTGGGAGCTCGTACCTGAAGCTCCCGCAGCCGCTGCAGTTCTTCACCGGCAACATCGGCCTCCACCACGTCCATCACCTCAGCGCCCGGATCCCCAACTACAACCTCCAGCGCGCGCACGACGACAACGAGATCTTCCACAGCGTCCCTGTGCTGTCGCTGTGGGACGGACTGCGCGCGGTGCGGCTCAAGCTCTGGGACGAGAACAGCCGGCGACTGCTGACCTGGCGCGAGGCGCGCCAGGCGAGGCCCGGCGCGATTGCCGGCGCGGCCGCCTAGCGCCCGTTGCCCGCCTGCTTGCGCTCGAAGAGCTCGCGCGCCGCGCGACGCTCCTTGCCGCGCTTGGTCGCCTGCGCGTTGCGCTCGGCGATCGCCTCCAACTCGGCCTTGTAGGCCGCTTGGCCACGCTTCTCCGGCGCCGCCTTGGCCGCTTCGGTCGCTTCACTCATGGCACTTCCTCGCTGGCTCCCAGAGGGGGCTTCTCACAGGAGGATGCAGGGAGCGCAAACACCCTGCGGTGCAGACGTCTCAGTCGAGCATACTCCGCGGTCGGTCGGCGATCAGCCGGCGAGCGTCTCGGCGAGATGCCCGGCACGGTAGCCGCGCCGCTCGCCGAGGCGCGCAAGCGCCGGCAAGACGAGGCGCTGGATCGCGGGCGGCGGCAACGGCGGGAACAGCAGCGTGACCATGTCGCGGTAGTGATGGGCCATCACGGCCGCCGCGAGCAGCCCCGTGGCCCCCGTCGGCATTGCCCGCCGCGTGATCTTGCCGGCCCGGCTCAGCGCGGCCGCGTCCTCGAGGAACTCCTGCAGCGACGACGGCGGGCTGGCGTGGCAGACGATGTGCGCGACCTCGTCGCCGTCGTTGCGGTAGGCGTGGCGGACAGCGGGCGGCACGACCACCGTCTCCCCGGCCCCGGCGGCCTTCCACTCGCGGCCGGCGAGGAAGCTCGGGCGCCCGGATAGGACCTCGAAGTGCTCCTCCACTACCGGGTGGATGTGCGGAGTGACACCACCGCCCGGGTCCACCCACATCTCGACATGCAGCACCTCGCTGCCGTCCTCGGCACGGTCACGGCTGAAGCTGAACCGCTGCCGGAGCACCGGATCCTCGATCACTTCGCTGTTCGACATGGACCTCCCATCGCTGTCAAACGCAGTACGGCGCAACGGCGCCCGGCGGCCCAAGCGGGACCCGGAGCGGTGCAATCGCCTGATCCTGCTACCGTCCACGACGTGGGCAACCGTTGCCCACGAGGTTCTTGTCTCGTAGCGCTCCAGCGATCCGGGTCAGTCGAATCTCCGGAACTCGCTAGCGGCAGCCAAGGCCGCAAGAAAAGAGCACTACTTAGATGTCTTCACATTCATTCGCCGAACTCGGCGTTTCAGACGCGGTCGTGAGCGCGCTTTCAGCGCGCGGGATCGCCACCCCGTTCCCGGTCCAGGAGCTCGTCGTTCCCGACGTGCTCGCCGGAAACGACGTCCTGACCAAGTCCCCGACCGGCTCCGGCAAGACGCTGGCGTTCGGCATCCCGATCGTCGATTCGCTGGCGGCCGAGGATCGGCGCCCGGCCGCGCTCATCCTCGTGCCGACGCGCGAGCTCGCGAGCCAGATCGTCGACGAGCTCTACAGCGTCTGCCACGCCCGCGCGCTTTCGATCGCGGCCGTCTACGGCGGCGTGGGGATCGAGAAGCAGAGCCGGGCGGCGCGCAAGGCTCACATCCTCGTCGCCACCCCCGGTCGCCTCGAGGACCTGATGGCGCGCGGCGCGTTGTCGCTCGAACGCATCCGCGTTCTGGTGCTCGACGAGGCCGATCGCATGCTGGACATGGGCTTCCGGCCCGCGGTCGACCGCATCGTCCGCGCCTGCCCCGCCGATCGCCAGACGCTGTTCTTCTCGGCCACGCTCCACGGCGAGGTCGGCCGCATCGCCGACCTCTACACGACCGACGCCCGTCGTCACGAGCACGCCGCCACGCGCGAGCAGCGCGGCCACGTCGAGCACCGCTTCCTACGGCTTCGCCACGAGGCCAAGCTCGACACGCTCGTGAACGAGCTACGTGGGCCGGGACGCGGCCGCACGCTCGTCTTCGTGCGCACCAAGCGCGGCGCGGACCGTCTCGTCAAGCGCCTGGGCACGCACGACCTGCCCGCCGTCGCGATGCACGGCAACAAGTCCCAGAACCAGCGCGAGCGCGCGCTCGCCAAGTTCGAGCTCGGCTCGGTCGACACGCTCGTCGCCACCGACGTCGCGGCGCGCGGCCTCGACGTCGAGGGCATCACGCACGTGATCAACTTCGACGCTCCCGAGGACCACGAGGGCTACGTTCACCGAGTCGGTCGCACGGCCCGCGCTGGAGCCACGGGCGTCGGAATCACCTTCGTTCTCGCCGAACAAGCGCGGGACATGGAGAAAATCGCCTCGACGCTGTCGCTGGACGGTCAGCGCAGCTCAGGATCGCGGCGACGTACGCACAAGCAGTCACAACAAAAGGAGGCAGAGATGCCTACAGGAACAGTGAAGTGGTTCAACGACGACAAGGGCTTCGGCTTCATCACGCCCGACGAGGGCGGTAAGGACCTGTTCGTCCACCACTCCGCGATTCTCGGAGAGGGCTTCAAGTCGCTCGCCGAGGGCGCGAAGGTCTCGTTCGAGTCCGAGGAGGGCGACAAGGGGCCGAAGGCGGTCAGCGTGCAGTCGCTCTAGCGACTGCACCACCGCCGGCCCCCGCGGCCGGACGCAGGGCACGCGCGCGCTAATCTCGGCGCATGTGTCGAAACATCCGAACCCTGCACAACTTCGAGCCGCCGGCTACCGAGGAGGAGATCCGGGCGAGCGCGCTTCAGTACGTGCGCAAGCTGAGCGGGTCGACGAAGCCCTCGAAGGCAAACGAAGAGATCTTCGACCGCGCCGTCGAGCAGGTCACCGCCGCGACGGTGGAGCTGCTCGACGGCCTCGTCACCGCTGCCCCGCCGAAGGACCGCGAGGTCGAGGCGGCGAAGCGGCGCGCCCGCGCGGCCGAGCGCTACGCGGCCTGAGCGACTCGAACTAAAAGCCGCAAATTGCTCGCTCGATCCGCGCTTCTCGGAGATTGACGGGGCCGGCCGGGGTTAGGCTCACGCGCTCGCCGGGCCGGGTCGCCGCCCGGGATCTCGCTCGTCCTCGAAAAGGAGCAGCAGCCTGTGAAACTCGTGATCGGCATCGTTCGCCCGGAGAAGGCGAACGACGTGCTCGAAGCCCTCTACCGCGCCGAGGTGCGCGGCGTGTCGATGAGCCGCGTCCAGGGCCATGGAGGCGAGCTCGACAGGGTCGAGACCTACCGTGGCACCACCGTGCAGGTGGGGCTCGCCGACAAGGTCCGCTTCGAGATCGCGGTCTCCGACACGTTCGTCCAACCCACGATCGACGCGGTCGCCGAGGGGGCCCGAACCGACGAGGTCGGTGACGGGAAGATCTTCGTCGTGCCGCTCGAGCGGGTCGTCCGCATCCGCACGGGCGAGACCGACGACGCCGCCGTGACTCCGGTGGGCGCATCGTGAACGCTCTGACGACACTCGCCCAGGCTGCGCCGAAGGTGGATACCGGCGACACCGCGTGGATGCTCGCCGCCACGGCGCTCGTCCTGATGATGACGATCGCGCTGGGGCTCTTCTACTCGGGGCTGGTGCGCGGGAAGAACCCACTCAACACGTTCATGATGTGCGTCTCGGCGATCGCGATCGGCGCGGTGACGTGGGCGGTGGTCGGCTATTCGCTCGCCTTCAGCGGGACGGGCGACCTGATCGGAAACCTGGACTACGCCTTCCTCCAGGGGGTGAAGTTCGAGCCGAACGCCGTCTACGGGACGACGATTCCCCACCTCGTCTTCTTCGCCTTCCAGGCGACGTTCTGCATCATCACGATCGCGCTCATCTCAGGCGCGGTCGTGGAGCGGATGCGCTTCAGCGCCTGGCTGGTGTTCGCGGCGCTGTGGTCGGTGCTCGTCTACGCCGTGCTCGCGCACTGGGGCTTCGGCGGCGGCTGGCTGTTCGAGCGCGGGACGCTCGACTTCGCCGGCGGCATCGCCGTCGAGATGGCGTCCGGCTTCTCGGCCCTTGCGGCGGCACTGGTGGTCGGCGCGCGCAAGGATTACGGACGACGGCCGGCGCTGCTCCCGCACAACGCGGTGCTGGTACTGCTCGGCGCGGGCCTGCTGTGGTTTGGCTGGTTCGGCTTCAACGGCGGCAGCGGCTTCAACACCGGTCAGAACAGCGCGCTCGCGTTCACCAACACGCTGCTCACGCCGGCGTGCTCGCTGCTGGCCTGGTTCGTGCTCGACGCGATCCGCGGTCGGCGTGTGACCGCGATCGGCGCGGCCACCGCGATCATCGTCGGCTGCGTGCTGATCACCCCTGCCGGCGGCTTTATCAGCCCCGGCTGGGCGATGGCGCTCGGCGCGCTCGGCGCGCTGCCCTGCTACGCCGTGATCGCCTGGCGCCCGCGCACGCGCGTCGACGAGACGCTGGACGTGCTCGCCGCGCACGGCATCGCGGGCTTTACGGGAATCCTGGCGATCGGTTTCGTCGCCTCGATCTCCTGGAACGGTCTCGCGGACGGGCTCATCTACGGCGACGCCTCACAGCTCGGCCACCAGGCGCTCGCAGCGGCAGCCGTGCCCGCCTACGCGTTCGGAGCCACCTTCGCGCTGCTCAAGGTGATCGGCTTCGTCATGCCATTGCGTGTCAGCGAGGCGGACGAGCAGATCGGCCTCGACGTGACCCAACACGGTGAAGTGGCCTACCCGACGGGTGAGGGCGCGATTCTCGTCGCCCCCGAGATCGACGGCAAAGGCCGCGCAATGGCGGGAGATCGCGCCTAGGCGCAGCGAGCTACGCGGCCTCGGAATAGGCGGGCTCGCCCTCGGTCCGCCGTGCCCGCTCGTCGGTCTCGCCGCCGCTGGCGGCCGGCTCGGGCGAGCGCAGCACACCGACGGCGATCACGAGCGCGAGCGCCACGAGCCCGGCGCCGATCAGGTACGCGAAGTGATAGCCGGAGTTGAGCGCTGAGGCGTTCGACACCCCGTCGGCGAGCAGGCCGTCGGTGCGGTCGGTCGCGAGCGTGGCGAGCACCGCGAGGCCGATCGCGCCGCCGACCTGGACGCTCGTGTTGACGAGGCCGGAAGCAAGGCCCGAGTCGCTTTCGGTCGCGCCCGACATCGCCAGCGTCATCAGCGACGGGAACGCGAGCCCGGCGCCGAGGCCGAAGAGGCCCATCGCCGGCATGATGTCGGTCCAGTAGTCGGCGTCGACGGGCGTCATGGCGAACAGGAGCATTCCGACGCCGATCGCGACCATCCCTGGCAGCAGCGTGGCGACGGGCCCGAAGCGCAGGTTCAGCTGCCCGGTGAAGCGGAACGACATCGCCCCCATCACGATCGTCGCCGGCAGGAACGCCAGGCCGACCTCGAGCGCGCCGTAGTCGAGGATTCGCTGCATGTAGCCGAGGAAGAACATCCCGAACATCCCGACGACGAGCAGAGCCTGGATCACGTTCGCCCCGGCGACGTTGCGCGAGCGAAACAGGCGCAGCGGCATCAGCGGGTTCGAGATCCGCGCCTGGCGCGCGACGAACGCGGCGAGCAGCGCGACCGAGACGCCGCCAGCTCGAGATGAAGGTCGTGATCGCCGCGATCCTCGCGCGCGCGCAGCTGCGTGCTCCGAACGCGAAGAGCGAGAAGGCGCGCTTTCGGGGCGTCACCCTCCTCCCGAGCCGCGGCGGCGAGGCGATCGTCGAGGCGACGCGAGCCTGACCCGAGCGCTACGCGGCGGGCGCCCCGACCCGGCGCTCGACGCCCGCGAGCACCTTCTTCGCGATCCGCTTCTTCTCGCCCCACGAGGTGACCTGGACCTTGAGCGCGAGGCCGCCCGCGAGCGAGACGACGGTCGCATTCGGCTCGCTGTCGCGAACCGTCGCGGTCATCTGCTGGCCCTGCCAGCTCCACAACGAGAGCCCCGTCCTGAACTCGATCGTGCCGGCGGCGGGATCCTCGTTGACGTCCTTGTAGTTGAGCTCGCCCAGCGTCGCCCGCAGGGCCTCCCACACCTGTTCGCGGCTCGATGCGAAGGTCTGCTCGATCGGTTCCTTCGCCATGACGGTCTCCTTGTTCTTGTGGTGGTTGAAATCGTGATGACGGGGCGGTCAGGCTCGGGTGCCGACTGAGAGCAGGTACTCCTGCTCGAAGCGCGCCTTGTCCGGCGTGCCGAGGTTCCACTCGTCGCAGAACTGATTTACCGCGTCCAAGAACTCCGGCTCGCGCTCGGTCTTGCGGGCGTTCGCCTGAACGGCGATCGTCGGGCCATAGCGGTCCTTGAAGTGCTCGCCGTAGTCGCGTGGGCGCTCGAAAGCGGTGATCTCCAGCACGTCACGCTCGAGCGTTTGGAACGCGACGCGGTCACCGAACAGCTCTTTCACGTGTTCCTCGCTCCCCCACAACGGCGGCGGCTGCGCGCCGGGCGGAGGCGGTGGGGCGAACGGCCCCATCGTCTTGAACAGCGCACCGAGCATCCCCTCGGGCGTCCAGCTCAGCAGCCCGATGGTCTTGCCCGGACGACACACGCGGACGAGCTCGTCGGCGACCTCTTGGTGGTGGGGCGCGAACATCGCACCGATCGACGACATGACGACGTCGAACGACTCGTCCTCGAACGGCAGGTGCTCGGCGTCGGCTTCGACCCATTCGAGCGTCAGGCCTTCGCCCTCGGCGCGGCGGCGGCCCGCCTCGAGCAGCTCGGGCGTCAGGTCGCTGGCTACGACATCCGCGCCGGCCTGGGCCGCAGGTATCGAGGCGTTCCCCGTCCCGGCAGCCACGTCGAGCACGCGCATCCCGGAGCCGATGCCGCAGGCCTCCACGAGTCGCGGTCCCAGCGGTAGCAGGAAGGTCTCGACCATGGACGCGTAGTCGCCCGAGGCCCACATCGCACTATGGCGCTTCTTCAACTCAGAATCGGAGATCGATGCCAAGGTTCCTCCCTCGTCGTTTGCAAGACGGGAACCTACCGCCGTCGGCGCCGCGAGTCCAGTCGGGCGAGCGACCCTTGGCGGAGGGCTGGATCTCAGGCCTTCGGCGCAGATGGTTCGCGCCACATCCGCCAGGCCGGCGGAGAGTCCTTCACCGTCATTTCCTCCACGACCTCGAAGCCGTGGCGCTCATACAGCGCCCGGCTGCTCGGGCTCGTGGCCTCGAGGTAGGCGGGCAGGCGCTCGCGGTCGCAGCGTTCGATGATCGGCCGCAGGAGCGCAGCGCCAAAGCCTCGGCCCTGCCATTCCGGCTCCACGCCGATCGCCGGTAGGTAGTAGTGCGGATCGTGCGGGTGCTTCGCCTCGAAGGCGTTCAGCAGGCGCATCAACCGCGGCATGTCCCGGCCTAGCGCCATGACCATGGGCGGCACCAGCCACAACTGCTGGAGCACGTTCAGGTGCCAAGTGCCCGGCGGCATCCACATCGCACCGCCGATCAGGCGGTCGGTCGTGTAGCACTCGCCGTGTCGCAACCAGATGCGGCGCACATAGAGGTCGAATCCTCGCTCCAGCCGCTGCATCCGACGCGACTCGTCCGAGAAGACCCAATGGCCAATCAAGGGATCCTCGTAAAACCCCCTCGCCATCGCATTGGCGACGAGCGGAACGTCAGCCTCCGTCACCTTCTTGATGTCCGAGCCGTCCGGAAGCGGCCGGACCGGAGGATCTTGGAGGTTGGCGTTCTTTTCCGGGTCTACAGACGCCACCCCGAGAGCCTAACTCGTCTCGACCCGTCGGCGCACGACTGCGGCGTTCTGTTGCGACATCGTTTTGCAGTTGATCACGCTGAGGATTACGTGGATCACGACGCAGTCGCTCAGACAGGCGGCATGACCGGCCGGGACAGCGCCAAGGCGTTCGTTGAGATCTTCCGGCGCGGGATTCCCGATCTGCGTTGCGAGATCGAAGACCAGATCGCGGAAGGCGACAAGGTGGTCTCGCGTTGGGTCGCGACTGGCACGCACGCGGGTGAGGTGCTCGGCGTGCCGGCCTCTGGGCGGACGTTCCGGGTCGACGGGATCTCCATCGACCGGTTCGACGAGGACGGCCTCTTCGCCGAGGGCTGGGGCACGTGGGATGGCGTTGGGCTGCTTCGGCAGATCGGAGGATTGCCCGGCTAGACCTCGTGCCGCTTCTCGTCCGAAGCGGAAGCGGCAGCGCGGGAACTACGCGACGATGCGGACGTGCGGCGGTAGCCGTCGGAAGAGCTGTCCTCGAGTTCGTGAACCTCGTCCGCCGCGAGTGCGAAGCCGAAGGGTCTGAGCGTCACCGCCGAGCAATAGTGGCGACGGCCATCACGCCTTTGCTAGCCACCTCCTTGCCCCTCGCTCTCGTGGGTGTGCTCCTTCCGGGACCGGTCCCCACTCGCCTTGCGGTCGGCCTCGATATCGGGATCCTCGGCGACAGACTGCTCGTCGCCTGAGGACTTCGGGTCCTGCTGCCCGTCGCCCCCGGTGACTTCTTCGTCCTCGTCCGTGTACCGGTCGTCACGCTCCTTATCCACCATGGCCTCCTCCATTCGGTCAGTACGGCCTGTCGCACGCTACCGAGTGCCAGCGCGCGCGAGTAGCGTTGAAGGATGACGAAGTCGCGGAGGGTCGCCTCAGCGCAGCCGCCCGCCGGCGGCGTTCTTGGTGGAGCCCTTGGCCTGATCGCCGCGCCCGCGGTTCATCCGACTTCTTTCGTGCGGTCAGGAATTGCCTACCCGGAGGACCGGGCGGCTACCGCTCATTCGCCCTCCGCCCGCTCGCGCCCGCGCCCGAAGCGGGCCTCCCTGAGTCGGGGCGACTGGATTTGAACCAGCGACCCCTCGGCCCCCAGCCGAATGACAATCGGCGTTGATGCGTCCTATGCGTCCAGGACGTCCTATGCGTTGAGCGTTCTGGACGGTCTGGGCGTGATGGACGTATCAGTCGGTACCAAAGTGGTACCGCGGCCAACTACGAGGGTCTAGCGTTAAGTAGCCCTAACGGGACGGCTTGCGAACTCCGAGCGCCAGCGGATAGGGTCGTCCCGATAGGTACTCGGATCGAAGGAGTGGAACGTATGCCCGTATGTCTCGTGATCGATATCCCAGGCGGTCAGCTCGAGCAGTACGACGCCGTGATGCGGAAGCTCGAGGAGAGCGGCGGCGCGATGGGCGAAGGTCAGACCTTCCACGCCGTCGGGGCAACCGACGACGGCTTCACGGTCATCGATGTGTGGAATTCGCGCGAGGACTTTGACCGGTTCCTGCAGAGCCGGCTTGGCGAGGCCATCCAGGAGGCCGGCGTGCCGCAGCCGCAGATCAGGGAGATCCCGATCCACAACGAGGTTCGCGGGTAGCCCAGCCGCCGGCGCGCGGAGGTTGCGCCCCGGCTGCACCGACAATCGCCGAGCGGACCCCCTGGCGCTGCGCCGCCACCCCTCGGCGCAGCGGGCGACGAGCGTCGCCGGGTTCGCGGTCGCGGCGGCCTACGCAATCGTCCATCTCCCGCCCGACTGGGGACCCCTCAGCCAGCCCTACGCCGCCATCGGCGTCGACGCGCTCTCGTGGGTCGACCTCGCGCTCACGATCGAAGCGAGCGTCTGAGCGGCACCGCGCTGCTCTAAGCAAGCGACCGTACGAATAGCGGGGGCCCGATACGTCCCTGGGAGCGACGCTCGAATAGTGCAACACTATGCCTTGGTGGCGTAGCGCGAAAGTGTGAGCTGGACCGCCCCTAACTGGTTCTTGTTTTCCGGCGCAGCTCGCTTATGCGAGGATTACCCGACATGGGGAAGGTCGCAACCCTGGCCGCGGTTTCGATCGCGCTTGCCGCAGCGGCGCCGGTCCACGCGGCGCAGCAGTCGCCGCCGCCGCTCAATGGTCCGTCCGGCACCAGCAGCTCGAAGGTGCTCGTGATCGGGACCGATGGCACGCGCTTCGACCTCGTCCGCCGCGAGATCGCGGCCGGGAACGCGCCGAGGTTCGCGCAGCTCGGCGAGGAAGGCTTCGCGGTTCCGTCGCTGCTCGCCTACGCGCCGCCCGAGGCCGCGACGCTCAGCGAGGTCGGCTGGGCGTCGGTCGCGACGGGGGTCTGGCCGGCGAAGCACGGGGTCAACGGGGCATTCCTCAACATGGACCCTCGCCAGGCGACGAAGAACGGCTATCCGGACTTCCTGACGCGGATCGAGCAGCTCCGTCCCGAGCTGAGCACGTTCCTCGCGAGCAACTGGGGCAACATCGGCCTGCACGAGAGCGGTGGCCCGATCTTCGGCGACCGGATCGACGCCCGCTCGGCGGTCTCCGCCGACAACGACATCGCGTCCTGGGACCGCTCCGATCAGGAGATCGCCGACGTGTCCGCGCGCTACCTGCGCGAGGGCAATCCGGACGCCGGGTTCGTCTACCTCGGGATCGTCGACGAGACCGCCCACCTCGACGGCTCGGCGAACCCGCGCTACCTCCAGGCGATCCGCGACACCGACCGCCGTATCGGGCAGATGCTCGACGCGATCCGCGCCCGGCCGAGCTACCGCTCCGAGCGCTGGGTCGTGATCGTCACGACCGACCACGGTCAGCAGGACCTCACGTTCCCCTCGCTGGCGAGCCACGGCTTCGGTAGCGACCTCGAGCGGACGTCGTTCGTCGCCGCGGCCGGCTTCGGGCTCGACGGTCTGCCAGGCGCGTCCGACATCCGGGTCGTCGACGTCGCCCCGACTGTCCTCGCCAGGCTCGGGATCCCGATCGACCCTGCCTGGCGACTCGACGGGCAGCCGTTCTCGACCGCCCCGGCCGAGCCTCAGCCGGCGGTCGACGTGCGCCGGCGCGGGCGCGAGCAGCTGCGCTTCACGCTGGGCGCGCCTGACGGCTCGGCCGCGCTGCGCTCGGCACGGCTGACGCTCCCGCGCGGGCTGTCGGCAGGCCGCGTGACGCTCACCAGAAAGGGCGACGTCAAGCGCTCCGGACGCTCGCTCAGCGTCAAGGTCGCCGCGGCGCGCACGCTGCGCGTTCGCGTCCAGCTCGCCGAGCGCGCGCGCCGGACACTGAGCGGCCGGCGTGTTCGCCTGTCGATCGTCGACGCGAGCGGGCGGACGACGAAGCTCGTCGCGCGCGTGCGCTGACAGGCGGCCCGAACTAGGCGGCCCAGCCCGCCGACCCCTGCGAACAGAGATCGAAGCCAGGCGAGCAGCCCCGAGGCGATCACATGCCTCGGCGAGTGTGCGATCAAGCACAGTGGCGTCGGGCGCGCGCCCCTGGGAGCGCTTACCGGATCCGCACGGGCGTGCCGACCGGCATGAGGAGCGCGAGCCGCCTAATCGCCTGATTCTCCACGCGTATGCAGCCGTGGGAGGGCCGACCGGGGATCAGCTGGGGCTGGTTCGTACCGTGGATACCGATCACCCCGCCGCCGGGCCAGTCGCTGAGGCGCGAGTAGGCGCTCGTACCAAACGCCCAGGGCCCATAGGGTCCGCCGGCGTTCGGCACCTTGATTCGCTCACGGATCCAGAAGCGGCCCTCCGGCGTGGGCGTGTTGGGGCTGCCGACCCCGATTCGGGACTTCCATACCTGCCGCCCGGATCGATAGAGGGTGGCGCGCTGGCGCCGACGATCCACCACCAGGCGAGTCCGGACGAGGTTGAGCGGGCCGAGCGCGGAGTCCCGGACCCATCCCCTCCGTCCGTTCGGGCGCATCGGGATGCGCACCTTGAGCCAGGTGCGCCCGTGCGGGTCGGTCCAGCGACGCAGGACCAGGTAGACCTCTGGGAAACCATCCTCAGTGAGATAGCGCAGCCGCGCAACCGTTCGCGAGGTCCGCACCGGGAGGCGCCGGATCGTCGTCCCCCTTTGCTCTGAATGTGCCCAGCGGGTGGAGGTCCGCTCGTCCGATAGGCGCTCGCTCTCGGCGACACCCGGACCGGTCCCAGCGCTCGCCGATGCGGACAGCGCGAGCGGCGCGAGGAGTAGTAGGGCGACGCGCCGGCCGCGGCGGCGCGCCCCGTCGTGCCGCGTGACTACGGAGGCGAACATGGTCACTCGATCGAGGGCCGGCGAACTCCTGTTAGCGCGTGCCCGGCTCAGCCCGTGAAGTTCGGGAGCACCGGGACCACAGCGCGTTCGCACCGCCTGAATGTCCGCCTCTTCACCTTCCGGTTGCCGGCGCGGTCAGTCGCCTCCACCCGGATCGTGTGGCTACCGGTGTCGCGCAAACGCTCGGCCCTGATCCACACGTAGAACCGCCGGCGGGTGGTGCTCTTGATCAGCTTGCCGTCGAGGAAGACCCTGACCCTCCGGATCCCCGATCCGTCGCTGGCCCTGATCCGGATCCTGAAGTCGCGCGCGAGGCAGGGCTCTCCGCCGCCGGGCGGCCCGTCGATGCCTACGTTCGGCTTCGTATTGTCCGCCCCAGGACCCGGACCCGTACCCGGGCCCGTGCCCGGGCCCGTGCCCGCGGCACAGCGGGCTCTGGTGACGGTATTGCTGTCGAGCGTTACTGCGCCGTTGCGGGCCAAGAGCCTGCCGTCTACCGTCGCCCCCGTTGTAGCCGTGATCGACGTGAGCGCGAGGATGTTTCCCCTGAACGTGGTCGTCGTCCCGAGGGTCGCCGAGCTGCCGACCTGGAAGAAGACGTTGCAGGACTGAGCGCCGTTGATGAAGTTGACGTTGCTGGCTGAGGCAGTTGTCAGCGTGGAGGCGATCTGGAATATGAACACGGCATTCGGGTTCCCCTGGGCATCGAGGGTCAACGTGCCAGTCAACTGAGCTGATGAGGTAAAGCAATAGACGCCCGCAGTGAGGGTCTTTCCGCCCAAGTCCTGGCCGGTGAGACCCACGTTGCAGGCGCGGCCGGCGGTGTCGTTGTAAGCGGCGGTCAAGTCGCTCTGAGCCTGGATTGCGACAGCGTCGTTCTTGTGGATGTTCCCATTCACAGTTCCGGGCGGAAACCCCGTTACCGCGGCACCGGGACTCACGCCGAGGTCCCCATTGACCACCGTAGGTGTGTTCGTGTTGGTGACCGTCGTGCCACCCAGAACCGCGAAACTGGCGGCCGCATTAAGGGATACCGGTGCTTGCGCCTGGGCGCTGTTCGCGAGCGCCAACGCCACCAGCAAAGCAAGCGCGGGCAACCCCGTGTCGCGCAATGTGTGTGAAACCGCTCTCTGCTTCATGCTTCGGCAAAGGTAGCGGCGTGGATGCCCGGGCGTTGCAAGATTCGCCCCAAGCTCGAGTGCTGCAAAATCCGGCACAAGCGAAGAGCCTCTACTCCGAGCACTTCCAGAGCGGCACGCGATAGTGGCGGCGACTGGATTTGAACCAGCGACCGCTCGGCCCCCAGCCGAATGACAATCGGCGTAGATACGTCCTATGCGTCCAGGACGTCCTATCCGTCGGCGGTTCTGGACGATCTGGACGTAATGGACGGATCAGTCGGTACCAAAGTGGTACCGCAGTCCGGGTGACCTAACGACGCAGGGCGCGGGCGCCCGCACGCGCGACGCCTGGAGCGCGCCGCGCCAGTGTCCGGGACAAACGGTCGGCGAGGTTGGGCTGGACTGGGGCAAGCTCTGGATTCGGTTCGCCACGCTCGGCCTCCTCCCCCTGGACCGCAAACAGAGCCCAGTCGCCCGGAGCTCCCTTCAGCGAATGCGTGCCACGGGGAGCGAACTCGATGCCCGATCCGACGACCAAATCCTTGACGGTGCTCGATACGAGGATCTCGCCCGCTTCGGCGCTGCTCATTACACGCGCGCCAATGTGCACCGCCATGCCCCCAACATCGGCCCCCAGAAGCTCGCACTCACCGGTATGGAGGCCCACCCTGATCTCGACTCCACTCTCTGAGAGCCCATCTCGAATTGCACGCGCACAGCGGATCGCCCGGGCTGGCCCATCGAACGTTGCGAGGAACCCATCGCCCGTGTGCTTAACCTCACGACCGTCGAACCGCCGGAGCTCAGCCCGGACTACCGTGTTGTGGCGCTCCAACAACTCCCGCCACCGACGATCGCCGAGCTCCGCGGCGCGTTCGGTGGAACCGACGATGTCGGTGAAAAGAACCGTAGCCAGCATCCGGTCCGGCTCGCGCGTGCCCCGTGCCCCGGTGAGGAATGTCTCGACCTCCTCAGCGATCCGATCCGCATCGTGTGTGAACGGTGCGTGATCGATCCCCTCGAGCTCGACGTAGCGCGCCCCGGGGATGTTCTCGGCTGCATAGCGGGCTTGCCCTACGGGGATGCTGCTACCCGTGTGATGGACGATCAGCGTCGGGACGCTGATCGTCGGCAACATGTTCCGGATGTCTCCCTGGATGAACGACTCCCAGAGGGCCAGCGCCATGCCGGGACTCATGGCGGCTCGCTCAAACGCTCCATAGAGCCTCCGCTGTGTAGCGCTACCCGCAACGCTCGGAGCGATGACGTCGAGCGACGCGCCCTCGCCCCACTGATCGATGGCCTTCCGCGCCTGGCGGTCGACCTCCAACCACTGCTCTCCCCACGGGTTTTCCTTCCGATCGACGAGTGCGCAGACCCATGTCTCGTACATCACAAGGGCGCTTACCCGGTCCGGATGCGCAGCGGCATACAGGGCGGCCATCACCCCACCCTCCGAGTATCCGATCAGAGCTGCACGCTCCGTTCCCACGGCATCCATAACCGCCCCAATGTCGTCCATGCGTTCTTCCAGCGTCGGCGTCCGTGGAACGGGATCCGAAAGACCCACACCGCGCTTGTCGAAGACGATGACGCGCGCGAACTGGGACAGCCGCCTCAAGAAACGCGTCAACGTCGGATCCGTCCACTGGAAGTCGAGATGAGAGGCCCAGCCGAATGTGAAAACGAGGTCCATCGGCCCGTCGCCCACGACCTGATACGCGATGTTCAGGTCTCCGGCTTTTGCGTATTGAGTCTCGGGTTGCATGACCCTCGTCGTGCGTGGCAGCGTATCCCGGGCGGGCCGTCCGAGCCAATTTTAGTCGGGGTGAATGGATTTTGAACCAGCGACCGCTCGGGCCACCCGACGTCACGACATCGTCGCTGCATCCCACGCGTACCCAGATTCAGGAAAGCCCTGGGGTCCAGCCGGATGCTCGGCACGTCCCGGTACCACCGTCGGTACCACGCGCTTTCGCTGCCGGGGGCGCGCCATTCCGAACAATCAGCGCGCCCGCTTGGGAAGCGGCTTCTACTTAGTCGGGGCGACTGGATTTGAACCAGCGACCGCTCGGCCCCCAGCCGAATGACAATCGGCGTAGATGCGTCCTACGCGTCCAGGACGTCCTATCCGTCGGCGGTTCTGGACGATCTGGACGTAATGGACGGATCAGTCGGTACCAAAGTGGTACCACGTCGACTACCTACAGTCGCGGGGTTCAAGCGGGGGCCCGATACGTCCCTCCGAGCTACGGGCGGATCAGAGGGGCTCTCAGGTGGCGACCTAGCCGCGCCTACTCCCGCAGCCCCAGCTAAACGGCTGGATGAATGAGTCCAACGAGTGGCCGATCCCGCTCGAAGATCCGATACGCGCAGCCGAGGCATTGTTGGTTTGGGGTGCTGCGAGTGCCTCCCCCTCGGTGGTTCTCCTGCGACATCGCCTACTCCCCCAGCCCCACGGCTTCGAGACCCTCTTCTCCGTCGAAATAAACTTCGATGCGGGAGATTTTCCCGTCCGAGAAGACGTACACCGCCACGCCCCTGAATCCAGGCGGCCCGCAGCCCGTCGAACCCCGGTGTGCGACGAATGTTCGGCAGGCATGACGAACACGCTTTTCGAGTAGGGTGTTTCCCGTCACTCGAGCCACGAGAGAGGTGTTGTCATGACATGGCGGCTAGAAGGGACGTACATCGAGAACTGCAACTGCGATGTCGTGTGCCCTTGCGGTGCCAGCGGGTTCGCAGCGCCAGCAGACTATGACCGCTGCAACGCGGTGATGGCCTGGCACATCGACTCGGGCAACGTCGAGGACACCGACGTAAGCGACCGGAGCGTGGTCCTGCTGCTCGACGCTCCCAAGCAAATGTCGGAGGGCGGCTGGCGGGTCGGGGTGTTCATGGACGACCAAGCCAACCCGGAGCAGAGCGAGAAGCTCGGAGCCATATTCTCGGGGCAGATGGGTGGTCCTATGGCCAACCTCGCTCCACTCATCGGCGAGAACCTCGGCGTGGAGGTGGCATCCATCGAGCACGTCGACGAGGGCCGCCGCCACCGGGTCACGGTTGGCAAAGCCGTGGAGGTAGACATCGAGGATGTCGTGTCGCCCTTCGACCCCGAAGGGCCGCTGCCAAAGCTCACCGAGACCAAGCACCCGGCCAATTCGGACCTGACTCCGGCCAGGACCCTCTCTGCCCGGATTCAGGGCTTCGGAATCGAGTACGCCGCAGATGGCCAGAGCGGATTCTCGACGCCGTTCTCCTGGTCTGGCTGATCACGTCAGCCGTATGCGAAGCGTGAGGACGGCACGTTCCCGGCGGTTGGGAGCGTCGATCGACCGGACCGGCGTCGATCTCGCCTTCGAGGGCCACTCCTGCTTCGCCAGCCCGTTCTCCTGGGCGGCCTAGCGGATGGAGGCGGCCCGGCTCAGCGCCCGCTCGCCGGCGGCTCGACTCGACCGCGCCCAGTACGTCCTCCTCGGCGCGCTGCTCGCGCTTGCCGTCGTGGCTTGGCTGGTCACCCGGGACCGGATGGGCGGCATGGAGTCGACGCCCGGGGCTGACCTCGGAGGGCTCGGCTTCTACGTCACGGTCTGGGTGGTGATGATGGCGGCGATGATGTTTCCCTCGGTCGCTCCCACCGTGCTCATGTACGACCGGCTCCGGGGAGGCCACCGGGCGCGCGGGAAGGGCGCGCCTCGCGACGCCACTGTGCTGTTCGTCGCCGGCTACCTCCTCGTGTGGACGGCGGCGGGCGTGACCGCCTATGGCCTGATCGAGCTGTTCCGCGCCATCGACTGGGCGTTCCTGGCCTGGGACGAGGCGGGCCGCTACGTGACGGGCGGAGTGATCCTGGCCGCGGCCGTCTACCAAGTGACGCCGCTCAAGCAGGCCTGCCTCGTCAAGTGTCGTAGCCCCATGATGTTCCTCGCCGAACGCTGGCGCCACGGTCGGGCGGGTGGGCTGGAGCTTGGCCTGAGACACGGCGCCTGGTGTCTCGGCTGCTGCTGGGCGCTGATGGCGGCGCTGTTCGCCGTCGGTTTGATGAGTCTCGGGTGGATGGCTCTGGTGGCCGCGTTCATCGCTGGCGAGAAACTGCTGTCCCATCCTGCTGTCGCCCGCCGAACCGTGGCTGTGATGCTGCTCGCGCTTGGTCTGGGAGTGGCGTTCTTCCCGGCACACGTACCGGGCTTCAATGCGCCGAACGGCGGAGCGCCTGACGGAGGCGGCGCCGACGGACCCGGCATGGAGATGATGCGCTGAGTTCCGGTGGGCTACCCGGCGTACCGACGCTGTCTCAACGCGCTTACCTCCTGCCTGTCAGAGCGCTCCGGGGGTTCTGCCACGGCGAGCCCGGATCGCCTTTCAAGAACTTCCAGGCCCACTCGAATAATCCGGGCGAACGTGGCGATGATCCTCCGTGGTCACGGAGGTGAAGCCCCAAAGAGGAAAGAGGAGGGGGCCTCGCCGGGTCGTCGCGGAAGCACGGTCGACCGCCGGTAAACGGCCCGAAACGCCGGGCGACTGAAGCTGAACGGCGAGCTGCTCGAGTACTCGCCCCTCAGCCGCCTCGTCGAGTTCGAGGGCCTGACCCTCGGGATCGAGGGGAAGCTGCGACTCTGGTAGACGCTCTGCGACACTCATGGCGAGGACTCACGGTTGCGCGACGTGGACCTCGAGCGGCTGATCGAGCGGGCCCGCTCGCAGCGGCGGAGATGGAGCGTCAGCGTGTTCTGGGGCGATTCGGGCCGTCAGGCTCGGAAACACGGTAGCGAGCGCCACCTCCTTCATCGCGGGCCCGCCGACGCGCGCAGCCACGGCTAGTTCTGGTACCCCGGGCGGTACCGCGAGGCTTCAAGCAGGCGAACTCGAAAACCTGCCGAAGCTGTTGAACCCGCTCCCGAAGCGGGCTTTCGATAGTCGGGGCGACTGGATTTGAACCAGCGACCGCTCGGCCCCAGCCGACGTCGCGGGAGAACGTAACCCCAGTCCGCGACGTTGATCTTGGCCTTCTTGTGCCCGCTCGCGTGGTCCGAGTCGCCAGGGACCTTGACCCGGTAGGTGCTTTTCGGCGAAGTCGGCGAGGCCGATAAGCTTGGCGAGTGCGTCAGCGAGGTGGGAGCTGTGGGGGTCGACGATCGACGCAGCAAACTGGCCGGCATCGCGTTCCGAAATATCCTCGGCGAATGAGAGCCTTTCTATGAGGCTCACGCCTGTCATCGACGACATCTTCCAGCTCGCACTCCCACCGCGCAGCTTCATCAACGCGTACCTCGTCGGCGACGTTCTTGTAGACGCCGGTCTGGGGATGCACGGCGGGAGGATCCTCAAGGCGCTCTCAGACCGCGAGGTGGCGACGCACGTGATCACCCACGCCCATGGCGATCACGTTGGTGGCTCAAAGCAAGTCACCGACAGCTTACGCGTGCCAGCATGGTGCGGCGCCGGCGACGCCGACGCAGTCAGGGCGGGAAGACCCGTGGCCGCAAGCCGTGTGCAGGCGTTGTTTCGCTGGAAGCCGGTCGACGTCGCGCGCGAGCTTGTCGAGGGCGACGAGATCGGTCCCGGGTTCACGGTCCTGGAGGTTCCGGGCCATTCGCCCGGCCAGATCGCGCTGTGGCGCGAGCGCGATCGGACGTTGATATGCGCTGATGTGTTCTTGAACTTGAACTTTTACACGACGCTCGCCGGCCTCAACGAGCCGCCTGGGCTATTCACAGTGGACATGGCACGCAACCGCCAGTGGGCACGGCGACTGGCGGACCTGGAGCCCCTGCTCGTGCTATTCGGCCACGGTAAGCCGCTGCGCGACGCCGCGAAGCTTCAGGCGTTCGCCAAGTCCCTGCCGCGCGACTGACGCGGGTCGGCCGCCGACGCGCGCAGCCACGGCTAGTTCTGGTACCCCGGGCGGTACCGCGAGGCTCAAGCAGGCGACTCGAAAACCTGCCGAAGCTGTTGAACCCGCTCCCGAAGCGGGCTTTCGATAGTCGGGGCGACTGGATTTGAACCAGCGACCGCTCGGCCCCCAGCCGAGTGCGCTACCAGACTGCGCCACGCCCCGTGGCGTTCGAGTCTACGGAAGACTTTGAGGCCAAGCGGGCGACGAGGCTCGAACTCGTTCTTTGAGCTTGGAAGGCTCACGTGCAACCGGTAACACTTCGCCCGCGGGTGATCGGATTCTAGTCGTGCGCGCAGGGCCCGCCGAGGCCGCCGCTAGCCTGCTCGGCCGATGACTCGCCGCAACCTCGTCATCGCGGTCGTAGGGGTCTTGATCGCCCAACTCTGCCTCCTCGCCCCCGCCCCTCGGGCGCAGGACGCTGAAGTTCGCCGCGAGCTGCCGCGCGGCGGCACCGAGCTCTTCCCCGCCTACCGCGTCGTCGCCTTCGCCGGTGCTCCGAACGCGCCCGGCCTCGGGGCGCTCGGGATCGGCACACTCGAGCAGGCGAGCGCGAAGCTCCGCAGCGTCGCGGCCAAGTACCGCCGCCCCGGCCGGCCTGAGCTGCCGGCGATGGAGTTGATCACGACCGTCGCGCACAGCAAGCCACACGGCGGCGGCAAGTACCGGACGCGGCAGTCGCCAGAGCGCATCCGCCGCTACCTCGATGCGGCTCGCAAGGTGCGCGGGCTCCTGCTGCTCGGCATCCAGCCGGGGCGGTCGGACTTCCTCACCGAGGTGAAGGCGTACGAGGAGTTCCTCGGAGAGCCCGATGTCGGCGTCGCACTCGACCCGGAGTGGAACATGGGCCCCCGCGGCGTGCCCGGGCGTGGCGTCGGCTCGGTGCGCGCGCGGACCGTCAACAAAGTCGCCGACTACATGGCCAAGATCGTCGAGCAGGAGGGACTCCCGGAGAAGCTCCTGCTCGTGCACGAGTTCACGCCCGCGATGATCACCGGGCGCGCCGAGCTGAAGCAGCCGGACGGTGTTGCGCTGACGCTGTCGGTGGACGGGATCGGCAACGCACGCGCGAAGGCGCAGACCTACCGGTCACTGCTCCTCGATCCGCCCGGCTTCCACGCGGGCTTCAAGCTGTTCTACGTCGAGGACGCGGGACTGATGAGCCCGTCGCAGGTGATCGATCTCGAGCCGACGCCGGACTTCGTCGTCTACGAGTAGCGCCCCGACCGCTACTCGGCGGCCCGCTCGGTGTTCAGTCCAACCGACCGGGTCGGTATAGGTCTGGGATAGCGCTTGCGCGCCAGCGGCGAGGATTCCCTACCCTTCCCGGCTTCCTCGGCAGTCCAGCGGTCGCTCACACACACTTGTCACGCTCGAACTCACTCCGAATCACGCTCGCGGCGACGGCCCTGGGCCTCGTCGCGGTGCCGACCGCGCTCGCCGACACGGGCGAGTTCGGCCGTGCCGACGCCGGGCTTGACAGCCCCCAGAGCGCGCCCGCCGCACCGCGCGCCG